>Ga0209918_1001883_pt1 | contig 10597 bp, 7 predicted proteins | sample SalPonD_shore_MG_FD_185712 | JGI IMG/M metagenome (GOLD analysis project Ga0209918, IMG submission 185712) | Salt pond soil microbial communities from South San Francisco under conditions of wetland restoration - Salt Pond MetaG... | ecosystem: Environmental > Aquatic > Marine > Intertidal zone >...
GGCGCCCCACTCAATCCCAATTTCTCTTGCGTTATTGGGATCCGCCTGCACCTCCTCCGATAGGGCTTCCGGGATATTCAGATGGAAAAACTTCGGCAGAAAATTAAGGTGCCGCTCGCGGGTCAACACTTTTAAGCCGGGTACTATCGGACACTCGATTCCCACATCCCGACATTTTTTAACGAAGCGGAAATAGGCATCGTTATCAAAAAACATCTGGGTGACGATATAATCGCCACCGGCATCCACTTTCTTTTTCAATTGCTGAATATCAAAATCCAGATTGGGGGCTTCAAAATGTTTCTCGGGATATCCGGCTACACCTACACAAAAATCGGTTTTGTGGGCATTTACGATATCCTCCAGATATTGTCCCCGGTTCATGTCTTTAATCTGTTTTACCAGATCTATAGCATATTTGTTGAAAGTTCCGTTCTTATACCGCGGAACCGAATCACCGGATGAATCTCCACGAATAGCCAATACGTTGTCAATGCCCAGATAGTTTAATTCAATCAACGCATCTTCGGTCTCTTCTTTAGTAAACCCCTCACAAATAAGATGAGGAACGGGATCAACCCCGTATTTATGCATCATCGCTGCACAAAGCCCAATTGTCCCGGGTCGCTTTCGTTTGATATGACGTTTGATAGTGCCGTCTCCGAGCTCTTCATAATAAGACTCGGCGGCATGGTATGTCACATCAATAAAAGGCGGATTATATTTCATCACCTGGTCCAGCGAATCAAATACCTTTTTAACAGAACCCCCTCTTTTGGGTGGGATAATCTCGAACGAAATAAGAGGCTCATCCGCCTTCTCATAATGTTCAATTACTTTCATTTAGTCTTCTATTATTTGTAAATTCCGGTTCCAAAAACATTTCAACAAGTTACAAGATTTCAAGCGAGAAATCTCATGGTGTTAAGGTAATCACTTCGTAGCTCAGTTGAAACGTTTTTGTGCAACCACAAGTACCTTATAATCTATTACCTTGAAATATAAATATTTGCATGAAATTTGATCAACTTAAGGATCTTTTACAAGATCGTATTTTAATTCTGGACGGTGCCATGGGTACCATGATCCAGTCATACAACCTTTCTGAAGACGATTACCGGGGCAAACGATTTAAGGAGTACGACAAATCCGATCTAAAGGGCAATAACGACCTGCTTAGCCTCACCCAGCCAGAAATCATCAAAGAGATTCACAGGCAGTTTCTCGAGGCAGGCTCCGACATCATCGAAACCAACACTTTTAACAGTACCTCCATTTCGCAGGCTGATTATCACCTGGAGGACTTGGTGTACGAAATGAATGTTGCAGCCGCGCAAAATGCACGGGAAGTTGCTGATGAATTTACCGAGCAGAACCCGGACAAGCCCCGTTTTGTAGCAGGATCCATTGGCCCCACCAACAAAACACTTTCGCTTTCGCCGGATGTCGAAGATCCCGGCTACCGGGCTATCACCTTCGATCAGCTGAAAGATGCGTACCTGGAGCAAATCCGTGCCCTGGCCGAGGGCGGCGTGGATATCCTGCTGATCGAAACGATTTTCGATACCCTGAACGCAAAGGCCGCCATTTATGCCATCCACAAGTTTGGCGAAGAAACAGGTAAACAGCTTCCGGTTATGATCTCGGGCACCATCGTGGATCAAAGCGGGCGCACCCTCTCGGGACAGACGACCGAAGCATTCTGGATTTCGGTTTCGCATACGAAGAATTTATTGAGTGTGGGATTGAATTGTTCGTTGGGATCCAAACAGATGCGGCCCTATATCGAGGAGTTGGCCAATATTGCCACATGCCATACCAGCCTCTACCCTAATGCGGGACTGCCCGATGAGATGGGTGAATATAATGAGACGCCCGACTTTATGGCCGAACAGCTTCGGGATTATGCCGAATCAAATTTTGTGAATATTGTTGGCGGCTGTTGCGGCACCACCCCGGAACATATTAAAACCATTGCCGAATCCGCGAAGGAGTGCAGCCCTAGAAAAATTCCCGAACAAAAACCATATCTGCGTCTCAGTGGACTCGAACCCCTGGTCGTTCGTCCCGATACAAATTTTGTCAATATCGGGGAACGTACTAACGTGACCGGTTCGCGTAAATTCAAGCGCCTGATTAAGAATGAGGAATACGAGGAAGCACTTTCGGTAGCCCGTCAGCAGGTGGAAAACGGTGCCCAGATCATCGATATCAACATGGATGAAGGTATGCTGGAATCCGAGGAAGTAATGGTGGACTTTATGCAGCTGTTGGCCGCGGAGCCCGACATTTCGCGCGTCCCCATCATGATTGACTCTTCCAAATGGTCGGTAATTAAAGAAGGGCTCAAAGCCGCCCAGGGCAAGTGCGTCGTTAATTCGATTAGTCTGAAAGAAGGCGAAGAAAAATTCAAAGAGCAGGCACGGGAAGCCCTGAATTTTGGGGCGGCCGTTGTAGTCATGGCTTTCGACGAAAAGGGACAGGCCGACAGTTACGAGCGACGTATCGAGATCTGTGAGCGGGCCTACAATATTCTCACCAAAGAAGTCGGACTTCCCCCGCAGGATATCATTCTCGATCCCAATATACTCACTGTTGCCACCGGTATCGAAGAGCATAATAATTATGCCGTTGACTTTATTAAGGCTACCAAATGGATTAAAGAGAACCTGCCGTTGGCCAAGGTAAGCGGCGGGCTCAGCAACATCTCCTTTTCCTTCCGTGGCAATAATAAAGTGCGTGAGGCTATGCATTCGGCTTTTCTGTATCACGCAATCCAGGCCGGCCTCGATATGGCGATTGTCAATGCCGGTCAGCTCGAGGTTTATGAGGAAATCCCAGAAAAGCTGCGGGAGCTTGTGGAGGATGTATTACTCAATCGGCGGGATGATGCTACCGAACGCCTTGTGGATTATGCCGAGAAGATTAAGGATGACAAAACCGAAGTCACCCAAAAAACACAGAAATGGCGTGAAGATTCCGTCGAAGAACGAATAAAGCACGCCCTAATTAAGGGTATTGTCGATTATATTGTCGATGATGTTGAAGAAGCCCGACAAAAGTTCGAGCACCCCATCGAAGTCATCGAGGGTCCCATGATGAATGGCATGGACGTGGTCGGTGACCTGTTCGGATCCGGCAAGATGTTTTTGCCCCAGGTCGTTAAAAGCGCCCGCGTGATGAAGAAAGGGGTAGCCCACCTGGTGCCCTATATCGAGAAGGAAAAAGAAAAGAATAAAAACAGCGATCCCAAAGCCAAAGTATTGCTGGCTACCGTGAAAGGCGACGTGCACGATATCGGCAAGAATATCGTAGCAGTAGTGCTACGCTGCAATAATTTTGATGTGATTGACCTGGGCGTGATGGTACCGGCAGATAAAATCCTCGAAGAAGCCCGTGAAAGGAAGGTGGATATTATTGGCCTCAGTGGACTGATCACACCTTCGCTGGATGAGATGGTGCATGTAGCTAAAGAACTTAAACGTGAAAGTTTTCAACAGCCGCTGCTGATTGGTGGGGCTACGACATCCCGAATGCATACGGCCGTCAAAATCGAGCCGATGTACGATCAGCCGGTGGTGCACGTGCTGGATGCCTCCCGAAGTGTCTCTGTGACCAGCAACCTGGTCTCTAAAACCCTGCGTGATGAGTTTGTCAAGGAAAAGAAACAAGAGTATCTAAAGCTGCGCAAACAGCACGAAGGCCGATCCAGCCGAAAGACATATTTGTCGCTGGAAGAAGCCCGCGATAACGCCATGCAAATCGATTGGGAATCATCGGTAATTGTTAAACCCAATCAGCTGGGCAAACAGATTTTTGACAACTATCCGTTGGAGGAAATCCGCAATTATATCGACTGGGGACCGTTTTTCATTGCTTGGCAGATGAAGGGTAAGTTTCCGGATGTCTTAGAGGATGAAAAATATGGCGAAGAAGCGCAGAAACTTTATGACGATGCAAATCAACTGCTCGACAAAATTGTAGAGCAGCGGCTATTAAAAGCCCGGGCAGTGCTGGGCTTGTATCCCGCAAATACCGTTGGGGACGATGTGGAACTTTATACCGATGACAGCCGAAAAGAAGTACTCACCACTTTCCACATGCTGCGTCAACAGTCAAAGAAACGTCGCGGTCAGCCCAACAAATCACTGGCTGATTTTGTAGCACCGAAGGAATCCGGCATTGCCGATTATATGGGCGGCTTTGCTGCCACAACCGGAATCGGTGCCCCCGAACTGGTTAAAAAATTTGAAGACGATCACGACGATTACAATGCTATCCTCACCAAAGCTTTGGCCGATCGCCTGGCCGAAGCGTTTACCGAACTACTTCACGAAAAAGTCAGAAAACGAATTTGGGGTTACGCTCCTGATGAGGCTTTAACAAATAAAGAACTCATCAAAGAGCAGTATGATGGTATTCGTCCGGCGCCCGGCTATCCGGCCCAGCCAGATCACACTGAAAAACGAATCCTGTTTGATCTGTTGGATGCGGAAAAAGAGGCCGGCATCACGCTCACCGAACATTTTGCCATGCATCCGGCCGCTTCAGTCAGTGGGCTGTATTTTGCTCACCCCCAATCGACCTACTTTAACGTGGGCAACTTGGCGAAGGACCAAATCGAAGATTATGCTCAGCGTAAGGGGATGAGTGTAGAAGAAATCGAACGTTGGCTGGGTCCTAATCTTAATTATGAATCCTAGATTTACAGCTTTTTTGAAAAAACTTCCAGACATGCCAAGTTTCTAAAACTTGGCATGTCTTTCTTATTACCAATAATAAATTCATCATGAAGGAGAACATTCCACTTAAGCCTGATCAATTTTATCATATTTACAATCGAGGCAATAACAAAGAGAACCTATTTAATGTTGATAAAAACTACCATTTCTTTCTAAAAAAGTGGCAAAAGTATCTGGATGACTTCATAGATGTCTGGGCATATTGCCTGATGTCAAATCATTTTCATTTTTTAGTACGAGTTAAAAAAGATGAAGAGTTAAAGAATTTGCTTCCAGATAGTAAAATTCAACGAATCCCTGATCTAGTCAGTAATCAATTAAGAAAACTGTTCATCTCATATACCAAGTCTTTTAATAAAACCTATGATCGGACAGGAAGCCTATTTCAAAAACCATTCAAACGAGTCAAAGTAAATACCAGAAACTACTTAAAACATCTCATACATTATATCCATCATAATCCCATTCATCATGGTTTTGTGGAAAATTATAGAGATTGGCCCTATTCCTCTTATCATGCAATTATCAGTCAACAGCCCAGTAAAATTAAAAGACAGAGAGTACTCAATTTATTTGGAGGGCAAAAATCCTTTTTCTCCTACCACCAGGAAATGAAAAATTATAACGTAATTGATCATCTAATTTTTGAATAAAGAACTGAAGTTTTTCTGATTTGTAGCCTACCAGACATTCCAAGTTTCCAAAACTTGGCATATTCTTTCCCCTACTCCTAATTATACGATTTACCGCTTACCCTTTGATATACTGCATCAAAAATAGCCTGGCGTAAGGGACCTAAATCAAAATAATAACCGTTCTTTTGCGTGCCTACGTTTTGACGGTTGGTCAGCAGGATAATGGAAAGGGAATCCTTCGGCACTGCCACGATATTCGTGCCCGTAAATCCGGTATGCCCAAAGGTACCGGACGGAGCTCCTTTGGCATAAATCACATCCGGATCCATCGCCCAACCAAGTCCGTTACCGTAAGAATCTTTCGTCAGGAATGCATCAATTACAGAAGATGAAATAATCTGCCTGCCTTCAAATTTACCCTTATGAAGCAACAAATCAACTAGCATCTGTAAATCATCCACCGTAGAGAAAAGACCCGCATGTCCAGCTACACCGCCGCTGGCATACCAGGAATTGCCATCATTGACTTCACCCCGTAGCGTATATTGGCGCCAGCCATCCCAAGACGTTGGATCCACATTCACTTTGTACCCAAAATCATCGTCATACACCATATGCTTTTCGAAAGGATTTCCATGCGATGTCGCTGCAATCTTTTTAAATCCCTTATTCAACGGATTGAACACGGTATGCTTAAGGTACAGCGGCTTATATATATTTTGGGTTACAAAATGATCCAGCCTTTGGCCAGAGATTCGTTTGATGATGTCGCCCAATAGCAAAAATCCAAGATCACTGTAATGACGTCCGGCTCCTACCTTCCATTTCAACGGTAATTGCGCAATATATTGGTAGCACTCCCGGGGGTTAGAAGCGAAGTAATAAGTTGGTTTCCATTGATAAAGTCCAGCGGTATGGGTCAGTAAATTTCGGATAGTAATCTTTGCCTTTTCCCCTTTGTTAAACTCCGGCAAATATTTATAAATAGGATCATCAATGGCGATTTTCTCTTCATCCACCAGCTTCATAATACTGAAAGTAGTAGCGCAAACCTTGGTAAGCGATGCCAGATCAAAGAGATGATCAACAGTCATTTTTTCGGGATTTTTAAGCGGCTGCATGTCGTAACTATATTTATTGGCATAGCCGTAAGCGGCACGGTGCAAGACTGAGTCGCCCCTCTTCACCTGGATTACAGCGCCGGCGATATGATCGACTCCTATTTCTTTTTGGATGAGGCTATCGATAGCTGTAAGGTGACCAAAGCCTCGCTTTGGCTTTTGTTTAGCTGGTTGCTGATTGCAGCTTATTCCAAAAGGGATAAGCAACAAGCTTGTTACGAGATAACTAAACTTCATACTTCAAACCATTTTTGTGTAATCTAATTACTGGCTCGCAGTTTCCGGGAAAGATTACCTATGACAATCACAATAGCACCGCCGACAACCGTGTACAACGGCCAGGCAATGGCCAGTCCTTCCCCGGGCAGGATATTCTGGATGGGCCCTTTAACCATAAACAGCAACGAAACCAATCCCACAAAAAAGCCGATCATAGCGTCTTTTGTGTTTGGTTTAGAGAAAAGGCGTCCCAATAAAAAAGCGCCGAGCAGTCCACCATAAGTATAAGAGGCAATACCGAGGCCTAATTCCACTACAGCGGGACGTTCGCCTCCCTGGAGTTGCAAATAAGCAAAGAAAAAGGCCGATCCCGTTAAAATCACGGCCCATAGCATAGTGATGATTCTTGAAATACGAAGGTCTTTGGCTTCCGTGTTATTTTGCCCGAAGTAGGGCTTGTATAAATCCAGCGTCGTTGACGACGCCAGTGAGTTTAGGGATGAACTCAGACTACTCATCGCCGCGGCAAACAACGAAGCAATGATCAAGCCCGAAAGTCCCATGGGCAGCTGTTGAACAATAAATTTGGCAAATATTTCATCCGTGGTAGCCAGCCCCAGTTGCTGGGCTGATTGTGCATCATAAAAGGCGTAGAGCAAAAGACCGATGAATAAAAATAGTCCAAATTGCAGGGCTACCACCACCCCGCTCCAAACCAGCGCTTTTTGCCCGTCGCGAACTTTTTTAGTCGTAAGAAGTCGCTGGACAATCAGCTGGTCGGTACCGTGGGAGGCAATTGAAAAGATGGCCCCGCCGAAAAGGGCTGTAAAAAAAGTGTAGGGCTGAGCGATGAAATCCGTAAAACTCATATCGAAACCGAATTTAAAAATTTGCAGCTTCCCCGCATCTGCCGCGACCGACATGGCTCCGCTGAGTCCATGAGGTAAATCAGCCAGAAGAATACCGATGGCCAACAACGCTCCGCCAACATAGACCGCCATCTGCATAACGTCCATCCAGACCACCGCTTTTATTCCACCGATTAGCGTATAAATGAGGGTAATCACGGAGATAGCCGTAATTGAAAGTAGGTACACTTCAATGTCTGACCAGCCTGTAAAAGCACCGCCCAACCGTAGAATAATGGCCAGTGGAATCGCTGTAGCAAAGAGCCGAACCCCATCTGCAAGCAAACGGGTAACCATAAAAGTGGTGCTGGCCGCATTGCGCATCGGGGCACCGAATCGTTTTTCCAGAAATTGATAGGCTGTTGACAGATCGCCTTCGAAATAAGAGGGAAGGAAAACTTTACTCACGATAAAACGTCCTAAAATATAGCCCAAGGTGATTTGCAAAAAGGTCAGATTGCCGCCGTAGGCCACGGCAGGAATGCTTATAAAAGTGAGCGTGCTCGTTTCGGTTGCCACGACCGAAAATAATACCGCCCACCAGGGAATTTCCTTACCCCCCTTGAAGTAGTCATTCGTTGAGGTTTGACGACCGGCTGCATAAATGCCAAGCACAGCCACACCAACTAAATACAAAACGATAACGATGTAGTCTAATTCGGTAAATCCCATCAAATTTTACTTATTAGATAACTCAATATTGCCGCCGATACAATGGAATGGAGGCGAAAAGCCTATTATAGCAATTTATTTTAGGATAAAATAATCCCTTATTTTTTATGAAAGCTGAATTGGGTTATTATCCCAGTAGGTTTAAAAAACTAACCTTAAATGGAAGCAATGAATCCTTCGATAAAAAAATTATCTTCGGTTTCAAAGAAACAAAATAAGCTTATCATCGGCTTGATGTCAGGCACTTCGCTTGATGGACTTGATATTGCGCTATGCGAAATAAGCGGTTCGGGCCTACAAACTGCAGTATCACTCCAAAAATTTGAAACTCAACCTTATCCCAACCAGATTAGAAAACGCCTTAAAGGTATCTCCTCCGTACCCCGGGCATCCCTCGAAGAAGTCTGCCTGATGCATTCCTGGCTGGGCAATTACCATGGCGAGTTGGTTCTTAATGCATTAAAGAAATGGAATTTATCACCTTCTGATATCGATGCCATTGCCAGTCACGGGCAAACCATCTATCATGCACCGAAAATTCAGCACTTCCGGCCTGATATGCCAAACGCCACCCTGCAAATTGGGGATGGGGATCATCTTGCCCGAACCACCGGCATTCTTACTATCAGTGATTTTCGTCAGAAGCACACTGCGGCCGGCAAAGAAGGTGCCCCTTTGGCCGCTTTTGTAGATCGCCTGCTTTATACTCACGAGACTGAAACGCGCGTACTTTTGAATATCGGCGGCATTGCCAACTTCACCTATCTGCCTGCCGGGAATACACGAAACCGACAATTTATAACGACTGACACTGGTCCGGGTAATACGCTTATCGACGCGGCCGTACAAAAATATTTTTCCAGAAATTTTGATGAGGACGGCGTTATTGCTAAAAAAGGATCCGTAAACCCGCAAGCTTTGAATGCCTTGAAATCGGATCCTTATTTTCAAAAGCCGCTGCCCAAAACGACCGGCCCCGAAGTTTTTAACCTGGAGTGGGTAGATAAACGCTTACAAGAAAATGACCTCGATAATTTAACACCGGAAAACCTTGTGGCCACTCTTAGCCGCCTCACGGCCGAAACCATTGCTGATGCCATTCAAAATAGCTGTCAAAAAAACCCCCATCCCGTTATTTATGGCAGTGGGGGCGGAATCCATAATCCAGTGCTAATCGGCTGGCTGAAAGACCTTTTACCCCATTGTGTATTTCAAAATTTTAAAACAATTGGTCCAAATCCCGATGCTAAAGAAGCGGTTATATTTGCGGTATTAGCCAATGAGATGCTCTCTGGGAAAGGATTCCAGCTGAATCCGAATGAAAATTACAGTGAAAAGCTAAATTTTGGGAAGATTTCTTTTCCACGTTGATAAATGATAGTACCCCGCGGGCGGCTGAATTCGGCTGACCGACGGTTTTAGTAGCTTCGCTAACCTATCCATCCGACCGCAAATTCAGCGTTCGGATGGAGAAAATTACTTTAGCTCTTTCAACCAGTCATAAAATTTCTGGATAGCTTTGCCGCGGTGACTGATTTCATTCTTAGTTTGGGCATCAAGCTCTGCAAACGTTTTATCGAATCCCACCGGCAAAAAAACGGGATCATAACCAAACCCTTTATCACCTCGCTTTTCTTCCAGAATTTCGCCCCGGCAGACCCCCTCAAAAGTGTGCATTCCTTCTTCCAAGACAAATGCCACTACCGTTCGAAATTGCGCTTTGCGGTCCTTGCTCTTCACGCCGGCCATTTCATCAAGCAACTTGTTGACGTTGTCTTGATAGGTAGCCGATTCGCCGGCATAACGCGCCGAATAAACGCCCGGGCGGCCGTCCAGCACTTCCACTTCCAGTCCCGTATCATCCGATAATGATGGCAAACCGGTCTCTTCAAAAACATAACGGGCCTTTTTCAAGGCATTGCCTTCCAGCGTGGATTTATCTTCCACAACTTCTTCAAGCCGTGGAAAATCGTAGGTTGATTTCAAATCTATACCCAGCGGAGCCAGTGTCTGTCGCAGTTCTTCGATTTTGTGCTTATTTCGTGACGCCAGGACAATTGTTTTCATAGAGATAAGTTAGTCATCTTTGGAAAGATGGTTCAGAATATCCTGAACCTCATGCCACTTCAACCGGGGACCGTACTGGGAAACAACTTTTGATCCGGCCAAACTCGCTAATTTGCCGGCCCCGGCATAGCCCAAGCCATTGGTTAGCCCATACAAAAAGGCTCCGGCATACATATCTCCGGCTCCATTCGTATCAATCGCGTTGACATCATAAGGCTCGATATCAATAAAGG
>Ga0209918_1001887_pt1 | contig 10575 bp, 11 predicted proteins | sample SalPonD_shore_MG_FD_185712 | JGI IMG/M metagenome (GOLD analysis project Ga0209918, IMG submission 185712) | Salt pond soil microbial communities from South San Francisco under conditions of wetland restoration - Salt Pond MetaG... | ecosystem: Environmental > Aquatic > Marine > Intertidal zone...
TGCCAAACTGATTCCGGTACAGCAGGTGTCGACCAACAATGGCGGCATGATGCTCCAGACACCCGGCGGCGGGCTGCTGGTGCAGGGCGGGACGGTCCGCCATCTGCAACATGCTACCGCAAATGGGCCCTCTTTCGGTTCCATCGTCTTTGCGGATAACGGCTTGCCCGCTTCCGGTATCGACCAGGGTGGAGAGATCGGTGCGCTGGTGGCCCTGCGCGACACCAAGCTGGGCGGTTATATCGGTTCGCTCGACAGCTTGGCCAAGAACCTGATCTTTTCGGTCAATCAGCAGCACGTCAACGGAACCGGCACCACCGCGGCCTCGACCTATACATCCGGCCAGGCGGCGACCGCTCCCAATGGCACCACTACGGCAGTGAACCTGGATAACAACGTACCGTTTTCCGGCAAGATCCAGACCGGATCGTTCAAGGTTCATGTGCTCGATTCGACGGGGGCGCCGCTCAATCCGCCCGGCCCGGGCGGCACGACGATCTCGGTGCAGGCCGGCACTACGACGCTTAGCGGTATCGCGAACCAGATTAACGCCATCAACGGGGCCACGGCCAGCGTTTCGAATGGGCGTCTTGTGGTGAACGGAAACGGGAACCGCGTGGTATTCGGGAGTGACAACAGCAACTTTCTGGCGGCCTATGAGGTGAATGGCTTCTTCCACGGAGGTTCGGCTGGCGATATTTCCGTTTCCAGCGGGATTCAGAATGATCCGGGGCGCATTGCCACGGCAGCCATCAATCCGACCACCTCCCAAGTTTCCACCAGTGACAATACGGTAGCGAAAGCGATATTGGGACTGCGCGATAAATCGATGAGCGTGGACGGGAGCAGCGCCGCCAGTCCGGTACAGCGGGCCGGTAATCTGGCTGGCAATTTCGGCCTCGATGTGGCCGCAGCCAACCAACAGGTCTCCTATCGGCAGGCGGAGGCCAGTTCGCTCTCCTCGCAGCGGCAGTCGGTATCCGGCGTTAACATGGATCAGGAGCTGATCAGTATGCTGAAGTTCCAGCGTGCCTATCAGGGCGCCGCCAAGGTGATCCAGAGCAGCAATACCATGCTCGATTCTTTGATGGGGCTGATACGATGAAAGTAACTTCTCAGCAGATGTATGACACCCTTCTTGCCGGCATTAGCCAGCAGTTGCAGACGCAATCGACGGCGACCGCGCAGCTCAGCTCCGGCAAGCGTTACACCCGCCCCAGTCAGGATGGCATGGGGTACAAGCAGTCGCTTGATATACGCCATGTCCAGAGCGGACTCAGTGCGAGTCTGGGAGCGATCTCGACCGCCAAGTCGCGTCTGAGCGCGAGCCAGAGCGCGCTGTCGCAGATGCAGCCGCTGATACAGCGGGCTCAGACCATTGCGGTGCAACAGGCGAATGCCACCTTGAGCCCTTCGGAGCGTCAGGCGGCGGTGGCCGAGGTCAGCACCCTGCGGGATCAGCTTCTGGCGCTGGCCAATCAGAAGTTTTCCGGCGAATACCTTTTTTCGGGCACAGCTGCGGATCAAGCGGCGTATAGCGGGAATGCCAGTATTGGTAACACTCAGTATACGAATGGTGCAAATGCCTCCATTACCAACGTGGTTCAGACGGCGAATCCCAATGCGATCAACGACAGTTATAAGGTGACGTTGAATGCGACTGGAACCGCCATTGCCAGTGTGACGAACAGCGCAGGTACCAATGTGTTGCAGAATGGACCAGTGAGCTTGGTGGCAGGTACGAACACACTTAGTCTGATCAATGGTGTGACGTTGAGCGCGGATTATAGCGGTACACCCGATACGACCAGCACGGATGGTGGTACATTGGCCGTCTCGGGAGCTGCTTTCAGCAGCACTGCCAGTACCGGTAACACCCATTATGTAGCGGCTACCGGTGGCAACACATCGATCACCGGTGTGACGCAGGTTTCAAACCCAAATTATGTGAACGATCGCTACACCATTGCATTGAATGCGGCTGGAACCGCCATTGACAGTGTGACGAACAGCGCGGGCACCAATGTGTTGCAAAATGGTCCAGTGACCTTGGGGGCGGGTGCGAACAAACTTAGCCTGACAAACGGCGAGGTTCTGGATGTAAGCTATAGCGGTTCGCCACAGACGAATACGGCTGGGGGTACTTTTGTCGTTACGGGTGCGCATGTAGGCGGCAGTTATCATTATAACGGTGATGCCCAAAATCGTACGGTGTCCATCACGCCGACCCAGACCGTTTTGACTAACGTGCGGGGTGACAGTGCAGCCTTTACCCAAGCGTTCTCGTCGATGAAGGCGCTACAGGATGCGTTGAACGCTAATAATGTTGCCGGCATCAAGTCGGCGATTACCCAACTGAACGCGGCTGGCAACTCGATGAGCGAGCTGACTGCTGAGGTGGGCGGTCGTCTCCATTCGATCGGTCTTCAGGATCAGACTTACAATGCCATGAAATCGCAGACGGACCAGTTGCTCAGTCAGCAGGAGTCCACCGATATTCCTGCCACCGTGACCAAGCTGACACAGGCTCAGACGGCCTTGCAGGCGGCGTATAAGGTGACCTCCAATATCAGCAATATCAGTCTGGTCAATTACCTCAAATGATGGTCATGCGCTGCAAAGCGGGACAGTCGATTCGTATCGGCGACGATATTCGCGTGTCGATCCGGGCTGTTCAAGGTGGCGGGCAGGTCGTCAATTTCGGCATTGATGCACCGGCGGAGGTGCCTGTCCACCGCCTAGAGATTTTCGAACTGATACAGACAGAGAACAGGGCGGCTAGTGCCGGCAATGCGTTGGCTTGGCTGAAGGGGAAGAGAGATGAGTAATGCACAGGCTGTCCGGACGATTGATTATCAGAACGATACAGGGACCGAGGCCTTTCTGTTTCCCCATGGTATGGCTGGGTTTCCCGAGGATACGCGCTACGGTTTTCTCTACGAGGGGCGCGGCGATATTGTATGCATGCAGTCGCTCGATAACATTGCCGCATCCTTTCTCATGACGCCTTGGGACGAGGTCAGGCTTGGGCCGCCGCCGGCTCTGACATCGGAACAGCGCTTCTGCCTTCAGATGGAATATGGCGAAATGCCCTTCTGGATGTTGGTACTGAACCCTTTTGCGAATCCGGAGTGGATTGTGGCGAACCTGCGTGCACCGGTTGCCGTGAACGATGCCGGGCGGCGTGGTGTGCAGTGCATCCAGGCAGATCCGAATCTGGAACTTCGCTACCGCTGGATGCCGCAGCCGGACAAGGCTCCCTGACTTTTTATCACCGCTTCACAAGCGTATTCGTCTTGGCGGCTGGATAGCTGCGATGTTTCCTGCTGCAATACGGCGATGCATACATCATCGGAGCCGGTCAAATGGCGTCAACATCTTACCCTGAACATGCCGCAGCCGGCCGAGGCCCGGCCGGTGTGGGTGCATGCCTGTTCGGTCGGTGAGGTCGGTTCCGTTGCGCCGCTTGTCAACGCGTTGCTGGAGCGTCATCTGCCTGTCCATCTGACGGTGGTGACCCGAACGGGTATGCACCATGCTATGCGGCTTTTTGGGGAGAGAGCGACCATCTCCTATCTGCCATGGGATCTTCCGAGTCTGATGACACGCCTAGTGGCGCATCTGAATCCTAGGCTGCTGCTGCTTGCCGAAACGGAGTTCTGGCCGGGGATGCTGGCGGCCTGCCGTCGTCGTCAAATTCCCGTCATGGGGGTCAATACCCGAATCTCCGACCGTTCTTTCCCCCGATATCGGGCGACGCGCCTGTTATGGGGGCACTGGTTAAAGGGCGTTGCCCTCTTCCTGGCCCAAAGCGAACTGGATGCCGAACGCCTTGTTGGCATGGGGGTGGACCGTGCCCGCGTCCGGGTCGCCGGCAACCTGAAATATGCGGTCAGCCCGCCGACCGTCGATGTCGAGGCGCTTCGCCGATATCTCGATCCCACCATGAAGCGTCCGATTCTGCTTGCCGCAAGCACGCATGAGGGTGAGGAGGAGATGTTGTTGCGGATGTGGCCGACCTGGAAACAGAAGTGCCCCGACCTGTTGATGGTTCTGGTGCCGCGCCATCCCGAACGGTTTGATGAGACGGGGACATTGATTCGCCGGGTCGGCTGTTCGTATGCCGCGTGGTCATGCGGTATCGACTCGGAGGTGGATGTGGTGCTTGTCGATGCGATGGGTGTGTTGGGGCAGCTCTATACGGTGGCGGATATCGCTTTTGTCGGCGGCAGTCTCGTGCCTGTCGGAGGCCATAATCCACTGGAGGCCGCCATCTGCGGACGGGGCGTCGTCACTGGTCCGTATGTGCATAACTTTCGCCAGATGATGAGGGATATGCAGCAGGCGGGAGCTGCCGTGGTGGCTGAGGACGAAGAGTCGTTCGGCCGGGCGATCCGACGTTTCCTGACGCATGCCGACGAGCTGCGAACCCTGCACGGCAGTGCTGCCGCCTTCATGCAGGGGAAGGCAGCGGTACTTCCACGTATCCTAGAAGCCGTTGAGCCTTACCTGGGTGCTCCGAAAGTGGATGCCGGTGTCTGACTTGAAGGCGAGCCTGCACGCCTTCGTGGAGCGGATGTGGTGGTCGCACGACCGGCCGCCAGCCTGGTTGAGATGGGCCAGCCCACTCTATGCCATGATCAGTGCGCGCCAACTTCGTGCTCGCAGCCAAAACCGTGTCATGCCACCGATACCGCTGGTCTCGGTTGGCAACATTACGGCGGGCGGAAGTGGCAAGACACCGTTCGTTATCTGGCTTGTCAGGCAGATGCAGGCACATGGTATCAAACCGGTTGTGCTGTGCCGTGGTGACGGGGGACGGACGCATGATGCCACGCTGTTGACCGATACATGCCTCGTCGCCGATGTCGGCGACGAGGCATGCCTCTTGTTCGAGTCTTGTGACTGTCCGGTCATCGTCGGACGCGATCGTGTGGCGGGTAGTCGCATGGCGGCGGATCTGGGCGAGGTGTTGATTCTCGACGATGGCTTCCAGTACCGGCAACTGCAGCGGCAGTGCGATATTGTGCTGGTTCCGGCCGAGGGCGTGGGCAACGGCCATATGATTCCGGCCGGACCGCTGCGCGAGCCGGTCACGGCGTTGGCGCGTGCCGATCTTGTTGTACGTACGGGAGGAGGACCTGTCGTGCCGCTGGGAGGGGGGCGACAGTGGTACTGGCGGGTGGTCGGTGGCGGATTGCGACAGTCTTCCGGACCGGTATCCCCGCCGCCCGGCAGGGCCTGGGCGGTAAGCGGTATTGCCCGGCCCGGCCGTTTTATCGAATCCCTGCAGCGGCAGCGTATCGAGATCGTCGGCCAGACCCTTTTTCCCGATCATTACGCCTTCACTGCAGGGGATGTCGGGTCGGTCAGTGCGCATGGCCTGCCGGTAGTGACGACAGGGAAAGATGCCGTCAAACTGTTGCCGATATGGCCGCAACATCTGCCGTTGTGGGTGCTGGATATCGAAGGCGAAGGCGAGAGTGGCCTGTTCGAGGCCATTATGGCGTGCCTGCACCTGCACGAACGGTAGGATGGTCGGCAAAGAAAGAGGTGATGAATGCTGGATAAGGAACTGATGGAGATTCTGGCCTGCCCGAAGTGCAAGGGTAAGGTCGAATACAACGAGGCCGGTAACGGGCTGGTATGCGTCGCCTGCCGGCTGGAGTATCCGATCCGGGACGATATCCCGGTGATGCTGGTCGACGAGGCGAAACCGCTGGCGAATTGATGGGGATGCTGCAGACCGTTACGGTGCGGAGCCTGTTCTGGGTGATCCGTTGCCTTCCCGTTCGGCTGGCCGGTGCGTTGGGGGCCGGTCTGGGCCGGGCGGTGTTTTATCTGGACGCCAAACACCGCGAGATTGCCCAGCGCAATCTGGTGCGTGTCCATCCGGACCGGCCACGCCGGTGGCGCAGACGAATGGCCAGGGAGTCGTTTGCCGAGCTCGGACGGTCGATCTTCGAACTGCCGCATGTGTTTCTGCGCTCGGAACGTTTTCTCCGTTCCCGCGTTCAGATCGAGGGTGAGGATGTGCTGCGTGCCGCAGTCCGGGAAGGGAAGGGTGTATTCATCACGGCTTGCCACCATGGCAACTGGGAGCTGGGTGCGTTGATGTTCTCGCAGCTCGGGCTTGATTCCAATTTCCTCTACCGGTCGCTGCGCCAGGCTCCTCTCAATGCCTATCTGAAACAGTGCAGGGAACGCTTCGGGGCGGTGATGCACGCCCGCAACGAGGGGATGCGCTGGATGCCGCGCGTATTGAAGCGCGGTGGCTGCGTCTCCTTCATGATCGATCAGCACCTCTCCGATGGTATACAGGTTCCATTTCTCGGCCATTTGGCCAATACTACCCCCTTGCCTGCCACCGTGATTTACCGATACAGCACGCCGGTGTTCGGCGTTACCCTGCAACGTCTGGGAAAAGGATTCCATTTTCGGCTGAAGCTGTGGCCCATCCCGGTGCCCGATGCCAGCCCAGCTGGCGACAAGGATGCGGATGCCTACCATTTGATGTGGCGGATCAACCGGAGCTTTGCCCCGCTCATCGTCGAAGACCCGGCATGGTTGTGGGTGCACCGGAGGTGGTGGGTGCTTGAAGAGGAACGCGGCGCAAGAGAAGCGGTATATGGCACACCATAGAATCATCAGTCAGGCGCGCTGGCTGAAATACCAGAAACAGGAGGCCGAATACTGGCACGGCAATACCGTGTTGGAGAATCGGCTTGCCTATATCGAAAGGCACTATGCCCCCATGATGGTGCGTTATGCCGAAGGGCTTCCGGACGAGGCGCATGTGCTCGATCTGGGATGCGGTCCTGTCTGCCCGTCCCGTTTCGTGGTATCGGGAAACAAGACATATGTCGACCCGCTTCTGGATACATTTCGGCGCGCCTATCCGGGCAAGCTGCCAAAGGGGGAGCGTCTGGCCGTGCCTACGGACACGATCCCCAAACCGGATGCCTCTTTCGATATGATTGTCTCTATTGATGCACTGGATCGTGTGATGAACCCAGAGTTGACCCTGAACGAGGCCAGACGTCTCCTGAAGACGGATGGCGCATTTATTTTCGGCATGAAAGTCTACCCCATCGCGGTCGCGATGGCCTGTTATTATGCCGATTGTTTCATTCCAGTGTTTTGTCACAGACGACATCCCTATTTTTATGCCCACACCGGCATTCGGAAAACATTGCAGCGCTATTTTTCCATTGTGGAGGAGTACCGCCTTCCGGATCCGGAAGGTATCGATATGTTCGGCCGGGAGATGGCGTTTGTCTGCAGGCACCAAGCTTTGAAGGGACAGGGCGGTTGAGATCGTGTCCGGCAAGCGGCCGAACCGACAAATGACACGATGAAACGCGATATCGAGCATCTTGTTCTGTCATCCCCGAACTGGCTGGGGGATGTGGTCATGGCGCAGCCTGCCATGCGATCGATTGTTGAGGCATTTGAACCGGCTCATGTGGCGCTGTTCGGGCGGCCATGGCTGGCCGATCTTCTACCCTTTCTGGATATCCCCGGTGCCGTCTATGCCGATGCAATGCCGGCGGGGACAGATGCCGCTGTCCTCTTCCCCAACAGCTTCCGTGCCGCATGGCTGGCCTGTCGTGCCGGCGCGAAACGGAGAATCGGTTTTCGCGGCCAGTGGCGGCGCTTGCTACTGACCGATGCGCCTGCTCCCCGTATCAGCCTGCGGCACCAGCACCATCGCGATTTCTATCTCGATCTGGCCGAACAGCTGGGGGTCGACGTCAGGGAGCGGCAGGTTCGGCTGACCGTGCCAGCCGGAGATGTTAAAGCCGGTGAGGAGATGCTTCGCCGGCAGGGGCTGGATCCGCAACGGACGGTGGCGGTAGCGCCCGGCGCCCAGTTCGGCGGAGCCAAGCGCTATCCGGCCGAATCGTATGCCGCGATTCTCAAGTGGCTGGCTGACCGGGATTGGCAGATCATGGTGCTGGGGACGCAGGTGGAGCGCGATATCGGCGATCAGTGTCTTGCCCCGGTGGCCGGCCAGGCATGGAATGCCGCCGGGGAGACCTCCCTGGGGCAGGGGCTTCAGCTGCTCTGTGCCAGTCGTATGCTGCTTTGCAACGACTCCGGTCTGATGCACGTTGCGGCGGGAATGGGCAAGCCGGTGGTGGCTATTTTTGGCGCGACCGATCCGGCACGAACCGCGCCATCCGGAGCGCGCGTGCACCTGCTCTATCGTCCGGCCGATTGCAGTCCCTGCTTGAAGCGGGAGTGTGCGGTGCATGGACACCCCTGTATGGGCAATGTGCTTCCCGAGGATGTGCGCGATGCCTGCCTGGAGGTGCTATCTTGAAGGTGTTGGTGGCCAAGCTGTCGGCCTTCGGTGATCTGATCCATGCATTGCCGGCGCTGGACGACCTGCTCGCCAGTCCGGAGGTCGACGAGGTGCATTGGTTGATCGACGAGCGTTACGCCTTTGTGGCCGAGGCGTTTCCGCCGCAAGTGGTGGTTCACAGGGTGGCGCTCAAGGGGGCGCATCCCTTTCGCTCCGCCTGGCGGGCGATTCGTCGTCTGCGTGCCGTCGGGTTCGATGCGATCCTAGATATGCAGGGGCTGGTCAAATCCGGGGTGTTGGCCCGTGCGGTCGGTTCGCCGGTCTACGGTATTGACGCCGGCTTCGTGCGCGAGTCCGTGAATGCATGGTTTACACATCCCGTCCGTTTCCATCCCGAAGAGCGGCACGTGGTGCAGCAGTATCGACGCGTGGCCACCGCGCCGTTCGTAGAGCATCCTGCGCGAGCGCCGGAGCAGCCCATCGATTACAAGGCGCCGCATATTCCGGTGACCGCGGCGATTCGTGATGCTGCATCCGACGTGACCGCATCACTGGAGCTGGACGGTCGCCCTTATGTGGTTCTGCACGTCGGCGGCGGGTGGGCGACCAAGCAGCTGCCGCAGAATACGTGGCGCGCGTTGATCGATGCCTTGTCGGTGCGTGAGTTGGCGCCATTGATCAGCTGGGGGACAAAGGCGGAACTTCAGCAGGCGCAGGCGCTTTGCGCGGACCGGTCCGCAGCGCGCGTATTGCCCCGTCGGCTGCATATGTTGCCGTTATGCGGTCTTCTCAGTCAGGCGAAGGCGGTGGTGGGAGCCGATACGGGCGTTGTGCATCTTGCTGCTGCACTATCGACGCCAACGGTCAGTTTCTGGGGGGCATCGGCCTCCTGGCGTTCGGCCCCGCTGGGGGATGGGGACCGTCAGATCGAGTCGAATCCGGAGTGCGGGCCGTGCTTCAAGCGCCAGTGTGATCATTTTATCTGCATGGACCGTATTCGGGCCGAGGATATCCTAGGAGCGATCGATGCGTAGAGCGACGAATGGCGAGAGAGGTGCCAGGCGACTGTTTCCGGCGCTTGTAGCGGGGCTTCTCCTCGTGGCGGGGCAGTGCGCGCCCGCTGTGGCGGCTTCCGCCGTTTCCGGCTGTCTTCCCTTTGTCGGTGAACGGATGCAGTTCAGCGTCGGCTGGGAGTTTATCGACGCGGGCTTGGCCACCATGCACGTCAAGGCGAGTGGTGCTGATGGCTATCGCATCGATACGTTTGCCCGAACCAATGCGTTTTTCGACCTGTTCAAGAAGGTGCGGGACACCATCACGTCGGAGGGTGTGTGCCGAGGTAAACGTATGCAGAGCACGCTGTTCGAGATCGAACAGAACGAGCATACCTACCATTCGAAGAAGAGCATCCGCTTTTTGTGGCGCGAAAACCGGGTGAGCTATACACAGAGCGGCAAGACCGATATATATGAGGTGAAGTCTGGGCATCTCAACGCCATCGATGCCTTCCTGGCCGTGCGATCCATGCCGCTCAAGGTGGGGGATATCGTGCGGGTGCCCGTGTTCGATTCGCGCAAGAAGTATCTTGTCGAGGTGCATGTGCTGAAGAAGGTCCGGATGAGCGCGCCCTGGGGGAAATCGGTAGAGTCGATCATTATCGAGCCGAAGCTGAAAACGGAGACGATCTTTTCCAGCAAGGGGAAGGTGATGATCTGGTTGACGAACGACGCTCGCCACGTTCCCCTGAGGATGACGGCGAAAATCCGTTTCGGCCGTATCGTGGCCCGATTGATCGATTACAGTAAAGTGCCCTGATACTTGGACGGTCGAAGCGGGGAAGGGATATATGGAAATCATCTATTCGGATAAGAAGCTGATCGGGAAGATCTGCGATCTGGCCCGCAGGCTGGGAATCAAGGGACGCTGGCTGGACATGCCTTCCGGAGGTGGCGTGCTGGCCAGGCAGCTGGCCGATCCCGACCTCTATGTCGTCGAAGGGGAGCTCAATCCGGCGGGTGACCTCGCCAACCGTAATATCGTGCGGCTGGACATGAACACTTCCCTGCCGTTCGGCGATGCCTCGTTTGACGGCATCGCCTGCATCGAGGGAATCGAGCATATCGAGAATTTTTTCGCGCTGATCCGCGAGTTGCGGCGTGTGCTTAAACCCGGAGGCAGACTGATTCTGAGCACGCCGAATATGAACAAGCTGGGCTCGCGCTGGAACACCTTCTGGACCGGTTTTCCGCACTATCTGATCCGCCCCA
>Ga0209918_1001891_pt1 | contig 10569 bp, 8 predicted proteins | sample SalPonD_shore_MG_FD_185712 | JGI IMG/M metagenome (GOLD analysis project Ga0209918, IMG submission 185712) | Salt pond soil microbial communities from South San Francisco under conditions of wetland restoration - Salt Pond MetaG... | ecosystem: Environmental > Aquatic > Marine > Intertidal zone >...
CCGACAGTTGAAGCTCTGCATTCTTGAAGCCGGCACGATCCATTGCCAAGGCGTCATTTCCCGGATCAATACGATACTGAATCCCGGATGTATTGACCTGACCGGCAAAGCAATCAACGACAGCCTCAACAGCGTTGGTCTGGTATGGCTGGACTTTGAACTTCAACTTCATATTTCTGATGCCTCTCCCTGCCTCTTTCTTAAATTCTTTCTTAATTTATTCTATGTTTATACTGCAAATGCACCGTTTTATTCTGCATTCTTTCTGCAAAAGGCCCGTTTCTTTCTGCATTCTTTCTGCAAAGAACGCCATAGCTATTTGGATAACACCCATTCGGGTGCTGTTCGAGAGCCGTCATTATGAATCGTTCCGGCTCTTCGGAGTTTTGTTAGCAGGTTGGCGACCTTCTTTTTCTTTTGATCTTCATCCAAGGCATCACTGAGCTTACCCAACAGCAGCTTGTCGATCTCTTCTCTAGAGGCTTTGCCAAATTTACTAATGAAGTCAGTTATCAGCTTGGCATAATAATCATCATCTTGCGCTCTGGTGTGGATATAATCGACTTTACTGGATGTTACCTTGGCTACCGATGCCGAGACATGGAAGTTGGGCTTGCGCCCCTCAATAAGTCCATCACGCCGCAGGCGTTTAATCATGGCATCAGTCAGTGGTAAGCGTTTCTGCACTCGATCCAGAGCCATAATCTCATCCAGTGGCAAATCAGTTTTCTGAATCAGTAATCGGCTATATGCCGGATCGACCACTGTGCCATAGATTGTAATGCGAACTACTTCTTCGCTCAGGTCGTAATCGGGCATGGGGAAAAAGCGACGTGCCTGGCCGGTATGCATTTCATGGATTCCATAGCCCAAGGTGTCAATCATGTTCAATTCGGTCATGGCCTGAGCAAGAAAGAGATTCCGATATCGGCGAGGTGTTTTGTTGCCGGGAATGTAGTCATCTGGCAGCCCTTCAAAGAAGCAACCTTCATTTTCAAATATCAGCTTGTCCGGCTTTTCTGTGACAAGGATACGACCATTGCGTGTGTAATCTTGATGAGCAATGCAGTTGTGTAAGGCTTCGAGTACAACCTTCTGATCATATTTGGAAACCTCGACAGCCAGCAGTTGATCTTCAGGCAATATGCGAAGCTGGATATTGCGAATCTTTTGATACAGAAGCGAAGTATTAAGCAGGAATGGAGGACCAAAGTGTTCGTATGCACGCTCTTGCCCTTCGAGCTTCCAGGTCATTTGTGCTGGATGCGGCGACAGCAGATAAGCGGATTCAGGCCTACCAAGCAGCAGCAACGTAGCGCGAGTAACCTGGCCGCCTTGGGTGAGCTTCGCGCGATCCAGAAATGTTCCCAAGGGCCAGCGCATCACATCTTCTTTCACGAAGCGATTGGAATACTTTTGAGCGTATGACTCGCGAGCCTTTTGCAAAGCATGTTCATCCAGATCACTCAATGATGCTCCGGAAACAACCAGAGCCGACCAATCACTTGCTACAGTTTGTTGGCGAATCTCATCGAGTTTATCCAAGCCAAGATGAGTGAGACTTTCTCCGGCTCTGGCATGATAATGCCCTTTCCATGCAATCGGCATTCCGCGAGGCGCAGCCGGTATCTCGAACAAAACAACTCGTCCATTTGGATGATGTAGTTCGTGAATGTTACGGAAAGTAATGCTTGGTTCTGTACTTTGAGCGAGCTGCATCTTTGTGCTCTGTAATCGCTCTGCCTCAGATCGATAATCAGAGCCAACAATTGTTCGAGTTTTGTTATCAACACCAAACACAAGCCATGCTCGCTCGACACCACGAAGGTTTGCTTCATTTGCCAAGGCGGAGAAATAGGAACCGATTTTGTCAGTGCTATAGTCGTTACCTGCCTGTTTGAACTCCACCACCTCGTTTTCCCAAGTGGCAATCAGGCTATCCAGCAATGTAGTCAGTTCTGTATCATTCATAACGCCTCCCGAGCCGAGAGCATCGGGCCGACCATTTTCGTGATGCCACGAAAATGCTCCAAGTAACAACCAGACATCAGATCGCCTTCACTTCGGTGCCGGGAGACATCTGCCGGAAGATTTGCTCCACGTTGATTTTCACGGCATCCGAAGCAAAACCATTGTCGCGGAAGACAACGCGCAGTGGCGCATGTTTGGCCAACTCTTTGACCAGCTCTTCGCTGACACCTTTATCGAAGCAGGCAACCAGGGCGTTTTCATCGACGAAGTAAACCGCCTTACCTTGAATCGATTCCTTGCGAATCGGCAACGACAGATCGACGCCCCAATCAAGCAGCACCTGGAACAGCAGGTCTTCAGCAGTTCGATCCGACTTTATGTTATCGACCCGCGTCAGCAGGTCGCCCTGAGCAATGGCATCGGGGGTGTAAAACACATCAGCCATGTTGGATGAATCGATCTTGAAAACGCGGAATCCAACATCTTTCCTCCAGCCTTCGTGACATTCGGCCTCAAGGATTTTATCTCCGACACGACGGATGCGCTCCTTCGCAATTTCAGCAATGGTCTCAGGTCGGCCAAGCTTCTTTAGAAACTTGATTGCATTGTTTGTGATTTTTTTTGCTGCTCCTGTCGCAAGTTTGAGGGTTTCGCTTAATTCCTCTGGAATCTGGACAAGAATCGATTGGCAGTTACTTCCCTGTCTTCGATTCAGTTCAAGAGTGGCATGCGCCGTGGATCCGGATCCTGCAAAGAAATCGAGAACTATATCATCACTCTCAACCTTCATTGCTTTCATCAAATCAGCTAGAAGAAATTCATCCTTCGGATTGGTAAATACCTTTTCGCCAAATAAATCACGCAGCCTATTGGAAGCAGCACGACCATCAACAAACCGCATACTTGTAAGGCTTATCTCTTCAGTACTCCTGAGGTACGTTTTTAGGCAAGGGACGGTTGTTTCGTTTTTTCCAAAATGAACTCTGTTTTCTTCGATAAGACCAAGCAATTTTTCCTTTGGGCAAAACCATCCGCGTGATGGTTCCTTTACGAGATGTCCCGTCTTAGGGTGCTCAATGGGGTAGACATATTGGCCATCATTTGGCCCAGAAATATTATCCGGGAAATACACACCTCGCTCGTCCATCCAGGTATAGTGTTTACTGTCATGGATTGGATTTGACGGAGGAAATTGTTTGTACCAATCAAGCGCGGCTTTATGAATAGCATCCCAATCATTATCATGTTTCTTTCGGAATCCTTCAAAAGCTCTGTAGATTTCATCCAGGCCTTGCTTCTTCTCCTTCCAGTCACCTGGATTTGAACTTTTATCCCTAACGTATACGACCAAATACTCATGCTGAATTGATACGTATGCCTGATCATTCTTACTGCTATTTTTCCATACAATTTCGCCGCAAAAATTATCAGCGCCAAAAACTTCGTCGCAAACTTTTTTCAGGTTAGCATGCTCTTTTTCATCTATTGAAAATAGTAAAATCCCATCATTACGCAAAAGGTTTCGAGCAATAACTAGCCGACTGTAAAGCATGTTAAGCCACTTTGAATGAAACCGACCGGTAGAGTCTCTATTGGCGACTAATCGATTCCCTTCCTCATCTTCTTGCATAGAGTCTTTGAGAAACTCCGCAGAATTCTGTGCATAATTATCTTGGTAGACGAAGTCTTTACCGGTGTTATACGGTGGATCGATATAGATCATCTTCACCTTACCGAGATAGGTCTCTTGCAAGATCTTCAATGCATCCAGGTTGTCACCTTCGATGAACAGGTTCTTGGTGGTATCAAAATCCACACTCTCTTCCGGACAGGGGCGGAGCGTTTTGGCGATGGGTGCATTGGCAGTGAGCAGCGCTTCACGCTTGCCGGGCCAGTTCAGGTGATAGCGCTCTTGCGGGCCTTCCACGATGGAATCGGACAGCTCCTGTTTGAGCTGATCGAAATCGATAGCCAGTTTCATCTTGCCGGATTCATCTTTTGCCTCGGTCACGCAGCCGGGGAACATCTCACGGATGCGGGCGATATTCTCCTCAGTCATATTCGGCGAATGCATTTTCATTTTGTCCATCTCGATTCCCTTTACCTATTCAGCCTGCTGCTCGTCGATGCGTTTGCCATTGATCAGCCACGTTTCCATCGCAAGGTTTAGCAATATTTGTTGTCTTGCACTGACCTGAGCCTTGCTCCAGTCAGCGAACTGATAACTGTATTCATCCTTGAGCTTGTTGAGCTGAGTATTCTTGCCAATCGTGAACTCATGATTCAGTAACGCCGTGGTCATCACTCCGGATTTGCTGTACTCAGCCTGCTTCTGGGAGAACCAGTCCGCATTCAGGTCATTGAAGTTGTTGATGGCCTGGTTGATCGTGCTTTCAAGCAAGGTGACGTTGCCAAGCATGTAGAGCGTGGCCTCATACTCTTCCTTGTCGGCATACTCTGCCGGCATGACTCCATCCTTCGGCGTTTGCGGAAGGATATGTTCGATCTGGAGGTTATTGAAAAACTCCAGACCCTGGGCAGGCAACCCGGCCTTTCGCCTTAGCGTGTTCTCAATCTTACCGAGTGCGTAACGCTGCCTGTAGAGCGGGTTGTAATGATAATGACGCAGATTCAGGAAGGTCTGCTTGAACTCACCGACCAGCTTTCGGAGGTATGGCAAAATGGTTTCATTCACCACGAGCTCCAATTCAAGCTCAGACGAAGCAGTTCGCAGTTTCACGGCCCATTCTGAGAATTGCCGCTCATTATTTTTCGCCTGGATGCCAAGGGTGGAACTGTAAAAGAACAGACTCTCCAACTGCCGGGCCAGGAATTCGATCATTTCCTTCGAACAATCAACTTTCAATGCAAGCAGAAGAACCAGGTGTTGGCGTGACTTGTATCTGTTAATAAAACCAATTCTGGTCACAGCGGGATAATCACCGCCATCTTTCTGGTACATCGTTGCATTTACAAGTGTGCTGTAACGCTTGGAAAGCTTTTCCAGTTCGGTGGCAAAGCCAAGTGGATTGGATTCATAGTCGATGGCCTTCTTACCATCAGTGGAGATGATCCACTTGTAGATTTCGTCTTCGCGTACAATACCGTTGTAATATCTACCCATGATAAAGTAACGAAGGAACCGAAGCTGATTCTGATCTTCGCCACAAGCGGTCAAATTCGTTCCGATATTTTTCCACTTCTCTTTGATCTTTTGGAAGTCGCTCTCCTTGGCCTGACTGAAGACAAGATTCTTGACCAGGTCCATCGCATTTAGGCCTGCCCCTCGCTGGTTGATTGTTTCGAATATCTTTAGAGCGCTGCTCAGGTTCTCAGATTTGATAACAACCAGTTCGACTTTAGACATAAAATATCGAACGAACGAAATAAGGCTTTCTACACCACCAACAAGGTAACCAAGCATGTGCTCTTTGATAGTGCTATATGCTCCCTGCATGCGCTTAATGGAAGCCGTTTGTTCATCTGAGTAGGGCTGAGAAAGAATAAGCTTGTTTAGATAGTCCTTACTTTCTTCATATTGAAGGTTAAGGCGCGCCTGAGTCTCATCAGTTCCAAAATCCAAGTCATAAAGCCACTCGTTAATTTTACCGAGGAACCGCTTTTGTTTTTCTTCCAAATCCTGCTTAACGAGCAAATCGCGGAAAGCACATACTGATAGAACTATCGTGGTCAAACGTTGCTGCCCATCAATGACATCATACCTGCCATTGTTTTCGACAATAATAATCGAGCCAATGAAGTAGCTTTTTTGCTCTGCCTTGCCGTCATCATATTCATTGTCGATGTCGACCAGGAACTGTTCAACCTGATCATCCACTTTCCAGACATACTCTCTCTGATAATCGGGAACCAAAAAGAAATAGTCCTTCAGCTTGTCTATGCTGTGAACGTCGGCCTTAATTTCCACAATTCCCCTCCATCAATGCTTCCAACTCACCCTTAAGAGTCCTCAACTTACTATTGAACTCGACTTTTCGGTTAAATTGTTTTTCTTTGGCAAGGCGTCCAGCCACTTGATCGACTTCACGTTGCTTCACGCGAATCTTTTCCATCCTGGATACCAGCGATGCAATCGGTTCCCGAGCCCCGGATGCAATCGGGATGATCCCTCTCAACAGATGCTCATAAAGGCTGCCAAGATTGAGCGCTGCCGGCAACGGAACGCGCTCCATATCACTGCCAATCCAGTCGGTAGAGAAGTATTCGCTGCGCACCCATTTGCTGCGATCAGCCTCATTGGGGCGCTTGTAGCAGGCCACCACCTGCACCTTTCCATCATAACGAAGCTCAAAGATGGTTGGCCTGGGCATGGCGCTATCAATGACTTTCAGGACATCCAGGTCCAGTTTCTCCTGCCGCAAATCAATTCGGAATATATCGATTTCGGCGACATCCGCTGTCGCAGGGATATTGATGGATTGAGGGAGCAAGGCATAGCTCAGCACAATCCTTTCCACCTGCGAAACAAACAGCTCTTTCACACGGGAAGATACCTGCCCGGCACTGTAGATAGCGCTCTTGGGAATCGTCCGGTCGACCAACGCCTTTTTCGGAAAGCTGAACAGCATCAGTCCTCCGCTTGAATCACGAGGAAGGCCACCAGCTCGAAATCATCCAGCCCCTGAATATTATCGGAGAGGAAGGTGGTCTGCCCGGCACGGAACAGGCTTGCGATGTCTTTCTCTTCCTTTACCTCGATCATGGAGCGGATTGCCTGACTGAGCAGCTCCGAATATGCCTGCATCTTGCGACCGTCGGCAGTCTCATGATTGAAGCGGTGGCAGACATCGAGGATGGGTTCGGCTTGCCCCTTGCAGCTTGTGCGCACCAGATCGAGCAGGCGCTTCACATCGGTATGATCCGTAATGACCTCGCCATTCCGGCCGATATAAACGAGATAGTACGGGTGCAGGCGATTGTGCTGGTTGATATTCACACCTTCATTGCGATTGCGCAAAGTGAAGATCACGCCGGATTGCAGGCCAACATCCGGCCGGGCAGGGACGACGGCATGCAGACCGTTCGGGGCATTTCCAAGCTCGCCATTGGCTTTGACATAGTTCAGCAAATCCATGCGGAAATCGTTCAGGCCAAGGTCGGTGATCGATACACCTGTCTTCAGGTCTTCCAGCTCAATCACCTCTTCCTGCAAGCGGCGTAGCTGCTCCTTGCGGTAGGCGACGTCATTGGCCTGAGCACTGAGCACGTTGTCATCGCCTGTCGCAGTCACGTCGGCAATCATCATACGGCTTTCAACACGTTCCTTCAGATTGATATATTCGTCGAGCGAGATGTCCGGCCAGTAGTTGACCAATTGAATGCTGTCGTTGGTCGATCCGATACGATCCACACGTCCAAAGCGCTGAATGATCCGAACAGGGTTCCAGTGGATGTCATAATTGATCAGGTAATCACAATCCTGAAGGTTTTGACCTTCGGAAATACAGTCGGTGCCGATCAGAATGTCGATCTCTGCAGGCTCATCCGGCAGCACTGCCTGCTTCTCTTTCGAACGTGGAGAGAAAAGCGTTAACAATTCCTGGAAATCGTAGCCCTTCTTCAGGGTGGACTTCGGCGCATCCTTGCCTGTTACCTTGGCACTATGCATCTGCTTCGATTGCAGCAGTTCCGGCGCAAGGTTGGCATAGAGATAATTGGCCGTATCCGCAAAGGCGGTAAAGACCAGAATCTTTCTGTTATCCGGATTGATCGGATTCTTGATCTTGCCAAGGATGTGGGACTTCAGATGCTGAAGCTTGCTGTCGTCTTCCGGAGACACCTTCTTCATGGAAGCCAGCAAGGCATCAATGAGGGCCATGTCAGCCCTGAGATCGTGCTCCCATGAAGGAAGATCCATATCGGCCAGACTGATCTTCACTTTGCCGCCGATGGCATCATCGCCGATGTCTGTGAAATCGTCCTCTTCCGCATCCAGCCCTTCGAGGCGCTCCGACCAGTCACTGACATCCTGTTGCTGGCCACTTTGCTTGAAGCCCTCAATCTTGGTCAGGGTGTTGGCATGATTGTCGTGCAGGCTCTGTAAGGTCAACCGGAATGAGTGAACTGAGCTCTCCAGACGCTTCAGCAGATTGGTAGTCATCAGTGCCTGCAGGCTTCGCTCACGGTCGGCCTGGCGCAGTTTGCCTTTGCCGCCCTCGACCTGCGTATCATACAGCTCTTCGTATTTCCTTAATCGGCTCGGCAGGATGTAACTGATGGGCGCATAGACACAGAGCTTGAGCAAGGACAATTGCTCGAAGATATCATTGAAGCCCATGACATCCGTACGACTTGTCAGTTGGCAATGGAACGACAGCGGCTTGCGCCGTTCAGGAAACTTACCGATATCGCTGGTATCGTAGAAGGTCTGGATATGCTTACGTGAACGGGCAATGGTGACGCTATCCAGAAGCTCGAAGAAATCGAAATCCAAGGCATCCAGAATGGCACGAGCCGTACGCTGTTCGGGAGGAAGCTTGGACCAGAAGTTAAAGGCTTTCTGAGCGTTGCGGAAAATTTCCTCGACTGTCTTTCCGGTACGCAGATGCTTGGACAAATTCTCTGATTCGCCTTCGTAGGCAAGGGCAAGCTGATTGCGAAGGTCGTTGAATCGATTGTTCACAGGGGTTGCAGAAAGCATAAGCACCTTGGTTTTCACGCCATCGCGAACCACCTTGTTCATCAGTTTCTGATACCGGGTCTCACGCTCTTTGACCGCATCGTTATTGCGGAAGTTGTGCGATTCGTCGATCACAACCAGATCGTAATTACCCCAATTGATTCGGTTGAGTGGTGTGCCGAATGATTCTCCGCTGGTACGGCTCAAATCGGTATGGCACAACACCTCATAGTTGAAGCGATCTTTGGTGAACAAATTGGTGCGCAGGTTCCGGTTATAGTTCAGCCAGTTATCGGCCAGTTTCTTCGGACATAACACCAGCACAGAGCGGTTGCGTATTTAATCACGGCCAGAGCTGTGAACGTTTTTCCGAGACCAACACTGTCGGCCAAGATACAGCCATTGTACTTCTCAAGCTTGTTGATGATGCCGGTTGCTGCATCCTTTTGGAAGTTGAACAGCTTTTGCCAGATCATCGTATTCTGATAGCCGGTACGATCATTCGGTAAAATATCTTCATCGAGGTCTTCGAGGAACTCGCTGAAGATATTGTAGAGCATCAGGAAGTAGATGCGCTCGGGGGAGTTCTCCTGATAGACCGATTCAATGTGTTCGCAAATCTGGTTAGTCACATCCTGCACTTTGCCCTGATCGTTCCATATCTGATTAAACAGATTGAGGTAGATGGATGCCTGGCTGGACTCATCCACCTTATTGACCATATTTGAGATGGCATCACCCGTTTGGTAACCAAGATCGACGGCTGTGAATCCATGTAGAGGCATATAGGCAGCACTTGCCTGGCTGTTGTCCTCAATACAGGCAAACGGTTGCATCAGAGCCTTGGATCGATTGGATCGAAACGTTGCCTTGCGTCGCAACCAGTCGGCGCACTCCTTGGCAATCGCGCGTTGGGTCAGCTTGTTTCTGAGCTGAATCTCAAACTCGCTTCCATACAGGCTGCGTTCGCGATCTAGCTTCGGGATATGGAATTCGCGGCGCTCCTTACGCATCTTGTCAGTGACTTCGTCAGCCACAAATGTCGGGGAGGTGAAAATAAACTGCAACTCGTCGAGCTTCTCAAGCTCTGATTTAAGGGCTTCATAGGCATACATTGAAAAGCATGAGGCTGCGACTTTCAGCCTGCTTCCGGAACGCAAAGTCTCCTTCAGGTCATCACCCAGCAGTGTGTTTATGTTATCAATGATTGTCATAAACCATTGCCCGCTTCAGTTATGTGCTTAGACACTTTTTGAAATTACTCGTGTGTGTTTATATCTGAGACATGCTCAAAAAGGGTGTCTGGCTGACATTCGAAATATTTACAAAGCACATCAAGTGCCTCCAAATCAATGCGCTTGGCATTTTCATAGTAGAGAGATGAAATCATATTCCTGCTAATCCCGGTATCCCGGGCAACATCAATGATTTTGACCTTCTTCTCACCCATTAGCTTGGAAAGATGACAGCGAATCATGAATTTCCTCTCCCTCAAACGCTTAATTAATATAGACCAACATTTTGCATGGTCAAACTGCCACTCGCACGCCTATCGTGCAAGATGCACTTGACGAACGCATCTCAGGCGTGCATAATGCATCCCATAGGCGCATAAAGCGCAATAGGAGTGCGTTATGTTGGATACATACTTAACAACTGAGGAGCTGTCGGCGCGGATAAAATACGACCCTCGCTATATCAGGAACTTCTTATTGGATTCGGTGTTCATTGAAGGTGTTCACTACATCCGTCCCTTCGGACGCAGGAAGATTCTTTTCGTCTGGGAGGCGATCGAGGAGGAGATGCACAAAGCATCGAATGATGAAGCACCCGTCATTCCTCTTCGCTCTGGAGGGATTCTCCATGGGTAATATCCGGGCAAGAAGCACGAAAAACGGACCTGGTCATCTGGTCATCGACTTTCGCTATCAAGGCATTCGATGCCGGGAGCAGACTTT
>Ga0209918_1001892_pt1 | contig 10569 bp, 8 predicted proteins | sample SalPonD_shore_MG_FD_185712 | JGI IMG/M metagenome (GOLD analysis project Ga0209918, IMG submission 185712) | Salt pond soil microbial communities from South San Francisco under conditions of wetland restoration - Salt Pond MetaG... | ecosystem: Environmental > Aquatic > Marine > Intertidal zone >...
AAATACCTATCTGAGCGATTATCGATAAAAAATTTGAATCCATTGTATTTTTTTATTGCATGATTAAATCAGATTGGATACTATGAAAAGACAGTTCTTCAACTTTAAAAAAATTAATACCTTATTATGTGGTTTCTTATAGGATTATCAATTGTATTACTGATATTGCTTGTTGCTCATTTAAAGTTTTCAAGATTACAAACAGACAAAATCGAAGAGGATTCTGAGAATATTTATCCATTGTGGGAACTTCTTTTTCTCACCATTCCCTTATCAGGCATAATCTAATACCATCAGAATGATGCTCTAAGTTATCCTACGGAAACACGAGATGTCTTCCGTAGGGTAAAGTATCGAGATTGTTCATCTCGAAGTTGATCAATCAATCGATCTTCAGGAACATGAACATCATCATAGATCAGAGCTTGATCTTTAGCTATATCCCTCTTCAGGACACATCCAGCAGATAACCCCATCGGTAAAAGCCCTTTCGCATCTACAACTTCCGAATTTTCCAGCGTTCCGTAGGTCGTAAAACCTCCAATTCCATCGAGTTTTTCACCAGCTTTAAGATCTCTTTTGGCCAATGTAATGACGTCACAAACCGGACCTGCTTTAGGAGTAATAGTTGCATCTTCAAATAGTACAGCTCGTGCGGCAGTGATGGGTACCTCGAGATGGGGCAGGTGATAGGGCACATAAAATACATACAGCGGACCATCGCCCATTTTGAAATAGGACATATAGTCTTTTTGTATGGGATTGTCATTATATCCCAGCACAAAAACCCCTGGACCGGGCTCTGCACCCAAAATATAATCTACCAGCCCGCCGTTCATCATCTGTTCCATAGGAAACAGATCTAAAGCTTCAGTCGCATGCTTACACTTTGGTCCATACATTCCCCTCTTCCCAACTTTAAATCCGGTAGCATTTGCTACAACGGCCATCTCCATTGAGAGCTTCGTTCCATCCGCAAATGAGGTCACCATCCTGGGTTTTTGCTTATGTTTCTTTGCAAACTCCTTCTGTGTCTCCGGAGTCCGGTAGTGATCCTCAAGTCCCTTTATATTTCCCGCCAACACAGGTTGGTAGCCGACCGTCTCTACAAACCGCATCAAATTCATTAAAACCCCCGGTTGATCTCCATCGGCATTAGTGATGACGACTCCATTTTTATCAGCGTACTTTTTTAAAATCGGCCCGACGGTAGCGTCCAGCTCGGCATTCATCAACACAACATGTTTTTTGTTCTTTATGGCCTCCATGGTCACCTGAGCACCAAACTCGATCTGCCCGGTTGCTTCAATGATGACATCAAGATTCTTTGCCTGGCATAAAAAGTAGGGGTTATCAGTGATGGCATATCCACCATCGTCTATCATTTGATCCAATTCATCTGTACTATGTATCTCCCGGTAGGTATCAATTTCAGCTTGTTCATATGCTCGTTTTGCTTTTGACAAGGTGCGGTTGTAAAGTGCGGCGACTTTCATACCAGGAATGGATCGTTCAATCGTCAGGACCGTACCTCGTCCCATATATCCCGCTCCAATAATTCCCACCTTTACCGGATTATTTTGCCGTTCCCGTTCTTTAAGAGCACTGTCTACTATAATCATAAGTATCTCTTTTAAATGTTGATCTGAAAATATTATTGGTGAATCCTGACATGACTGATTTCTCTTTTAGGGAAATTCACACTGTTTCAGGGTGCTTATAGAAGGCTTTGCAAAACCGGTCTTTTGGCCAATATCTGCATTTTCGTGAATTTAAAATCCTCACTTATAGGTAATAAGCTCCGGTTTTAAATTCACTCAAGCTTTGATCTTGACCAAAATCCCTGGTTTTTCAAAGCATTCTTATAATCATTCCATCCGCTATCTTTATCAGAAATAACTATATTCTCGGATTCTCTCCATTCAATATTGAAAGCCGGGTCATTCCATCGTATACCCCGTTCTGCTTCTGGCGCATAAAATGCAGAAACCATATAGAACACTTCTGTTTCGTCCGTAAGGGTTTGATAACCGTGTGCACATCCTTTTGGAACATACAGCATGGTATGATTGTCTTCCGTCAGTTCAACTCCCAACCATTTTTTATAGGTGGACGAATCTGGCCGCACATCTACAATTACGTCAAACAATTTTCCTTTAACACAGCGAACAAGTTTTGCCTCTGCATGCGGCTCAAGCTGATAATGCAATCCACGAATGGTATATTTCCCCTTGCTATTACCGATATTTGCCTGTACTATATCAAACGGAATTCCGTGTTCTTGAAATTCCTTCTCACAATATCCCCGGGCGAAAAAACCTCTTTCGTCAGCATATTTTTCTATTTTGATGACATAGGCATCTTTTATTGATGTTTTCTCGAAAATCATAACGAAAGTCCAATACCTTCATAATTACTGAAGAGGTTTTTATTTAACATTCTCCTACCATCGATGAAGAGCGGTTGTGGACTTTGAGAGCGAAGGAGTTCAGGAACTTGACCGAACTCTTGCCAACTGGTTAGCAATAATATCGCATCGGATCCCTGCATACTTTGATGAAGCTCATCGAAATAAACTATCTGATGATTCCCAAACAACTTTTGGGCCTCGTATTGTGCTACCGGGTCATAGGCCTTAATGTTTGCCCCTTCATTTAGAAGGTGATTAACGATTGGGATGGCAGGGGACTCCCGCATATCATCGGTACCCGGTTTAAAGGCCAAACCCAGAACACTTATTGTTTTCCCTTTCAGATCGTTCAGATGTTTCCGGAGCAAAGATATAACTTTTTGTGGCTGCCTCTCATTGATTTTTATGACGGAATCCAGAAGCGACATGGAGTTACCTGCCTCTTTTCCATTTGCGATCAGGGCCTTTACATCCTTGGGGAAACAGCTTCCGCCAAATCCACATCCCGCGGCCAAATAGGATATAAAACCGGGTTTTATTCGCTCACCATTCGATAAAATAGGACTAAATCGTTTGTCTTTATGTACCCCTTCCATAACATCCACGGCATCTATACCCCCAAGTGTGGCACACAAATTCCCAATCTCATTCGAAAACGAGATTAATGTGGCCAACAGAGAATTAGCGGTATATTTTATCATCTCCGCCGTTTTATTATTAGTTTTCACGATGTCGACTCCATCGAAAACTTTATATACTTCTTCCAGAACCGTGTGTGTTTTTTGGTCTATTCCTCCCAACACAATTCGGTCTGGATTCATGAAGTCATCGATGGCTTCACCTTCTCTCAAAAATTCCGGGTTCATCCCGACGCCAAAATCCTTGCCGGCCTTTTTCCCCGATGTTTTTTCTAGAATTGACTGCACTAAATCGTCTGTCGTTCCCGGAACCACGGTACTCTTTACGACAACTACATGATATGCAGTCTTCCCTTTCATGGATTTGCCAACATCGCTTGCGGCCTTTTTTATGCTCGTGAGATCTATTTTATTCCCTTTATATGGAGTACCTACTGCAATAAGGGACAAATCTGTATTTAGTATCGCACTTTGGAGATGTGTGGTAGCTGAGAACCTATCATTAATATTATTCTTTAATAATTTTTTTAAACCACGTTCATAAATTGGCGGTATTCCGTTGTTAATTTTTTCGACCTTATGTTGGTCTATATCAACACAAACTACGCTATGTCCTTTTTCCGCAAGGCAGACGCCCGATACGAGTCCAACATAGCCTGTTCCTATTACTGAAATATTCATTACGCTTCCTCTGCCTCTTGATTTTCGTTATACCACAATAAGTTTCGGATCAGTCCCTCCTCCAATCCTATTGAAGGGTTATACCCGAGTTCTTTTTTAGCCTTGGAAATTACAGGACAACGCCTGTTTGGATTATCAACAAGATAATTATTGTCTTTACTGGACATATACTCTATTTCTCCCTGATATCCCAAATACTCACTGGCAATTTTGACAATTTTCTCCGCAAGCAATTTCATAGTCACTTCCGGTTCGGAAATCCCGATGTTGTAAGACTCACCTGGTATTCCATTAACTAGAATTTTAAAATAACCGGTTATAGCGTCAGCTATATAGCAAAATGTTCGGGAAGGGGAGCCGTCAGAATACATAATGATGTTATTTTCTGATAAAACATCGCGCATAAAATCAGGTATAACCCTTCGATCAGTAATCTTTAAACCCGGTCCATAGTTATTGAATGGACGTGCAATGGTTACCGGCAGGTCAAACTGTCGGGCAAAGGTTATACCCAACGTTTCACCATACCTTTTTGACTCATCGTAACAGGCCCGTGGTCCGGTGCAGGATACATTACCCCGATAGGTTTCCGGAGTTGGAATATGGGCTGAATCCGGATCTCCATATATTTCACTCGTAGAAAAGAATAAAAAACCCTCAACCGGGTTTTCTGTTTCCTTCTGATTTCGGGTATATTCCAATAAATGACGCAGACCGTCCACATTTGCATCCATAGTTTCGAGTGGATGTCTCCGATAATAAATCGGAGATGCTATTGAAGCGGCATGAATGATATATTGAAAATCAATGGTCGATTCGGGCAGCGGTTTTCTGATATCGTGTTTTACGAGTTGCAGATACTTATTCGTCTTCAGTAACTCCAACCAATCAGGGACTCCGCGCATATAATTATCGTAGACCACGACGTTTATCTCATCTTGGTAGCTTGCGTTTTTATTCCAGTGCAATAGTGCCTGAATAAGGTAATATCCCAGGAAACCCGCTCCTCCCGTGATGAGAATATTTTTGCCAGACAGTTGTTTAAACTCATTTTTCGATGAATTACAGATATAATTAAGATCTGTTTCAACTACTTCGGCTGCATTTTTTATTCTGATATCAGTGGTATTCATAAACTACCAGACCCTCCATGGAGTTGATTCCGATTTCCATAAATCCTCAATCACATGTTTATCCCGTAACGTGTCCATGGGTTGCCAAAAACCATGATGTTTGTAGGCTGCCAATTTCCCTTCATTTGCAAGCCTCTCCAGGGGCTCTTTTTCCCAAACTGTTTCATCGCCTTCAATGTAGTCGAAGACGTCCGGTTCAAGCACGAAAAAGCCTCCATTTATCCATGCACCGTCTCCCTGCGGTTTTTCTTTGAATGAAGTTATTTTAAAATCCTGACTTCCCAGGTTGAAAGTTCCAAAACGTCCAGGGGGTTGAACAGCAGTGAGAGTGGCAAGGGCCTGCTGATTTTTATGAAATTGGATAAGCTTTTCAATATCTATATTACTTACTCCATCTCCATAGGTCATACAAAAGGTATCATTACCTATATAATCTTTTACCCGTTTAATTCGCCCTCCGGTCATTGTTCCCTCACCGGTATCTACCAGTGTGACCTTCCATGGTTCTACGCCATTTTTTAAGATTTCCATATTATTCTTTTTCAGATCAAAGGTTATATCTGATTTATATAGGAAATAATTGGCGAAATACTCCTTTATTACGGAGCCCTTGTAACCGAGACAGATAATGAAATCATTAAGCCCATAATGAGAAAAAATCTTCATAATGTGCCATATAATGGGCCGTTCCCCGATTTCGACCATGGGTTTTGGCCGAATACTGGTTTCTTCGCTGAGCCTAGTTCCATAACCTCCTGCCAGAATAACTACTTTCATTTTATAAAATCCAGGTAAAAATATTTAATGTTTACTGTTTATAAATGTATTTGAACTCTCATCAAATTTGGTGTAGGTATGCTATATTAATTCTCTTGTTGCCAATTCATTTATATTCAAATCAACAAGCGTGCCAAAGGGTGGTAGGAGATTAAAGATAACCGATTAAAATCTTTTAACAGCGATAATGAATTATTTGCTAATAATGATTTGCAACAAAGGTTTCGCTAACTATCCCCAATGAGTAGTTTTTATTCGATTGAGTGAGTAATAATTACCCGATTCCATTGTCCATTGTATTTACCGGTGATTGCAGTTAAAAAGGGAGATGGGAAAGGTCCGAACGCCGGTATGGCACCGAGGCTATTAAATCAGTTCTATCCCGGGAAACCATCCATGAATGTATAAGAGCAATTATTTCCAGTCATTTTATTCATTTTTTGGGATAGGCATGCTATATAAATCCTGTATTTCATTCGAAGTATGGCCTAATAATATGATACATCTGTATACCGACCTCTGGTTTAGTATTATCTGCAATTTTTTATTCCCTCTTCAAATACCATCCTATCAAAATATTCAAGGACAATAAAACGACATTAAAGTTAAATAAAGTGGAAACAAAAATTTCAAATTGCAGTTTAAAAAGAAAAATAGAGTGAAAAGAACTTAGCCCGGATATTTCACAGAAAGTTATATCATAACGATATAACTTATTGATACAAATACACTTATATCTTTTTAAGGTTAAAGAATTAATTACACGGTGTAGAACGCTGCGAAATATCCAGGTTATAGTAACTTGAAAAGAGGGGAATCATGTTAGACAAATTTCCAAAAACACGCCCAAAGCTTCCCAAAAAGATTAAAAAAATTCACTCTGTGCATTATAAGTTGAACCGAAAAGGACAAACAACCGCCACATCTTTAGCACAAAGAATGGAATCCTGGATGCACAGACAAGTAGCCAAAGACCTCATTGACGACCCATATGATATTAAAAAGACAACGTTAGAGGTAGGTGCGGGGACTCTCAACCAACTGGAATATGAACCTAAAGTTGGTCCGTATGATATCGTTGAACCCTGGAGTGATATATTCGCAAACTCTTCTCATTTGAAAAGAGTGCGTAATATCTATTCAGATATTTCCGAAGTGCCAGTTAGTTTTAAATATGATCGAATTACGACCGTAGCCACATTTGAACATATATGCAATCTACCTGATGTTGTTGCACGATGTGGATTGTTGTTGAAGAACAATGGTGCTTTACGGGTTTCAATACCTAGTGAAGGCACGCTTTTGTGGAAACTGGGATGGAAATTGACGACAGGACTAGAATTTAAACTAAAATACGGGCAAAACTATGAATTGATCATGAAACATGAGCATGTAAATACGGCCAGAGAAATAGAAGATGTGCTTGGATCCTTTTTTAAGGATATTAAGTACAAAGTATTTGGAATTAACAAATCCATTTCGTTCTATCGTTTTTATGAGTGTTTAAATCCCAGGATTGAAAAATGCCTGGAATTTGGTGAACAATAAACCGCACGGGTTAAAAAAATAACCATTATTCTTGCCTTTAATTAAATAATGGTTTTGAAAATAGGGTCAGTTAATAAAAGCTACCATAAAGTGGAAAAATGTTTGTTCTACTACTGAAAGATAGGCCCTTTCAACGATCTTCCAGAAGAGATGATTTTTTTGTGGATTAACGACCGAAGCCTGAGGACTACGTAATGGTAGAGATTCATTGGTTAAAGGTAAATTCCAGGAAACTCAATAGACAACATCGCATAATACCGCCATATGAATTTATAAGCTAACAACTTGGTATTAGTTACAATATTTCACCATTATTCCCCACTCTGTCATTTCACAAAAAGTGGCTTTTAATTTGGTTCAGATTACAAATATTTTAGACTCAATTAGAAGTTCTTACATGAATCCTTACATAAATATGGTAAAGTTAAGAAAGATCTCATAGCCACAGCTAATAACGGTTAATGAACTGCTCACGATCCTTACAAAAGAACCCACAAAGATTAATTTTGTGATAACAATCAACAAATGGATCAAATTGTTACTCTTATCATTCGAAGGTTACCATCCAGGAAGCTGTCGAACTGAGGAAATCATAACGAAAATTTGTCAATTTAATACAGATTTCTGGATCTTTTGAAGCGAATAGAGGTTCTCTTACGCGAAAAAAAGAGCGGAATGAGACCAAATCTGACGAATTTTCAGTAGATTTATTTTGGTCCGTCAGATTCCTAGGTCCATTTCAGTCTAAATAGTGCTACTGCATTCAATATACAGAAAATGCAGCTCATGGATGGGATGCATAATTTTTTGATTTCTTGAATCGATAAAGTTCCAATTTAGCCCCGGTGTATTTATCTATATCATTGTATAACAATATAAAGTTATCCGATGTATCACCTTCAACAAATTTGGTCATAAATGGATATTTCCGATTTTTGTAGTCATTGTAATAATAATTTAGATAAAGGAAATCAGCCTTATTAAGTGTCAGATATTTTACCAATCCCTCATAATTCGTATAAGGGGTGAATATTAAATCCGCTCCTGCATAATAGCCAATATATGATAATCGAGATGCTATAACCGGTTGACGATCCAGTTCTTTTTGGGATATTTCCTTTATAATTTCCACCGGTTTTTGAAGCTGAACGAGACTGTAATCCTTTCTGTATTTAGGTGGATTGAAATCATTTTTTATGGTATAAATCCATGGTGATATAGCAATTAATAGCAATATCAATGGAACTAAATATTTTAAAACCTTCGGGTCCCTGATGTTCTCCAATATATTATTGCTTATAAACATAATGCCAAAGCCTGCAATAAGTAATACCAGAGGACCGATTATAATGATATGACGAATAATTACGTTGTGCAGCATGGGAGGGATCAGAGATGACGTCAGAAATAATAGAACTAACAATATTTCAAAAATATATCCCTTTTGGAATAAACTAAATAAGCCAAACACAAAGAAAACAAGTACAAAAATTCCAAAAAATTCAGGTAATTTGGAATCATTCAAATCGAAGAAATTTAAGGCGGCGGTGACAATATAATTCTTAACAAAACTTTCGGTGCTTTCTTGCTTCGTATCTAAATTAGAAAACCTGTCCATGTTTTCTTTTAGATAATCTATATTCACTTCCTCAGGACTATAATCGAGACCATAAATTAACTCTTCATAAGATTTATTTTCATCCGAATGAAGCAAAACGGTCCAGGCCTGCCGCCCATTGACAGCCAGGGTATTCATTTGATCACTAACGCGATATATTTGGGGTATGATAAAAAGTGACGCAAAAAACCAAAACACAAGTACCCAAAGGCCATACTGTTTTATAGGTATTTTGGATGATTTGAACCCTGTTATATATACCAGAATAAATACCGGGAAGACGCCCAAATAAATGATACCTTCCAACCGCGTTAGAAATGCTATTCCAACCAGAGAACCTATTACGGCCGCCATCCAAAGTTTCGGATTACTAAATTGAGACCACAACAAAAATAAGGCAAGATAAATTAGTGCAACATAGGTCGGTTCTGTTAATACACTGACACTTAATTCTAATAATGCGGGAGTAAATGTAAATAATAGAAGGCCGAGTATTACATCAGAACGGGTTCCTATACGCAAACCTATGACCATAATGGAAAAAAAAAGTACACATTGAGCAAACAGAGAAGCCAGTCGTGCACCTGTTTCAACAGACCATCCGGGCAAACTGAAAAGGGCCCCGAGAGCCGGATAAAAAATACTGGAGTCGGGATCCAAATTATAAATATGATTGAAATTCATACTTAGGAATACCTTTATAGTCCGCAAATAGGAAATGCTATCCATGTCTTCCAATAAAACAACTCTTTGCAAAAGAGCTATTCTGGATAAGAAAAACACTATAAAAATAAGGATGAAGGGAAGTACGAATTTTAACCGGTCATTGGAATATACATTTTTAACTGATTTCATGATTTTTCATCATTAAGATATGGTTTTCAAATATATCAGGAGATATGACCCCAACTATTAAATACTAACTTTAATCTCAGAATTATTTAAGAGTGCTCTATTAAATCGGTTATATACTCAATGTCTGAATTATCAATTTTTAAACCTGATATATAATTTATGTGCTTTGTTTATTCAAAGTTCTCAAAGCATATGATCACGAGTTATCTCCCTAAACCGGTTTATTCACCAAGAAATTTGGTGGTAGACAAGGCAAAGTTGTAATAGTGCATTCACCTATATCCAAATCATGGTTTTACCACTAATTGAATGCATAATTTTATATTTACTCGTGAATAATCCGGGCTAACTTCTATACTTGGTTATTCCTTTTTCTTGAATGCCCAGAAATAATTTAAAAGAAAATTGGTAGGTGGAACTACCGCTGTAGCACAAACAACGCCCATTACGTACCACCAATCAAAAATTTCAACGACAAGGTACATTATGCCAGCGTTAAGAATAAGAGCATTAACGGTAACTACAACATAGCGAGGCAGCGTATATCCATGGTCTGATGTAGCATTGTGGACCCATTTTCTATTAATGATGTAGCTGTATAAGACTGAGATACTAAATGCAATCACTGTCGCATATACAGGATATATGCTTAATATTTCAACAAAGAAAGCAACCAAAAACATATATCCAAGGGTCCCTATTCCCCCGGCGACCAAATGTCTAAACCAACGACTGGTTATTCCGACAGAATGATCGAAAAAAAATTTATCAAAAAAGATTAATATTTTTTTCAATTTCGGATTATCATAAACTTGATGAATTACTTCTTTTAGAATCATAATACTTATTCCATTCAAGAAATAACCTTGTCTTCGTAAGAGGAAGTTTTGGTTTTGTTATCTAACAATT
>Ga0209918_1001894_pt1 | contig 10566 bp, 5 predicted proteins | sample SalPonD_shore_MG_FD_185712 | JGI IMG/M metagenome (GOLD analysis project Ga0209918, IMG submission 185712) | Salt pond soil microbial communities from South San Francisco under conditions of wetland restoration - Salt Pond MetaG... | ecosystem: Environmental > Aquatic > Marine > Intertidal zone >...
CCAGCTGGGCCGGCAGCTCGCCATCTTTGGCAATAATATAACTCACCCGGGCCGTCCCGTACAAAGTGGCATTAATCGCAGACCCGGTGGAGAGCAGGGCGGCAATGGTAATGAGAGTGAATCCGGCGTTTCCCAGAAACGGGGTGGCGGCTTCCGCCAGGGCATAATCTTTGGCTGCGACAATCTTTGCAACGGATAAATTGCCCACCGTCACCAGAGAAACGAGAATGTAGAGGGCGATCACAAAGAGCACGGAGGTATAAAACGCCCGGGGCAGCGTGGTGGACGGATTCCGGATATCCTGGGCGGTATTGGCGATGAGTTCAAAGCCCTCGTAGGCCAGAAAAATAATCATACCACCGGCGACTAACCTGGGAACGCCGGTCCAGCTCGCCGGAGCCAGGCTCGAACCCTGCACTGTCCAGAGGCCGACTGCAATAAAAACCAGCAGAATTAAAACCTTAAAACCCACGATCCATTCTTCCGCTTCTCCCACCGTGCTGGATCCCAGGAGGTTCAGGACCGTGAGCAATAAGATGATTCCACTGATCAGGACGTGCTTTCCCACCACCTGCCATCCTTCCGGCAGCAAATGGGAACCGTAACTGCCGAACGCATAGGCGTATAACGAGAGCATCACGATGTAACTCAGCCAGAGCAAAATATTGATGCCGCCGGTGAACACGCCGCTGCCGAAGGCCTGGTTGATAAATTCCACAGTGCCACCCTGACTGGGATAGGCGACGGAGAGCCGGGCATAGGAATAGGCGGTGACGAAGGCCACCAGGCCGGCCAGGAAAAACGCCACCGGGGTGCCGCCGTGGGCCAGTTGGACCGCCAGTCCCAGTACCGCGAAAATCCCGCCGCCCACCATACCGCCGATCCCGATGGAGGTGGCCGACCAAAAGCCTACCCCCTTGTCCTGTTTCGCCATGTTTGACCCTCCGAATTATCCGCTGGATGGATAACGCCTTCCACAGCATAACAAAATTCGGGGACAAAAAGTAGGGGCTCGTGCCTTAACTGATAGCACACGGATAAGCACGGATAAGACGGATATGCACAGATCAACACGGTAAATATTAGCACGCAGATGACGCAGAAACTACCGATGACCGCAGATTTGAAAAAGGCAAAAGGCCATCTGCCATTTGTCTTGAGGGAGGTGGAAGAGTGGGGCTTGCTGACTGCCCACTGCTGACCGCCAACTATCTGTATCTGCGTGCATCAGCGATATCTGCGTCATCTGCGTGCTATTTCACCTTGCGGGCGGTCATGGTCAGCAGACGGCCGGTGGCCACGAAGAACCAGATGAGGATCAGCAGGATTAAACAGCGCTGGAAAGCGCCGAAGTACCCGGTGGCATAAAAACCCTCGAAGATCAGGAGGGTGATGATGAGCAGGGCGGAGTAGACGAGAAACAGTATCCAGGAGGAGCGGTAGACAGGCCGCCAGCGGCGATCCTTGCCGAACACCCGGGACAGGGAGAGCGCGACAAAGGGAAAACTGAAGAAGACGAGATACGCTCCCACATTGTGCAGCCACCCGGCGGCCGTATGGTTGGCGCCGGGTATATCGGTGGGAAAGGTGGCGACTATGGAGACCCCCAGGGCCAGCAGCAGCAATAGCAGAATGCCGGTTTCGTTCCGCGCCCCGGTGTACAGGGTCCGGCGGATGCCCAGGGCCAGTGCGACAACGGCCAGTGCCAGGCAGAGGAATCCGAGGGTGAGCAGCCAGCCATACGGACCGACCGCATACATGCTCAGGGTGGCTTCCAGGGGATCCACGGCCGGCCGCAGCACCTGAATCAGGATGGCGAACAACGTAAACAGGAGGAATCCGAACAACGCGAACCAGGCAAATCTTCTGGCATCAGCATAATCTGTCGAGTCGGTCATGTGGCTTTACCGGTTGTTCATTCAAGGGGATAAATATAAAAACTCTCACATTGAACCTCCATGATTTATCGCACAGAACGGAGGGGCGAAAGCAAGCGCTCACGCAGGCGTGGGCGAATCCCCGGGGGAAGAACGAGGCGGTGTATCGTGGGTGTTCGAAAAGAGCAGGAGCGCCGGGTGGAGGGAGAACCCGACACCCCCTGGTAGTTTACTTATGTATTCTGCCTCCCAAAAAACATCATATAAAACACCGGCAGGAGCAGCAGGAGAATCAAAGCGGAGACCGAGAATCCTCCGATAACGGCTATGGCTAGCGGCTGCTGCATCTGGGCGCCTGCTCCGATTCCCACCGCCAGGGGCATCAGAGCCAGGACGGCGGCCAGGGTAGTCATGATAATGGGCCGCATCCGGATTTTACCGGCTTCGATAATCGCCTCCGCGAGAGAACGGTCATCGGTATGCAGTAATTCAATGTAGTGGATGAAAAAGATGGCGTTCTCCGCCACAATCCCAACGATCATGATCATGCCCATCATGGAGGAAATGTTCAGGCCGATACCGGTCAGCCGGAGCAGTAAAAACACCCCGAACAACGACAGCACGTCGGTAAGAAAGATCACCATGGGGATTTTGAATAGTTCGAATTCAATCAGCTGGACCGTAAAGACCAGTAGAAAGGCCATGACGAGCACGAGAAGCAGTCCCCGGAAAGACTTCTGCTGTTCCTTGTAGAGCCCGCCGTACCGAATGGATACATTCTGTGGCAGGGAGAGATTCTGTTTAAGTTTCCCCTGGATCTCCCGCAAGGTGCTCCCCATATCGCGCCCGTTGATGCGGGCGGTGACTGCGATCATCTGCTGTAAATTTTCACGGGTGAGTTCCGGTTGGCCTTCTTGAATGGAAAAATTCGCCAGGGCAGCCAGGGAGACATATTCCCCGTGCGGAGAACGGATCCTAAGGCGCTTGATTATATCCAGGTTTCTCCGCTTTTCCAGGGGATAACGGACCCGAATCCCGGTCATGAGCTGTTTCCCCTGGATTTCAGAGGCCACCTCTCCCTGGATGGCGGTAAGCACTTCCTGCCGGACATCTTCAGCGGTAAAGCCGTATTCCCCTGCCCGCAGGCTATCCACTTTGATCCGGATGCCGGAGCCGGCGATGGTCACGCCGTTATAGATATCGACGACACCCCGGACCTGTGAGATATTCTGCACTACCTGTCTGGCAATGCCATGAATTTGTTGGTAGTCGTCCCCGAACACCTTGATTTCAATGGGTTGGGGGACTGCGGTGAGGTCGCCGATCAGGTCGCCCATCAGCTGGGCGAATTCCACCTGGATGCCCGGCACGGAGGAATGCACTTTCTGGCGCACATCTTCGATGATGGCCTGGATGCCCCGCTTGCGATGTTTTTTCAACCGGACCAGAAAATCGCCCATATTGGTCTCGGTGAGTCCGCCTCCCAGCTGGAGGCCGGTCCGGCGGGAGTAGCTGACCACCTCCGGGATACTGGTCAGGATATCACCGATTTGCTTATCAACCCGGTCCGTTTCCTCCAGTGAAGTGCCGGCCGGGGTATGGTAATCCAGAATAAAAGTCCCTTCATCCATGGCTGGTAAAAATCCGCTGGGCAGCCCCTGATACAGGAAGTAACCGGACACGGCCAGCGCCAGACCCATGACCACGGCCAGGTATTTTCGCTTGAACAGGGCCCGGAGCAATATGTCATATTTTGTATGCAGCCACTGGAAAAGACGGCTGGGCTTTTCCTGTTTCTCAGCGTCCTTCTCCGAGATGAACCGCTGTCCCAGGATAGGAACAAAAAACAGAGATAACAGCATGGATACCAGCAGGCTGCAGGCCATGGTCAGGGAGAGGGATTTAAAGAAGGCGCCGGTGACCCCGGTCAGGAACGCCAGCGGTGCGAACACCACGATGGTGCTGAAGGAGGAGCCCAGGATGGGATGGAGCAATTCCTGCAGCGAATTCAGGACTGATTGTCCCGCCCCGGCCCTGCGCAGCGCCAGGTGCCGGATGATATTTTCTACCACCACAATGGCATCGTCGATGATAAGTGCAATAGCGGCAGCAATGCCCCCCAGAGTCATGATGTTGAAACTCATGTGCAGTAATCGCAGCATTAAGGTGGTGATGGCGATGGTAATTGGAACATCCAGCGAGGCGATCAGCGTGATTTTCCAGTTCCGCAGAAATGCAAACAGGATGAGCACGGCCAGGATGATACCGATGACGATGCTGTCCCGGACATTTTTCATGCTCTCGATGATCAAATCCGATTGATCGTAAAATTTCGAAATGGAAATCCCCTGGGGAATTTTTCCCCCCAGGGAAGCCAGGGCCTGCTTGATTTGGGTGTCGATCTGTACCGTATTACCACCCGGTTGTTGATACACATTCAACAGGACGGCCTGCTGGCCGTTGCTGGTGACCCGGGTCCAGACCGGTTTCACCGATTCACGGATGAGGGCGACGTCATCCAGGAATACCGGCTTTTGATTGTTGATTTTCACCAAGGTGTGGCCGATGTCTGCTTTCCCGGCAAATTGTCCGTCCACCAGGGTCAGGTACAGTTTGTAGTCCTGCTGGAGTTTTCCCACCGATCCAATGATGTTGGTCCGTTGGATCGCCCGGACCAGGTCCGTCAGCGAGAGCTGGTAGGAACGGAGCCGTTCCGGATTGACTATTACCTGGTATTCCCTGGTTCGCCCGCCCAACACATCCACGTTTGCCACACCGTCAATGCGGGTTAACAGAGGGCGCAGGGTAAATTCGGCATAGGTGCGCAACTGCTCCAGACTCTGCCGGTCAGAGGTCAGGCTGTACCCGATGATGGGGTACACCGTGGGATTCATTTTCCGTACAGTAATCTGAATGCCGGTTGGCAAGTCGCTTTTGATCTGGTTCAGGGCATTATTCACCAGCAATTGTGCTTTCACCATGTCAATGTTCCAGTGAAAGTTGATGGAGAGTTCCGAGGCTCCCCGGCTGGTGGTGGAACGCACGTCAATCACATCAGGAATGGAATTCACCGCTTCTTCCAGTTTGCGGGTGGTGGTAATCATCATCCGGTCCGCCGGCATATCTCCGGCATCGGCTGAGACGACTATCCGGGGGAAAGCGATGTTCGGGAAGAGAGAAACCGGGAGCTGCAGCGCGTTAAATAATCCGGCAAGTGAGAGGACAATGACGATGAATATGATGGATTTGGCATGTTTCCGCATGAAAAATCCGGTATTCATAGAGTCGCTTCCTTCTGCCGGTTTTGCGAATTTACCATCGCGGATATTCCTTTATTGACCGTTATGATAGGTTCCCGGGTACGGTAAAAACATGTCGGAGGATTCATTGCCGTACCGGTTTGTGTATCCGCACCTGCATACTATCCTGCAGCTCGTAATTCCCCTGGTACACCACAGATTCTCCTGGGTGCAGTCCACTGACCACCTGTACCAGGGAATCGGCCCGGATACCGGAATGGATATAGGCTTTTCTGGCGCTGGAATCCTGCACGGTGTAGACATATGATCCCAGGGAATCGGACAGTACTGCGGACAAAGGTACGGTTAGGGCTTGGGGATCTGTCCGCACAGAAATCAATGCGTCTGCGAACATACCGGGCTGGAGGAGACCGTTGGGATTCTTGAGATCGATCCAGATATCGATCAGCTGGGTGGCGGGATCAATTTCTTTATTAATTTTACTCACGACACCCTGGTAGACCTGGCCGGTGGGTACATTCGGTATGCGAATATCGGCCGGCTGCCCCTCCTTGATTTTCCCGATATCCTCAACTTCGATTCCTATTTTTGCAATCATGGACCGGAGGTTTACAATTCGGAGGATCACCTGGGATGGATCCGCGATTTGGCCCACCACCCCGTTCACCTGGCTGACGTACCCGTTGATGGGGGAGCGCAGTTCACTGTTCTTCCGGGCGAAGGCCAGCGATTTTCTCTGCAGGGCATACTCCGATGTTGCCAGTTCATAGTTGGTCCGGGCTTGCTCCAGAGTGACTTCCGGAATGACGCCACCGGTGAAAAGTGTGCTGTCCCGCTCCAGGTTGACCTTCTGCTGTTCCATCTTGATTCGGGCTTTTTCTACGGCGATTTCCTGGGAGTGGTCCCGTTCCAACACCACCACCAGCTGGCCCCGCCTGACGGATTCGCCGGGTTTCACCAGGATGGAATCAATGCGCTTGGGTGAAACGGAAGAAATAGTCACATCATTTTCAGGGGAGGGTGCCAGGACACCGTGGCCGGTCACCACTTCGGATATGGTTTGAATTTTTGGGGCGGTTACCCGGACCGGCGCGATCACCTGGGCCGCTCCAAGGGACCAGAGCACGAGAATGATACCCGGGACGAAAAGGATTATTCGAGCCTTGGGAATTATTCGAGCCATGGCAGGTCCTCCTTCAAAGTGCCTGCGCTCATATACAGGTTTGCCTTGGCGGTAAAAAAGCTATACAACGCCTGTAAATATTGTACATTGGTTTGCGTGAGTAACTTTTGGGTATTGATAACATCTATATTGGTCACGGTTCCCTGTTGATACCCCAGACGTGCCATTTGAACTGCTTGCCGGGCCTCGTCTTTGCTTTCCTCCATAGCCTTCATCTGTTGCTGCTGGATCCGGCACTGGGTATAGGCTTCCACCACTTCCCGGGTGATGCGTCGTTCAATCTGCTGTTTCCGGGTCTCGTTCTGCCGGTAGCGCAGCCGGGCCACCTGGTGCTCCTGGCCCAACCTGTTCCAGTGCCATAGCGGCATGCTCATATTCAGCGAGACCTGCCAGCCCCGGGTGCGGGGGGCAAGGGGATCCCTGGTATCGTAGCCGTAAAACAGATCGATATTGGCCGTCGGCAGGTGCTGCAGGCGCGCGGTTCGTTCCCGGATCTGCCAGCGCTGCAGATTGAGGTCTGCCAGTTGCAGTTCCGGCCGGTGCTGTCTGGCCAGAGACAGGTACACCGGCAGCGAATCCAAGCTGGTGTCCTGGCGGGAGAACTCCTGCAAGGAGAGCGAATCCCCGATATCCATGCCCACCAGGGATTTGAGGCGGTTCAGATCCAGCCGGACATTCCGTTGCGCCTCCGCCAGCGAGTTTTGCTGCAACAGGTATTCCACCCGGGATTTTTTCACGTCCAGCTCGGGCACCAGGCCGTTTTTAAAAAGCATTTGCGATTGTTGATAGAGCAGTTCGAAGGCGTGGGAATTTTCCCGGTAGACTTTCACTTCTCCCCTGGATGCCAGTGCATCGAAATAGGCGGAAATGACATTCAATAATACCTGTTGTTGGGTTTGAGATGAAAGGACTTGCTGCGATTGTTGATCCAGATGGGTTTGGGAGATGTTGGAAAAGGACGCGGCATCGAAAAGTGTCTGCCGGAGGGAGACCCCGAGGGACTTTTCCCGGAGAGCGTTTGCCGCAATTAAACTAGGGGTATTGTTCTGACCGGACGTCACGGTATAACCTGCCTGGGAATTGGCCTGAGGAAGAACATTCCCAATGGCCTGCCGGTGTTGCAGGGAAGCAATTTGTCCTTCATCCTGTTGTTGGCGGATATCGGGATTTCGGCTTAAGACCATCTGTACCAGGTCATGCAATGACATTGGATTCTCTTGGCATCGAACCTGATACGGGGCGCCAAGCAGCAGGGTGAGTACAAGACCTGTGACCAAAATTCTCATTGATTTCTCTACAAGTTTAAATTAGGAGTCATTGACAGCGGATTAAGGGCATCGGGGCCGACCGGCACGTACCGTGTTCTGTCTACATTCGGGTTTCCACGGGGTAGTTACCGGCTGCATCCTGTATTCCGCAGGGAGTCTTCCATCGTGATCGCGAGTCCACAGCCGGTCAGCCTCGATGAATGATATCGTTCGTTTGGTCAGTTCGTAATGATAATTCAAAACCTCTCCCGATACGTCTATTCTGATCGCGGGTCGCATCCGGTCTTGAAAGTTAAATCCAGCCGAATGATGTTTACTTCGCTCTGTGCGCTGAGAGGTTTTCAAAGTTATTCACTCAACCCTGGTTCTTTGCCAGCGGATTCTGAAGCAGCGTGCCATTGGCGGCGTAAATAACATCGTAGGATCGCATGCCCTTATGTATTTCCGCCTCGTACTTTGTTGTCCCGTTGGATTGGATCTTGGCCGCTTCCGTTATCTTGTATCCCTGGAACTTTTGTTTGAGATTTTTTTGGATGGTCTGGGGTAATTGACTCACCGGGATCTCGGTCTCGGTTTCCAGACGTTTCCCCCGGGCGTTGAAGATGACGGACATTTCCTGTGAATGCAATGTGAAATTCGCTTCATAGTCCCCGTTTTCCCTGGACCATTTGGCTTTAGTCACCTGCGGGTACAACCGGGAGAAACTTTGGGTCACCGCCGCCGGAACCTGCTTTGTATTCAAAGAGTTCCCAAACGTTGCCGAAGCCAGGAGCATCAACAGGATTGCGAACGTTGTTTTTACGGTTTTCATAAGAGGATTCCTTTGTTTGTTTTTATTTGCTGAGGCAAAGATAACGGGACATTATGAAGGAATTCTGAAGCCGGAGAGTTGGTCGGATGTAGAGCGAGATGGCATCTCGCCGGGGAGGGGACAGGCGTGCTGTCAGCGGTGAATTCTCTGCCTGATTCAACCTCGTTGGGGTTGAGAGCTCAGGAAGGGCATTCCCCCCGAATTGCATTCGGGGCTATTCAGGTTGAATCCCTCCGGGATTCGGCGCTGTCGAAATCCTGCAGCCGAAGTGGGGGGAAATGTAGTGCGAGATGGCATCTCGCTGGGGAGGGGGAGCCGGTCCCAAAATCCAACGATTCAGCCAACAACTCTATCCCCTCTGACTCCGTTCGCCAGTTGGGCCCTTTCTTCCCGAAATAATCGGGATCTTCGACTGGTTAGAGAAAGGGGAGGGCGCGCTGTCAGCGCAAATGCTGTCGAAAATCGCTACGAGGCCGACTCCGTATCCTGCTCTCTGAAAAAGAGCCTGATTAATGTCGGCAGGACCATCAAAAGCAGCGGCAGCGCCACCACGAATCCCCCGATCACTGCAATGGCGAGGGGTTGATGGAGCTGGGCGCCTACCCCGATGGCCACGGCCAGGGGCAGCAGCGCGGTAATGGCTGCTGAGGCAGTCATTACATTGGGCCGGAGCCGCCGCGAGATGGAATAATTGATGGCATCATTCAGGGACATCCCCATCTGACCCCGGGCATACTGGAACTGGTAGTAAGTAAAAATGGCATTTTCCGCGATAATCCCCACAATCATGATCACGCCGGTATAACTGCCGACGTTCAGCGGAGTCCCGGTCACATACAAGGCCAGCACACACCCGGACACCCCCAGAATCGAGGTCAGGAACACGATAAAAGTGGCCCGGATTTCTCTGAACAGGAACAGGATAATGGTGAGGACCAGGATACTGGAGGAGATCAGGATCAGCAATAGTTCCCGGAAGGATTGCTGCTGTTCGGCATAAGCCCCTCCGTAGGTGATGTGATATCCCTTGGGGAGGTAGATTTGTGAACTCACCGTCTGCTGGATGTCCCGGATGGTACTCCCCAGGTCCCGGTTTTCCAGCCGGGCGGTCACGTCGGCCATGGGCTCCAGGTTCTCCCGGATGATCTCGGCGGAACCGGGATTGCTCCGGATGTCGGCGAAATCGCTCAGGGGTTTCCGTTCGCCGTCCGGGAGAAAAATAGTGGTCTGTGCTAACTGGCGCACGTTCGTGCGTACGTCCGCCGGATAGATCATGCGAATGGTGGTGAGTTGTTCCCGCTCCAGGATGGTCCCCACCTCGTCGCCCTGGATCTGGGTGTGGAGCTGAAACCAGAGGTCGCTGGGAGTCATGGAATAGGCGGCTAACGCATTTTCCCGGGGATAGATACTCACCGACGGACCGGCGATAATAATCCCGTCGAATACATCGGCCGTGCCTTTGACCTGTTCCACCAGCCCGGCGACCTGCGTTGCATATCGTCTCAACACAACCGGATCGTTTCCAAAGATCTTGATTTCGATGGGCTGGGCAGTACTCATGAGATCGCCCAGCATGTCGCCTATCACCTGGCCGAAATCCACCCGGATGGCCGGAATCTGCTGCTCGATAGCGGTTCTGATGTCACTGATGACCTCTTCAGTGGATTTGGATCGATTATTCGTCAACTGGATCAGGTAATCCCCCATATTGGGTTCGGTGATGAAAAAGCCCAGTTCCGTCCCGGTCCGGCGGGAGTAATCCGACACCTCCGGGGTGTTATTAATAATAGCATCCACCCGTTGTAAAATCTGATCCGTTTCTTCCAGCGACGTTCCGGCGGGCGTTTCATAGTCCAGCACGATGGTGCCTTCGTCCATCTCCGGCAAAAAACCGGTGGCGAGCCGGGGTGTGGCCCAGACGGCCGTTCCCACCAACAGCGCCACAAAAATAAAGGTAAGCGAGGGATGATGGATGAGGAAGTTGCACCACCGGGCGGGTTCGGTGGTGTGCGTGGTGCGGGATTCGGAAGCGGCTTGCCCTGCGAACAGAAGATACACCACCGGGAGCATGATCCAGACCACGAAGAACGAGCACACCAGGGTGATGATCATGGTGTAAGCCAGCACCTTGAAATACGCCCCGGCCACTCCGCTCATCAAAGAGAAG
>Ga0209918_1001895_pt1 | contig 10564 bp, 18 predicted proteins | sample SalPonD_shore_MG_FD_185712 | JGI IMG/M metagenome (GOLD analysis project Ga0209918, IMG submission 185712) | Salt pond soil microbial communities from South San Francisco under conditions of wetland restoration - Salt Pond MetaG... | ecosystem: Environmental > Aquatic > Marine > Intertidal zone...
ACAGCGGCGCCCGTCGGGTGCAATGTATCAAGGTGTTGGGCGGGTCGCATCGCCGCTACGCCAAGATCGGCGACGTGATCAAGGTCAGCGTCAAGGAAGCCATTCCGCGCGGCCGCGTCAAAAAGGGCGACGTCTACAACGCCGTGGTCGTGCGCACCCGCAAGGGCGTGCGCCGCGCCGACGGTTCGCTGATCCGTTTTGACGGTAACGCCGCGGTGCTGCTGAACAATCAGCATCAGCCGGTCGGCACCCGTATCTTCGGGCCCGTGACGCGCGAGCTGCGTACCGAGAAATTTATGAAGATTATTTCCCTGGCACCCGAAGTGCTGTGAGGGCGGAGCCATGATGAAGATCAAAAAAGGCGACGAGGTTATCGTCATCGCGGGCAAGGACAAGGGCAAGCGTGGCTCTGTTGTGCGCGTGAACGACTCCGGCGATGTCGTCGTCGAGAACGTCAATATCGTCAAGAAGCACCAGAAGCCGAATCCCATGGCGGGTACGCCGGGCGGCATCGTGGAAAAGGAGATGCCGCTGGATATCTCCAACGTGGCGCTGTTCAACCCGGTGACGGGCAAGGCCGACCGTGTCGGCTTCCGCCAACTGGAGGACGGGCGCAAGGTGCGTTATTTCAAGTCCAACGGCGAAGTCGTGGACCTTTAATCTCGGGTAGAGACAGATGGCGAGACTCCAGGAATTTTATCGTGACAACGTAGTCAAGCAGCTGCAGGAGCAGTTCGGCTACAAGAGCGTCATGCAGGTGCCCAAGATCACCAAGATCACCATCAATATGGGGGTCGGTGAAGCCGTGGGCGACAAGAAGGTATTGGAAAACGCCGTGGGCGACCTGGTCAAGATTGCCGGTCAGAAGCCGGTGGTGACCAAGGCCCGCAAGTCCATCGCGGGCTTCAAGATCCGTGACGGCTGGCCCATCGGGACGAAGGTCACGCTGCGCCGCGAACGCATGTACGAGTTCCTCGATCGCCTCATCACGGTGGCGATCCCGCGTATTCGCGATTTCCGCGGCCTGAACAACAAGTCCTTCGACGGGCGCGGCAACTACAGCATGGGCGTGCGCGAGCAGATCATCTTTCCGGAGATCGAGTACGACAAGGTCGACGCGCTGCGCGGGATGGACATCACGATCACGACGACCGCCGAGACGGACGAAGAGGGACGCGCCCTGTTGTCGGCGTTCAGCTTCCCGTTCAAGGGCTAGGAGCGAGATATGGCTAAGACATCCATGGTCGAGCGCGAGAAGAAGCGCCTGAAGACCGTCAAGAAATACGCGGCCAAGCGGGCCGCCCTGAAGGCGAAGGTCAATGACGTCAGTCTCGATGTCGAGGACCGCCTCGAGGCGCAGCAGCAGCTGCAGAAGCTGCCGCGCGACGCCAGCCCGGCCCGCCTGCAGCGCCGCTGCCGCGTGACCGGCCGCCCGCACGCCGTGTACCGCAAGTTCGGCCTGAGCCGTAACAAGCTGCGCGAGATGGCCATGCGCGGCGAGGTCCCTGGCCTGACCAAGGCCAGTTGGTGATTCAGTTACGAGTGGCAAGTTGCCAGGTGCAAGTAAAGACCGGGCAGTGCCGCTCGTTGTGGATGAGATGATTTTCCCAGGCCTTGGGCTTGGAATTTGTAACTTGAAACTTGGAACCGAATTATGAGCATGACTGATCCTATTGCAGATATGCTGACCCGCATCCGCAATGGGCTGGGGGCAGGCAAGGTCGAGGTGCAGATGCCCTCGTCCAAGCTGAAGGTGGCCCTGGCCGAGTGCTTGAAGGATGAGGGCTATGTCAGCGATCTGGCTGTGCAGGATATCGATGGCAAGCCGGTTTTGAACGTGGTGCTCAAGTACTACGAAGGCAAACCCGTGATCGATAGCCTCAAACGTGTCAGCCGTCCCGGCCTGCGGATCTACCGCGGCAAGGACGAGCTACCCAAGGTGTTGAACGGGCTGGGTGTGGCCATTATCTCCACCTCGGCCGGCATCATGACCGACCGTGCGGCCCGCAAGGCCGGTCACGGCGGCGAAGTGCTGTGCTTCGTGTCCTAAGGGTGGAATGAGATGTCCAAAGTACTGAATCCAATCACGATTCCCTCGGGCGTTGAAATCAAGATCGACGGCCAGACGGTCTCGGTCAAGGGCTCCAAGGGCGCCATGGAGCACACGATGCATCACTACGTGAGCGTGATGCAGGAAGACAGCGAGCTGCGCTTCAAACCCGTGACCGAGAAGCCCGGCTCCATTGCGCAGACCGGCACGGCCCGGGCGATGGTGCGCAACATGATTGAGGGTGTGAGCGAGGGCTTCGAGCGCAAGCTGGAGCTGGTCGGCGTCGGTTATCGTGCCCAGGCTCAGGGTAAGATCCTGAACCTGACGCTGGGCTTTTCGCATCCGGTTGGCTACGAGATCCCCGATGGCGTGACCATCGAGACCCCGAGCCAGACAGAGATTCTCGTCAAGGGCTGCGACAAGCAGCTCGTCGGCCAGGTGGCCGCGAAGATTCGCGGCTATCGTCCGCCCGAGCCCTACAAGGGCAAGGGCGTGAAGTACGCCGACGAGCGCATTGTGCGCAAAGAGGCGAAAAAGAAATAGAGGCGGTTTACCACGATGGACAAGAAGACATCCCGTTTACGCCGCGCTCTGCGTGGTCGCGTCAAGATTCGCGAGCTTGGGTCGCATCGGCTGTGCATTCATCGCACGCCGCGGCACATCTACGCGCAGATCATCGCGCCGAATGGCTCCGAGGTGGTGGCCACCGCGTCGACCGTGCAGGCCGATCTGAAGGGCGCCCTGAAGTCCACGGGCAACGTCGAGGCGGCCGTGGCGGTAGGCAAGGCCATCGCCGACAAGGCGAAGGCGGCCGGGGTGACGCGCGTGGCGTTCGATCGTTCCGGTTTCAAATATCATGGCCGCGTACGCGCGCTGGCGGATGCCGCGCGTGAAAACGGCCTGGAATTCTAGGGGTTGAGCCATGGCAGGATTTGAAAATGCACAAAGCGGTGACGGTCTCCAGGAACGCCTGGTGGCGGTGCGCCGTGTGGCCAAGGTCGTCAAGGGCGGCCGTCAGTTCGGCTTCTCCGCGCTGACGGTGGTCGGTGACGGTGAGGGCCGGGTTGGCTTCGGCCGCGGCAAGGCTCGCGAGGTGCCGGTGGCCATCTCCAAGGCCATGGAGAACGCGCGCAAGAACATGCGCAAGGTCAACCTGACCGAAGGCACCCTGCAGTACCCGATTACCGCCACTCACGGTGCGGCCCGGGTGTACATGCAGCCGGCCTCCGACGGTACCGGTGTCATTGCCGGGGGCGCCATGCGCGCGGTGTTCGACGTGGTCGGTGTGCGCGACGTGCTGGCCAAGTGCATTGGCACCAACAACCCCGTCAATGTCGTGCGGGCGACCATCAAGGGTCTGGCCGACATGGCCTCGCCCGAGGACGTCGCGGCCAAGCGCGGCAAGTCGGTCAAAGAGATTCTGGAATAACAGCCATGGCCAACAACAAGACGCTGAAGGTGACCCTGGTGCGCAGCCCGATTCACCGCGTGGCCTCTCACAAGGCCTGCGTGAGCGGTCTGGGCCTGCGCCGTATGCACCACACCGTGGAGGTCCAGGACACGCCGAGCAACCGCGGCATGATCCATAAGGTCTCCTACATGCTCAAGGTCGAGGAAAGCTGACATGTACCTCAATTCGCTCAAACCCGGCAAGGGTGCCAAGACCGCCAAGAAGCGCCTGGGGCGCGGCATTGGCTCGGGTCTGGGCAAGACCGGCGGCCGGGGCCACAAGGGCCAGAAGGCGCGCAACGGCGGCTATCACAAGGTCGGCTTCGAGGGCGGTCAGATGCCCCTGCAGCGCCGCCTGCCCAAGGTCGGCTTCAAGTCGCGCGTCAGCCGTGTGACCGCTCAGGTGCGCCTGCACGAGCTCGCCAAGGTCGAGGCCGACGTCATCGACCTGCAGGCGCTCAAGGCCGCCAATCTGATCAGCGGCAGCATCGAGCGCGCCAAGGTCATGCTCTCGGGCAGCCTGGACAAGGCCGTTACGCTCAAGGGTCTGATGGTAACCAAGGGCGCGCGTGCCGCCATCGAAGCGGCCGGCGGCAAGGTCGAGGACTAAGTGGCTACCACCCGCTCAGCCATCGCCGACAGCCTGGCCGCGGGCCGGTTCAGCGAGCTCAAGCGCCGGCTGCTGTTCCTGCTCGGCGCCATGCTGGTGTTCCGCATCGGATCCTATATTCCGGTGCCCGGCATCGACCCCGAAACCCTGGCCAAGCTGTTCAGCGGCCAGGAGGGCACCATCCTGGGCATGTTCAACATGTTCTCGGGCGGCGCGCTGCAGCGCCTGTCGGTGTTCGCGCTGGGCGTGATGCCGTACATTTCGGCCTCGATCATCATTCAGTTGATGACCAAGGTGCATCCCAAGCTGGAGCAGCTGAGCAAGGAAGGGGCCTCGGGCCGGCGGATCATCACGCGCTACACGCGCATCGGTACGCTGGTGCTGGCCGTCTTCCAGGGCGTGGGCGTGGGCGTAATGCTGTTGAAGCAGCCCAACATGGTGCTCCCGGGCCAGTCCGAGATCCAGTTCCTGTTCACGACCATGGTGACGCTGGTGACCGGGACGATGTTCCTGATGTGGCTGGGCGAGCAGGTCACCGAGCGGGGCATCGGCAACGGTATCTCGATGCTGATCTTCACCGGCATCGTGGCCGGTCTGCCGCAGGCCATCGGTGGCACCCTTGAGCTGGTCAACCAGGGCGAGAAGGGGCCGGGATTCATCCTGCTGGTCCTGGCCGTGGTCATTCTGGTGACCGCCTTCGTCGTGTTCGTCGAGCGCGGCCAGCGCCGGATCACGGTCAATTACGCCAAGCGCCAGCAGGGGCGCAAGATGTACGCGGCCCAGTCGAGCCATCTGCCGCTGAAGGTGAACATGGCGGGCGTGATTCCGCCGATTTTCGCCTCGAGCATCATTCTGTTTCCGGCCACGATCGCCAGTTGGTTCGGGAACACCGAGGGGCTGGGTTGGCTGCAGCGCGTGGCCACCACGCTCTCGCCCGGTCAGCCCATCTATGTGATGGTCTATGCCGGCGCGATTATATTTTTCTGCTTCTTCTATACGGCGTTGATGTTCAACCCGAAGGAGACGGCGGATAACCTGAAGAAGTCGGGCGCGTTCATCCCGGGGATCCGCCCCGGCGAGCAGACCGCGCGGTACATCGACGGTATCCTGGGCCGCCTGACGCTGGCCGGTGCCATCTACATTACCGCCGTCTGTCTGCTGCCGGAGTTCATGATCCTGTACTGGAACGTGCCGTTCTCCTTCGGCGGGACATCGCTGCTGATTATCGTGGTCGTGGTCATGGACTTCATGGCCCAGCTGCAGACGCACCTGATGTCCCACCAATACGAGGGCCTGATGAAGAAGGCCAATCTCAAGGGACAAGGCGGCGGCGGGCTGCTGCGCTGAGCCCGCGCCTGGAATTTGGACGATTTCGGAGTTGGAACCATGAAAGTTCGTGCATCGGTCAAGAAGCTGTGCCGTCACTGCAAGATCATCCGCCGCCGCGGGGTGGTTCGGGTGATCTGCTCGGACGCCCGGCACAAGCAGCGCCAGGGCTAGCCCCGGCGCGGCCCGCCCGGGGGCTCCCGGGCCCGGGCCAGGCCCGCCGGCAGCCCCGGCGGGCGCAGGACAGGCCGCGCGGGCCCGGTTTCGGGGCCTGCGCGGCTTGATTGATAGACGCAAAATCAGTACCATAGCGCGTTTCGCACGAGCGCCTATGGCGGTCGGTTTATTGGTTTAGGAGTGGCTCAATGGCCCGTATTGCTGGCGTAAACATTCCGGTCAACAAGCACGCGGTAATCGCCCTGACGGCGATCTACGGCGTTGGCCGTTCCCGGGCGGCTCAGATCTGCGAGGCCGCCGGGGTCAAGCACGACACCAAGATCAAGGACCTCTCCGAGGGCGAGATCGAGGGGCTTCGCACCGAGGTCGGCCGGTTCACCATCGAGGGCGACCTGCGGCGTGAAATTTCCATGAATATCAAGCGCCTGATGGACCTGGGTTCGTACCGCGGCATGCGTCACCGCCGCGGTCTGCCGGTCCACGGCCAGCGTACGCGCACCAATGCCCGTACCCGCAAGGGTCCGCGCAAGGCCGTTCGTAAGTAAGCATTAACCTCACTATTTCGGATTGAGTCAATGGCAAAGGCGACAACGCGTACGCGCAAGAAGGTCAAGAAGAACGTAGCCGACGGCATCGCGCACGTCCACGCTTCGTTCAACAACACGATCGTGACGATCACCGACCGTCAGGGCAACACCCTGTGCTGGGCGACCTCGGGTGGTTCGGGGTTCCGCGGCTCGCGTAAGAGCACCCCGTTCGCCGCGCAGGTGGCGGCCGAGCGCGCGGGCACCAAGGCCCAGGAATACGGCCTGAAGAACATGGAGGTCCTGGTCAAGGGCCCGGGCCCGGGCCGCGAATCGGCGGTTCGCTCGCTGAACAACCTTGGCTTCAAGATTACGAGCATTACCGATGTGACGCCGATTCCGCACAACGGCTGTCGTCCCCCGAAGAAGCGTCGCGTTTAAGGTTGGAGATCCGCTTTGGCTAAATATATTGGTGCAAAATGTCGTCAGTGCCGCCGCGAGGGTGGCAAGCTGTTTCTCAAGGGCGAGAAGTGCTTCACCAGCAAGTGCCCCATCGAGAGCCGTCCGTTCCCGCCGGGCCAGCACGGTCAGCGCCGCACGCGCCTGTCGGACTATGCCGTTCAGCTGCGCGAGAAGCAGAAGCTGCGCCGCATGTACGGCGTCCTGGAACGCCAGTTCCGCTCCTACTACAAGGAGGCCGACCGGCGTAAGGGCTCGACCGGCGAGAATCTGCTCCAGCTGCTGGAGTCGCGCCTGGACAGCGTCGTCTACCGCATGGGCTTTGGCTCCTCGCGCACCGAGGCGCGCCAGCTGATCCGCCACAACGGCGTGACCCTGAACGGGCGCAAGATGAACATCCCGTCCCATCAGGTGCGCCCCGGCGACCTGATCGCCCTGTCGACGAAGGCCAAGGAGCAGCTGCGGGTCAAGTCGGCCGTCGAGGCCGCCGAGCAGCGCGGCCTGGCCGAGTGGGTCGAGGTCGACTCCAAGAAGCTCGAGGGCACGTACAAGCACCTGCCCGAGCGCAGCGAGCTGCCGCCCGACATCAACGAACACCTCGTGGTGGAGTTGTACTCCAAGTAAACGAGGTCGCTGCCGGGTCGAGTCCCGGGGTCGGCCCCGATCCCGGTTTCCCCGGCGTGAAACGCAAGCTCAAGAGGACTGTCCATGCAGGGCTCAGGTACAGAATTGCTAAAACCCCGGCTGGTGGACGTGCAGACGTTCAACAGCACGCACGCCAAGGTCACGTTGGAGCCGCTGGAGCGCGGTTTCGGTCACACGCTCGGTAACGCCCTGCGTCGCATCCTGCTCTCGTCGATGAGCGGCTGTGCCATCGTCGAGGTCGAGATCGACAACGTGCTCCACGAGTACACGACCATCGAGGGCGTGCAGGAGGATGTCATCGACATTCTGCTCAACCTCAAGGGCGTGGCGATCCGCATGAACAATCGCGAAGAGGCGAGCCTGACCCTGAGCAAGAAGGGGCCGGGCGTGGTCACCGCGGCGGACATCCAGCTGGACCACGACGTCGAGATCATCAACCCGGACCAGGTCATCGCCAACCTGACCAAGGCCGGTAACCTGAGCATGACCGTCAAGGTGACCCGCGGCATGGGCTACCAGCCGTCCAACATGCGCCTGCTGGGCGAGGGCGAGGACCGGCCGATCGGCCGCCTGCAGCTGGACGCCTCGTTCAGCCCGGTGCGCCGCGTGTCCTATGTGGTCGAGAGCGCTCGCGTCGAGCAGCGCACCAACCTGGACAAGCTGGTCATCGACCTGGAGACCAACGGTACCATCGACCCGGAGGAGGCCATCCGCAGCGCGGCGACCATCCTTCAGGACCAGCTCTCGGCCTTTGTGGACCTCAAGGCCAAGCAGGAAGAGCAGCCGACGGCCCACGAGCCGGAGATCGACCCCATCCTGCTGCGCCCGGTCGACGACCTGGAGCTGACCGTGCGTTCGGCCAACTGCTTGAAGGCCGAGCAGATCTATTTCATCGGCGACCTGATCCAGCGCACCGAGGTGGAGCTGCTCAAGACGCCGAACCTGGGCAAGAAGTCGCTCACCGAGATCAAGGACGTGCTGGCCTCGCGCGGGCTGTCCCTGGGCATGCGCCTGGAGAACTGGCCGCCGCCGGGTCTGAAGGACCGCGAAGAGAAGGTTTCGAGCTCGATGTAACCGCGGGCCCGTGTATCGGGTCCGGTTTCAGGGTTTAACTGCGTTTCAAGGAATTCGTCATGCGTCATCGCAACATTGGTCGGCAACTGAGCCGCAACAGCAGCCACCGCAAGGCGATGCTGCGCAATATGGCCGCCTCGCTCTTTCGCCACGAGCTGATCAAGACCACGCTGCCCAAGGCCAAGGAGCTGCGCCGCGTGGCCGAGCCCCTGATCACCATGGCCAAGAACGACTCGGTCTCCAAGCGCCGCCTGGCCTTTGCCCGTCTGCGCGACCGCGCCGTGGTCACCAAGCTGTTCAACGAGCTGGGCCCGCGCTACAACGCCCGCCCGGGCGGCTACCTGCGCATCCTCAAGTGCGGCTCGCGCCCCGGCGACAACGCCCCCATGGCCATCGTCGAGCTGGTCGACCGCCCGGAGCCGGCCGAGGAGGCCGAGGCCGCCGAATAAGCGGACCGACCCGCCTCGATTGCGAAAGAACCGGACTCATAGTCCGGTTTTTTCGTCTGCGGGCCCGCATACCCCGTCTGGGGGCCGGATTCCGTCCTCAGGGCCGATACGGTAGGCTGGTCCCATGATAGTCCTGTACACCGACTTCGGCTGGGAGGGGCCCTATGTGGGCCAGATGAAGGCCGTGCTGGCCCGCGAGGCGCCGCAGGTCGCCGTGGTCGACCTGATGCATGACGCCCCGGCCTTCTCACCGCGCCCGGCCGGCTACCTGCTGGCCGCCCTGGCCGGCGAATTCCCCCTGGATAGCGTCTTCGTGGCGGTCATCGACCCCGGCGTCGGCGACCCGGCCCGGCGCCCGGCCGCCGTGCGGGCCGACGGGCGCTGGTTCGTGGGCCCGGACAACGGCCTGTTCAACGCCGTGGCCGCCCGGGCCCGCCACGCCTCCTGGTGGGACCTGACCTGGCGGCCCGGGCGCCTGTCCACCTCCTTCCACGGCCGGGACCTGTTCGCCCCGGTGGGCGCGCTCCTGGCGCGCGGCGAGCCGCCCCCGGGCGAGACCGTGCCCGTGGCCGAGCGCCTCTACGCCGACTGGCCGGACGACCTGGCCGAAGTCATCTATATCGATCACTACGGCAACTGCATGACGGGGTTTCGGGCCTCCATGCTGCCCGAGGGGCCGGAGGTGCGGCTCGACGGCCGGGTCCTGGCGCGGGGCGCCACGTTTGCCGGCCGGCCGGTGGGCGAGGCCTTCTGGTACGAAAACTCGGCGGGCCTGGTCGAGATCGCGGTCAACCAGGGCCGGGCCGACCAGGCGCTGGGTCTGGCCGTGGGCGATGCGGTGACTATCTCGGGCGCTTAGCCGCCGGAGCAGGGCAAGGGCCCCGTCTAGTTCGAGCCCGCCCGGCGCAGCAGCGGCAGCTCGTGGCGCCGGGCGTTGGCGGCGAGGAAGGTGCCGCGGCCGCTGTCCTCGCGGTCGAGGATTTCCCGGTACTCCGAGGGCTCGCCCAGGATGGCCGCGAACAGCACCTCCAGTTCGCGCCCGTCGACCTTGAGCGCGCCGAAGGGGCTGTCCTCGTCCGGCCGCCAGAACAGCGCCGGCGACCAGCGCTTGGCCTGGACCCCGGGGCGGGCGAACCACTCCACCAGCTTGGCGTTGAGGGCGCTCGCTTCGCTCATACTCACGCCCGCTTGGCGCGGCGGGCACCCGATTTGGCCGCAGGCTTGCCGCTGGGCTCGCTGTCGTCGTGCCCGGCCTGCTTGTCGGTGCCGCGCGGCGCGCCCGTGTGCTCGAGCACGGGCTTCAAATACCGCCCGGTGTGCGAGTCCTCCTGGGCGGCCACGGCCTCGGGCGTGCCGGCGGCGATGACCCGCCCGCCGTGCTCGCCGCCCTCGGGGCCCAGGTCGATGACCCAGTCGGCCGTCTTGATGACGTCCAGGTTGTGCTCGATGACCACGATGGTGTTGCCGTGGTCGCGCAGGCGGTGCAGCACGGCGAGCAGCTGCTCGATGTCGTGGAAGTGCAGGCCGGTGGTCGGCTCATCGAGGATATACAGCGTATTGCCGGTGTCGCGCTTGGACAGCTCGCGGGCCAGCTTGACGCGCTGGGCCTCGCCGCCGGACAGGGTGGTCGCGTTCTGGCCGAGCTTGATGTAGGCCAGGCCCACGTCCTCCAGGGTCTGCAGCTTGCGGTGCAGGGCCGGCACGGCCTTGAAAAAGCCCAGCGCCTCCTCGACGGTCATGTCCAGGACCTCGTTGATGGTCCTGCCCTTGTAGCGGATCTCCAGGGTCTCGCGGTTGTAGC
>Ga0209918_1001896_pt1 | contig 10561 bp, 7 predicted proteins | sample SalPonD_shore_MG_FD_185712 | JGI IMG/M metagenome (GOLD analysis project Ga0209918, IMG submission 185712) | Salt pond soil microbial communities from South San Francisco under conditions of wetland restoration - Salt Pond MetaG... | ecosystem: Environmental > Aquatic > Marine > Intertidal zone >...
GGCTTCTCCTTTGCGTATCAATTCTTTGATGGTTAGAATTTCATCCGTATCCACCTGATCGGCCGACTTGTCCGTCAGGAATTGGTTTACCCGCTTAAATAAATCGTTATTTCCCATTTCCTGAACGTCAAACACATCATGATAATCGTTGACAAAATCGGCAAAGCGGATCGCTTCTTCATCCCGCACGGCTATATTTCCGGATGTTTGATAGGCTACATGTACATCGTGTCCGTGATCGACCAGCCTCAGAAGCGTGCCGCCCATGGAAATCACATCATCTCCCGGGTGTGGACTAAAAACAAGCGCTCTTTTGGGGAAAGGTTCGGCGCGTTCCGGCCTGTTGGTGTCATCGGCTTCCGGTTTTCCGCCGGGCCATCCGGTAATGGTATGCTGTACCTCGTTGAAAACTTTGATATTGGTATTATAAGCCGGCCCCTGTTCGGTCACAATGTCGCTCATGCCGTGCTCATTATAATCCTCGTCCGTAAGTTTCAGGATGGGTTTGTCGATAGTTTTACAGAGCCAGACCACGGCACGGCGAATCATATCGTTATCCCATTCTATAGGACGCGTCAACCAGGGCGTTTTTCTGCGGGTTAACAGTTCGGCGGCCCCTTCATCCAGGATGATTTCCACATTATCGTGATTTTGAAGATAAGTGGCGGGTACATGATCACTGATATCACCTTCTATCGCCTCTTTGATGACGGGCGCCTTCTTCTCGCCCCAGGCCATCATAAATATTTTATCAGCTTCCAGAATGGTGCCAATGCCCATCGTAATAGCACGCCGGGGAACGTTCTCCTTACCGTAAAAATCGGCGGCCGCATCGGTTCGGGTGATTTCATCAAGGGTAATTAATCGGGTACGAGTGCGCTCTGTGGAACCCGGTTCATTGAAGCCGATGTGCCCGGTACGACCAATCCCCAGGATCTGAATGTCGAGTCCGCCGGCATCCTGAATATTTTGTTCATATTTGCGGCAATAATCCAGGACTTCATCACGGTCCAGTGTGCCGTCCGGAATGTGCACATTTTCGGGTTTGATATCGATATGATCAAACAGGTACTCGTGCATATAACGAACGTAGCTTTGCAGGGCGTCCGGTTCGATGGGATAATATTCATCCAAATTGAAGGTGATGACATTTTGAAAACTCAACCCGTTTTCCTTGTGCATGCGAACCAGCTCATCGTAAACACCGGTCGGGGTTGATCCGGTAGCCAAACCCAGCACGGCCATTTCTCCCGTTTCTGCCTTGCTTTTAATGAGATCAGCAATTTCATTGGCGACATAAAGCGAAGCTTCCACCGAATCCTGGTAAATCTCAGTAGGGATTCGTTCGTATTGTCGTTCTTCGGTTTTAGTGAAAAGTTGCGGCATGATAATAAAATTTTAAAAATTACGATTTGTCAATTGGTTAAAAGCGCTTTTTGAAAATTTTGTTCGGTATGTTTATTGTCGAATTTTTAATAAATGATCCTGGTTCTTCAAAGCTATTTCCCATTAAAAACTGAACTATCCCGGATATTTCACACTAATTAAAATAAAATTATCACAACTTTATGGTATATATTGAGATCCATTTATTTTCCGAGTTTAAAAATTATAACAGGGTGTTAAACACTGCGAAATTTTCCCCTCCGCTGCGTTGAAGTTAAAATGGTTTACTCAACGTATATTTATACGATTCCGTCACCATTTTAGCCCTTGTCCCGAATGCCTTCGGGGTTGCTGAGAAAAAAAATTCTTGGTGAAATATCCGGGCTATATCAAAGATATCTGAGAATTCGTTAAACCGACTATATTGAAATTATGGGAATTGAATGGAACCGAAAAATTATGAGGTCCTAATAAGCAAGTGATGTATCCAAACTTACTGAATTTGATCAAATTCTTGAAAATGTTTTTTAACAAAATATACGCCAATGCAGAATTTGTACTCCATTTGGTATGGATGTATAAAATGAATATTATCCCACATCAAAAATTAATTCTTCCTATTTTTTGAAATTTTAAAATTAAAATATTGTGATTGATACACACTGTCATATTTTTCTGGAACAGTTCGAAGAAGATTTGGATGAAGTACTAAACCGGGCGGCGGATGCCGGGGTAAAAAAAATATTTATGCCGGCCATCGATTTTTCTTCTCTTGATCAAATGAATGGTATAACTCATGATTTTATAGAGTTGTATAAAATGGCAGGGCTTCATCCTTGTGATATTGAAGAGGATAGCGGAGATCTGGAAAGCAAGCTTTTGGAATACTGTTCGTCGGATGATATAGCGGCAGTTGGTGAAACCGGCCTGGATTATTATTGGAGTACCGATTATAAAAAACAACAAAAGGAGAGTCTGAATATCCACTGTGAAGTGGCCAAGGATACCGGAAAACCTATTATCCTGCATAACCGGGAAAGTACGGAGGACATGCTCGGTATTATTGAGGAGCATCAGGATGGTCGATTGACCGGAATATGGCACTGTTTCAACGGATCGGTGGATGAAGGGGAAAAGGCCATAAATCTTGGGTTACACTTGGGAATCGGTGGAATTCTAACCTTTAAAAATGCCGGGGTAGATAAAACCGTAGCGAAACTTCCTATTGAAAAGATGGTCCTGGAAACCGATGCCCCTTACCTGGCTCCATCTCCAAAACGTGGTAAACGGAATGAGCCGGCCTTCATCAGATATACCGCTCAAAAACTGGCTGAAGTGATGGGAATGGATTTTGATGAAGTGGATGAGATCACCACTCAAAATGCTCTCAATTTATTTAACATTTCTGAGTGATTAACCGCAGCGTACGCGGAGAGCACAGAGAAAAGGGTGAGAGAAGTTGATTGGAAGTATTGATATGGCTGATTAATCCTGCATATCTTTTAATCTTGTAAATCCTGATACGAGTGTTATAAGAATAGGGCACAAAGTGGTAAAGGCACATAGGCACAAAGACAAGTGAACAGTTATCATTTACCAGTTTTTAGTTTTCAGTAAGCAGTTATCATCAAATCGCTCATTGAAAATGTCATTCCGACGAGCTTGTCAAGTCAGTAGTCGGTAATCGTTGGTCCTTGGTCAGTGGTCAGTGGTCGGTAGTCATTGATCATTGAAAAGCTAAAAAGGAGGTCTCCTCCCGCTCGATGCATGGACAACGGCCTTTCCTTATAACATCAAAATTTTATTGATAAAAAAGCGGAGATTGGGAACGAGTTGGTAGATGTGGTGCCAGGCCAATAGCTGAGATCGCCACGTTAATCACATCTGTTCGTTCCTACTGATGACAGAGCGTGTGGGCAGCATCCCCTAATAGGTCGAAATGATCGATCTTCGCTTTTAAAGGCTTTATGCTGATTAGACAACCTAGGAGCCTGTCGGACTTAGCCGGGATATTTCACACTAATTAAAATAAAATTATCATAACTTTGTAGTATTTATTGAGAACCATTTATTTTAAGGGTTTAAAAATAATAACAGGGTGTTAAACGCTGCGAAATTTTCCCCTCCGCTGCGTTGAAGTTAAAATGGCTTACTCAACGTATATGTATACGATTCCGTCCCCATTTTAACCCTTGTCCCGAATGCCTTCGGGGTTGCTGAGAAAAAAAATTTCTTGGTGAAATATCCGGGTTAGCTAAATCTACTGCAAATTCGTCAGATTTGACCAGATTCTGTCCCGAAGGCTCGGGAGAATAGGTCCACTATTCGCCTCAAAAGACCTCAAAATCTGTCTCAAATTGACAAATTTTCGTTATAATTTTCTAAGTCCGACAGACTCCTGGGAATCTTGAATTAATGCTTTTAACCGCAAAGCGCGTTAAATACCAAAAAATTATATTATTCCAACCGCTCCAGCTTTCGGATTCCCAGGCGGCGGAGCAGGGGATATTTCTTAATCAATCGATCCGAAATCCGGATGTTGCCGTATTCAAAACGAAACGGAGTGTTGGTACGCAGATGGGCGAAATTGGTTTTCTTCTCCTCCGGGGTGAGGCCGATGATTTTGCCCAGTCGACGATTGTATTTGAGCAGGGGGTGCAGATGATCGAGCGTTTCTGTTAGCGACCAATCCCTGATTTCATCCGGATCAAATCGCAGGGCTTTGAGTTGCTCGCTATGCTGGTATTTATCGGGTAACTCGATCTTCAGGTGTTGCAGCATGGATTCGCAAACCATGCGGGTGGCGCGCTTTTTGGCTTGTTCGGAATAACCGGCAATATGGGGCGTTTTGATGAAAGCGTTCCGGGCTGATTCATCATGAAAATTCGGCTCATCTTCCCAGACATCCAGGATATATGAGTTAACCTTATTTGAATGGTAAGATGACACTAAAGCATTTTCATCAACGACACCGCCGCGAGATGCATTGATCACAACTTCAAATTCATGATCTGCTAACTTTTCGGCATCCAGCCAGTGATAGGTGGCATAGTTGCCAGAGTGAGTTAGTGGGGTGTGTAAAGTCAGGATATCCGCTGAGAGTACATCTTCCCGGGCCGCCGATTTGAAATATTTTTCCCGTTCCTGCCGGGGCGGGTCATAGCGAATGTATTCCAGGTCGAACATGTCCAGAAGTTCAGTCAACGCAGTACCTACATTTCCCAGCCCCACGATTCCGACGGTAAAATCTTGCATTTTTTTATCCTTTTTCTCAGCCCATATCAAAAGGGCTGTCATAATATATTCAGCAACTGCCCTTGCATTACAACCCGGGGAATGGGCAAAAGCCACCCCGTTTTTGTCCAAATATGCTTCGTCGATATGGTCGGTACCGGCAGAAGCTGTACCTACAAATTTCAGGTTGGTATCCTGCAGCGGCAACGTTTTTGCATTGATATCCGTAACAGTTCGAACAAGCAGGGCATCGGCTGCTTGCACATCCTCCGGCAATCCCTTTTCAGGATCGTAGGTTTTAACAATTGCCAGGGAGGGAGGGATATAAAAATCGAGTTGATAAATATTTTTGTCGGCGTATATAGTTAACACAGTATTTAGCTTTTATAAATGGGAGCGTATGGATGACGTTTTCTCTTACTTGCCGGTTTATTGATGACTTCATTCAGCGCCACGGCCTGCCGTAATTTCGACGCATCGGTTAAAGGTAACGTCATTTTATTCTTTTTCTTAATTTGAATTTCAGGGGCCGTTTCCAGTTCACGATCAAGTTTTTTAAGTTCATGTGTAGACTTGGAATCCTCAACATCATCCCATTTTTTAATACGCTGATCAAAGGTGTGCGATTCTTCATCCACCACTTCTTCGGTAAATGTTTCTGAAATATGTTCTTCATCTTTAACCATTTCATTTTCTGTGGGTGAATTTTTCATCATGCCCGTTTGTTCCTCAACCGCAGACTTCGATTTTGGGGCGGTAGGATTGACAGCTTTGGAAATTTCCCGGATTATATTGTCCAGAGTCGGGATTCCCGTTTTAATTTCTGACTGTTGAGTTGATGAAGAAACACTTGGTTTGCCAGGGGTTTTTTCCGGGGATGAATTTTTTTTGTCTTTTTTTAGAAATTTTTTGACAAATCCGTAAATAATTATCGCCAATATGATTTTATCGATAATATTGTCCATGATGAAACCCGTGAATAAAAGGAGTATTTAGTTTTACTTTGGTAAGATACATACGTTTATCAAATAATAAAGTATAAAATGATTAGTCATTCCGGTTGTAAGGTTAATGATCTTTGTCTGTAATTTATTTCAGATCATACCTTTAGTCCCTACAGATCATTGGTACATTTCCTTACAGTGTAATGGTGATATTCCCCCTGATTCCTGTTGTTGTGGTATGGATAACATACTAATATGTTATCCATATGGATTTTATTATTGGTTAATTCATACAGACTTCTAGGTTCTCATTTGCAAATTCTTTTAAAATTACTTCCTTTAATCAATTTTAAGAAAGGTTTGTTATGAGACTTTTTCTTCATTCATTAAGAGATTCGTATCGTGTTTTATGGATGATTGTTTTGGGTACTTCAATTTTCCTGGTTCAGTGTAATGATAAAATGGTGAATACAGATTCGGCACCTAATGATTTAATGGTAAAGCAGAATCCTATTTCTGATAATACATTGCTTTCTGAACCCATCCATGATATTCAAAAACCTGAAGCCTGGAATGGCGACCTGGTGATTTATGCTCACGGCTATGTTGATCCGCAGAGGCCATTAGCATTACCGAATGATGAAATTGAAGGAGTGCAGGTAGCTACGCTCGTAAAAAATTATGGATTTGCCTATGCAACCACCAGCTATCCCCATAATGGGTTAAACGGTCCCGAAGCAGTGGGCGATATTTTGGATCTACTCCAGGAATTTGTGGTAGCAAATGGAGAACCCAAACATGTCTATTTAATTGGGGTATCGGAAGGGGGCCTGATTACTACGCTGACGATAGAGCAGTACCCGCAATATTTCACGGCCGGTGTGGCGGGGTGTGGACCGATTGGCGATTTCCGAAAACAGATTAATTATTTCGGGGATTTCCATGTGCTGTTTCGCTATTTCTTCCCTGAAATACAAGTCGGAAATCCGCGGGGAGTCAGAGATAATATCATAAAATTGTGGCTACGAGGACAACTCAGGGACAAAGTAAAAAGAATGGTTGCCCTGAAAACCGAAAAAGCATTAACCCTATTAAAAGTTGCTGGAGTACCGGTAGAAAATCCAAATGATGTGGAAGAACTGCAAACCACTATAATGGATCTACTGCGCTACAATGTTTTAGCGACCAACGATGTAATCGAACGATTGGGTGGAACTCCTTTTGCCAATACCCCATTTGACAATCTTGACAGGATATATTCAGGAACCGGATTGGATACCGAAGATGCAAGGCTGAACCGAAAAGTGGAGCGTTTTGATGGTGATGCCAACCTGCTCGCTGTATTGGATGCCCAGTTTCAAACTACCGGGGAATTGGCAAGGCCATTATTTACAGTTCATACTATAAATGATCAAATTATCCCATTTTGGCATGAAACATTGTATCAGACAAAAGTTATAAATGAAGGATCTTCGGCGTTCTATCAAAATATTCCTGTTAATCGGTTTGGACATTGTAACTTTACGCTGGAAGAAGTAAACAGCATTTTCCAATTGTTGCCTACTTTTACACAACAGGGAAATGAAGTTGTAACTTCCAGGTAATTGGATAATCGGTTTTAATTAAATATCATTCTAATAATCTGCGATAACCCTGGCAGGGTTCTGAGCCCTGTCAGGGGTTTTCTTGGGCTGCATTCAAAGTACGTTAAAAAAAATATTTTACTCCCTACCTCCAATTTTCTTCCTGGTCCAGCCCTATCGGCAGTCTTCAGACTCGTCTGGGGTATAAACAGATTCCAAGATTTATTCCGGATTATTCACAAGTAGATGAGAATTAACGCATTAAATTATTGAAAATATTTTATTTGCATGAAACTATCTATAGCCCGGATTTGGATATAGGTGAATCCGCTGTAAAATTTGCTGCTGGACTGCGTTAAAGTTGAAATAGCGCCTTCAACGTATGTAAATACATCTCAGTTGCTATTCCAGCCCTTGCCCCGATCCCGAACACCTTCGGGGCGGGGTTGCCCACCAACAAATTTCTTGGTGAATAATCCGGGTTATGTTGCTTACTTTAAATGGATTTACATGCTCAATTTATGGCATTGGTTCTCCTATATACTGCTTCTGTCAGCCGAGTCTGGAGATTCTAGGAGCCTGTCGATCTTAGCTAAATCTACTGCAAATTCGTCAGATTTGGCCAGATTCCGTCCCGAAGGCTCGGGAGAATAGGTCGACTATTCGCCTCAAAAGACCTCAAAATCTGTCTTAAACTGACAAATTTTTGTTAAAATTTCCTAAGTCCGACAGATTCCTAGACGGAGTCATCACGGGTCTGGAGACCAGCGATAGGATAATTTTTATTGAATAATTACAATTCAACTCCTAAACATCTCAACTTCTAAACTTTAAAACTCTAATTACTCAATTAAGTTGATAATTAATCCTCAAATTGTAAATTCTATTACATTATCTCATCACCGGCTGTATATATCAGTACGTGTGACTTTTTTCGAATTCATTAAATTATTAAAAAATAGGGGAATTTATGAAGCATTTTATACTGTTGAATATGATTTTTTTAATTGGATTTGCCTGGGGTCAGGCTCAGAATAATCAATTACGGGTTGTGGCAATCGGGGCACATCCCGATGATTGTACCATAAAAATGGGTGGAACGGCTGCTCTGCTGGCTCAAAAAGGCTATGCCGTAAAGTTTGTATCCGTAACCAATGGCGATAAAGGTCATCAAAACATGGGCGGCGGACCATTGGCCAAGCGCCGTTACCAGGAAACACAGGAAGCTGCACGCAGGTTGGGTATCGATAAATACGTCGTGCTGAACAATCATGATGGCGAGCTGACACCAAACCTGGCTGTTCGCAAACAACTTATTCGTGAAATACGCGAATGGAATGCGGATGTTGTGATCGCCCCACGACCCAACGATTATCACCCGGATCACAGATATACCGGTGTACTGGTTCAGGACGCAGCTTATATGGTGATTGTCCCTGATGTACTACCACAAGTCCCGGCCTTGCGTAAAAACCCGGTCTTCCTGTATTTCCAGGATGGATTTCAGCGTCCCAATCCTTTTACGCCGGATATCACCATTGACATAAGCCAGACTTTTGATAAAAAAGTAGACGCTATGGATGCCTACGTTTCGCAGGTGTACGAATGGTTGCCCTGGACCAATCACAATCTCGACCAGGTTCCGGAAGGCAAAACCGAGCGCAAGGAATGGTTGCGCAACAGCATGGAAGAACGGACGCATATTAGTCCGGCAATGCGAAAATCACTTGCAAAATGGTACGGCGAAGACCGTGCAGAAGACGTAAAATATGCCGAATCGTTTGAGATTTGTGAATACGGTCGACAACCCACCGATGATGAAATCCGGCAGTTGATCAACGATGTCAGATAGATATATTATGCCATCTTCCACCGGGCTCTTTTCACATGAGTAGAGCCTGACCGGAAGATGATGTAGCAAATTAAGTTAAAGTCATGAAAGACGGTTTCATTAATCAATTTAATTTATAAATTTAAAGCCGTCGTATCTGTTGTGCTTTGCAAAGGATTTCACCATAAATAGCTGTTGAATTTAAATTTTTTATAAAAATACTCTCATGAAAAGAAATTACTACATAGTAGGACTTATTTTCCTGACCTTTTTTGTCATCTCTTTTTTGACAAATATCATTGGTCCGCTCGTCCCTGATATTATTGACAGCTTTGATCTCAGCCTGACAATGGTCAGTATTTTACCCTTCGCATTCTTCATCGCCTATGGGGTCTTTTCCATTCCGGCCGGTATTTTTATCGAGAAATTCGGGGAAAAGCCCGTGATGACAGCTTCCTTTATAGTGGCTTTCATCGGGGCGCTATCGTTGGCCATGGATCCGAATTACCTGACGGCCATCGTGTCCCTGTTTCTGATCGGTTCGGGCATGGCCATGTTGCAGGTCGCCATAAATCCGCTGCTTCGTGAAGCAGGCGGGGAGGAGAATTTTGCCTTTAATTCCACGTTGGCTCAATTAATCTTCGGATCGGCTTCTTTTATCAGCCCGTTGGTCTACTCCTACCTGGTGCTGAACCTGCGGGATATGCCCCAGGCCCCGAATTTCTTACTTTCTACCCTGCATGGCTTGGTCCCCCAAAACCTGCTCTGGATTTCATTGTACTGGTTATTTGCCGTAATCTCCCTGGCGATGGTGGTCATTATTTTAGTCTCCCGGTTCCCTAAAGTGGAAAAAAAGCAGGAAGAAAAAGTGGGAGCTCTGGAAACGCACATCAAATTGCTCAAAAATCCAATTATTATTCTGTTTTTCCTGGGGATTTTTACTTATGTAGGGACAGAACAGGGCGTGGCCAACTGGATCTCGGAATTCCTGAATACATACCATGGCGTAGATCCGAAAACCACCGGCGCCCAAACCGTTTCCTGGTTCTGGGGTTTAATGACGGCCGGCGGACTACTCGGACTGGTGCTGCTTAAATTAATTGACAGCAAAAAAGTGTTGATTGGTTTTACTTCCGTTGCTCTTATTTGCCTGACCGCTGGACTGTTTGGATCAAAGAGTGTAGCTCTGATTGCATTCCCGTTAATAGGATTTTTTGCCTCCGTCATGTACCCGGTTATTTTCTCCCTGGCGCTCAATTCCGTGGAAGAACATCACGGTACTTTCTCCGGTATCCTGGTGACGGGAATTATAGGTGGTGCAGTAGTTCCCCTCATTATTGGTAGCCTGGGAGACCTTTTTGGATTACGATTCGGCATGTTTTTCCTGTATATCACGATGGGTTACATCCTGAGCATTGGGTTCTGGGCCCAACCGTTGATTGACAATAAAACAATAGAATTAGGGAAGAATAAAAAGCAAAACAAATCGACGGCGTGAGTATTTTTTTAAAGGCACAAAGGCACAAAGGCACAAAGGCACAAAGGCACAAAGGCACAAAGGCACAAAGGCACAATGTGTATGG
>Ga0209918_1001897_pt1 | contig 10561 bp, 7 predicted proteins | sample SalPonD_shore_MG_FD_185712 | JGI IMG/M metagenome (GOLD analysis project Ga0209918, IMG submission 185712) | Salt pond soil microbial communities from South San Francisco under conditions of wetland restoration - Salt Pond MetaG... | ecosystem: Environmental > Aquatic > Marine > Intertidal zone >...
CTCCTTCGCCACCCTGATCAACGTGATCGCCAAGGCCACGGCGAAGATGGCCGACTTCCTGACCGGGCTCGGCGAGGCCGTGGCGCGCGGCCTCGGATACTCGGGCGGCCTCGGCGACATGAAGGACCGGGTCCACGAGATCAACCAAGAGCTGGACAAGATGGACAAGCGCGACCCGTCCCGGGCCGGGCGCGCTGCCATCCGAAACGATGCGAAGCGCAACGAGCTGATTCAGGAACGGCTCGACCTGCTCAACAAGATTCGCCACATCGAGGCGTTGACCAGCACGGTCTACGGCTCCGGCGTCGGGATGGGCGGGTCCAGCCCTGCGGCCGCCTTCGGCCCGATGACCGGTCACCCGGGCGGATCCAGCAACACGTCGACCCCGACCGGCCCGACCGAAAACGACAAGTCGGCCGCACAGAAGATCTTCAAAAACACGCGCACCGCGCTCGAGAAGTACCAGATCGAGGTGGGGAAGATGAACCACCTGCTGGACGTGGGCGCACTGCAATGGGACACCTACGCCCGCGGCATCAGGAAAGCGACGAAGGAGTACAACGACGCGGTCAAGGCCGCGAACAAGGGAAAGACATTCGTCGGGCAAGACAACCCGAACAGCGGCGCCCCGGGGTTCCGCGGAGAGGGCGCGCAGGCCGCGAGGCGGGCGAAGGAGGCCGCGAAGATCTTCGAGCAGACGCGCACCCCGCTCGAGAATTATCAGGCCACGATCGCGCACCTCAACGACCTGCTGGCAACCGGCGATATCAGCTTCGAGACCTACTCGCGTCGCGTGAAACAGGTCACGGATGACTACACGCAGCTCGTGCAGCGCGCGGAGAAAGGAAGCGACCAGATATCGCAGTTTGCCATCAAGGCCGCGCGCAACATGCAAAGCGCGTTCGCCGACTTCCTGTTCGACCCGTTCAAGAACGGCGTCGAGGGCATGGTGCAGGACTTCGCCGACGCCATCCGGCGCATGGCGGCCGAGCTGGCGGCGCAGGACTTCCTCCGGTACATCGCATCGACCAGCTTTGGGCAGTCGATGGGCCTCGGCAAGCTCATGGCGGGGCAGTACCATGCCGGCGGTATCGCGGGGGCGAGCGGGGTGCGGCGCGAGGTGAGCCCGCTGGCCTTCCTCGGCGCGCCGCGCTTCCATAGCGGCGGGGAGGTGCCGGCCATTCTCAAGGCGGGCGAGGAAGTGCTCACGCGACAGGATCCACGACACCGAGCGAACGGCGGGGGCATGCCGGCGAACGTGTCCGTCGAGGTGGTGAACAAAGGCACCCCACAGACCGTCGAGGGCGACCCGACGCTGCGGCAGAACGCCGATGGCATGGTCGTGAGCGTCGTGCTAAAGGATCAGGAAACCAACGGGCCGATCACGCGCGGGTTCCGCAGCATGATGGGCAAGGGCGGGCGATAGGATGGCGGACTGGCCGAACCTTGGACAGATGATCCCCCCAGTGGAGCAGACCCCGGTGCCGCTGGTGATGACCTCGACGGTCGAGCATGGGCCACCGAAGCGGCGAAGCGTCGGCGGCAAACAGCTCCTGCACACGAAGATGCGATATCGGCTCACGCACGCAGAATTCATCCAGTGGCGCGAGTGGTACCAGAACACGATCAATCACGGCGCCTCGTCGTTCAACTGGATCGACCCGTTCGACGGCGTGAGCAAGACGGCGTGGCTGCTCAACGGCAACTGGCGCGCGCAGGCCGAGACCGGAGGTAACCCGATCGGGCGAATCCTCGAGGTGACACTGGAGACGTGGGATGTCTAGGCCGTACACCGATGCCGGGCGCGCGCAGCTCAACGCGCTGTCGGCCGACGACAGCCCGGTCCTGCTGCTGGAGATCCAGCACGACGATCTCGCCGAACCGGTGCGCGTGGCGCAGCACACCGAGGACGTGCTCCGCACGGACCCGACGCCCACCACCGCGCCGGACCTCACGAGCAACGGCAACGACGGCACGCTGACAGGCGGCCCGGTCTGGACGACCGACGGGCCGAACGAGGCAATTCGCGGGGCGCTCGCGTATGACGGCATCAACAAGATGTATGTCGATCTGGCCTACGCCCCCGCGCAATACCCCGGCTCGGGAAGCTGGACAATGGAGGCGTTCGTAAAGGCCCCCGACAGCAACACGAGCAGCGTCGTGACGCACACTGCCTCGAGAGGCGGCCCCGCATTGTCGCTGCACCATGACACCGCAAACCCCGGGCAACTCGCTTTCACGCTCACGGATTCGTCATCCAACGCCCTCACCGGTACGTTTTCCGGCGCGGCGTTCAACGATGCGTGGAACCGGATTTCATGGGTAATCGACCGCGCCACGAATATCCTGCGGCTGTATATCAACGGCGCACCAAGCCCCGATACGTTCGATATTTCGGGACTTGGAGATATCTCGCAGCGCCCGGGCTTGGACTACGACATCCTCATTGGAGACGATTACCTGCTCGGGCAGATAACGGACTTCCGCCTCTGGAACGTCGCCCGCACGCAAGCCGAGATTCAGGCGGACATGAACATCCGCCTGACCGGCACCGAACCCGGGCTGGTGGGGTACTGGCCTCTCCAATCCGTGATCACCTATACCGCGCTGGCATTCGATGCGCACCTACCGGACGACGTCGACGGCACCGAGCCGCGGGCGCAGCTCGTGATCGACAACATCGGCGAGGAATTGGTCCAGTGGCTGGAGATGAGCAGCGGCGGCGAGGGCGCGACCGCGCGGTTCATTCAGGTATTACCGAGCGACCCCGATACCATCGAGTACGAGGTCACGATGGACCTCGCCAATGTCGACATGACCCCCGTCGAGGTAAGCGGCGAGCTGTCGTTTGACAGCCTCGTCAACACGCCCGGCGTGGCGATCCGCCATACCCCGGAAACGACCCCGGATATCTTCTGATGCTCGAGCATTGGTCCGACGCCTATGTCGACATGCCCTACGCCAAGGCCGACTGCGCCGAGCTTTGCGCGCTGGTGCGGCGTGAGATTTTCGGGCACACGGTCTGGCTGCCCACAGAACGCGGATTCGGCCTGCGCGACATGAACGACCAGATCGAGGGGCTGTTTCACGAGTACGTCGTTCGCACGAGCGACCCGGCAGACGGCGACGTGGCGCTCATGTTTTGTCGCGGGCGCCTCCGACACGTCGGCATCTTGTGCCTGATCGGGCGCCACACCTACGTCCTGCACGCCATGAAGATTTTCGGCCGGACCTGCCGGCACCGGACAAAGGATCTGTTCATGCACGGGCTGACGATCGAGGGATACTACAGATGGCGGTAACGGCCGACATGGTGCCGCGCATTGCCTGCCGGCTGGTCTACGCGGACAACCCATTGCTGCCGGCAGCGAGCCGGACGATCCTGCCCGTGCGGGTGCCCTCGGGCACGCCGCTCGCGTCGGTAATCCACGAGTACATCCCGCACATCGCGGCCGACACCGCCATCGTGCGCGTCAACGACCGGATCCTCGAGCGCGACGACTGGCCGTGGTATCCGCTGTGCGATGGCGACGTGATCCATGCCGTGGCGGCGCTCGGAAACGGCGGCCATTCGGACGTCGGCCGGGCATTGCTGACGATCGCGGTCGCGGTCGCATCGATCTACGCCCCGGGTTACTTCGGCGTGACCAGCGCCTTCGGCGCCGCTGCGACCCGGGCCGCCGTGCTGATCGCAGGGCAGTACCTCGTGAACCGGATCATTCCGCCACGCCTCCCCGACTTCAGCAACAAGCAAGCCGACACGGGCAGCCCCACCTATTCGATCGCCGGCGGGCGCAACAGGGCCCGGGCCTACGAGCCGATGCTGCTGGTCTACGGCGACCACAATGTGGTGCCGGACATCGGCGCGAAGCCGTACACCGAGTACGAGGGGGAGGATCAGTACCTGTACCAGATCTTCCATTTCGGCGTAGCGAACAGCCTCGGCCTGTCCGACTTCAAGATCGGCGAGACCGACTTGTCGAAGTACGACATCGACATCGGGGCCGACGTCCAGATATCGGGGTACGACGGCAAGCTGACGCTGTTCCCCGGCAACGTCGACACCATTGAGGGCGGCACCCTGACCGGCGACTCGACGTGGGTGACGCGCACGACCAGCACCGACACAACCGAGTTCGGCATCGATATCGTCGGCAGCCTCTACCAGATCGAGAAAGACGGCATCGGCAACCTGTCCTGCTCGATCGAGGCAGAGTACCGCGTGGCCGGGTCCGCGGATTCGTGGTCTCCGATCTGGCAGACGGACGTCACGGTCACGCGCGACCACTATTGGTCCTTCGGCTATTACCCGCCGTTCGGCAACACCGAGTGGGTGCAGCTCAAGTACGACGACTCGACGGACTCGAGCAAGTACACCGGCGCGCCGCACGAGACATTCACAGTGTTTCGCGGCCGAGGCAGCTCCATCGATGTAGACGCCTACTGGCGCTGGCGCCCATACAGCGAGACCGAGAATCTGTGGACCCGGTACGGACGCGCGGGCCCTCCGACGACCGCGACGTGGAACGACGCGACGCCCCCAAAGACATACCGCCAGCGCGTCAACGCGAAGATCATCACGAACGGCACCTCGAAGCCCGTGCGGTTCACCGAAAAGGTGCGCGTGCCGCAAGGCCAGTACGAGGTCCGCGTGCGCCGGACCACGCCAGACTTCACGGACGACAAGAAACAGGCGCAGTTCACGTTCACGCAGCTCAAGAGCTACCAGCCGGACACGGCCGACTATACCGGGCAGAAACGCGTCGCCATCAAGATCCGGGCGACCGGACAGCTCAACGGCGCGATCGATCAGTTCTCGGCCGTGGCGCATGCCCCGGTGCTCGTCTACGACGACGCGAATGCGGCGTGGGTGACGAAATACACCGCGAATGCGGCGTGGGTGTTCCTCGCGCACGCCCGCGGGCAGCACGACGCGAACGGCAAGCGCCTCTACGGCGCAGGGCTTGACGACGAGCGGATCGACATCGAGGCAATCAAGGATTGGGCCGCCTTCTGCGAGACCAACAACCTCACCTGCAACATCGTGTTCGACAGCTACCAGAGCGTCGGCGAGCAGCTCGACACGATCGCGCAATGCGGGCGGGCCAGCAAGACGTGGGGCACAGGCAAGCTCGGCGTCGTGATCGACGAGCCCGGGGCCGTTGTGGCGGCATTCGGCATGACCGATATCGTCGCCGGATCGTTCAAGGTCAGCTACATGACGCGAGCCGTGCCGGACCAGATCGAAGGCCAGTACATCAATGCCGAGATCGGATGGAAGCCCGACGTGGTGCGCGTGAACGTCCCCGGCGTTACCTCGCCCGAGCGCCCGACAAGCGTGCAGCTCGTGGGCGTTACGAACCCCGAGCAAGCCGCGCGCGAGGTGAACCTGATCGCGGCGTCGCAGTATTACCATCGCAAGCGGATCGAGTGGCAGACCGACGCAGCCGGCCTCGTCGTCCTGCGCGGCGACACCGTGAGCCTGTCCCACGACCTCACCCGATGGGACTACAGCGGGCGCATCACCGCCGGAGACACGACCAACATCACGCTCTCGCGCGAGATCCCGTTCTACGGCCTCGACACGGCCGTATGGATCATGGCGATTCAGCCGGACGGCACGCAGACCTACCACGACGTGCAGCCGCAGGCGGTGGGGCAGAGCGATGCAATCGAGCTGCTCACGCCCCTGCCCGCGGCGCCGACCGTCGACTGGCGATTCTTTGCCGGCACCAGCAGTACCCCCGGCAAGAAGCTGAAGATCATCGACGTGCGCCCGGCCAGCATGAACCGCATTCGGATCTCGGCCGTCGAGGAAGTCGACGAATACTACGCGGCCGCGGACGGCACCTTCGACGTGCCCGGAAGCGTGACGGGATACCGCGACGCGCTCGCCGGCTCGATCGGATTCGATGAGCAAGTGCTGACCGGGGACGGCGTCACCCGCGTCTACATCACGTGGGAGCTGGTGGATGCGGATTCCGCGCGCCTGCGCGTGCGCGTCAACGGCGGCAACTACACCGAGTACCCGGTCACCACCGCGCGATCGCAGCACATCGACGTCATGCAGGACGACGTGATCGACGTCGAGGTCAAGCCGATTCAGAGCAACGCGCTGCTCGGGCCGAAGGGCGGCGTTACTGCCACCGCCACGCATACCGTCGCCGGGATCGGCGGCGCCCCGCCAGACGTGCAGGACTTCGCAGCATCGCGCTCCGGCAAAACCGATCGCATTCGACTGTCGTGGACCAGCGTCGCCAACGATGGGTACCGCTGGCTCAAGCAATACGAGATCCGCAAGGGCGCGAATTGGGGACAGGCAGTAAAGGTGGCGACAACCACCGATACAAACTACGAGCTGATCACGGCGCAGAACGGCACATTCCTGATCGAGGCAATCAACACGCGCCTGCAGGGCAGCACCACTGCGGCCGCCGTGATCATCAACACGGCGGCCGACATCAACGTCGTGGTGCAGGGCGACGAAGCGCCATCGTGGACGGGCGTCGGCACGAATGTGAACGTATCCGGGGGCACGCTCGAGCAAACAGACGCGACGGCCGAAGCCCGGTACGAGGCCGACGACGTCGACATCGGGGCCGTGCTCACGTCGCGCATCGAGCTCGAATGGCAACCCGTCGGGCAAAGCATCGGAGACACGTGGGACAACTGGACCGACCCGTGGACCAGATATGGCAGCGGCTGGACGTGGGCCGGACCGACCGACGTCGTCGATGCAGATATCGAGGTGGCCACCAGCGACACCGACGCGCCGACCCCGACGACCGTGCCCGACTCGGGGCCGAACAGCAACGCAGCGACGCTGGCCGGGGGGACGAAGTTCTCGCTCGAGGCACTCGCCCCCGGCTTGCCCGGAAGCATCGTGTTCCCCAACACGGCCAGCGGAGACTCTGCGACACTCAACATCGGTGCTTCGGCCGCCGACCTCGGCATGTCCAGCAACCGATTCACGGTCGAGTGCTGGTACAAGCCCGCGACGTTCAACTATCTCGTCGACATTTTCCGGTTCGGCGGATACGGCGCCGGCATCTGGACACTTTCCGTAGCGTCGAACGGCATGGTGGTGGTCAACATCACGGATTCCTCTTCCATAAATCATTCAGCGCTCGGCGGGAGCCTTACGCTTGGCGAGCCGGCCCGGATCGCGGGCGTTTACGACGGCACGGACGTGATCGCCTACATCAACGACACGGAAGTCGCGCGCACGACCGTGGGCGCCATCACCTTGAACACCACGGCCACCGGATCGGTCGGGAAGCCTTCGGGCAGCCTGTCAGAGCTTCGCGTCTGGAACATCGCCCGCACCCCGGCCGAGCTGCAGGCCACCGCCGGCGCGCGCCTCGCCGGCACGGAGACCGGCCTCACGGGCTACTGGAAAGGCGCCGACCAGCTCGGATTCACCGACTGGCGCCCGTACACCCCGGGGTATGCAACATTCCGGCACCTCAAGGTGCGCGCCACCATGCGCTCGCTCAACGGCGCTCTTTACAGAGCCGGCCTGACCGAGCTCAAGCACATCATCGACGTGCCGGACGTGGTGCAGACGTGGGAGGATGAGCCGATTGCGGCGGGAGGGACAACGCTCTCTTTCACGCCCCCGTTCACGGCGACGCCGCGCGTGTTCGTCACGATCCAAGGCGGTGCCGCCGGCGACACCTACAAGGTAACCGGCAAGAGCACGGCCGGCGTTACCATCCAGTGCTTCGACACCAATGGAACGGCCGTCGCGCGCTCCTGCGACGTCCGCGCCGAGGGATACTGATATGTCGCAGGACTTCGCATTTCTCGACCAGACATCGGGCGGCAACAGCCCCCTCGATAGCTTCCCGAAGCTGCAGACCCTGTTCCTCGCCGTACTCAGCGCATGCTCGGGCACAACCGAGCCGAGCAAGACGTGGGCCGGCCAGCTATGGCTCGACACCTCCGCATCGATGCTGCGCGTTCGCAACGACGCGAACGACGGCTGGATCGACCTTCTGGATATGAGCACCGGGCAGGTGGCAAACGCGGCCGCGCTCGAGGGCAACGCGGCTTCGGCTTTCGCCCCGGCATCCCACGTCGCAAACACGAGCAACCCGCACGGCGTCACGGCCGCGCAGGTACAGCTCGGCAACGTGCTCAACAAGACCCTCAGGTTCGAGAAGAACGGCGGGGCCGCGCTGAACGCCACGTGGAATTTCAACACCGCCACCGGCGAGCTCGCCATAACTACCAGCTAAGGGGGCGCCCCGATGGGCATCACAATCGACGGGACGTCCCTGACGGCCATCACGATCGACGGCACCGCGGTCTCGCGCGTGACCGTGGACGGCGTCGAGGTCTGGAGCCTGCGCAAGATCTGGACCTCATCGGACAGCTACGGATCCGGCACCGCGGAAACGATCGAGTACCTCTCCGACACGAACAATGCGTCCGGGCCGACATCGCAATTCAGCGTATCGCCAACCTACGACACCTCCGGGCTGCCAAACGGCGCCCGGTACGACCCCACGGACGGCGGCGGCGTGTTCCTGCGGAGCAACGGCATCACGAAGGTGCTGCCCGACCAGACGACCGCGTGGGAGCTGACCCCGCCGAGCGGAAACTTCTCAGGCATCGACCTCAGCTCCAGCTACGTCTACTTCAGCTACGGCAGCGGCCTCACGCATTCGATCGAACGGCGGACTCTGGACACGGGGTCGGCCGCAGGCGACTCGTGGAGCTTCTACTTCAATCAGGCATTCGGCGGCTACGGCCTGCACAACTTCAAGGTCGACGCGGCCGGCGATATCTTCGCGGGCGTATGGCGGTCGGCCTACAGCGACGTGCACGAGATCCGCGCAGCATCGGGCAGCGTGCAGGGCGGCGCGGTCGCGCAGCTTTACCACTACACCCCGCCAAACTACTCGGACAGCATCGAGGGATTCCAGCCGGACGCGGCCGGGAACCTCTACGCCGTGCTGCAGGACGGCAACGACTACTCGCACTTCCGGGTCGTCAAGATCGCCATCGACGGCACCACCACATGGACGCAGACCTTCGCCGGGCTTGGCACCAGCTCGGTCGTGAGGGTTGCGCCGGCGGGGCAGGTGTTCGTGATCTTCGGGAACAGCAGCGACACCCTGCTTCTCGATGGCGCGGACGGGAGTACCGTGTGGGGGCCGGGCACCCATACGTGGCCGCTCGGCGTGTCGGAGGATGGCGTGCGCCTCTCCAGCGACGGGTTCGCCTACGGCATCGACACCTCCGCTGGCGGAAACTCCACGAAGCTCGATCTCGCCGGCGGCCTCACGCAGGTCTGGACCTACGACAACGGCGGCTACCAGCACTCGATCACGCCGCAGGGCGGGGACGAGGCGCAGGGATTCTGGTAGGAGAAATCTCCCCCCTGCCGGCCCCTCGCCCGCGGGGTAGGATTGGCCGGGCATAGCGGTTTCGACCGACTGGAGACGGACGATGAGCGATGACGTGTTCAATGTGGCGCGCGGCCGCCTGCGCGAGAAGGTGCTCAACGGCGGCGCCAATTTCGGGATCCTGATTCTCAAGGCGGTCGAGGCCGACGCCACGCTGGCGGATCGCGCCACCGTCGCCGACATACTGGCGCAAGCCGGCAACGTTGAGGCCGACTTCACCAACTACATCCGCAAGACCGGGCTCTCCCCGACCGACCTCGGCCCCGACAATGCGGCCGAAACCGCGTCTGTCGATCTGGCAAACCCGACGTGGGCCAACGCGGGTGGCGCCACGAACAACACGACAGCGAAGCTCATCTTCTTCTTCGACGAAGGCGGCACCGATGCCACCCGAATCCCGATGACCTTCCACGACTTCGTCGCCACGACCAACGGCAACGACCTGAACGGGATCGTCGACGCGGCCGGATTCTACGGCTCGCAGTAATCACCGGGGCCCGGCCCCGCCGGGCGAGGCACCCGCATGAGCTACGTCATCAGCGCAGCCGGCCGGGGCGCATACCTCGCCTCTGGCCTCCCGGCATCCGCCGGGCAGACCGCGGCGTTCACCGTCGCTGCGTGGACGAAGATCGTCACCGACCGGGTCGGTCAGTGGCGCTACCACATCGAGCTCGGCAGCGCGCTCACGAACGCCCCGCAGTACATCAACGCCGGATGGCGCGCCGATGGCTCGGGGCTCACCTATGAGGCCAATTCCTCCTTCTACGACCCGCTCAACCCGGGCAACCCACCCGTCGACGCCTCATGGTTCTATCACTACCTGCGCTGCGATGGCGCCGGCAGCCTCGAGGAAGGATGGTGGGATAGCGCAAACGGCGTATGGGTGCAGGGCACCACCACGATCGGAGGGGACATCAGTCTGGCCTGCCTGACGTTCGGCAGCGACAGCTACAGCGAGTGGATCAACGGCAAGATGCAGGGCGGGCGCATGTGGAGCGCCTACCTGAGCGACGCGCAGCTCGAGGCCGAGAAGGACGCCACCGCGGCCGTCACGACCGCCGGACTCGTGATCGACGCGCCGCTCGACACGGACGGCACCGATGCATCCGGCAACGGCAACGACCTCACCATCGCCTCCGGCACCTTCG
>Ga0209918_1001903_pt1 | contig 10537 bp, 11 predicted proteins | sample SalPonD_shore_MG_FD_185712 | JGI IMG/M metagenome (GOLD analysis project Ga0209918, IMG submission 185712) | Salt pond soil microbial communities from South San Francisco under conditions of wetland restoration - Salt Pond MetaG... | ecosystem: Environmental > Aquatic > Marine > Intertidal zone...
TTTTTTTTTTTTTTTTTTGTTCTTTTTTTAAAGAATTAAATCTTTAGAAGGTAGTTAATATGTATTTTTATAAAAACATTTTTAAATTTAAAATGTCTTTATTATAAATATTATGTCTCAAAGCCAAGAGTTTTCGATATTCGTTGAGGACATAAAATCATGTAATGATAAAATTAGAAATGAAATTATTTTAAAGCTGTCTCGTTTGACAGTATTATTTTATTTAATATTTGCAATTCTCTGCTTCCTGTTTGTTCCTTTCTTTATTCCACTTAAAAATACAGCTATAGCCAATGACTTTCGTATTTTTTACCAATCCGCTCAAATATTATTAGAGCAGCCCGAATATCTTTATTCCTCATCGATATATAACATGCCATTTCGATATTTCCCTTTTTTTTCTCTTTTGTTTATACCATATACATTTATCCCATTTGAGATAACCTTCATTATTCATATCACATTAATGGCAATAATTCATATCGCTTCCTTTTATATAATATTCATCTTATCTTCTAAAATTTTGAAAGTTCAATTTGATACAAAAATCAAACGCGACTTACTTTTTCTGAACCTAATGACTCCATTGTTAGCAATTTTATTGTTAATAGGGCAAATCACTGAAATTTTCATTTTTTTTATATTAATATCTATACTTATATTAGAAAATGACAACTTGAATAGGTATAAATTAAAATTTAAAGATTTCATATTAGGATTTCTTTTAGGATTAAGTGTTTCCTTTAAACCATTTGCCTTTTTACTTATTCCTTTTTTTCTAAAGATCTATATTAGCTATAAATCGAGAGCATATGAATTCGAAATAAAGGAAACGCTAATTGCATCTTGTGGATTCTTTTTAGCAATTAGTGTAAATATAATCTATTGGATTTTATATCCTAATTTAATTTTCGACTTTATTATGATAAATTTTAATACACAACTTCCAAATTATCCGAGTTCCAGTATAACCAGAATTATAATAATTATGTTGAATGCGTTAAATATTCAGGTCCCTGAAGCACTAGTAATGTTAATTCTTTTTTTGTGTCTCTATTCTTTTTTATTCTTCTTTTATATCCAGCAACCAATAAAACAAAAAAATCATTCACTATTCGTCGGAATGAGTATGCTATTAATACTTATTATATTTCCGGATTCATGGTTTCTTAATTTTTTAATCTTATTTATGATTTTTATACCCGGTTATCTTAAAATTGAAGAAGATTTAACTTTTGAAAATTCACAAGGATTAGAAAAAAAATTATCTTATACATATTTATTAAATTATAATATATTGAAATACGGTATTCTATATTTCACTATTGGAATAGTTTTGGGATTCACAATCATACCATTTGACCCTATATTACCACCATTATTATTGATTCTATATTTCGTGATGTTATGGAAAATATATTTATATAATATCCAAAGAAAGGAGAAAAATCAAGAAGATATATAAACAAATAAGTTTAAATTATATCTAAGCTCAATGAATTTCTCAGATATTTTTATTGCCATTTTATCAATAGGTATCGGATATGTAGTAGGGTCAATTTTACCTGCATATATTGCTGGAAGACTTAAGGGAATTGATATTAGAAAAGTAGGGTCGAAGAATGCAGGCACTTCAAATGTTTATCATGAATTAGGGATTCAATATGCGATTCCTACTGCAATATATGATGTTTTAAAAGGAATTTTAGCAATATTTATAGCAAAATTTTTAGGAGCTAATTTTATTATAACCCAAATTGCTGGATTAGCTGCCATAATCGGCCATATTTTCCCTTTTTATATTAAATTTCGTGGAGGTCAAGGATTAGCCACTTCAATGGGTCTTCTTATCTATTACAGCACAAGATATATCTCTTCTGGAGGTGAAATACTTGTGTTCCTCCTATATATTCTCTTAATTATAGGAATTTTTATGCTTATTTCTAAGACCATAAATCTAATTTCAACCCTATTGTTTCCACTATTTGGTTATTTTTTATGGATTTTTTACCCATTCAGTGATTACAATATTTTCTATTGTATTATATTAGCTTATATTACAATAATGGCTGGTTATAATCTTATTAGAGAGAACAAGATTGAAATTGTTAATGAGAATCTAAAATCATTCTGGTGGCGTATTGCATTAAGGCCATTTACCTTAATACTTTTAATCGTATATATTTTCTATTCCTTAGTACCATCCTTAATCTTAGTTGGTATAATAGCGCTTATTTTCATTTTTATTGACATTTTAAGGATTTCTTATCAATATAAGAACAAAACTCTTCCAAAGAGGTTTACAATTTTGTTTAAGGAAAGCGAACAGAAAAAATTATCAGAAATAAGTATATTTTTAATAGGGATATTCCTAACTATTCTGATTTTTAATTATATTGATAAGAAAATAGTAATAACGACCATGATATATACCATCCTTGGAGAAATATTTAGTACTTTTTTAGGATTAAATTATGGAAAAAAAAAGGTATTTAATAAAACAATCGAAGCGTTCTTAGGTTATATTATAAGCGTGTTAATTTTTGGATTTATCCTTTGGACCCTTTTAGAAATTTCACTCATTATTTTATTAATTGTTGGTGTGGCAGCAGCAGCAATCGATATATTGCCCTTAAGAATTAATGAGAATTTAACTGTTCCTATTCTTAGTGGGATAATAATGACGATCTTTTTTCTCCTTAACTTTTATTAAAGAAAGAAAAAAAGTATATTAATAAAGTTGGTGAATATTTTGAGTATTATAATCTTAGGTGGTTGTGGAGAAATAGGACGATATATTGCCAGAGATTTAGTTCAACATGGAGTAAATATAACAATTGCAGATATTAGAGAATTAGAAGGGAAAATATTATCAAAAAAATTAGGATCAAGAGCTAATTTTAGGAAATTAGATATTCGGGATTTTGATAAATTAGTTGAAATATTAAAGGGCTTTAAGGTTGTTATAAATAATATTGGCCCTTATTTTGAATTTGGATCTTATGTACCTAGAGCCGCTATCCAAGCAGGAATAAATTATGTGGATATATGCGATGATCACGATGTTACAATTGAGTTATTAAATCTAAAGAAGATTATAGAACGCGAAAATCTAACCTTTTTGATAAATTTTGGTGCTTCTCCTGGTTTAACTAATATTATGGCTAAAATGGGTTCTGAAAAATTTGATGATATAGATGCACTACGAATTTTATGGTATGAAGATACCGGTGAAACGATTGGTTTAGGTCAGTTAATGCATTGGACCCATATTGCCATGGGAAAAGTACCTGTGTTCAAAAATGGAAGCTGGTCTAAAGTAAGAGCTCTTACTCAAAGAGAAGTTGTTAATTTTCCAGATCCTTGTGGAAAGGTCCCTGTGTTTTTTGTTGGTCATCCTGAACCTGTTACACTACCTCGATATATCAACACTAACGAGGCTGTTTGTAAGGGAGGGATACTCCCAGAATCTGATGTAATGCTCACAAAAATAATTGATAAGCTGGTTTGGATAAAAAATACCAAATTAATTAAACTAATCAGTAAATTTTTTTTAAAGATCCTTCCGCTTTTGACTGGTAAGGTAGAGGATCGGGAGATAGTATCTGCATTCAGGAGTGAAATCATTGGAATAAAAAACCAAAAGGAACATCATTTATTATATACAGTTATAGGTCAAGTTTCTAAGTTATCCGGAACTCCGGCGTCAATAGCGGCTCAGATGCTTTTAAATGGAGAAATAAATGCTAAAGGAATTTTCCCACCCGAAGGATGCAGCGGATCAGATTTAATAAAATTTGAAAAAGAGCTCAATAATAGAGGTATCTATTTTATAAAAGCTTATAAATAATATTTTTAATAATTTTTTGAAAAAAGAAAGAATTTATTTTAAATGAAGATGTTCAGATTGTTGTTTCATCATTTCATTTAAAATTTTTTCTGCTTGAGTAGCATTCTGGACTACTGGATCTGCTAAGAGTGCTTGGAGAACGATATCTTTCGATTCTGTTAATACCGCTTCTACAGTTAAATCTTGCACAGATGCTTGATTCCGTAATAGTGCTGCTAACCCTTTCGGATATTCACCTAATTTAATCCCCATAAGACCATTTTTATTTACTTTAGCAGGGCATTCCACAACTAAATCCTCTGGGAGATTGGTAATAATTCCGTCATTTGGAATATTAACAGAGAGTTCGGTATAATTTGAATCAGTTAAAATGCCCTCAATGATGGGTATTGCTCTCTCTTGGTCTGGTTTTACGAGTCTTGCCCCTCTTCCCCTTTTAAGTCTCCTTTTAATTTTATTCTCCACGTAATGTATCATTTCCATATAGGTATCCCGAAATGCTTTCACACCCGAAATATCAGCCACCTCCCAAGCCCATTGAATATATTCTCCAAAATGAGAATCGGTTGTATAAGGAATATATCCAAACTTTTCCAGAATAAATTTAATAAGACTAACATCTAGCATATGGAGTTTTTCTAAATAACGTGTTCCTTTTTCTCGTATCTCTGGATAGGCATCCTTTCCCGTGTCTTTATATTTTATTTCTAATACCACGCCGAAATGATTTAATCCTCCTGCTATAATCTCCAAATTAGAAAGTTTAGTATCAAGAATCCTTGCATAATGAATCATGAAATGACCTAATTCATGACAGAGCCCAACAAATTTCAATTTGGGAAATTTGCGCTTTATTGCTAGGCAAATACGACTCATTGGATTGGAGAAATTAATTAAAAACGCATTTGGACAGATCTTCATAATGTCCTCACAAATGTCAAGAATGGGAGGAATTATTCGTAATGAATGAAATAACCCACCAGGACCTCCATTTTCGCCAAAAATCTGTTTGTTTCCAAACCAATGGGGAATATGTAAATCTTGGTCCCAGAGATCAAATCTTGGTCCAACTTCAATCGAGTTTATAATAAATGTAGCATCTTTTAATGCCTCTCTTCTATTTGTGGTAGTCTCTAACGTAAAATCAAGATTTTTTTGGTCTATGGCGGATTTACATGCTTGACTCACTAAATTGAGATGTTCTGTATTAATATCATGAAGACATATCGTTGAGCTTTCCAATATAGAACTATTTAATATGCTTCCAGCAGATCCAAGCCCAAACTGCAAGGAGCCAGCTCCAATAAGAACAATCTTTTGTGGTTTTGTCATTTTAATCTCAACTTTTTTGATTTTTTAGTTATAATTTCTTTAAAATTAAGTATTTTAAAATTTTTTCTAGTATAATTTTTTTAAGAAAAAACATCAATTTAAAAATATCCAAATTTTAAAAATCTTTTAAATCTTTTTTCTTCTTGTGAGATTATGAGTATTAAAATTAAAAAAAATGATTTTCAAACGGCTATCGATTCGTTAATTTCATCGAATTATACTGTCGTTTTTACTGGGGCAGGGATCTCAGTAGAAAGCGGTATACCTCCTTTTCGCGGTGAAAATGGATTATGGACAAAATATAATCCTAATTTCTTAAATACTCACTATTTTGAATCACATCCAAAAGAATCTTGGAGACTTATTAAAGAAATTTTTTATGATTTTTTTGGGGCAGCTCAACCCAATATGGCTCATAAAATCATAGCAAAATGGGAAAAACAAGATCTAGTTCAATCAATAATTACTCAAAATATAGATAATCTACATCAAGAAGCGGGCAGTAAAAATGTAATTGAATTTCATGGAACGGCTCAAACACTTACATGCATGAAATGTAATAAGCAATATAATAGTTCTAAATTTTTAAAAACCCTTCCCCCTCGGTGTCCAGAATGCAATGGATTATTAAAACCTGATTTTGTGTTCTTTACTGAACCAATCCCATCGCAAGCTTATGAAAATACAATTAAGGCAGCTACAAGAGCAGAATTATTCATTTTGGTAGGAACTACTGGAGAAATCATGCCTGCATCGCAAATTCCATTTATTGCGAATGAAAAGGGAGCAAAATTTATCGAAATCAATACTAATCCATCAAAATATACTAGTTCAATTACCAATATTTTTCTCCAAGGGAAAGCCACAGAAGTGTTCCAGAAATTAGATTCTTTACTTTCTGGCAAAATATAAAAAAAGTATTTATTTTCTTAGTTTTCTCTTCTTTAATGAAATTCAATATAATCCAAAAATTCAATTTTGTTTCGGCATTCTCATATTTGGATTATGATATGTTTAAAATGTAAGGATGAAAAAGAGCCATCTCAAATGGAAAAGGTTGATGGAGAGACTATTTGCCATAGCTGTTTATATAATGGCTATGAACCTTTTAAGATTTCTCCTATTGGTTTTGTAGAAAACACATTGAAACGCGGAGAAAAATTTGGAGTTAAAGGTTATAGAAAAAATACCACCAAAATTCATTTATTCAGTTCCCAACGCCCTTTTCTTTATAAATTAGAGGAAGAGAAATGGATATTAGTAGTGTATTATTTTCATAAGCAACGATCAATTCGATCAAGATTCCATCGTGGTCTAGATGGTAAAAAAGTTGGGGTCTTTGCCTCAAGAACCCCAGATCGATTATCTCGAATTGGAATCTCCAATGTTGAGCTAATAGATATAGAAGATACAACTTTATATGTAAAAAATTTCGATGCTATCAATGGTTCTCCGGTCTTAGATATAAAATTAGGACAAAAAGGGAGATGGTGAACCTTACTTTCCTACTAAAAAATTAATTTGTTAAATACATTACAAAAAGTGAAAACAAAAATGGATCGAGAAGATTTAACGGCTTTTGATACGCGGAAATATCCAGTAAGACCTCATGTGGGTGTAGGAGTTATGTTAGTAAGAGACAATAAGTTGCTTTTAGTAAAACGAAAATATGATCCGGATTCGGGGTATTGGAGCATTCCTGGAGGCCATTTGGAGTTAGGAGAAAGAGTGAAAGATGCTGCAATACGGGAGGCTGAGGAGGAAACGGGATTTAAAACGCGAGTAACTAAATTAGCAGGAATTATTGACAAAATTATGAGAGATGAAAATGGAGAGATTGAATTTCATTATGTTTTAATTAATTATTTCGTGGAACAAATTGAAGGATCTCCCGATCAAGCACCAATTGCTGATGATGATGCCTTAGAGGCTAAATTTGTTCCCTTCGATGAATTAAAGAATTATGTTTTGACTGACTCTTTAATAGAGCTTTTAAAAAGATTAAAAATAGGATATGATTAAATCTTATACTTTTGTATTGAACTATCTTGAGATTTGTAATTAATATTGAAAATGAAGCTACTTTCTTTTATTTTGGATTTTTTAATTATTAATTTTAAGGAAAAGAAATATAATTTTTAACGTATTCAAATATATTATAGAATAATAGTAAAAGAAATATTATTTGAGGGTTTTTTATTTGGCAACAATAATGAAACTTGCTAAGGACGGAAAAATAAATAAACCAATGGAGATTGTCGCAGAAAACGAAAACCTTGATGTGAATTTCATAAGAAAAGGGATAGCGAAAGGAAGAATTATTATTCCAAAATCGAATAGAAGAGCCACGAAGCCATTAGGAATTGGTGAAGGTTTATTAGTAAAAATTAATGCTAATGTTGGATCTTCTAAGACGGTTTGTGATCTTGAAAGCGAAGTAGAAAAAGCAAAAATAGCAGAACATTTTGGCGCAGATACCATTATGGATTTAAGCAGCGGAGTAAGAGAAGTGGATGTGAAAAATATCAGAAAACATATTTTGGGAGAAATAAAAGTGCCACTGGGAACAGTACCCATTTACCAATCAGCATTGCGAGCATTGGAACATAAAGGTGCAATTATTCACCTTGATGAGGATGATCTATTTGATGTTGTAGAGGAACAAGCTAAGGAGGGAGTCGATTTCTTTACTATTCATGTGGGAGTTACTAAAGAAGTCGTTAATCATTTAATAGAACATCCACGGACGATGGGAGTAGTCTCAAGAGGAGGCACCTTTTTAGCAGCATGGATATTACACAATGAACAAGAAAATCCTTTCAATGATAAATTTGATTATTTATTGGAGATGGCTCAAGAATACGATTTTACTTTATCTTTAGGAGATGGGATGCGACCTGGGGGAATAGCTGATTCCACTGATTATTCTCAAATAAGAGAATTAATGGAAATTTCAAAATTAGTAAAAAGAGCGTGGAATGCAAATATTCAGGTAATTGTAGAGGGGCCTGGACATATACCTGCTCATGAAATTGAACATAACATTAAGATTCAAAAGTCTTTATGTGATGGAGCTCCATTTTATGTTTTAGGACCTTTAACCACAGACATTGCTCCAGGTTATGATCATATCGTAAGCGCGATAGGAGGCACCTTAGCGGGATTAGCTGGAGCTGATTTTCTCTGCTATGTCACTCCATCAGAACATTTAGGACTTCCCAATAAAGAAGAAGTAAAGCAAGGAGTAATTGCTTCTAAAATTGCGGCTCATACTGTGAATATTGCCAGATATGGAAAACGAGCAGCTAAAATTGATTATAAAATGGATACTGCTCGGAAAAATTTAGACTGGAAAAAAATGATTGATTATTCGATGGATCCTGAATTAGCAAGAGAAATCCATTCTAGAAGCGGAGAAACGGACGATGATGAAGGCTGCTCTATGTGCGGGGAATTGTGTGCAATTAAAATGCTCAGAGATGCATTGGAGCAAAAAAGAGAATGAATTGCTCTAATTTAATCAGGTTTCTCTTAAAATTACTAAAAATTCATTATTCTTTAAAAGTGATTTTTTCTTTTTTTCTGGTAAAAAGAAAATAATTAAGGAGAAATAAGAGTCCTATAATAATTAAAGGTAAAGAAATAACAAATAAAGATAGCCACATTTCTATGCGAAAAAGAAGTATATAAATTAACATTATCATTCCTAATGCTATGAAGATTAAACTTCCACTTAGCTCTCTCTTCCATGCGATTATAAGTGATGTTAAAATAATAAAAAAAGGAATCAAATGGATTATAAAACCAATGTTTTTTTCTCCTAATGTCCAATCTTCTAAATAAACATCAAATGCTAAAATAAAATTAAGGAATAATAGACAAATACTTAATATTCGTGGAAGCCAAAAAAGAATCTTTTTCATGATAATTAAGAAGATTCTTGATTATTTATATATTTCATATGTAACTATCTTGATTTGGATTTATTAAAAAAATTTATTTATATTTTGAACAGAATTAAAGGAATTATTTTTTCATTTAATTTTGAAATCATATCTTTCGTTCCTTTTGATTTACCATCCCAGAATCCAAATGATAATACTTCTAATCCTTGAATGATTTTCTTGACAAGATAATGAGCCATTTTTTCATTATTTATAAATCCTGCCCCACCTTTATATTTATACCATTCGGGTTCAAATTTCTCAGATTCTCTTTTAAGGATCTCTTGAGATAAAATCTCATTTATTTCATCTGGAAATCCTTTCTTTTCTTTATTTCCTTTACCACATCCATTTACAAATTCGATAGGGTTAAGTTCTAGAGTATTAATGGTATTCATTACAAGTATGCGAATTAATTGATAATTATTAATACCTCTGCTTCCGAAAATACAAATTATAGCATTTTTCATTATTCTCTCCTTATTTTAATTCAATTGTAATTTGTTTTATATCATTAAGATTTTTATTGAAAGTTTTTCCATTTCTCCCCCAAACATTAAGAATCTGTGTTGTTTTAAAGTTGTGCATAGATAATCTCAATCCATCTATGAAGAAATAGAGAAATGCTCAGAGATGCATTGGAGCAAAAAAGAGAATAAACTAATTATTTAATCTATAAACTTCAAAATTATTTTTAGTTTAGAAATCATCTCATAAGAATCTTCAGAAAATAATCGTAATATTGGCTCTTTCCCTACTGCTCCTTTATCCCAAATAATATCGGGAATTTTGCCAATTTCCTCAAAACATTTTTTTATCAACCATTGCATTGTCGAATCTTCTTTTTCTTTGATATTTTTCGGTTGCTGTTCTCTGTTAATTTCATAAATCTTTAGATTGGTGCTTTTTTGTAATTTTTGAATGAGATTATAATCATATTTAAGATTCATTACAAAGTGTATTGTTGAATCCAATTGTTGTGCTGTGAGTAATAATCTTGCCGTATGATCGGAAACACCAAATTTAATATCTCCACAGGCTTTTGGAAAGCCTCCGATAATAGTAATCCTTCCTTCTATAGCAGCAATCTCACTTTTAGAATTTGCATTAGATAGTGCTCCAGAAATATTGATCCTTACTTCTGGAATCAACTTACTAAACACCTTTATCGAGGAAAAATAATCATAAATTTCTTTAATCTGATTGATTAAGCGAATATTTTGATTCGACATCTTATTTTTTACATTTTTAATTTAATTGATTCGTAAGTATAATATATTCTTGAAATGCCTCGCAATAAGAAAGTGGTTCCAAAAATAATCAAGGTCGATGTTATAAGATATTTGCTTGCTAAAGAGTCAAATTTAATGCTAGCAAAATCCATCTCCACTACAACAATTAAATCTATTAA
>Ga0209918_1001904_pt1 | contig 10532 bp, 6 predicted proteins | sample SalPonD_shore_MG_FD_185712 | JGI IMG/M metagenome (GOLD analysis project Ga0209918, IMG submission 185712) | Salt pond soil microbial communities from South San Francisco under conditions of wetland restoration - Salt Pond MetaG... | ecosystem: Environmental > Aquatic > Marine > Intertidal zone >...
TATTATCGGACGCAGTGTTGTAGTGCATGAAGTTGAAGATGACCTGACATCCCAGCCAACAGGTAATGCCGGAGCACGTTTAGGTTGTGGTGTCGTTGGTATTGCCAGGTAATGTTTTCACTGATGTACCTCTTCCGGGTTCAATAGCGACTTATTCACAACATCTATCTCAAGCTTCCGGCTGAAGAGTTGTTCGAATAACTCACACTTACGCATCGTTCCCCATATTTCAAGTTCGGGATCACTTAAGCTGTGAATATGAATTACCACTTTATCCTTGAGAACTTCTGTTTGTAATTTTCTGATATTCTGATAATGGCTTCGATCGAGCCCGTCAGCCACTCTCATAAATGCCGACAACTTGACAATTTTATTTTTCACCTTTTTGGGTAATGAATCAAATTGCTCATGACGCTTATGTGGTACAGACCGCCGGTGATACCTTGCAACATGAGCCATAATCTCAATTTCCTCTTGCGTGAAACCTTTCAGATCGGCATTGAGAATCAGGTATAACGCATGTTTGTGATGCTTCCTGTGTGAAATATGATAGCCGATATCGTGCATGAAACTGGCATATTTAAGTAATTCACGGTCATTATCAGTCAATTTGTGATACTTCCGCGTCGCATCAAATAATTTCAGAGCGAGTTTAGCCACATGGCGGGAATGTTTTTCATGCCAGTTGCACTTTCTCAACAATTCGAAAACACTGCGTTCCCGCGGGTCGGGATGATGGGCAATTAATTTAAGCTCTTTCATATCCTGTTGAATATATCTCAAAATAATACCTTCTCGAAGTGCATCAGTCGATGTCTTAATTTTCCTGATGTCATATTTTTTAATCACCAGGTCAAGAAGAATCATCCCCGGGATGATATAATCGACTCTTTTAGGATCGAGGCCTTTCACTTTAAGCCGCTCCTCCCGGTTCATATTCACTATATTTTTAAAAATTTTCCTGAAATCAGCCGGTGCGTATTCAAATTCATTTAATGTAACAGAGGTATCTATATTTTTGTTATTAGCCACGATCTCTGCAATATTCTCCATTGTTCCCGAGGAGCCGACAAGTATTGAAATGGGATGCTTCGAAACAGCTTTATCTACTTTCTTCAGTTCCTTAATAAAAAAATCCCGAATCCGATTCATCTCCTCTGGAGTAACAGGGTCATGAGAAATGAACCTGGCACCCGTTCTGGAACCACCTATTTTCCGGCTTATCAGTGAATAATTCTTCTTATTATTACCTAAAACAAACTCAACAGAACCACCACCGATATCCATCATCAATACCGCTTTATCGCTTATACTAATACCATGACGAACGGCTATTGAAATCAATTCAGCTTCGACTTTACCTGGAATGGCCAGAATTTTAATTTGTAACTCATCGATGGCTCTCTGTATAAACTCACCCCCGTTTTTGGCCTCCCGGATGGCACTTGTGGCATAGGCCAGAATTTTCTCGACACCCTGACTGTCACACAAGATTTTTATTTTTTTCAACGTATCAATACCTCTGTCCAGGGCACGCTGAGACAACTTGTGTTCCGTAATCTCACTACCCAGCCCTACCATTTCTTTGAGCGTATCAACCGTTTTATAACTACCGTCGGCACAAATGTCCGCTATTATAGCATGAAAAGAATTGGTACCCAGATCTATTGCCGCGATCCGTTTTTTGGTTAACTGCTCGTCGTAATTCATTTTATTCATAAAAGCATGGTATCTGTTATATGTTTTCCGTCACGGATACGTTAAGAAGGTAATATTAATTAATGTTGATTCGAAAATGTTGTAATGAGATGATAAAGAAAGTGTAATATTTCGATATTCTTTACATTTTATACGTAGTTTTACTATCAACTTACGTATATTTTATTCATTATTATTTAGAACGTACTATACGACTATAACATTTGCATGACTAACCATTTATGCCAAAATTAAAAGTCATAACTGTTTTTCTGTTACTGCTTTTTGTCAGTACTTCCTTGTCCTATGCTCAGAAAAAGGACGGCTCATACTTTCATGGAATGCTGATGGTGAAGTTAAAATCCAATAGTTATACAACGCTTGGCCATTTCAAACAGGGTTCGACTTCAAACAGCGCAATGGTTCAGAGTTATCTTAAGGGATATGGGGCCGATAAGTTTCAGTCGATATGGAAATCCGTTTATCGTGAGCAGGCTCTTAAAGCTATAGAACGACATAAGGTACCGGCCTCCAACTTAAACAATGTTATAGATAACCTTTCAAGATTATATGAGATTCATTATTCATCAGGTATCAATCCTGTTGAACTCGCTGCAAAAGTTTCACGTCTGCCGGGTGTGGAATATGCAGAGCCCGTTTTTATTCGGAAAACCACATTTGTACCTAACGACGCGTATGTTCAGGATGGTACATTAGACTATCTGAGATATGAAAATTTTTATCAGGCTTTTGATATCTCTAAAGGTTCCTCTTCGGTCATTATCGCAATTGTCGATTCGGGTGTTGATTATAACCATGATGACCTGAAAGGGAAAATGTGGACTAATCCCAATGAAACACTTGACGGTAAAGATGATGACAACGACGGTTACATCGACGATATCAAGGGTTGGGATTTCTGGGAAAGCGGTGATCCTGCTCTGGGTACAGTCAAGCAGGATAATGACCCTATTGCCGAATATTCCGATCATGGAACTCATGTGGCCGGTATTGCGGCGGCCAATACCAATAATAACATAGGAATAGCTGGTACCGGGTATAACTGTAAATTTATGGCCATTAAAGCCGGGGGTACGAAAGATCATCCCGATGAAATAGGCTTTGGTTTTCAGGGCATCATTTATGCGGCAATGCACGGCGCCGATGTCATAAACTGTAGCTGGGGCGGCGGCGGTTATTCGCAAAGTGAACAGGATATCATAAATGCTGTCTCAAAACTTGGTACCCTGGTGGTAGGTGCGGCCGGTAACGACAATACCAATAACCTGTTCTACCCGGCCGACTACAATAATGTTCTCAGTGTCGGTTCTATCGATACTTCCGATTCCAAATCATCTTTTTCTAATTACGGCCACGCCATCGATGTGATGGCTACCGGTTTGCACATATTCAGTACAATCAGAAACAACTCATATCGAACCATGTCGGGAACTTCAATGGCCGCCCCCATGGTCAGTGGCCTGGCGGGACTCATTAAAACAATTCATAATGGCTGGAGCTCTTACCGTATCGCTTCTCAAATCCGTTCGACAGCCCGTTTTGTGGATGCCGCTAATCCCGATTATACGGATCAACTCGGTCACGGTGTTATTAATGCCTATAAAGCTGTTACGGCGAGTGTTCCCGGATTAAAAGTTGTTGGTTTCAAATTCCAAAACACTAACGGTGACAAGCTTAATACCGGGGAATCAGGTACTGTTACTGTTGATGTGGCCAATTATAATTCTCCGACACAAAACGCTCAATTTATTCTGCGTAATACACAATCAGGTATAACGATCGCTGACAGTACAATAACCAAAGGGACGATTGCAACGAACGATACCGTTCAGATCTCATTCCCTATTACTTTATCTTCAAATTTTAATCCAGCTACCAAGCCTGAGTTCCGTCTTGGTATGTCTGATTCTCATTTCAGTTATTCAGATTTTAAATATTTCACCTATAACGGCCTTCTATACGATATTTCACAAGCTAACGATATCCAGATGTCAGTGGCATCGGATGGCAGCATCGGCTACCTGGATCCTTATGGTTCGAGTACTCCGGGTGGAGTAGGGTTTAATATTTATGACAGCACGGCCGGGAAATATAGCGGGAATTACCTTTTTTCGTCAGGACTCATGATCTCCTCCTTTCATAAATTAGCCGATAATGTACGCTCGACCGATCAGCTAAATCATGGTTTCAAGCCTTTGACGACATTCAGAATTAAACAACCCGGAACGATATCCCTCGCTGATGGTTCAGGTTCATTCGACACTTCCCCGGTAACCGATTTTCCGAGTATGAATGTAAAAATCGAATCATATGCTTTTAATGACAAGGATATCGATAAAACAGTTTTTCTTAAGTATACCATAACTAATAATAGCAGTACAACGGCTTCACCGGTATATGTCGGATTACATAACGATTGGGATTTAGGTTCCGGCTATCAAAACAATACGGGCTACGACACACAGGACAGCCTGTTATATGTATATGATCCTCAGGATAACACTCAACCGTATATTGCTGTGGCCCAGATGGGTAATATTGCCAGCAACCTGGCGATCAATAATGGTTACACCGGATCTCAGGACCGCTATCATTTCAGCATTTATTATGATCCCAATACTTCCGGTTATGACGGATATACGAATCAGGAAAAAATTTGGTCATTGCAGGATAAAGACTCAGTAACTGTTATTCAAAATGCGGACGTATCCGTAGCTACGGCATCCGGACCTTATACCATAGCTCCAAACGGTCAGGTAACAGTTGGATTTATTTTTTCATGGGGCCATTCCCTGAATCAACTAAAATCGCAAGTGGCAGCTGCCAGGGCACGTAACTTATTCAATGTCAATGCAAATGATATACCGGTAGCCAACGAGAAGCCATCACAGGATCCCCAGCTCCCCAAAGAAACCAAACTATTAGGAAATTATCCGAATCCCTTCAATCCAACTACCCAAATCAAGTATAATCTTGCAAAATCGGGAAAAATAGATCTCTCGGTATATAATATCCTCGGACAAAAAGTAGCAACACTAATTAACGGGGTCCAAAGAGCCGGAAGGTTCACCATTACTTTTCACGCTGACAAATTAGGAAGTGGTATTTATTTCATGGTTTTAAAAACCCCCAGCGGTATTCAAACCCAAAAAATGACCTTGATTAAATAGGCCGTTTATTATCTGGTCTTTACATAAAAAAGGGCATCACCAATAGTTGAGCGCCCTTTTTTATGTCATAATTTATTTGCGATGATTTTTCAATCATCATTTAATTTTTTACTCATTTCCATACTTTTTCTCGACATTTCGAGACGTAATTTACGTCTCGATTCTGCTTCTTCGTAGTTGTGCTTTTCAAATTCCGTTTCCGCAATAATCGGTTGTACCGGAACCGTATTACCGTCGGCATCCACCGCTACAAATGTATAGAATGATGTAGTGCATAGCCTGCGGTCACCGGTTCTCAGGTTTTCCGCCCAGACCTGCATTGCCACTTCCATAGAAGTATGGAAAGCTCGGGTAACCTCGCCTTCGATAACGACCACCTCGCCCAGTTTAATAGCACTTTTAAATTCTACACTATCTACAGAGACCGTAACAACATTACGGTTACAATGACGCTGTGCGGAAATTGCCGAGCAAACGTCCATCCACTGTAATAAACGTCCACCCATAAGATTGCCCAGGGGGTTCGTATCGTTCGGCATAACCAATTCATTCATTCGAACCCTGGATGACGCAACAGTTCTTTTGGAAGCATCTTTATGCAGTGGTTCGGATTCATCGTATCTTTTTGTCATTAAACTATAATTTTTTCTAATATTAAACCTGATAACAATTCCTTAAGATAAGCAATTCCCCGCATTGATTATAAAATCGCTTTCAATAATTTCTCCATACAATCAGGGAACGTATATCAGCGTTTTTCATATTATCTTCATAGATAACTTGTTATTTACATTATTTTAATCCATTCACATCAAACCTATTATAATGGGTATCGAAAATCACCATAAAAGTATTGAATCCCGTGCATTAACATTACCCGATTTTGAGGCGGTCACAGATTTGCAGGAACGCTGTTTTCCGGGAATGAAAACCTGGACTATCGGTCAATTTAAATCACAGCTTGAAAATTTTCCCGAAGGTCAGATTGGTATTTTCTACGATGGCAAACTCATATCCTCTTCCAGCAGCCTTATTGTCGATATCGATGAATATGCTGATGATCACACATGGGAGGAAGTAACTGATAACGGATACATCCGAAATCATGATCCGGGTGCCGATACCCTTTACGGAATGGAGGTTATGGTCGATGCTGAATTTCGAAACATGAAAATCGGACGCAGGATGTATGAATTGCGTAAGGAATTATGCGCTAAACTCAACCTGAGAAGAATCCTTGTTGGCGGCCGCCTCCCCTTTTATCATAAATTCAAAGATGAATACACCGTTTTTGAATATATACGCGCCGTAAATGAAAAGAAAATCTTCGACCCGGTACTAACCTTTCAGCTGAAAAACGGATTCGTTATAAAACGCATCATGAAAGATTATCTCCGGGAAGATAAAGAGTCCTGTGGTTATGCCACGTTATTGGAATGGGTTAACCTTGAATACCGGCAGACAGCACCTAAACGCAAAGTCACTTCGCATCCGGTTCGGATTTGTTGTGTGCAATATCAAATGCGTAAGATCACCGGTTTTAAAGATTTTGCTCAACAGGTAGAATATTTTGTTGATGTGGCTTCCGATTATAAAAGTGACTTCGTTTTATTTCCGGAACTGCTCACCACCCAATTGCTAAGTTTTCAGGAAGAGAAACGTCCCGGTCTTGCCGCACGAGAATTGACTAAGTTTACCGATGAGTACCTGGAGTTATTCAATACCATGTCTATCAGGTATAATGTTAATATTATCGGTGGCTCACATTTCGCACTTGAAGATGATAAGGTATATAATATATCCTACTTATTCCGCAGAGACGGGACTATCGAACGGCAATATAAGCTTCACATTACACCCAGCGAGCGACGCTGGTGGGGTATACAACCGGGTAACAAACTTAATGTATTCGATACCGACCGCGGACGTATCGCCATCCTTATTTGTTATGATGCCGAATTTCCGGAAATGGCCCGTTTAGCGGTGGCCAAAGGCGCCCAAATATTATTTATACCATATTGCACGGACGAACGGCACGGGTTCACACGCCTTCGCATCTGTGCACAGGCACGTGCCATAGAAAACCAGGTATATACAGCCATAGCAGGAACGGTGGGTAATATTCCATCTGTTGAAAATATGGATATACAATACGCCCAATCGGCCATTTTTACGCCTTCGGATTTCCCGTTTTCACGTGACGGTGTGGCCTCTATTTCCGAAGCTAACACAGAAATGGTCGTTATTGCCGACGTCGATTTAGAACTTTTAAGACGAGCGCGACATTTTGGTACTGTAACACCGCTCAAGGACCGGAGAACAGACTTGTATGAAATAAAATATAAAAATGAAGAATTTGAGTCAGATAAACCAATAACAGTAAATAATATACGTATTGACAGAGGATAATTTGTTGTAATGGAGAACTGATACTATGCAGGAATCGACATTAGAACCTAACGGGAGATCAACGAATATAAACACCTTTCAGCCGGCATCAACGTTTAATTCACCGGCCTGGTGTTTTAATGGCCATGTACACACTATAGCATGTTCTGTATTGCACCGTAATAAACTACCTCCTTATAAGCGCATAACCATATCAACTCCGGATGACGATTTCCTTGAACTCGACTTCATCGATGCTGGAGGTCAAACACCCATCACGATCCTGCTTCATGGGTTGGAGGGGTCAAGTAATCGTTATTATATGTCGGCCTTAGCCGAAACACTTAAAAAATCCGGCATCTCTTCTCTATCTATGAATCTCAGAAGTTGCGGATCTCACATGAATCGACAGATGCGATTCTATCACTCCGGGGAAACTTCTGATTTAAATTTTGTAGCGAACTGGGCACAAGCAAAATTCCCTGAACGTACCCTATTTAGCGTCGGTTTCTCACTGGGCGGAAATATTCTTGTGAAATGGCTTGGAGAACAAAAAAAGGCGGTTCCCGTTTCAGCAGCTGTTGCCGTTTCGGCTCCTTTCGATCTGGAAAAATGTTCGACAACTATTGAACAGGGTTTTAATAAAATCTATGAATATCGATTCCTGCAAACACTTGTTAGTAAAGCTAACAAGAAAAGAAAACGCTATCCACAAATACCCCATTTCCACGGTTCGACCTTGCGTGATTTCGATGATCAGATAACATCAAAAATACATGGATTCGCTGATGCAAAAGATTATTATGAAAAAGCTTCATCAGCACCCTATGTCAAAGATATCCGGGTACCAACCTTGATCATACACAGTAAGGAAGATCCTATTTGTCCTATTGATGCTGTCCCGCTTGAAGATGTGTATCATAATCCCTATATAAAACCCGTTATAACACAGAAAGGCGGCCATGTTGGCTTTTGGAGTATAACAGACGGTTGGTTAAATAAAACAATTACCCAATTTTTGAACTGGTCACAACAATAATCGGTTACTTTTTTTTATAATATTGAATTATCTGACATAAGAACCCTAAAATATTTTTAAAGAGTGAGCAATAGTAATAAGGTTATAATTATAGGTGCAGGACCCATCGGACTCGCGTGCGGCATTGAATTGAAAAAACGGAATATATCATTTCAGATAATCGAAAAGGGTTGTATTGTCAATTCCTTATTCCATTATCCGACAAACATGACTTTCTTCTCAACTTCCGATCGACTCGAAATAGGTGGTGTCCCTTTCATCTCACATGGAGTCAAGCCAACCCGCAGGGAGGCACTCGAATATTATCGGCGTGTTGCCGATAGTTTTGAACTTCCCATCAATCTCTATGAAGAAGTGGATTCTGTGGAAGGAAACGATGGTAATTATGTCATCACTACCAACAAAGATCGATATGAAGCGGAAAAAATTATCATATCTACCGGTTTTTATTATTATCCGCAATTTATGAATATACCCGGTGAAGATTTGCCTAAAGTAAAACATTACTACGACGAACCGCATCCGTACGCATTTCAAAAAGTACTTGTTGTCGGCGGAGGTAATTCCGGTGTGGATGTAGCTCTTGAAACATACCGGTGCAATGCGGAAGTGACGATGGTTGTCCGGGATTCGGAACTCAAGGAAGGTGTTAAATACTGGGTAAAACCTGATATAGAAAACCGGATTAAAGAAGGTGAAATTACAGCGTATTTTAACTCGGAAGTACTTGAAATCAAACCGGAATCAGTAACCATTAAAACACCGGATGGAGTAAAAACAATAGAAAATGATTTTGTCCTGGCCATGACCGGCTATCATCCCGACTACTCCCTGCTGAACAATATGGGGATCGGCTTTGAAAAGGATGAATACCAAACGCCCATATATGATGAGGATACGCACGAATCCAGTAAAAAAGGCATTTATCTGGCCGGAGTGGTTTGTGGCGGTTTCAACACCAGTAAATGGTTCATTGAGAATGCCCGTGTACACGCCGAACAGATTGCCAATCATATAGACAAGTTATCAGTTAGTAGTATACAGTTATAAGTACTTGAAGTACTTTAAGTTGGAGAGTACTTAGATTCATTCCCGGGTACGGCGAACAGATTCTTTTGCTACAGATCTCCGTAGATTTATTATTCTTATCCTGTTACTCCCTCTCAGGGGTTAATGCCACGCCGGCCCCCAACGCTGTCATTCCGACCATCGCGGAGGAATCTAACAACGGCAATTGTCCTTCACAAGCAATAAGCATGATAAACGTCTCCATCCATTGATAGATTTCCCGGCAGGATCGAAAAGACCGTGAGCAGTGTCTATTACCTGTTTTTGTACATTATTCCACCGGGCCCCAACGCTGTCATTCCGACCATAGTGGAGGAATCTAACAACGAATGGATACTTCATACCATTTATAAACAAATGAAAGCTTATTGCCCTGATTTACAAGGTCCCTGATCGGAGGCCGGGTTGACACCATTTAGTTTTAAATCAAGTATCCATCGCTAAGCACCATGCTTCTGTGCACTACACTCTATGCTGGCACCTCTGCGAAAATCTGTGGCCTAATTAAAAAAAAAGAGGGTAAGCGACCCATATCGCACCGCTACAACCTTTTTGCCACTGCTACCTTCCGGTCCTGATGGAGTTCAAAGGGAGCTGGTCGTATAGGACTTACCCTCGAGCATTAAAGATAAAGCTTGTTACCTACTAAAGTCAACTAAAGCCTGAACATTTCTTTTGGATGGATAGAAATAATCACAGAGTAGACTGTTTTCAGATATCAACTATAATATAAAAGCCATTCCGGCAGATCAGGAATGGCTTTTATTGTAAATGATCACTGTTAAAGTCCCATTTTCTTCTGTAGATCTTCAGGAATAGAGTTTTTATTCACCATGATGGTTGTGGTATTCATGCGAACATATGCTGCTGAAGCGAAGAAATAACCTTTTCGCACGCCTTTAACTCCCCATGAATTTTTTATACGGTAGAATGTATCTCCATTCTGATCTTTGTATAAGCCGATTATTTGCATTCCATGATCATCCTGGGTGGTATAATTATCATACATTTTTTGGCGTAACGCCTGTGTGACATCCAGCTGTTTATAAACCCTGGTAAACATGGAATCTTTTGATGCTTTTGTCATGTCTGCCCAGTTTTCAATATAATTTGGTATAACCGCCAGGCCGCGTTTGAAATTAAATCCG
>Ga0209918_1001905_pt1 | contig 10532 bp, 7 predicted proteins | sample SalPonD_shore_MG_FD_185712 | JGI IMG/M metagenome (GOLD analysis project Ga0209918, IMG submission 185712) | Salt pond soil microbial communities from South San Francisco under conditions of wetland restoration - Salt Pond MetaG... | ecosystem: Environmental > Aquatic > Marine > Intertidal zone >...
TCGACTCCACTAGCGTTTCGCTCAAGATGACATCAGTTTTATTAACATATTTGATAAGGGGCAGCCTCTTAGATTCTACGCGGAACCCATTCAAGGAGATACGTTCGACTAAGGTCTTGTACAGCATCCGCCGGCTCCGGTTCCTTGGAGTCCCGCGAGCGGGGCTGGCGGACATTATGACATTGCTTTTTATGCAGGTAATTGAAAGCTTACTTTTTTAAGTCCTACGCGAGCCTCGGTCCGGGAGATCTTTCGACTCCACTCTGTTCCGCTCAAGATGACATCAATTTTAACGGTATTCCAAAGGAAGCATTGTTCTAGGCATTTCCTTTCGAAAGAGAGGGACTAAATTGCAGCCATGTTAAGTATAAAGGAACTTGTTATTGCGAACGGAATGAACGAAGTGTGGCAATCCCCCAATGGAAATATGGTTATGAAGTTGTGAGTAGATCGCCGCAGTCGTCAAAATGCAACTCCCTTGCGATGACAGGGTTTTGTCTTTAGCGTAGATGGGCTCAGGATGACATCAATTTAATTGAGAAAAGTGAAGCCGAAGTCTCGCCTCTCATTGCCGTCCTGTTTTGGGACGGGAGGGAGAGGCGAACAAGAAAGAGGAGTAGGTCAAAAGGTGATCGGCTAAAACAAATAGTAAATGGAAAGAGAAGCCGCCATATTTTGGGGTTTGAAATTAGGATTAGATCCATTTCCGTTATCAAATACGGAGAATAGCCCCCTGATTTCAATTCCGAATTTGCTCTTATACCCATGCTCCAAGCCCAACCCCAGCACGACGCCTCCATCATAGTCTGAGTATTGATCACTTACATCATTGGAAAAATCCCCCGGAGAAGGCGCTGTTCCTGAATTGGAGCCAGTAAAACGGGCATCTAACAGGTAGCCGCCAAAAATTCCGCCCGAAACATGATAGGTCGTTGAAGCAAATGGAAGTCCATACACGGTTTCATGAGATGGTACGGTGGAAAGTTGTAATAGCAAAGGCACTTGTAAATAAATAAGTTCTGTTCTGCCTTTTGTTTTAAACCTTTGCGTTTCGAATCTAGTATAGTCATCATATCGTGCCCCCAACAAAGCGACAGACGGTTCAAGTTGAAAGCGTAAGGAATTTGTAATTTTGGCTCGTCCTATTAGTCCTACTTGATAATTAGCCGCTATTTGAGGCTTTAAATCAAGTTGGACATTGTTATCAAAATACTTAAAGTTTTTTAGATGTGAGCTGATATTGACTCCTGCAGTAATTCCAAAATCGAAAGGCTGCGCCTTTGATTCAGATGTAAATAGGGAGAGAGTCAAAAAAAAGATGACTGTCCCAATAGATCGCATCCATTTATAGATCATAGTTTTCCTCACCTTGACGATGTATAGGCAACGTTTAATTGAATATTATAAACTTTTTTGTGATGGCACTTGAACAATAGTACAACTGTATTTTGTATTGAGACATGTTCATCAATATATGATATATGAACAGATGTCCTGTAAGAAAAGGATTTGCAAAAATTAGACCATATTATAGATTATAATTAGAAATAAATGTAGTAACTAAAAATGTAGTCTAGGTGTAGTTCTTACATCTGTAAAGCCAAATCACTAATAGAATCAAGGAGTTGTTAAGGCTAACTGATATAATTTCGTGATAGCTTGATCGGGTAATTTTTATACGTAAGTAGAATAAAGCACCCAACGAATAGGATTACAGTTAGATTATCCAATCTGAATTTAGTTCAATAAATCCGTCTGGAATGTTGTAAGCCCCTCCTAATGGAATTTTAACAGGTAAATTGAAATGCATCTCTGATCATTTTGGAATGGCATAACTCTTGTACAGAAAGTAGTAGTAATTATAAGAGGGCTTTGCAAAACCCATCCGTGTCATGCTGAACTTGTTTCAGCATCTACTGCTTTAGTCCTTTAAAAGCTATTAACGGGCTTTTAGCAAAAGACCCTGAACTAAATTCAGGGTGACACCGGGTTTTGCAAAGCTCGAGGATACAGCTTTTTATGCCTAGTAAATTATAAAATGATCAACATTTATGGATCAAAATGAGCCTAGAATATATCTTTCTCCACCTCATATGAGTGGCCATGAAATAAAATATATCAATGAGGCATTTGCCAAGAACTGGATTGCCCCTTTGGGGAATAACGTAGATAGATTAGAAGAAGATCTACAGAATTATGCAAAAAGACAGCATGTAGCGGTTGTAACTTCAGGTACAGCAGCTATTCATTTAGCATTGATTCTGTGTGGAGTAGGGCCAGGCGATGAAGTAATATGCCAATCGTTGACTTTTGCAGCCACGGCAAATCCAATTAAATATCAGGGAGCTATTCCAATCTTTATTGATTCGGAATCTGAGACCTGGAATATGGATCCGGAACTATTGGAAAAAGCCATTGTGGAGCGGATGGAAGGCGTGGGAAACAACGGGGAAAAGCCTAAAGCCATTATTTTTGTCGATCTTTATGGGATGCCCGCAAAGGTAGAACAGATTCTTAAAATCGGTTCGAAATATAATATTCCTGTAATCGAAGATTCGGCCGAAGCATTGGGTTCATCAGTTAATGGACGTAATTGTGGTACATTCGGAGTCTTATCAGTTTACTCGTTTAACGGGAATAAGATTATCACAACCTCTGGAGGGGGGGCGCTCTTGAGTAATAAAAAGGATTTTATTAAAAAAGCACGATTTCTGGCTACCCAGGCTCGAGATAACGCACCTCATTATCAGCATTCTAAACTGGGTTACAATTATAGAATGAGTAATATAGTAGCGGGTATAGGCCGAGGACAAATGAAAGTGTTGGATGAGCATGTCTCAGCAAGACGGGCTAATTACGATTTCTATTTCAAGCATTTGAATGGGAGATGGCTCGAAGATACCCCAATCCAAAACGCAAGACGCAAGACTCACAATTCATCCAATGGTATTTATTTTTTGAAAGAACCAGATGGCTATTTTAGCAATCGTTGGCTTACAACAGTGTTAGTCAATCCTGAAGAAACCGGTGGGATTACAAGAGAGGATATCCGTTTAGCACTTGAAGAAAAAAATATTGAATCACGGCCATTTTGGAAGCCCATGCATCTGCAACCTCTTTATAGAAAGTATCCTTATTATGGAAGAGATGTTTCAGATCAATTATTTAAATATGGCCTCTGCTTACCTTCTGGGAGCAATCTAAGTAATAAAGAAAGACTGCGGGTTGTATCAGTGATAAAAAAAGTGCTGAATATTAAAGAGGATAAATTTCCGGTGGTACAGGGCTAATGCTTTTTGAACGAGTAAATTTTACTCGGACAGTCAAAAAAATAACACATTTTATAGCTGTATTTCTTCTTTTATTTCGTGAATTCAGGTGGTCCTCAAAAAAAGTATTTAAAAATGGTCGTTTGTGGTTTAAAAACCGTTTTCTTGCAAGAATAAAAAATAGTTTAAATAAAAAGACGCTAGTTGGCACAACTGTTGTAATTCAAAAGGGTGAATACTTCATCGAGAAAATTAGAGATATCAGATGGAAACTAAATTTCACAAAGATATATTTAAGTATAAGAACAAATTTACAAGGGGATTATTCTTTTTAATTGGGGATACTATGTCTTTGTGCATCTCCGCCGTTATAGCTTATGTCATTCTTTTTCCATTTGCTGGTTCTGTCAAAAAATTTCCATTCGAACATACTGTAATTATTACGCTTTCGGTGTTATTAGGATTAGTAGCTTTTAAGATGTATATCGTCACCTGGCGATATACTAGCTTGAGCGATTTAGTCAGAATTATCTTGGGGATAACCGTTGGTGGGGGAGCTTCTTTAGGAATAGCTAATCTATTTCTTGCGATGAATAATTATGAAGGTGCTTTTACAGCACTCTTATTAATCAATGCTGTATTAATTATAAGTGGTTTTCGGATAAGTAAGAGATTATATCAAGGGTTATATAAATCCCCTCAAAAAAAAAATAAGCACACCATAATTTTTGGCGCCGAAAATGAAGGCGAGCAGATCCTCCGTGATATATTGACGAATAATCATTGGAATTTATCGGTAAAAGGTATTTTTGATGATCGGGTTTCGTCAGGTTTGCTACTTCACGGTATTCGGGTTTTAGGTGGTAAGGATGAAATGATCTCCTATATACGTACTAGCCCAGTGGAATTATTGATTGTAGCATTTCCAGAGTTTCCCAAAAGGGAGTTAAAGGAGTTAATTGAAAATATTAAAGCAATTCGATCGGGTTTAGATATCAAAGTGCTACCTTCCTTTCATTCTTTAACGGATGATCCCGTAGGAATAAAACATACAAGGGATATTAGTATTGAAGATATTCTCGGCAGAGAGCCGGTCAATATAGATTTAGGTTCAATTAAATCGAGTATTTACGCCAAAACAGTGCTTATTACAGGAGCAGGCGGATCAATCGGAAGTGAGATTGTCCGCCAATGTACGAGCTTGAGCCCAAGTAAACTGATTGCTTTAGATATAGACGAGACTGAATTATTCTACATAGAGAATGAATTCAAAGGTTCACAAACTAAAGTGATTCCCTGTGTTGCAAGTATTACGGATGAGCAAAAGATTAATCAGATACTCAGTCGTTATAAACCCAATATTATATTTCATGCAGCTGCGTATAAGCATGTACCCATGATGGAAATTTTCCCCGAAGAAGCTATTAAAGTAAATATTGGAGGGACCCAAACAATGGGATTACTTGCTTGTAAGCACGGGGTAGATAAATTCGTGATGGTTTCTACCGATAAGGCTGTAAATCCAACAAATGTGATGGGGGCGACTAAGCGAGTGGCAGAAACGATTTGTATGGCATATAACGATGTTTATTTGACCAAATTCATTTCTGTTCGTTTTGGCAACGTATTGGGCTCAAGAGGATCCGTGGTGCCATTATTTATTGATCAAATAGAAAATGGTGGTCCTGTTACAGTCACAGATCCAGATATGAAGAGATACTTTATGACAATACCGGAAGCAGTTCTATTAGTGATGCAGGCTGGTTCAATGGGTAAAGGGGGGGAGGTTTTTGTCCTTGATATGGGAGAGCCTGTCAAAATTATGGATATGGCCAAAGATCTGATTCGATTACACGGACTAATGCCGGAGAAAGATATTTCGATTGAAATAACAGGGATAAGACCCGGTGAAAAATTATATGAAGAACTTTTAAATGCCGAAGAAGGCGTACTGGAAACAGAACATCGAGAAATATATAAAGCCGTAAACAGTAGTCAATTTACAATAAGAGAACTGGAAGAGAAGATCACCCAGTTATTTTCACTGATAAAAAATGAAAGATTAGATACTGCTAAGGGTCTTTTAAAGACACTTGTGCCAACTTACACATACAAGAAGAAGAAAATAGAACATATCGGAAATGTTGAGAAAAGGGTAAATAATTACTGATATATCGGCATAATAAGTAATAAATAGTTAACCGTATAAAAATTAAATAATCATCAAGACTCGTAACCCAAGATTAAACGATTCCTACAATGTCAGAATCAATTCAAAAACGTGATAACAATAATAGCATCCAAAAGGCACAAGACGGGTATAAATATATACCTAATTATGCTTATACGAATGAGGATAACGGACTCGATCCCAAACGGATTATCTCTCTCTTTTTGAGGTATAAATGGTTCGTTTTGCTGTTTTTAATAGCCGGGGCAACTAGTGCTTGGTTTTATACCGACTATATTACTCCCGTATATGATAGTCAGGGGACTCTTCTAATAACTCCTGATATGTCTAGAAGTAAAGATCTGTCGCAAATAGTTTCCCAGGCAACGGGTTTTGGCACAAGTTCTTCGCTTGAAAATGAACTTCAAATTCTTCAGTCTCGAAGATTTTCAACTTTAATAGCCCAAAAAATTATCAAGGAAGATCCAGGAACCATTAATGAGTTTCCAATATTATGGTCAGAGGATGAAGAAGGTAAAATATATCGGGCTAGTGAAGATAATGTAACTTCTAGAATCAGGAGTAACCTCCAAGTTAGGCAACCCGATGAAAAATCAGAAATAGTTGAGGTCCATTTTCAAAGTTCATCGCCCGTCGAAGCTGCTAAAATCGTTAATGAAGCAATGCAAATGTATGTAGAAACTTCTACCAAGCAAAACAGACTAGCCGCGGATTCTACCGCAAGATTTTTAGAAAGACAGAGAGAGAAATTAAAAAATAAATTGGAAGCATCGGAAGAAAGGTTGCGGAGATATCGAAATACGACAGGCATTGTCAAGGTAGATCAACAAGCTACTGGGTTAGTTCACCAAAGGGAAAACGTAGAAACAGAGTTGCAGAAGGTGAATTTAGATCTACAATCAATAGGAAAGTCAATATCAAATTACGAAGATCAACTCGAAAAAATTAAACCAGGACTATCAGAACAATTTGCTGAAGCGATCGGTCCTAGGATAAAAAGTTCCCAAGAAGAATTAGCTGGTTACGAAAATGAGAAGATGCTAATTATTTCCAAAAATCCCGGCGTTTTAGATAGAGATCCATTACCACCTCGCTTGCAGTATTTAGATAAACAAATAAATCGTCAGAAGGAAGAAATAAAAAGGCTATCCAATAAATTATTTACAAATGATAATGAATTTATGGGTATAGATGGGAATAAGAGAGCTAATTTAGTAACAGATATTCAAAATAAATTAATTGAGTTACGTATACAACAAAGTTTGAAAAGGTCTAGGCGAGATGTTCTTCAAAAACAAAAATCAAAATTAAATACAGAATTTAACTCACTGCCTCAAGGCATGATGCAGCTTGCAAAACTACAACGAGACGTCAGAATAAATGAAGAACTTTATATCAATGTCTCGAAACAGTATGCGGATATGTCGGTTCTTAAGCAATCCCAGTTTGGAAATGGTCGCATCATTGACCGAGGCAATGTTCCAAGTTATCCAGTTAGTCCAAACAGAAAGATAATTCTATTGTTGGGACTCATGCTGGGAGGCGTGCTTTCTGTAGGTTTTATCGCTGTAATAGAGTTTATGGATAACAGCATAAAAGATGCAGACCAGTTAGGTACCATGTATGTGCCCACCCTATCTCTATCAATTATACCCTCGTACCAAAAGGTTTCTAAAAAAGAAAAGAAGAAGTTTAGTGTTGGTAATGGCACAATTCCAGAAGAAATGGTATTGCTATATAACCATTCTTCAACTATGGCAGAGTCAATAAGAAGACTGAAAAATAACATCATCTATCAGCATGGGGATACTCCTCCCCAGACGATTACTATAACCAGTCCTGAAAAGGGAGACGGTAAATCGACGATTGCTGCTAATTTGGGTGTGGCATTTGCCGAAGAAGGATACAAAACCCTGATAATTGGAGCCGATTTCCGCCGACCAAAGATACAAAGCTATTTTGGTTTGAAAAATAAATCTGGTTTGGCTGATTATCTGGATAATAGGGCCTCACTTAAGCAAATAATTCAGAATACAGAAATAAAAACTCTTAAAGTAGTAACCGCGGGTGAAAGGATTCAAAGGCCTGAGTTTATCGCTAATGATGGTGCTTTTAAACAGTTTATAAAGAAAATGGAAAATGTCTTTGATCTTATCATTGTGGATACTCCTCCATTTGGCATAATCAGTGATTCGATGGCAGTTTTAAAATATGCAGAATCAACACTGGTAGTTGCTAGATACAGAAAGACAAATAGAGGATTATTGCTTAGAACGATTGAGGAATTAGGAAGAATTCAGGCAAATGTAACAGGGGTCGTATTAAATGATTTTGATCATAAAAAGCAATTAAGTCATTACTACGGTTCCGGTTATTACCAAGCTCTTTATGATAACTATGATGATTATGTCAAATAAAGGCTTTTATATCATTAAAAACTCATTATCTGTAATAATTTAGGAGCGACGTCATATTTAAATAATTATGTACAATTGTTCCTTTCAAAACTATGAATAAGATGAATAGAAATTTCAAATACTACCTCATTGCATCAGTAATTTGCGTGTTTTTTCCTGCGGTATTACATGCCCAAATATCAGAAGGTCTTAGCGATCGATATATTCGTGTGGCAGAAGTAGGGGAATTGGTTGATTCTGTAAATGTATGGGGAGATGTTGGTAGTGCGGGGCGCTACCTTGTGCCCGAGCGAACTAAACTGACAGATTTAATATCATATAGTTTTGGATTTTCACAATTGCGTGGGGGGCAATCTAATATTGATTGGTCTAAAACACAGATAGAAGTAAAGGTTTCGCGATATGACAGAGATAAAAAATTAGTAAAAATGGCTTTTTTCAGATATAGATACCACGATCCTGAACCACCGGAAATGTTTGATTTTGAACTTCAGAATAATGATGTCGTTACTTTGCAGGTAAGAAGGAAACCATCCTTTACAGATTATGTAAAAGTGGTGGCTCCAGTAATTGGAGTTTTGACAACTTCTGTGTTTTTAATTGAAAATCTCAGTGGACATTAGAAATACTTTCATCTTGATAGTTGAATATTTTAGTGACGGATTATAAATACCAAGATTTTTTATTAACAAATATTGATGTTAGATACTTTACTACTTTTGATTCTATATTTATAATAAAGTTTGGTATACAAAAGTATAAGCATCCATTTTTGTTAAAGTTCTGCAAACTATTTGTGAATTATGTAATATTACGCTTTCAAATATTTAACTTTTAAATACTTAATTATTTGAAAGTTAAACTAAATATTTTGTTCCCACGCCTCATATAATTACTCAGTGAGGAGTAAAAATTACTCACTTGTATTAAACAATAATTAGAAGGAGGAGAATATTTAAACAATGCAGTCCTTAAGAGCTTATTCAATTCCCTAATAAGTGTCTGGCATATTTTTTGAATTACTCTTTTTGTGATGGTATAAAAATCGATTATCACTAAAAGAATTCTAAAAATATTTAAGATGAGAAGTCTTTATAGAGAGAGCTACAAAATAATAAGGCTTCTAAAACAATAGTTGTAAAAATTTCTAAATATGAAGATTCTAGTCACGGGAGTAGCAGGGTTTATCGGATTTCATCTATTGAGGCGTTTAGTAAATGAGCAACATCATGTAATGGGCTTGGATAATATCAATGATTACTATTCGACCAGATTGAAATATGCTCGTTTAGGTGAGTTAGGAATATCAGAGGCGAATATTGTCAAAGACAATGTGATACAAAGCAATACGTATGAAAATTTGAGCTTTGTAAAGACGAACCTGGAAAACAAGACCACCATCGATAGTTTATTCAAAAATGAGAGCTTTGACGTTGTTATAAATTTGGCGGCACAGGCAGGAGTGCGTTATAGCTTAAAAAACCCTTATTGTTATATCAACAGTAACATCACAGGTTTTCTCAATTTATTAGAAGGAGCAAGGCATAATTCAATCAAACACTTGATCTATGCCTCTTCCAGCTCGGTATATGGGGCCAATACCAATATGCCTTTTTCGACTAAAGATAGTGTTGATCATCCGATGAGCCTATATGCAGCCAGCAAAAAGGCCAACGAATTAATGGCACATACTTATTCCAATCTTTTTGATATTCCAACAACAGGATTGCGCTTTTTTACTGTTTATGGGCCGTGGGGACGACCGGATATGGCTCTGTTTCTCTTTACTGAATCAATCTTAAAAGGAGAACCGATAAAGGTATTTAATTATGGCAATATGGGACGCGATTTTACCTACATTGACGATATTGTTGAGGGGATTGTTCGTTTGATTCCTAAACCACCTTCAGCTGATGCAAATTGGACCGGTAAAAATCCGGACCCGGCTACTAGTTTTGCCCCATATCAATTATTCAATATTGGTAATAGCCATCCTGTTGAATTGATACATTTTATAAATGAACTTGAGAAACAACTAGGCATTAAAGCGAAGAAAAATATGCTGCCATTGCAGCCTGGTGATGTTCCTAAAACTTGGGCGGCTGTGGATGACCTTTATGATTACATAGAGTTTAAACCTCAAGTAAGTATTGAAGAAGGCATTAGAAAATTTGTTGACTGGTATAAAGTTTATTACCAGTCTGAAAAAGAAAAAGCAGTTATATAATACTCTTATCTTATCCTATGTAGCTATCTAGTAAAATTATTCTTGAGAATCCATTTAAATTTATTTTGTAAAGATTCAATAAAAAAGGGATAAACCGAACTCGGTTTATCCCTTTTAAATAATCAATAAATCTTATTCTTACAAAAAGTTATACCAGCCGTAGATCAGTACAGCTAAAACCAGGAAGTTAATAATGCTTATCGGCAATAATCTTTTCCATCCGAGCTTCATTACCTGGTTGTATTTGAATCTTGGAATCGTCCATCGAACCCAAATATATAAGAAAGCAAAGAATCCGGTTTTAATTACAAAGACTAGGATATCAATTATGGCCTTGAGGGTAGTACTCATTTCAGGCATCCAGTAGCCGGCAAAGGGTAGGTAATAACCGCCAAAGAAAAAGGTGGTAATTAACATACTGCCGATCA
>Ga0209918_1001907_pt1 | contig 10504 bp, 15 predicted proteins | sample SalPonD_shore_MG_FD_185712 | JGI IMG/M metagenome (GOLD analysis project Ga0209918, IMG submission 185712) | Salt pond soil microbial communities from South San Francisco under conditions of wetland restoration - Salt Pond MetaG... | ecosystem: Environmental > Aquatic > Marine > Intertidal zone...
CACCTCAATTAAGATTTATAATCGATTTGAAACTAGAGAACTAAAAAAAAGATGGAAGTTCTTTATAATTGGAATACTTTTTTATTATTTAATATGGGGTGGTAATTCTATTACTAATTTCTTAGCAAATGAAATAATTCGTACCGTGTGGGGAATTATTATATTCTTCTCTTTCTCTGCTATCTATATATTGTACTACGGTGTAGCAAAACAACTTGAAGAATAAATAATCAAATATGTCTTATTCTGTTAAAATATTAGAAATGAATAAATCAGGGTCGAATTTTTCAAGATCTTCATAGCTTTGACCCGTTCCGACAAAGATGATTGGTTTTTTCGTTTCATGGGATACAGATAAGGCTGCTCCACCTTTCGCATCCGCATCTAATTTAGTTAAGATACTCGCATCTATTCCAACATATTTATTAAATTCTTTTGCTTGAAATAATGCATCATTTCCAGTTAATGAATCTCCAACAAATATTTTCAAATCTGGTTGAGCAATTCGACAAATCTTTTCTATTTCTTTCATTAAATTTTTATCAGTGACTTGTCTTCCAGCGGTATCCACAAGAACAATATCTATATTTTTTGCCCTTGCATGATCAATCGCATCATAAGCGACTGAGGCGGGATCAGATTTATATTGATTCTTTATTACCTTAACACCTACATTATTCATATGAAGTGTGAGTTGCTCAATCGCTCCCGCTCTAAAAGTATCAGAAGCAGCAGCAACCACAGAATAACCCTTTTCCTTAAGTAAATGAGCCATTTTTGCCATAGTTGTCGTTTTACCAGTTCCATTTACCCCTAAAAAGACAATAATATAGGGATCTTTTATAGATCTTTTCTCTTCAATTTTCTCAATCAAATTTAGTTCTTGATCAGGCGTAAGAATTTCAGTTATTACATTTTCTAGTGTTTCTTCCAATAACTTACCGGTAGATATTAATCTTCCTATTTCTTCTCCCTTAAAAGAATTTATGATACTATTGCATATTGCTTCAGCAGTTTCCATGGCAACATCGTTACTTATCAGTAAAATTTTGAGATCTTGTATTGAATCTTCTAATTTCTCTTCATCTAACATTTTGTTAACAAAAGTAGAAAAAGCACTCTTTAATTTATCAAGCATTGTTATATTCTCATTTCTAAAAAATTAAAATACATAAAATTAGAACTATTTGACTTATGACTGTGGTGCTTGAGTTCCTAACTGGGATTGACCCATTCCTTGTCTAAATTGTTGTGAGATAAGTTGCAGATTTGCTTCGATTTGTTGGAGTTGTTCATTAAGAAACTTTACTTGATTCCTATGTTGTTCAATTAATTTTTCTATGAATTCATTAGATCTGTCCAGGTCTTTTTCAATAATAACATCATCGCTTACTGATAATAATATCTTGTCCGGATTTTGTATTTTGGCTCTTAAATTGATCGTTCCTCCAATAGGAACCAAAATTTCCTCATCATCCTCTACATTATGTAAATTATTAATAGTCTTCTGAGTATTTATAAGATTATTCAATGATGCATTGATAATATCGAGATTTTGTTCATACATCTGTTGCATTTCTCGTAAATACTGAAATTGATTTGCAAGTTTTTGAGAATTTTCAGAATTTTCCATTTAAATCAACTCATTTTAAGTTTTTTATAAAAATCTATTTTGAAAGTTCTTTTATTAGATAATCTTCGCACTCTTCCAGAGTAATTTCATTTATTTCTTGAATATTAATTTGCCTGCGAAAGAGCCCAATTGAAGTTATTTGTGATAATGCTTTTTCAAGAGCATCTTCTTCTTTTAAAGCTCTTATCTCTTTTCGGAAGAGATATTTCTTGTGCCCTTTCCAATAAGTACCTGTAATTCTAAATATCTTTATTTCTTTTGACATTTTGTAATTCAACTATATAACTCAGTAATTATTTCAAAACTTAAGAGTAATAATTATCTAAAAAATAATAAATTTTGGCTTTATGAACTATTTACTATATGCAAGATGAGTCTTTTTTTTAGGTCTTGGTGTCTATAAAAAGTTATATTTTATTAATGTAGGGCTTTAAATTTTAGACGGATGAATAATTTAAATCAATTTAATTCTTTGATTATTTTTAACCAAAAACGTAGGAAAATAGAATATAAAATGCCTTTATCTTAATCATAAATTGGTACACTTTAAAATCAGATTTGTAAAACAGAGGTGAGTCGCATTAACTCGGGACCAGTGCTCATTGCACCGAACACACCCGCTCTGTCATTTACAGCAGCTCCTCCACTAAGATATGGGATTCCCCTATTTATTGTACTTACGTCTGTTTCAACCCTTAAGATAGACGAAATATAATCGATCTCATCATTAGTGGCTAAAGGATGAACTAAACATCCTTTATTATTTGCGATAGCAATAGATCCAGGTAAATAACTTCCTGCAAAATCGAATACAACGGTTTCTACATTTAATATTTGTTCTATTTCTTCTTGATAAGGTCTGAGCAGCGAACTAATTATCGCTCCTTTATCATTACACAGAATGAGATTACCATAGGCATTATCAAGAGATTTTAAAATCCCAATTTCAATTGAATTCTCCCCATTATTAAATTTTTCGTTCAATTTTGAATATTCATCATCTCGTATTATATGGGGTAAAATAATTCCATAGGTGTTGCTAGAGGAATACACTCCTACTAATTTAGAATTATTCACAGTAAAGGGATAAAAATTGATACCAAATACATCTTTAAGTTTTTTAAGATCTGATTTTGAAATGGTTGGCGGATATAACACATAGGAGTTTGTCACTTCCAAATACACTCCAACCAAATTCCTCCCAAAAATTTCAGTTCTTAGTATTGTCATTGTATTGAAATTTTATAAATTAGTCTAATTTTTAAAAAAAGTAATGATTGGAACAAAAATAAAGATAAAATTTTATGCCAAATAAACAACTGCCAACCCATTAATATCTTTAGTTATACGTATACGTAATTTTCTAGGAGGTTTCTGGATCCCACGTTCCCAAATTTTCTCATTTACCTCCTGAGAAATAACTAAATATTCTGGTTTCATATGTCGTTCAGTAAATTCTTTCAGATAACGTACTGATTTTTTAGCCCATTTAGTTCTCGGACCCTTTCGAGCAAGTTTTAAAGGAACTGTGTAAATTCTCTCATCAATAATTTCTTCTTCAGGGATAATTTCTTCTTCAACTTCTGCTTCCTCAACAATTTCTTCCTCGAAAACCTCTCCCACTTCTTCTTCAGCACTGATTTCTTCTAAACTAAATTCTTCAATCTCTTCGATTTCAGCTTCTTCTTCGACTTCTTCCAGCTCCTCTCCTTCTTCGGCTAATTCCTCTTCTAAGTCGTCTAAGCTAATTTCTTTTCTCTTTTTCGCCATTTAAATCACCTAATTTACGTTTTAAATTTAATCTACTTTTAATTTATTATTTCTCCATTCTCTTCTAGTTTGTGGACTACTACGGACTTTTCCACCAGTTTTCATGGTAACCCAACTAGGAACGGATCTATTCTGTCGAATCTTTTTTCCTCTTCTTATCTTAGATGCATGATCTTTGTTTCTTGCCATAATTTTCACGAGTTTATAGTTTTTTAATCTTAAAATCTTTTTTCTTATTTGAATTAGTAATTTTTTCTAACAGTTTTTTAAAGTCTTTATCAGACATTTGATTTTTAATACGTCCAGCTTGAAATAATTGAATTAGTTGTAATTCAATTTGTTCGGAAAACTCTGGTTTCACCATTCGGATATTTTCCAAGCGTTGACGTCCTTTTTGTGAGAGAATTTTCCTCATGATTTGATATTTTTGTTGTTCAAATGCTTGTTGTTGTTCTTCCGCCATTTTGTTTTGCATTGCTTGATTCTTCAATTCTTCAAGCTTTCTCTTTCGTAATTCATTTAATCGTTCTTCATCATCACTCATATTCAATCACAAATTAGATGATTATTATTTTTATTTATTTTTTTTCCTTAAAATTTCATACGCACTTCGTTCCAAAAAGCTAATCCCCTCTGGAGTAAGTATCCTCCCTTTTTTTTCTTTTTGAGTTATAAGATTAGCTTCTTCTAATTGTTGGAGTATAAGGCGAATTATTTTTCCTGAACCTTTTGCACTCTTTGACTTACCACGTTTATCTCTATATTTTCCTCCATAATATTTCCTTAATCGATTTACGCCAATCGGCCCATATTTCCTAACCTTTCGTAAAAGAGATGCTGCTCTTATATACCAAAAGCTTTCTGAGTCAATAGGGGCTATTTCTTTATAATATGCAGTTTTCCAATACTCACTACCTTCTGGAGGTTGGATGGTAGGATATTCCTTTAATTTTTCAGCCACTGTTCCGATGAGTGTATTAGGTTTAACAATGTAAATTGACATCGTTATTCAATGATATTTTTTACTTATCCGTTCTTTATTAAATTATTAAAATCGTATATAAATTAAAAATTTTATTGTAAACTCTATAAAGGCTCTTTTCAATGAATGAAAAAACAAAATTTAAAAATGTTCTATTAAGTGATCCGCATACTATTTTAGGCAAGAAAGGCCTTCATGATAATGAAGGGTTTATAAATCATGTGAATCAACTATTAAAAACACATAAAATAATCAAAATTAAAATCTTGAAAACTGCTCTGCATGATATGAAAATTGATGAACTTGCAAATCTTATAGCCCAAAAAACTAAATCATATTTATTAGATTTAAGAGGGAGAACGATTATTCTCTCAAGCAAACTAATAGAAATAAAATAATCTTTTACACGTTTTTTTTTAAAATTATGACAAATTTTAAAAGAGTTGCGCAAAAAATCGCAAAGAGTCGGATGCTTTATCTCTTTCATTTAGCAAATGAAGTTTTCCCTGAAAATAGTGAACGTGCTAATCGTTATGCTGACTTAGCTATGAGATATGCCCAACGGGCTAAAATTAAAATCCCTAAAGAATGGAAACATAGAATTTGTCATAAATGTAAAAGCTTCCTTTATCCTGGAATCAATTGTCGGATTAGACTACAATCAAGAAAAGGAAAAGCTTCTCATCTCACAGTCACGTGCCTAGAATGTAATCATCAAACGAGATATTTCATTCATACTAAGAACCAAAATATATAATTTCGAATATCCTAATTATCTTATTATTCATGACACTTACAATCTTTTTAGTCGAATGCGGATTGGAATTGATCCCAAAGCGGATAAGAAGTCATCCTGCAGTGAAAAGAAATTTGTCAATGAATAACTATTATTCCCAATTATTAGATAATGCCCTCCACCACTCTGCGATGAGGGACCTTAAAAATCATAATAAGCGTGGGAGACCTGACATAGTGCATCTGTGCTTACTAAATGCTTTAGGATCCCCTCTAAATAAATCTGGGCAATTAAGAATACTTGTTCATACTGTAAAAAACCGATTATTTGAATTTAATCCAAAAATACGGATAACTAAGAATTTTAATAGATTTAAAGGATTAATGGCCAAATTGCTTATAGATGATGGAATTAAAACTGAGAAAGAGTTTCTCATCGCACCCGTGAACAAATCATTGAAAGAAAAATTATCCGAATTTAAAGATGCAGAAAAAATAATCTTATCAGAACATGGAAATCAAATTAAATCATTTAAGGATTTATATCAACAAGGAATATCAAAAGATTATACACTAATAATTGGTGGCTTTCAGAAAGCAACGTTTTCTAATAGAATCTTAGATCTTTCAGATAATATTATATCAATATCTAAAGAAAATCTTTTTGCATGGATAATTGTAAGTAGAGTAATAACTTTCTATGAAATTATGTCTAATATAATTTAAAATAGATAGGAAGTATATTTTATTTTCATCAATATTTTAATTCATTGTTATTAATTATTACTTAATTTTTATTTTATAAATTATCATTGGAATAATAAGAATATATAAAAACGCACTTATTAATATATTCGGATGAGGAAAATAAAAATATAGCAATAATCCAATAATTAGGGCGGAAAATAAAAGAATTAAAACTTCAATATCAATTATTTTTTTCTTTTTCTTTAGGAATAAAAAATACCCATTGATAATGAATAACCCTCCGAATAAGAGAACATAAAGAATCATCAAAAAATTAGGGTCTGGAGGATACCCTATCCATGTTAAGACATTTAAAACTAGGCTAATACCTAATCCACGTATAACTACCATACAGAAATAATTCAATTTATCATTAAATTCCATTTGTTCAATTCTACTCTTAAATTCAAACACAAATGAAAAATTGATTATATCGATAACAATCAAAAGGACCAAAATGAGATATATATCATAGCGATTTTGGGGAGAATTAATCAAAATTTGGGTAAAAAGCATTAAAATATTTAAGAACGATACTGTTGTGGACATAATCACTATATTTTCTTTTTCTGCAAAAGAATTTTTCCTAATTTGAATCATGAGAAGGAATGACAAAGGAAGGAAAAAGCAGGTGAAGATAATCAAGGTTACAGATAATTCTAATAGTCCAATGGATAAGAATCCAGCGATTAGATGCAACACCCCAGAGATCATCATAAGTAGACTTAAGATACCTAATCTTATTTTATCATTCATGTGTTCTTTAAATGTTTTTTTCTCTTTTATTTATATCATCCTAAGCCTATAAAAGATTTTCTACTGAGAAAAGCAGTAAAAATAAAAGAAATGATTATTTTAAGATCATATCATTTTAGATCAAAATTTAAATGAATTGCGCTCGTTGTATAGAAATTGAAAGATTTTCTTTCATTATACAATGGTAGTATTCTGGCCTTCCAAGCCAGCGACCCGGGTTCGAATCCCGGCGGGCGCACTTTTATGTTCTCAATGATTCTTTATTATAAATTTATGTCTATTTATAATTAAAACTAAGAAGTTCCCTTACTACTTATAAGCAATAATAATAAAATAAGAAATCATTATGATGATTGTTCAATGAAAATTATCTCTTCAAAACAAATTAAATAAATACATTCTTATTTTGATTATTAATGGTCAACTACATCTATAAGGAATATAAAACTGCTTTAAATAAACTAAAGTTTCCAGATTCTTGGTTTTGGGCAAGATACACCTCTAATCCTTATTCGGGATGTGAACATGTGTGTATATACTGTGATGCAAGAAGTCAGAGATATTACCTAACTCAGAATTTTGAGGAGGATATTATAATAAAAAAAGGATTTGCGAAAAAGCTCGAAAATACAATAAAAAATTCGAGATCATTATTACCAGATGTAATTGGACCAGGGGGGGTGTGCGACGCTTATCAACCAATTGAAAAGGAAGTCAAAAATACTCGAAAATTGCTGAAAGTAATTGCAAAATACAAATTTCCTGTTAATTTAGCTACTAAATCTATTTATGACGTCTTAAGTAATTTCACATGCTTTTTGATTTTTGTTCTTATCACCGAGATATCACTCCTTTAGATAAAGAAGGAATATGCGTTTTCTTACATGAGAAAACTTCAAATTACACGGAGTTCTCCCGATCATGATAACCTCGTGAAGCTCTATAAGAAAGAAAGAAATCACAAGCTTAAAGAACGGTATCATGCGTTATTTTTGATGCTTGAATTCAAAAATTGTAGCATTGTTGCAGAATTGATGAAAAAGTCAAGAAAGACAATTCAAACATGGGTTAAGCTTTTCAATGAAGAGGGCTTAGAAGGAATGGTTTCCAATACTCCTCCCGGGCGGCCGTCTCGTCTTAGCGAGGAGCAAGAGGAACAATTACGTGAGGATATCTCCAAGCACCCTCGTGAATTAGGATATGAGTTTAGCAATTGGGAAGGGAAGAATGTTTCTCATCACATTGAAAAAGTCTTTGATGTAGAGATAGGGGTTCGTCAGGTACAGAGAATCTTGCATAAACTCGGATTTTCGCTTCAACGACCCAAATATGTATTTCCTAAAGCAGATCCGGAGAAACAAAGAGAATTTAAAGAGAATTTTAAAAAAGTTTGGCTACACTCGGAAAAGACGGCGTAGTTCTATTCCAAGATGAAGCCAGTGTCCAACATTCGCCCACTATTACCAGAATGTGGGCATTGAAGGGGCAACAACCAGAGATCAACACATATGGTGGACGATCCCGGCAGCACCTGATTGGGGCAGTTGATCCTGATTCTGGAAAAGTCCATATAGCGTTCTCCAACACGTTAAAAGCCGAACAATTTCAACATTTTTTAGAAGGTCTGCTTTTCAAATATAAAGATAAAGGAAAAACTCTTTTGGTCTTGGATAATGCACGAGCCCATCATGCGAAGGCATTAGAATCATTTTTAGAATCAAATAAGAACAAGCTTGAATTATTATTTTTACCCCCATATTCTCCCGACCTCAATCCAATGGAATGGTTTTGGAAGTTTCTACGGAAATCGGTCACGCATAACACATTTTTTGACACGTTCAAGAAATTTCAACGAGGGTTGGTAAAATTTATAAGAAAATATAAATTTCCATCTTCAGAAATTAAAACTCGCTGTAGTTATGCGAAATTACTTATGGCATCATAAATAATCTAAAATCCAAACTTTAGATTTCTATTCTAATCAAGGAATTCTATTTTAAAAGAACTTAAGTTTTCTTTTTCAATTTTAATTACACGATATGCCCCAACAATTTCTGGTTTTTTATAACTTCCTAATCCCAAGGAGGGAGTTTGGAGGATAAATGGCCCATTTTTCTTGATATCTTCAGGGTTATCATATTGTTCTGAATATACATCATAATACACGGCAGCGGGATTTTCAATCTTTCTCAATATAAAGGGAGGAGCATCATACACTGTCGATTTTTCTTTAGGTTCTCCTAATCTGAATTCTTTTAAGACATGAGTATGCCCTGATAATGCCAAAAGCGTATATTGTTTACAGAATTGTATTAATTTTTCCCAATTAGAAGAAACAGTTCCATATTTCACATTAAATATTTGATCTATCCTAGTTGAGCCCGTTTCTTTACCAATTTTTTTAAGGATTGATTCCTTAAAATCATCGATCTTTTTCTTGATACTTGGTTTTCCTAATTCTTGAAGTCTTTTTCTAAAATATTTGTATTTTCCTATATTAATAGGTGGTCCGTGAATCAATAATATAATCTTTTTATTTCGATTATATTTATGATTGATAATATTTTCTAGATATTTGATTTGAATATCTTCTAAACCAGTCACAGAGGGGTGGCCCGATAGAAAATCTCTGAGATTTTTAAACGAATCGGATCCACTATTCAGAAAGATTAATTCAATATCTCCTAATGTTAAAGAAAAATCTAAAGAAGGATTAATTTCTCTTAAATACCACTTTAAGGCTAAATTAGATTTACTTATCGAATTTATAGGATTGGCAGAAAAAAGATCATTTAAAGCTGATGCTTCTGATGAATTAAGGCCCATTTTCCTATATAATCCTCCCCATGTAAGATCATAGTGATGCGGCCTAAAATCATGATTTCCGACTATGGTGAATAATGGGCACAATAGTTCTTGACTTTCAATTATTCCTTGATATTGCTGATTTGATTGTTTATTCAGAATTATATCTTTAAATAATTTCCAATTAGTCTGATCATAATCTAATTGATTTAAATCATCGGTATTCTCAGAATACTCACTCTTAATCACAAAATCAACCAAATCTCCCGTAATTATTACAAAATCTAATTCATTAGCCAATACTTTCTTATTTATTATCTTGATTGCTTTTCTAAGTTGATTGTTTGGATTAATGAAACGTTTTTCAAAACTTTTATTTAAGATCTTAGCTTCATGTTTGTTTAAGTCCTCTTTATTAGATTCCTTCTTAAAAATATTTTTTATCATATCTGCTAAATCACCTAAAAAAGTTCCTACATTCTCATCCAATGATTCAGATTTCCATTTGGAAACAATTTCAAATATTTTATCATTTCGTTCTGCAAGATGAGTATCTGTTATCTGAAAAAATGTAAAATCCTTCCACTTTTGCGTGGTTAAAATGAGGGAATGATAATTAATATGGCTATTTGTAAGATTAATGTCAAACATTACAAATTTATTTCCCTTAAAATAATCACATATCTCTTTTGAAAGAAAAAACGATGCATTTATGCAAAAATAATAGTTGAAATCATTGAAAACATTCCATTCTTGTAGATAATATTGGGGATAACAATATTCATTCTCTAAAAAAGCTAATTCATCTATTTTTAATTTAGATTTTTGCTCGATCCTATTGATTCTTACCGAAATTGGTTCGCATCTATATCCTCTAGGTTCTAATTTATTTAATTTTTTTGTAATATCCTCCTCCTTCGGAGATTTTTGTGTAAAAATTTTTTTTATATGTCCCCAAATTGTTTGCATTTTTCTCTTCTTTTCTTCCATTATCTTTTGAAGTTTCCATTTATATTCAATAATGGGAACAACCGAAAGATTAATCTCAAGGAACTTTTTAAGTTGATCAATATTAT
>Ga0209918_1001908_pt1 | contig 10493 bp, 10 predicted proteins | sample SalPonD_shore_MG_FD_185712 | JGI IMG/M metagenome (GOLD analysis project Ga0209918, IMG submission 185712) | Salt pond soil microbial communities from South San Francisco under conditions of wetland restoration - Salt Pond MetaG... | ecosystem: Environmental > Aquatic > Marine > Intertidal zone...
CTCGACACTTCCATCTTCTCAGAGAAGGAGCCGGGATGCTCCCCCAGAACCGCTTTCGCTACTTCAACCCCTCCGCCCCTTCGGCCCGAATCATGCCGGAGCTACCCACAAATTCTGCCGAGGAGCCTGAAAATAAACGATTTACGCCCTCTTCGCTGGTCCCCTGCGCTTCTCCGCCTCGTCGGGATCGCCAGACGGGCCGCACCCCGTTCGGGGCATAAATCCATGGCCCGCTGGCTCGTGGCTGCGTCCATGCGGCCACCCTTCGGGCCAACCCTCATCGGCCTTCGATACTCGGCGGCGAGTCGGCGTTGGATAGCCACGCACAACGCATGATGCCGGTACTGCCTACGGGGATCGCGTTGCACATGTAAATGGTTAGCACCTACGCTAAGCATAGGATACTTCGCCCACCTTGAATATCCTAATAAAGCATTCCGAGGGTGGAGCCTGTAGTGGTAAAGCTCTGCGCTATTGACACATTTGATTTCGAACGCGAAATCCTACCATCTTCTGTTTGCCATTAGCGTATGAAATCAATGACGTGTTCCGTGCGCATTCGTCCGGCGAGCGAATTGCTATCCGATACATTGAGAGGAAGATACCGCTTATTGGTCGGGATTTCTCTGACGCATTCGTCCTGAACCGTAAACCCAACCTTCTGGGCCGCGAATTTTAGTATTTCGCTGTTCTTGACGTGGCAACCTCTAATAACCGAGTTTCCAATCACGAATGATGCGAATTTGCCTGGCTTTAACACGCGACGACCTTCCTCTAGGAGCGATCTAATATCCAGATAATAACGATTTAGAAGCGACCGCAACTTGCTATTACCACCCTCCAAACCCAACTGGGACAGCAGCTCCGCAAACTCTTTGTGATGGTTGGCTTCTGAGCTTGCTTCAGAGCCGATAGCGATGCTGCGAACTCTGCGGAGCATTTGTACGTTATAACCGAACCAAATCAATGAAAACTTGTGGCCACGCATATAGTCGATAGCGTTCAGGTACGGCGGTGACGTGATGATGGCGTCAATTGAACTATCAGCTATATATGATAACCGCCTGGCATCCGATAGGTACGTCGTAGCGTTAGTGGTAATCGACGTCGTCTCTAGGGCTTTCAGTACGTGCGACACTGATGGCTCTAGATGCTCGTAGATATCAAAGTCGTTCTTTATGATGGTTTTATGTGGACGGCTATGCGCGGTGTCGCGAGCGAGTGACGCTTTCGGCTCCTTCGTTATGATTAGTCGGCTTAGTGCCACAGCAATTACGTTTTTCGGGTTACTCCGAAAATCCGGGTTATCCTCCCTAAGGTATCGCGCAATTCGCCGAAGCTGCCTTTCTTGCCGATCATCGAACCAATAGGAAATGAACTCCAATGTCTCCGAATGGCTATCGACCCAATCCAACCTTGCCTTAGAGCGGTTATTTCGCTTGCAGTACGTCATGAGCCCATCTAGTGAATCCCAGACAGACGATTCGCGGACACGGGTGGATCCTACGCGCGAAATTAGCCTTGCAAGCGGATCAAGGTCACAACCGATAGACCGTATTCCCGACCGCGCGGACTGGGAGAGCACCATGCCTGAACCGCACATAGGATCGAGAACAACGTCATCATTCGACAGGCCGTTCAATCGCTGTAACGCGATCTCCGGCGCCATCCGAGCAGGAAAAGGGTGGACGTGTGTCATGAGCGTAGCAAGTCCGATATTAGGGTTACGTACGAGTCTCTGGACACCTTCTTATCCAAGACTCCATCCCGTCCTTTGATGGAATACATATGGTTCAGCTTTCGACGAATCGATACATTTTCTTGCTCTTCGTACACATCGTCTAAGAACTGTCGCAGTTGGGTATGCTGTACTGCTACTACGCCATCAGTCCCGCATACGTATGCGGTAACGCAATTACCATAACTCTCCACGAGTTGCGTATACATTACTTGGTGAGCGCGGTGATATGTAAACGTCCAAGGCCCTTTTTTCGAACGTGAGAACTTTATCGAAAGAGGCAATCGTTCCTCTATAAGATAATATCCATTTCTATCGTCAAACAACTTTTTCAAGCTAATAGAACCCTCCCACCTGTCTAGGAGCAGCGTGAGGGCTGAGCCATAATATCGTTGGTAATCTCTTATCATTTTCTGTTCTGCATAAATTTGATGGATTTTCCATTAATCTTATAATACAGCCGGGCCTTCCGCTTTGGATTGTAAAAAACCTTTAGATGATGTCGCGCATTTGGTCGGTCGCCGCGAGCGAACTCATTGGTCGAAAATATGCCTTTTGACTTTCGGCGAATATTATCGATTTCTGACTGCTCATAGGTTGAAGACCTGACGCCGAATTCGCTCGACCGGTGGAAGCATATGGTTCCGTCTCCTAAGCTTGCATCTTGCTCGATGTACCGACGAATATGCGCCGGGAACTCGGCGTCCGAAAATATCCGGCCTAGCGCCTCGAGCTTCTCCATGTCGGACATGCCAGTTTCTAGCATAACCGCTTCATGTACGTCTTCATCAAAGTCGAATAACGCCCATGACATCTCCCCGTTTTCAAAATCGACCGACGTCCGATCAATCGAAGCTGGAGATGTTGGGGTCGTCTTATGATCAGATAGCCATACCGGAGCACCGTTGTCTGATCGGATTGATTGTATGGCTAATTGGTGAAAGACGAAGCATTTTGCCCAGTTTTGCATAAGTTCACGGGGAACCCAGAGTTGGAAATACTCTTTATATCGATTCCTCGCGCCAAACATTCGTGCACGTTGTATGTAGGTGTCCTGTGTGAATTTCCCTTTAACGTTTCTGGTAAAATACATGGAAAGTAAATTGTCGAACGTTACGCCGCGGGAGACGATGTTTCCACCCGCGCCGAACGAGAAGAGGCTCGTCGGCGTCAGGATCTCAGTAGCGTTGGCTTTCTTTCCTTTAGAATTAATAATCACAATCTGATTTTTATTTATGTTCCGTAAGACGAACTCGACAATCGGCTCGGCACCCTTGTCAGAGTAGTCTTTGGCGATTCCCAGCAATTGTTTAACGAAGGTATCAAAGCTGCTATGTTCCGGCGAAGAAAGAACGTTAATGGTTTCATGTATTACGCGCACGTCTTCAGAATGCTCATCAATTTTTCCGCTTGTGTGAACAAGCATCGAGAAATTCTCGGCATTTCCAAGTTCGTGCTGTTCGGCGACGCCGCAGAGAAAATGAAATATCGCTTTTCTTAATTCAACCCTTTCATTCCCTTCGTCTGCCTCAAATAGAGTCAACCGGTACTGCGCATTGCCGTCGCGAGGAAAGAAGAAGTCCTGGCCAACATATTCAGGGTGTGGATCGAAGTCCACCCACATTTCGGCGACGTTCTCAAACGTGCTGTTAAGATCGAGTCGGGCGGGTGTCGCTGTAACGCCGATATAGTTGCCGCGCTCGCCGAGCAGGCGGTATATGAGCTCATTAATTTTGGTGCGTTCGTCGGAATTAACCTTGGAGTTCGGAGAGGCGTAATCAGCCTCGTCGTCGATTACAACCACGGTTTCCGTGAAGCGGAGTGCTTCGATTAGCTTCTCCAGATCGCGAGCGTTTTTCTTAGAAAATATGACCCATTGCTTTCGCGCGATACGTTTGGGGTCGTCGGGAAGGTCAGAAAACTGTTTGGGCGACGGACTAAGTCCGGCCGCTCTAAATCTTGTGAGGCTTTGGTGTAAAAGGTCTACACTGTCCGTTAGCAAATTGATAATTACGTCGCAACCCTCGTCAAGCAGCTTTGCGTTCAACGCGATCATCATTTCGGTTTTTCCGCTTTGGGGTTCGCCAAATATTATGAAGGAGCGTCCTTTTTCCGATTGGAAATTTTCGATTGCTTCGCCGACCGTCTTTTGAACGGCGGATGTGTCAATTCCATTGCCCCGTAGCACGGTGAGTCTGTCGTCATACTGATGCCGGCCGACGTTTCCGACTAACGATTTCCAGTCATTCATGCGTACCTCCCCGAGAAAAGGATGTGATTTCAATAAACGCTTTCCGAGAGCAGTGATGCAAGCGGGTTGCGGAAAAACCGGGTCGGAAAGCAGTTGTCCGTAAATATTAGAGAATTTTGTTGTCGGCCCCGGATATTCGGCCAAATGATGCCAAGCGCGCTGGCGTCACCGAGTGTTAGCGCGATAAGCGAGTGCGAGCGCCGATATGGCAGCGATTCCAAATCCCCACCAGAATAACTGCGGGCTGTGGGGGTGGTCAGCAACCAATCTCGTGACAGTGTGCTCGCAGTTGTTCCGAAGAAAATCATAGGGTTGGGGCAGAGGAATTCCGGCATTGACGTTATTTAAGGCGCGGGTTCGGGTGTCGTCCGCAACTGGGACGATGGTTACGAGCTTGCCTATGGCAAATTCGTCAATCGAGGAAATATGCACGCCGCGCTCGGGCGTGTTATGGAGAACGCGCCCCCAGCCGAGATAGAGCCCCTTATGCACAAACAGAGCCTTTGGGCGTGTTAGGATGTCCCCAGGCCGTGCGGTTTGCCAAACATGCGTGTTCATTGGAATTCTCCCTTAATCTCGGGAACCTTTAAGTAACAAATATAATGCCGCCGCGATTCCAGCCCCGAGCAGTACACCGTTGAGATTGTCCCGGACCTCTTTTTTCTTGGCAGCCTTGTAGAATTCATCTATAAGTAATTGCTGATATTCGCTAGGTTCTAACTCGCCTCGTTCCCACTTGCTCACGGTCATGGGGTGAACGCCGAGGAGTTGCCCAAATAGTGGTTGGGTTAACCCAAGGGTTTTCCGGACATTTTTGACCTGTGTAGAATCCATAGCAGCCTAAGCTATCGCTTACTAAGCATAAGACTAAGCGGTCGCTTAGTCTTTGTCAAGGTGTCGGTGTTAGCAGGCTGCCGGTTCGTGTTGTAGGTTCTAGGTTACTGAAGAGATCCCGCCCCCAGTATTGGGGTCGATCTGAATCTACAGGAGGCGGTAGTGAATGTTCCAACACATCGCACGGTTGCACGACGCAGATCTGGGCAGCGGAGTGTCCCGATTGCGGTGATCGGGTGCACTTCTTCTCCTGCTCATCCGGGAGCAAGGTGTATTTCGATCTGCCCAGGCCTCCGTGGAAACCGCATGTAGATAGATGCATCCCATACCTCGTGCGTGTGCTGCGCGACCTTAACGGTCTTTCGCCCGACGAGATATTGCGGCGGGTCGATGGTTTTGCGCGGGGTGGTGGCTTTACAGCGGAGAAGAAGCGGAACTACCACAGCACAAGAGAGGAGGTATTCGAGTTCGATTAAATTTAAGGGGTCAAAGCCCTTATATTTGGGTTCAGGGCGTATGCCTCCCAGGATAGGGTGAAGGCGATTTCAAGGATGAAACAGGACGATGCCAAGGAAACCTCGATTTTTCGTGCCGGGGGTCGCGGTTCAGGACAAAAGGGGTCGGGACAAAAGGGGTCGCCCATAAGTCGTCGCCTGTCAAGTGGGCGAGCGTGAGCGAAGTGCTGCCACCCTAGGAAGACAGGGCTCGGTTGTTGGGTGGTGTGCGCCCGATTTTTAATGTTGTGGGCTACTTCAAAAAGAAGCGCTCCAGTCACCCATCGGGTTCAAGACGGACCGCGTGAGGCATGGGCGGTCGTCCCTGGCAGCGTGGCTGCCCCATAAAATTATCGGTACCGGCGTATCGCCATGTAGTACAGAGTAAAGGACTGTGCGTCAGTCCGCCGAGGGCTGGTACGCCGGGCACTTCACACAAACCGAGTTGGATTTCGGTGAGGGGTATTCAGAGAACCGGGCTGTTGGCCATACCCCTTTCGACCTCCTCACCGAAAAATCGCTTAACCGAAGGCACGGGCGAGCTCAAAAGTCGTCTCGTTCTTTAGCATGTGATAACAGGCCCGGCTGAGTTTATTGGCGATAGTCTTCTTCGCCACCATGGTTGGGACCTTTTTGCACTTGCGCTGGTAATAGCGCTTGATCGTCGGGTTCCAGATAGCCGCGTAATGGGCCGCTTCGATAAAGGCCATGGCCAGATAGCGGTTGCCGTTTTTGGTGTTGCCCTTGCCTTTGGATTTGCCGTTGCTGATTTTCGCCGACGGCACACAGCGGGCGTAGGAGGCGTAATGGCCGACGCCGGGGAAGCGCTCGATGGGGCCGGTCTCCAACAGGATGGTCATGCCCAGGATTTTACCGATGCCGGGGACACTGGTGAGCCGGGCATAGGCATCGCAGTGTTGGCACTGGGCCAATACGTGCGCCTCAATGTCCTGTATTTGGCTATCGAGCTGCTGGCGCAGCTGATGGGCCTGCTGGGCGGCCATCAACACGGACGCGTCGGTGAAATACTGTGCCATATCCGCGGACTGCAATTGCTTGATGCGAAGCGCCGGGAGAGGCTGGCCGGTGTGGCGGCCGATCAGGCTCTGCAGGCTCAGTATTTGAGCGGTGCGCTGTTTGACCATCAGCAGCCGACGGCGCAGCAGGTCGCGCACCGCCCGCATCGGCCTGGGATAGATGTAGCCGGTGGGCAGAATATTCAGGCGCAGCAACTGCGCCAGGTAGCGCGCGTCCGTAGCGTCATTGGTATATTTGATGCCATTGTATTGCTGGATGGCCAGGGTATTGGCCAGGTGCACGGGATAGCCGTGGTCCATCAGGCCATCGACCAGCCAGTACCAGTTGTAGGTGGACTCCACCACCACCCCCTGGATGTCGTTCTGGTAAGGATGAAGGTGATGAATGACTGTGTCGAGGTCGTTGGCCAGGCGTTTCTCACTGATAACCCGGTCATTGGGGTCAATGAGCGAAATCAGGCTATTGTTGCTATGCAAATCGATTCCGCAGTACAGTTCCATGGTCGCGCCTCCTCTGTTGTGAGTGCAAGCCCACTGGAGTTTATCTCTGGATGCCTCCGCAGGGGAGGCGACGACTTATGATTCTCAGTGACAAACGAGAATCATTTGCGATTGATAATCCCACATAATTGGGGACAGACCACGGCTTATGGTAGATGCTGGAGGACGAGCAATGGTGCGATGGTTCGACGATGTGGTTGAGGAGACGAAAGCCGGCGAAAAGGCGGCGGTGAGAGCGTTGCAGGCATGGCAGTATCTGATTAATAGCGCAGCAAACCGCCAAATTGTCCGATACGAGGACCTGCGCAAACTGATGGGTTACCCTACCAGTAACCCCCTCGGTTCGATTCTTGGTTGCATAATGTTCTTCTGTGAACAGAATGACTTGCCTCCTCTTACGCTGTTGGTCGTCAACGAGAGTGGAGAGCCGGGGGGCGGGTTTACGGCAGAGCAAAGAAAGAACTATCACCGGAAAAGAGAAGAGGTCTTCGATTGCGAATGGCTCAAAATGGTCCCGCCAACGATTGACGAGTTTAGTGAAGCTCGAAAATCGGCACCGTAGTAAGCGCAACTCTTCCGCTTGCCGGCGTACGCCTAATACGAGGCTTGAGCAAAGAGCACTCTGCACCCGCTGGGAATGCCTTCAAGCGAGCCGGTTTTGGTGTTTTTAACGAAACCTTTACGCGGTGTTTGCGGCGTCACACGAAGTCTTCACGATGCAATTCCTTTCGGTTCCCACAGCTCATCATCTAAGATGTGGGTTAACGGTAATCACCGGGTCCGCGAAGTCAAGAGGCCGATCGACTAGGGTCCCAATTAAGGAGGCAGGTTGATGTCGGGAGCGGTTCACGGGCTCTGGTGCGGGGCGAGGGCATGGCCTACAAATTGCCCCACATGCGGGCATCCCGTGTTTTTTTTCATGTGCGACTGCGGTTCGAAGGTATTTTTCGATGAGCTGGGAGAGCCTTGGCCGCGCCACGATTGCGACACCTCTTGGACTCGAGGGATACGCCGTACCACCGACTCCACCGGTCGAGTTACCGCACATCTGAGCTCAGGTGTTTCGGTCACGCGACCGCCGGACGAGTTTTCCGTCGATGAAAGCGTTATCGTGCGAGCCCGCCCCGTCGGTGGGAGGCGACGCCCGGAACCAATTATCGCAGTCGAGCCCGATCGTGACGCCGTGCAGGAAATCACAGGGGTGCTCCGAGAGCTAACTCGGAACGCGAAACCGCTTAAGGCATTCGGACTTGACGAGAGCACTATTGGGTATGGCCTATTGGGGATAATTGGTGCCCAGCCGGTCGGACGTATAACCGTGCATACTCCGGACGCAAACTCTCCGCAGTTATTGAGCTATACTGCCTGGGTTCCCACCGCGCTGATCGACGAACCTCGTATTGAGCGGGCAGTAACCGTTTCGTTAGTTGTCCAAAGTGTCCCAATTGTTGGGAAAGGACACGCGTGGTACTGCCCGGAATTTGCAATGATCGGCTAATTTCCGCGGCCTAAGTCAGAGGCCAAGGGACACAAGTAGCCCGGTGCGAAATAAAAGGGGTCGCCCATAAGTCGTCGCCTGTCAAGTGGGCGAGCGTGAGCGAAGTGCTGCCACCCTAGGAAGACAGGGCTCGGTTGTTGGGTGGTGTGCGCCCGATTTTTAATGTTGTGGGCTACTTCAAAAAGAAGCGCTCCAGTCACCCATCGGGTTCAAGACGGACCGCGTGAGGCATGGGCGGTCGTCCCTGGCAGCGTGGCTGCCCCATAAAATTATCGGTACCGGCGTATCGCCATGTAGTACAGAGTAAAGGACTGTGCGTCAGTCCGCCGAGGGCTGGTACGCCGGGCACTTCACACAAACCGAGTTGGATTTCGGTGAGGGGTATTCAGAGAACCGGGCTGTTGGCCATACCCCTTTCGACCTCCTCACCGAAAAATCGCTTAACCGAAGGCACGGGCGAGCTCAAAAGTCGTCTCGTTCTTTAGCATGTGATAACAGGCCCGGCTGAGTTTATTGGCGATAGTCTTCTTCGCCACCATGGTTGGGACCTTTTTGCACTTGCGCTGGTAATAGCGCTTGATCGTCGGGTTCCAGATAGCCGCGTAATGGGCCGCTTCGATAAAGGCCATGGCCAGATAGCGGTTGCCGTTTTTGGTGTTGCCCTTGCCTTTGGATTTGCCGTTGCTGATTTTCGCCGACGGCACACAGCGGGCGTAGGAGGCGTAATGGCCGACGCCGGGGAAGCGCTCGATGGGGCCGGTCTCCAACAGGATGGTCATGCCCAGGATTTTACCGATGCCGGGGACACTGGTGAGCCGGGCATAGGCATCGCAGTGTTGGCACTGGGCCAATACGTGCGCCTCAATGTCCTGTATTTGGCTATCGAGCTGCTGGCGCAGCTGATGGGCCTGCTGGGCGGCCATCAACACGGACGCGTCGGTGAAATACTGTGCCATATCCGCGGACTGCAATTGCTTGATGCGAAGCGCCGGGAGAGGCTGGCCGGTGTGGCGGCCGATCAGGCTCTGCAGGCTCAGTATTTGAGCGGTGCGCTGTTTGACCATCAGCAGCCGACGGCGCAGCAGGTCGCGCACCGCCCGCATCGGCCTGGGATAGATGTAGCCGGTGGGCAGAATATTCAGGCGCAGCAACTGCGCCAGGTAGCGCGCGTCCGTAGCGTCATTGGTATATTTGATGCCATTGTATTGCTGGATGGCCAGGGTATTGGCCAGGTGCACGGGATAGCCGTGGTCCATCAGGCCATCGACCAGCCAGTACCAGTTGTAGGTGGACTCCACCACCACCCCCTGGATGTCGTTCTGGTAAGGATGAAGGTGATGAATGACTGTGTCGAGGTCGTTGGCCAGGCGTTTCTCACTGATAACCCGGTCATTGGGGTCAATGAGCGAAATCAGGCTATTGTTGCTATGCAAATCGATTCCGCAGTACAGTTCCATGGTCGCGCCTCCTCTGTTGTGAGTGCAAGCCCACTGGAGTTTATCTCTGGATGCCTCCGCAGGGGAGGCGACGACTTATGATTCTCAGTGACAAACGACAATCGTTTGCGTTCGTATAACAGTAGTTCGCTAGATGGCCGGGCATTATGGAAATGGCATGGAAGACGTACATTCGCGCGCGTGGATTAGTGTGGCTCATCACTGTCGTGTGGGACTACGTGGCGTTCGTTTGCTGGGTCGACTATCTGAAGTCTGGTTGCGTGTATGATGGAAGGGAGGCCATTACATATTGTGGAACCTCGGCCGGTGGTGTGCTGATTGGCGCTTCCTTGATTGCAGTGGTCTGCACGTATCACTTGCTGCGGTCCATTATTATGGATTTGAATCGTCACCGCGACCGGAGGCAGGCGGAAGAGTAAGGGTACTCATTACAGCGAGCAGGGAAACCCGAATTTAAGGGGTCAAAGCCCTTATATTTGGGTTCAGTGCGTATCCCTCCCGAATTTAAGGGGGGCGGTCTCAATTTCCTAGCGCAACACTTATTCTATCAATGAAAATATATAGAAGGAGTGTTGCATGTCAAAAGGTTACCTTCGCATGAGTCTTGCCGAACGCGAAGAGCTAAGCATCCAATATGCCCAGGGTCACAGCCTTCGCAGCATTGCCCGAGTTCTGCACCGTAG
>Ga0209918_1001910_pt1 | contig 10486 bp, 10 predicted proteins | sample SalPonD_shore_MG_FD_185712 | JGI IMG/M metagenome (GOLD analysis project Ga0209918, IMG submission 185712) | Salt pond soil microbial communities from South San Francisco under conditions of wetland restoration - Salt Pond MetaG... | ecosystem: Environmental > Aquatic > Marine > Intertidal zone...
GACGAGCCTTCCCCCGACAAGTCGGGGGACAACTTCCGGCGTGCCCGGCCCCGGCATCCAGGGGGCAACCAAAAAAGGCCTCAGGAAATCCGGATGCCTTCGGTGTGTCTCTGCGGGGTCGACGAGACTTCCCGGCTCGCCGGGACAACTTCCGGCGTGCCCGGCCCCGGCATCCAGGGGCAACCAAAAAAGGCCTCAGGAAATCCGGAGGCCTTCGATGTATCTCTGCGGGGTCGACGAGACTTCCCCCGACAAGTCGGGGGACAACTTCCGGCGTGCCCGGCCGCAAGGAGAACATGTGCCTCAACCAGGTCACGGCCCCCCACGCTCAAGAAGTTGTCCCCCCGGCCTGGATCAAGTGTTCAATATACCGGCGATCCTTTTGTCGCTTGATACCACGTTCACGCTGCAAGGCCTCGGATTGAGTGGAACACGTTTCTGTATACATCAACTTCCAGGGGATCCCCCCTTTGGTAAACCGACCCCACCCCGCATTGTGCCGCTCGACACGCATTTCCACGTCCGCAGTACTTCCCACATAGTATTTATCCAGCGAGGCTGAATACAGGATATAGACGTAATACATGAGCCATCAAACCGATTTAGTCCGGGTTTCCCAGGTCGGCAGGGTAGACCAAAAAAGGCCTCAGGAAATCCGGAGGCCTTCGATGTATCTCTGCGGGGTCGACGAGACTTCCCGGCTCGCCGGGACAACTTCCGGCGTGCCCGGCCCCGGCATCCAGGGGGCAACCAAAAAAGGCCTCAGGAACTCCGGAGGCCTTCGATGTATCTCTGCGGGGTCGACGAGACTCGAACTCGCAACTTCCGGCGTGACAGGCCGGTGCTCTAACCAATTGAACTACGACCCCATATGTTTGCTACTAACCTTGCTGGCTCTGGTCCTCCGGTTTCTTTTTCCGGTACAATATCGCCACCGGGACTACCACCAGGTACGCGATGAATAAAATCACCGGGGCAACCACCAGGGACCAGGTGCTGGAGGTTCCACCCAGGGCCATCACCACATAGCCGGCAATAATCAGTAGCAGACCGGCGAAAAATATCAGGTAATTCTCCCGGGTGAAGACCAACCGGTTGATGACCTGTTTGGTCCTGGTACCTCTTTTTCTGGTGTGTTTCTTTGCCATAGCGTGGGAAATATATGTGTTTGTGAAAATGCTGTCAAGCGGTTTCGACGCTTCTGACCGCTTTTCGTCTCCTGCCTGTATTCTGTTCGGAGTTTCTACCCCGGGAAGGGATGGAAAGTTCCCTCAGGCGCCCAGATCGGTCTTGATCCGCAGCAGGTTCATAATGTCCCGCCGGGTGACGACGCCCACCAAATCGTTCTGATCGTCCACCACCGGCATCCGGCCCTGCTCGTGGGAGGTGACCATGCGGCTGAGGCAATCCACGGCTTCCTCCTCCGGATGGAGGATGAGCTCCTCCCGCACGGCTTCCATCACCTGCTGTACCGGGCTATTACTCCACTCATCTCTGGGCAGCTTTTTGACATCATCCAGGGACACCAGTCCGACCAGTACGCCGTCATTCCGCATGACGGGAAACATATCGAACCGGTATTTCAGGATGTAATCGTCGACCAGGGCCTGGCAGCTGAGCCCGGGATTCACGTGCACCACGTCCTCACTCATGAGGTCTTTCACCTTGACTCCGGTGAGCGCCTGGCGCATAATGGTTTGCTGCTTCCCGCTCTCCGCGGCCATATTCAGAAACATACCGATGAAGATATACCAGATCCCGCCCAACAGACTGCCGGAAAAGGCGGTGATGGCGCCGAAGGCGATGAGCAGGAAAGCAAAGCCTTTCCCCACCGTGGTGGCGGCATTGGTCGCTTTGCGCAAGTCACGGGTCCGTCCCCAGATGATGGCCCGGAGCACCCGGCCGCCATCCAGCGGAAATCCGGGGACCAGATTGAAGATCCCCAATGCCAGGTTCAGCAATGCCAGATAGCGCAAGATAGCAAAGGTCGGCAGCGACCACTGTTGGATGGGGAGAAGAGAGATGGCATAGAATACGCCGGCCAGGATCAGGGAGGTGAGGGGCCCGACCACGGCGATTTTAAATTCGTCCCCGGCCGACTCCGGCTCTTGGGTCATTTCCGACACCCCGCCGAAGATAAACAGCCGGATCCCGCTGATATCCAGGCCCCGACTCCGGGCGACCACCGAATGGCTCAACTCGTGCACCAGCACGGAGATAAAGAGCAACAGCGCGGCAACGACTCCCATGATCCAGTGTGTTGTTGTTGCCAGCTGGGGGTACACCGAGGGAAAATAGCCGGCGCCCAGGGTCCAGACGACCAGCGCCAGGATGAAAAACCAGGAGAAATCCAGGGAGATCTCAAACCCGAGGACCTTAAACAAGTTGAGTTTTTTCATGGACGTTTATTCCTCAAGTGATTCGCTTGGTTCGTTTTCGGTCTCTTCTTCCTGCGCCGCTTCCTCAGTCTCTCCCTGAAGGATTTCCTTCAACTCGGCGCCCTGAATCACCTCTTTTTCCAGCAACCGGCGGGAGAGCGACTTCAGCGTACTGCGATGGTTTTCCAGTAAGCCGTATGCCTTTCGGAAGCAGCGGTCCAGGATGGTGCGCGCCTCGTCGTCGATCATTTCGGAAAGGTGATCGCTGTACTGTTCGTTCTGCATCCAGGGCTGCGGCATTCCGTCCTCCTGCCGGAAGGCGATATTGCCGATCTTCTCGCTCATCCCCCAGTTACTGACCATTTTCCTGGCGAGGCGGGTCGCCTGGACCAGGTCGCTTTCCGCACCGGTGGTAATCTCGTTGAAGATCAGTTTTTCCGCCGCCCGGCCGCCCATCATGACCGCGATGCGCTGTTCCAGGTACTCCTGATTAAAGTTATGCCGCTCGTCCTCGGGCAACTGCTGGGTGGCTCCCAGTGACCGGCCCCGGGGGATAATGGTGACTTTTTCCACCGGATCGGTCTGATCCTGCAGCTCGGCCACCAGGGTATGTCCGGATTCGTGGATGGAGATCCGTTCTTTCTCGTCGTCCGACAGGATCAGGCTGGATCGTTTCATCCCCATCATAATTTTATCCCGGGCCACCTGAAAGTGAATTTTATTCACCGCGTCCGCTTTATCCTTCACGGCATTGATGGCCGCTTCGTTCACCAGGTTTTCCAGGTCGGCGCCGGATTGTCCGGGGGTGCTGCGGGCCAGATCGTCCAGGTTCACGTCGTCCGCCAGGGGGACTTTCTTGGTGTGCACTTTCAGGATTTCCAGGCGCTCCCGCATATTCGGCAGATCCACCTGGACCCGCCGGTCGAATCGTCCCGGCCGCAGGAGTGCTTCGTCCAGGACATCGGGCCGGTTGGTAGCCGCAAAGACGATCACGCCCTCGGTGGGTTCGAAACCGTCCATTTCCGACAGGAGCTGATTCAGGGTCTGCTCCCGCTCGTCGTGTCCGCCGCTGATGCGGGTACCGCCCCGGCGCTGGCCGATGGAATCCAGCTCATCCAGGAAAATGATGGAAGGACTGCTTTTCTTGGCTTTTCCGAACAGGTCCCGGACCCGGCTGGCGCCGACCCCCACCAGCATTTCCATAAAATCGGATCCGCTGAGATGGAAAAACGGCACGCCGGCTTCTCCGGCCACCGCCCTGGCCATGAGGGTTTTCCCGGTGCCCGGCGGTCCGATGAGAAGTACACCCTTGGGCACCTTGGCCGACAGCCGCTGAAATTCCTCGGGATGTTTCAGGAACCGGATGGTCTCCTGGAGCGCTTCCTTCTGCTCCTGATACCCGGCCACGTCGTCAAAGGTGGTTTGCACCTGTTCCTTGGTGAACAGTTTCGCCCTGGATTTGCCGATGGACATTAATCCGCCGGCCTGCTTTCGGGCCCGGCTGCCCAGCCACAGGAATAAACCGATGATCAGGAGAAACGGCAAACCGGTAACCAGCAGCGTGTCCCAAATGTTCGTCTGGGTGCTCTTGGCCTGCACGACCACCTTGCTGGTATCCAGGAGGGTACTGAGCGAGTTGCCGGCATACGGCGGAATCACTGTCTGAAAAGCCCGTTCCTTCTTGGTCTGTTGCCCGGCATAGGTGCCCGAAATCTGATCACCCTGGACAGTCAGGCTGTCGATCTTGCCCTGCTGCACATCCTGTTTGAATTGAGTATACGTTATTTGCTTTCCACCCTGCTGTCCGGGCATCATAAATTGAAACGCCAGGTAGGCCAGCACGATAAAAATAATCCAGTAGATAAAGGGCGGGAATCCCATCCGGCCCTTCCCGGGCCCCGGCTGGCGTTGCTGATCTTGTTGTGATGGTTTGTTCGGTTGATTATTCATGGCCATCAACTCGTTTACGGTTTAGTATGTTCATGATGTTTTCGCGGCCCGGAGTGAGAATTCCTGCGCTTCATAGCGTACTCCGTTATTGCCCGTCCCCTGCTCAGATGCCAGAAACAGAAAGATATCCATAATATCATCGGGTGAGGGCAGCGTCTCCGGGTCCTCTTCCGGATAGGCTGCCGCTCTCATATCGGTGGCGGTGGGCCCCGGATTCACGGCATTCACTTCGATTCCGGAATCCTTGAGTTCGTCGGCCAGGACCTGGGTGAGCCCTTCGACGCCGAATTTGCTCACGGCATAGGCGCCCCAGCGGGCCGATCCGTGGAGACCGGCGCCGGAAGTAATATTGATTATACGGCCGTTGTTCTGTTGTTTCATCGGTTCCAGTACCAATTTAGCCAGGTGAAACACCGCGTTTAAGTTCACATCGATCACCTGTTCCCACACCCCGCCGGGATAATCTGCAATTGGGAGCCGGGGGCCTAATAGCCCGGCATTATTGACCAGCACATCGATCTTGCCGAAAGATTGCAGGGTGGTATCCACAAGTTTCTGCCGATCCTCCGCCCGCATCACATCGGCTACCTGATATTGCACTTCACCGGGAAACGATTGGCAGTCCGCTGCCAGCGACTGTAATGCCTCCCGGTTCCGGGCGCAGGGGACCACCTGTGCACCCGCCTGTACATAGGTCATGGCAATAGTGCGGCCGATTCCACGAGAAGCGCCTGTCACGATAACGCTGCGTCCTTGCAGGTCCATTCATTTTCTCCCCTTGCCACCATTTTTCATACTCATCTCCGATATGCTTTCAATATATGGAAATTAGGATTGTCCCGCAAACCCGGTCAATTACGGGTAATTCTTGCCACTCGGTTGAAAATATTCTAATTTTTACCCGATGCGGAAATTGGCGCTTATATTCGACTTGGACGGCACGCTGATTGATTCGAGCGAAGATCTTGCTCTGGCAGTCAATGGTATGTTGGATGATTTCGGTTATCCCCCGCTTTCCCTGGACCAAGTCATTGATTTTATCGGGGACGGCACCCCCAAACTTGCCGAGCGATCTTTACGAACCGTGGGAGCCATTCACGGGCCGGACGACCCTGCATTTTCCACTTATTTTGATAATTTAATGGGCCATTACGAGGCAAACCTGGCCAACAAAACCAAGGTGTACCCCGGGGTGTATGAATTTCTGGCAGCCCATGCCGATTCTCCCATGGGAGTGGTCACTAATAAACCGAGCCAGTTCACCCGGCCGGTCCTGGAAGCGTTCGGCATGCTGAAATATTTTTCCTTCGTGGCCGGCGGCGATACCTACGAACAACGGAAACCGGATCCCTATCCCATCCGCATGGCCATGCGCGCGCTGGGTGCCCAACCGGAAGACACCGTAGTCACCGGCGACGGTGATACGGATATCAAAGCGGGCAAGGCGGCTGGTGCGATTACGGTGGCGGCCCTCTACGGAAACCGGTCGCCCGAGGCGCTGGAAGACCTGGCGCCGGACTACACCCTCGATTCCTTCTTGGAACTGAATGATATTATCGAGGAAATTCTGACTGCCCGCAAAGAACCTTAATCATTTTTCAGAGGGTCTATAAAAGCAGAAGGCCGCTTGAAAAGCGGCCCTCTGCTTGGTTGGCAGCACTTACCGGAGGGTAAGAGGTTTATTTTCAGTTTTGTTTACTCCAGGTGGTAAAAAAAGTTCCATTTACTTAATGATCTATCACCATTACCTTACAGGAGCGGTTTAGACGGAAGGTGAAACCAATTAGCAGTATTCCCAAACCGTTTTCGAGAGGATAGTGTTTATTGACGAGGCATGAAGGAGATCCGAATGATGAATAAATCATACAAACTGCTTGGCCTGATTTTGTTGTTAATTCTGGCGGTGGGCTCGTTGCCGGCGCGGGATTTGAAGTTAGGCGACGATGCGCCGGATTTTACCCTGCCCTTTGCATCACCGGATACCATTGATTTTGACGGGGTCCGCCTCAGTGATTATTACGGGAAACAGAACGTCGTGCTGGCGTTCTATCCCGCGGACTGGAGTCCGGGCTGTACCACCGAGATGTGTAATCTCCGGGACAACTTCGCGGAGCTGTCTCAACTGAACGCCGCCATTCTGGGCATCAGCGGGGATTACGTGTTTTCGCATAAAGCCTGGATAGATCATCACGGCATCCAATTCAAATTGCTGAGCGATCACCTGCACAAAGTGGCCCGGATGTACCAGAGCTATCGTCCCACCATCGGCATGAACAAGCGGACGGTCTTTATCATCGATAAGGAAGGCAAGATCGCCTATATCAATTTGAATTATACGGCAGGCAACCAACAGGATTTCCGGCGGCTGCAGGAACACCTGGCGGCACTCGGCAACTGATCTTCCCGCTCCCCGCATCCGGCTTGTCGCTGCTGCAAGCGGCTCTTCCATCCTGACCTCTCTTCCGGTCCTCACTCAGCAGCGGCGGGTACTGCCGGCTTTATTGCTCCCGGGGTTCCGTGCAACGCCCACCGGAATTAAGGCGTAGAAAGTATATGACGGAATATCGAAGAAAATTCCATCGGATCGCCCGGCGGTTGACCAACCTGGAGTTGCAGCAGGGCGCCGGCGACGAACCGTTCTCCCTGGAGGGGATCCTGGAGGATTTACAGGCGAGCCGGGGCTCGGAATTGCTGCTGGGATCGTATTCCAGGGCAGGTATTCTGCGGGCCTTTGACAAGTTCGGGATTCGCCGGGCGCTCTCGAAGCAGGGGTTCGACCACCTGCAACTGACGCTAAACACGACCGATCAATATCACCAGATGCTGCGTCTGTACTACCAGGACATCACGCCGGATCATCTGCTGGGGGAGCTGGTGGTGCGGAAGGCAAAATACACCTCCCGCCACAGCCACATCCTCCCGGCCCGGTTTTATCCGCTGGAGATGATCCAGATCGAGTGGCTGATCCTCCAGAATCCGACCAGCACTTTCGTACCGGATCGCCCGCCGCTGCCGGGCCAGGAACATCCCGGCCTGGGGATCGGGAAACAAGTGCTGGAACTGTTGTATCTCATGGCCAAGCACCAGCGAACCCAGGGACTGCTGATCGTGCCCCACTATTACCATACCGCCCTGATCTTCTCCCGGGAATTTCATTTTATCAACCCGGCCTACCAGGCACTGCTCAACCGGATGGAGGCGGATCTGAAGCAGTATTCCCTCCCGGTGCGGGCCTGGGGAGTGGAATGCGGCGCGGTCTTTCACAAACATGACAACACCCGATTCCGCTGGGATCCGGAAGAACAAATCCTGGCCTGTGACCATCAGCTGCGCCGGCATTTCCACTCGCCGGCTTATCTGCGAAAAGTAACCAAAACCGAATCCCGCTATGCGTTTTACCTGGACACGGCTCTCCTGCAAAAACAATTACCCCCATATATTACTCTGGCAGGGAATCATGACGCAAAATTTACAGAAGTTACGGGATGATGCCTTACAGATTTTCCGGGCGGCGCTGGCCCGGGCGATGCCGCAAAATTCTATTCCCCGGCTGGTGAGCCGTCAGGGCGACACCCTGGAGATCGACGGGGAGCCGTATTATTTGCCCGACTACGAACACGTGTATGTCATCGCCTTCGGCAAAGCGGCCGCCGGCATGTTTCAGGCGGTGTACAAGCTTCTCAAAGATTACCTCAATGGCGCGGTGGTCATTTCCAATGCCCTCCCCAATCGCAGTTCCCTGCCGTCAGGGCGACACCTGCGCTATTTCGAAGGCTCCCATCCCTTGCCATCCGAACAGAACGTACGGGCAGCGGAACAGGTGATCGACATGTGCCGGGCGGTACAATCCGGGGACCTGGTGCTGTTTTTAATCTCCGGAGGCGGATCCGCCTTGCTGTTCGCCCCGAAACCCGGCATCCGGCTGAACCAGTACCAATCCCTGGTGGACGACCTGATGAAACAAGGGGCGAACATCAACGACTTAAACACCATCCGTATTGTGCTTTCCCAGGTGAAAGGTGGGCAGTTGTTGAATTACCTGCCGGAGGATGCGAAGGTGGTCAACCTGATTATCTCCGACGTCATCGGGGATCCTCCCGCGTTCATTGCCTCCGGACCGACGGTGTTTTCCAAGGTGGATACACCGGCCCAACGGGTGATGATGGCCAAATCCATCCTGGAGAAATACCAGTTGTACCGGAAGTATCTGGACTGGCTTTCCCCGGTGCTGCAAAAAAACCAGATCCGCGCCCCGGTGCTGGATCCGGAGACCTATTTTGTGGGCAGCAACCGGCTGGCGCTGCTGGCGGCAAAGAAAAAAGCCCGCCAGCTGGGGTACAACACCGTCTTGCTGACCACACAATTGGAAGGGGAAAGCCGGGTCCAGGGCCATCTGCTGGGCACCATCATCCTGGAATCCATCGAAAGCCACAATCCGGCCGCGCCCCCCTGCTGCATTTTAAGCGGCGGGGAAACCACGGTGACGGTCACCGGGGAAGGCGTGGGAGGCCGCAACCAGGAACTGGCGCTGGGCGCCGCGGATATTCTCCGGGACGCCGAATCCGGGCTGCTGTTAAGTGCCGGCACCGACGGTATCGACGGGCCCACCGATGCCGCCGGCGCCATTGTGGAATCCACCACCGCCTTCCGGGCGGTCCACGAAGGCGTGAGCATCAAGGACGCCCTGTACAATAACGACAGCTATGCCTTTTTTAAAGCCCTGAACGATTTGATTGTTACCGGCCCTACCGGTACCAACGTCATGGATATCCAGGTAGGGCTGGCGGGGAAATAATCACCCTGCTGACGTAACCTCCTTCATTCTGCTCCCATGAAAAAATCACCCGTGTGCCGGAGCGGCTTTTCCTTTCCAACCAGCAGAGAATTCGTTAGATTCTCGCACTCATTCAACTATGGAAAACCAGCCTCCGAAAAAAAATTCCTGGGTGGAAACTATCCGGCCCCGCCCCGTCTGGCTGCGCTGGCTGTTGCGCGGGATCATTCACCTCATCGGGCACACGGCGATGACGGTGACTGTGCACGGGCGGGAGCATATCCCGGCCAGCGGTCCTCTGATCGTGGTGGCGAATCACTTTTCCATCTGGGAACCGCCCCTGATGATCTACACCATCCCCAAGCCCTTGAGTATTCTGGCCGCGGGTGACATGGACTGGCCCTGGACCCAGGCCTGGGCTCTGTATCTCTACGGATATATTCCGACCAACCGGGATTCGTTCAAGCCGTCCACCATTCGCCAGGCCCGCCGGGCGCTGGAAAACGGCGCATTCCTGGGCATCTTCCCGGAAGCCGGGATGAGTCCGAACTACCAGTTACGCCCCGGTAAACCCGGCGCCGTTTATCTGTCCCATCTCACCGGAGCCAAGATTCTTCCCCTGGGATTCAGCGGGTATGAAGACCCGGCCCGGGACTGGAGACAGCTCCGGCGTCCCCGGTTTCACGCCCGGGTAGGGAAACCGTTCGGCCCCTTCTCCCTCTCCGAAGACAGCACGGCGAAAAAACGGGAATTCGAAGCGTATACGCATGCGGTGATGCGGCGAATTGCGGCACTGCTCCCGCCCCAACACCGGGGTTATTACCTGGATGATCCGGCGGTTGCGCCCTACCTGATGTATCCGTTCGATTAGCCCGCCCTTTACGGAAACAGCGGCGGGTGTTTCAGATGAAAATCGGTCGCATCCTGGTAGGCTTTCGCCATGGCCAAAACCGTGGCCTCGTCGTAGAGTCCCCCGATGAAAGAAATACTGGTGGGCGATCCCTTCTCGTTCCATCCGTTGGGTACCACCACGCAGGGATGGCCCGTCAGGTTGGTGAGCAGCAGGTTATCTCCGCCGAAGGAGGGCGCCACGTACATGTCCACCCGGCGCATCAGGGCCGCCATTTTTTGAATCAGGACGGACCGTGCCCGGTTGGCCTGGATATACTCCACTGCCGGGATAAACTGGGCGGCCCGGAAAATGTTGGGCCAGGTATCTTTGCCCTGCTGCACCATTAAGGAATCCCGGTTCGAGAGCGTGAGATCCTGGAAGGCGGCGCCGGCCTCCGCCTCCAAGATAAAGGCCAAGGCTTCCACCGGAGAATCGGGCAGTGTGACGGGAACCAGATTCGCCCCCAGGGCCCGTAGTTGCTCCAGGGTTTCC
>Ga0209918_1001911_pt1 | contig 10480 bp, 8 predicted proteins | sample SalPonD_shore_MG_FD_185712 | JGI IMG/M metagenome (GOLD analysis project Ga0209918, IMG submission 185712) | Salt pond soil microbial communities from South San Francisco under conditions of wetland restoration - Salt Pond MetaG... | ecosystem: Environmental > Aquatic > Marine > Intertidal zone >...
CGCGGCAGGGAGAGAAGCAGGATCTGTTTGAAAGATATCGGGGAACTCCGCAGGTGCGACTTATTCGTTTCGGTGAATACTCCGCAAATCGTACCCGGCACTACCAGACGAATTAAGTGGTGTTTGCATATCCCGGGGGATGCAGAGTAAGATGCCATCTCGCAGGAATAAGAGTGCGAACATAATCCGGTTGAGATGACAAATTTGCTGAGAACGTGCTCTCGATTATTCCATAAATATTGATTCAGGCCACCTGCAATGATACTCCTGCTGTCCAATCTCCCCGATGAGGCGGCGCTGTATTCCCTGGGTTCTATGGTCATTTTGTTTACGAATAGTTGTTTTCTGTCTGTTTTTTTTACCCGGAATCATCACGAACGGCTCCATTTCCCGAACGGAATACCTCATTCCTGATACATCGCCGGGGAGTTCACCCATGGATGAAAGCGCATATCCACCACTCTGTTGAGAGAAACCACAGGTAAACAATATTCCCAGCGAACTGGATGAATCGGAATAGTATAATGTATAGGTGGAACCGGCGAGTATGAAAATAAATTAATTATATTTTCTTGAGCGTTAAAATTATAAAAGCAGTTGTTTTTATTAAAGTTAATCGCTTGAAGGGATAAAATGTTTAAATATTCAACGTTGACAATGGTTTTTTTGTCATGTATAGTTATAGTGACTTAGGTGCTCTTCTCTGTCATATTTTATCTGTCCCATAAGTCAAATGATCACGAGCAATAGGTTGGTAAAATGGCGCGTTTGAATAACCACCTTCTTGAATCTGTTGGGTAATTTGATAGGTTCACTCCTGTGATAGATCCCGAAGAGTCTTCCTCCCGTACTCCCTAATCTCGCCCAGTGACCATTTTTATGGGAATTGTGGGAAAAGAGAAATGCATTTAGGTGAGGTGGGTTTCCACTACATCATCATGCACTTATAGGAGGATTACCTATGTTAACGAGACGCGATTTTCTCAGGATGAGCGCTTTTGCGGGTGCGGCGCTCATGGTCCCATTCGCCCCGAAATCGGCCAAGGGCGCGGCGCTTCACCCAAAGTTGAGCGATCCATCCTTGCAGCCGAAATTCGTCAATCTGGCGCCCAATGCCCTGGATCCCGGGTACAAGTTTACTCCCGGACCCGGCGGAGAGTACACAGTAGGCATCGGGCCCATGTCCCAGATGACGGGATTACTCAACAAGGGTACTCCGGTTCCCACACCGCTCTGGGGATATGGCCAGGGTGGGGGTTATTTTTGGCCGGGAAAAACCTTCGAAGTAGCCAGCGGGCCGACCAATACCGTGGTGAACTGGCTCAACGAACTCCAGGGCGTTACCTCTCATCTTGTACCGGTGGATACCAGCATTCACTGGTGTTTCAGTCTCCCCGGATACGACAAGTATACGATCGGCGCCGATGGGGTTCCGATTATCACCCATTTGCACGGCGGGCATTCGGATTTCCAGTATGACGGGAATCCGGAGTTTTTCTATACCCCCGGCGGGGTGATATCCGGGCCGCAGTGGGCCAACGTGCCGGGTGGGTTCACCTCCCGGTTCGTATATGATAATAATGTCCGGGCGGGCAACCTGTGGTATCATGACCACGCCCTGGGAATCACCCGGTTGAATGTGTATGCCGGGTTGGCGGGGCTCTATTTTATCCGGGATAGTTACGACCCCGGTACCCTGCTTCCCAGCGGCCCGAACGACCTGGGTCTCCCCAAATTCCCGTATGAGCTGGCTTATGCCATCCAGGACCGGATGTTTCAGAATGGCGGTCAGCTATTTTTTCCGGCACGACCGAGCGATCCGTTCTGGGATGTATATATCACCGGTATGGGGTTGAAAAACGGAGACGTGCCCAAGCCTTCTGCACTGGCGGAGTTCTTTGGGGATCATATGCTGGTGAACGGAATGATCTGGCCGAAAGCTGATGTGGAACCCCGGCATTATCGCATGCGGCTGTTGAACGGCTGCGACAGCCGTTTTCTGGTCCTGCAGTTTGCGGTCGTTCAGGCGGGAACCACCACCTTGCCGACCGGATATACTCCGCTGCCTTTCTACGCCATCGGCAGCGATCAGGGCCTGGCCGCATCGGCCAATCCCATCGATACCCTGGTGTTCGAACCAGGTTCACGGTATGATATTGTGTTCGACTTCTCCCAGGTCCCGGCCGGCAGCCGGGTGATTCTGGCCAATATCGGCGGAGACGCCCCCTACGGCGGCGTGATCCCGGGACCGGGTCCCTATACCGACACCGATCGGGTGATGGCCTTTGATGTGACGCTGCCGGTGTCCGCGGTCCCGGACACGTTCGATCCAGCGGTCATTGACCAGTACGGAGGCAATTCCGCTACTACCAACCGGGTACGGAAACTGGGTCTGTTCGAAGGAACCGACGAATACGGCCGGATTCAGCCGTTGCTGGGACCTACCGAGCCTGCCACCGATTACATGGGTAATCCCGTCAACTATCTGCCTGCCGATCCCAATGCACCCGGCCAGATCAACGGGGCGACCGCCTGGCACTCTCCCACCACGGAAAATCCGGCCCTGGGCGACACGGAAGAGTGGTGGATCTATAACACCACCCCGGATGCGCACCCCATCCATGTACATCTGGTAAACTTCGAGGTACTGGGACGCCGGACCGCCACTTGGGATGTGATTCCCATTCAGGTCCTGCAGCATAACGGCGCCCTGGGCACCGGATCCCGAATCACGAATATCGTGGAAGGCCCAGTCGTTCCGCTGCCCACCGGCCATGTGGAGAATACACCGAAGGATATGGTGACGGCCATCCCGGGCCAGGTAACCAAGATCAAGGCCACCTTTGATAAACCCGGTCGTTACGTCTGGCACTGCCATATCCTCTCCCACGAGGATCACGAGATGATGCGGGTTCTGCACGTAGGGGCTCCGGCAGCAATGCCGCAGGTGGCCCAGAATGCAGACGTACAGGAGCTCCAGGCGCTTCCGGATGAATTCGCCATGGGCAAGAACTATCCCAATCCGTTCAGGGAGGCTACCTCTATCCGGTACCAGCTGCCGGCTGACAGCCGGGTCTCGGTCGAGGTCTACAACGTTTCGGGCCGGAAGGTGAAGACGCTGGTGGCGGAAGTCCAGAAAGCCGACCGGTATGTCTTGGAATGGAACGGGCTGAGCGATGCCGGCAATCCGGTGTCTCCCGGGGTCTACATCTACAAAATGAAAGCGAAGGCAGTAGCCAACGGGAAAGCCTTCTCTGCCATGGAAAAGATGGTGAAATCATGGTAGCGGTCTTTCAAGATATAGTCGAAAGAACTGGTATGTCTATTCGAAAGAGAGGTTTGACAATGAAAAAAATAGTGACAGTGGTACTAGCGTTCGGATTGTTGAGTGCCTTGAACCCTTTGAGCGCTGCGGATACCGGTGTTTCAGGATTTCCTTTCCTGAAGATCGATGTGGAGAATCGATCGGCTGCCATGGGGGGAACCCAGCTCAGCACCGCAGCAACCGCCATGGCCGTATTCACCAATCCGGCTGTCATGGCCAGGACCAACGGGTTACATGCCGCGACGGGTATGACCAACTGGATTGCGGATATCCGGCAGTTTAACGGTGCCGTAACCTACTCCTCAAGTGCCCTCGGGACCTTCGGCATCTCAGGCGTCTGGATGGACTACGGATCGTTTACCCGGCGATATGCCACAGAAGCAAGCGGAGGTGGCTTCATCGACGGGGGATACCAGGAAGGCGGATCGTTCTCGGTGGCCGAGTATGCCCTTGGTCTGGTCTATGCCAGGCCGATGACACAACACTGGCAGGTTGGCGCGCACCTGAAATATGCCGGACAGCGATTGCCGGCGGCGATTGGGGGAGTGGGCACCATGGATGACCAGACCCGGGACCGCAGTCGAAACGGTCTTTTACTCGATGTGGGTACGGTCTATTATCCCGGCTTTCACGACCTCCGGTTCGGTGTCTCGATGAAAAACATGCAATCCGGCGCGAATTCACCGGATTACGGCTTTCAGGATCTCCCCATGGCCCTGTCGATCGGTGGGGCGATGGATCTGTTCCAGCTGTTCGGTCCCCCGAAGAGCAACCACCTTACCTTCGCCTTTGACTGGCTCAAGGAGCCGGATTATCAGGCGGCGCAACACATGGGGCTGGAGTTGGGGTTGGTGAACCGGTTATTCCTGCGGGGCGGGTACCGGTTCAACGATACCACCGAGCGGCTCACCGCTGGATTTGGTATCAATCTAGGCCTCAACGATGTGGATATGATTGTGGATTACAGTTACAGCAGTTTCGGTACCACGTTTGGTTCGGTGCACCGCATTGCAATCGGCTTCGGTATGTGAGCCACTGTCGACTGCACACACGGCATTCAAGCGCAGAACAGATGACCGCCATGATGCGCCGCATGAGGAACAAAAAGGGTCCGGAAGGAAGCTGCCGGACCCTTTTTTGCATGACAAGCAAATATTCGATCATCTCAACACTTGGCAATATAGATGGGGTACGGCGAGGCTTCCCCCCTTCAACCCGTCGGAATGATTTTACGGAGGGCCTCAGGACATGATATGATGTACGGTTGAAGGATTTCGTTCGGGATCAAGGGTGAACCGCACACTCCGATGATGTTGATTAGATTATTTGGTGTCTTCTTGCGCCATGCGTTGTTAGACGGTGCTGCGTTTATTGTACAGCGAGATTGGCTTTTCACCCGAAATGAAAGTTCCCTCTGGAGAAGCCCTTCGGTTTGAAGAAGCGCAGGACGATTTATACAAAAAACCGTTGCCTTGCCTTCGTGGTTTACGGAGATTTATGGCAGCCGGCAAGGCCTGCATCCCTGCTTGCTTGATCCATTGTACCCAACGTATAAAACCGGAGGAATCTCGGTAATGTCCACTCGATCCATTTATCCCCTGATCTCTGTTGGTATGCTGCTTCTGATGTTCACCGGTTGCCGGAACGGCCCGGAATCCGGTGCGGCAGTCAACGCCCTGCTGGAAGCGGACCGCGCTTTCGCCCGGTATTCCAGGGAACACGATGCTGCCGAGGCCTTCCGGGAATATCTGCTGCCGGAGGCAATTGAACTGCCGGACGGGGGGGTGCCGATCCGGGGCCGGGAGACCATTTTTACCCGGATGCAGCGCACCAGCGGTTCCTATACTATGACCTGGGAACCGGAAGACGCGGCAGTCGCGGCCTCGGGCGAGTTGGGGTACACCTGGGGGTTCTACCGGGTCACGTTCGAAACGGCGTCCGGTCAACAAAACCAGAGTGACGGAAAATACCTGAACGTCTGGAAGAAAGACGGGGACGGCAACTGGCGGGTGCTGATCGATATGGGGAATGAAAATCCATCCCGGAACTAAATATAAATAAAGCCGCCCGGAGATTTTCCAGTGTGGTGCAGGGAAGGGGAGTGGGGAATTAGGTTCATTACTTCGTAGCAGCGAAAGACGCGCAGTACAAGCCAACACAGGGAATGAAAATGCCAACCATATTCAAAAATGTTCTCCGGATGGCCCTGATAGGGCTGTTGATCAACAGCCTGTTCGTACAATGTCAGAAAAACATCACCGGGGAAGATGCCCTGGGGGACAGGTTATTGTATTCCTTTTCCCAGGGATCCGCCGGGTTTTACTATAATCCGCCGACCCTGGCCGCCAATCACGTTTATATCGGCACCTCCCGGCGGCTGCACAGCGAACCGGCCGGGGATAACTATTTTTTTACACTGGATTTGCAGTTGCATAAAATTTGGGAATACTCTCTGGGCGCGAAAGAGGTCCGGGGAAGCGCGACCGTCGACAACCAGGGTAATGTCTATTTTGTGGTCGAAGCAGGCCGCAAGAATGCAGATGTGTCTGAATCCGAACTTTTCTTGTATGCACTGGACGCCGGCGGGAATTTCAAGTGGTCGAAGCGGATCATGTCATCGCCGGGCGTTTCCGAGCTGGGAATGTCGAACCCTGCTCTGGCTGCCGATGGAACCGTCTACGTGGGCGGGGACAAGTTCTATGCTTTCGATGCCACCGGACACGAGCAATGGACATACGGGGAGGCCCTCCAGGTGATGAACGCCCCCGTCATTGATCCGGACGGCAATATCTATTTTAGCACCAATGGAGCGGTGATCTCACTGGATGCAGCCGGTGGAGAGCGGTGGCGGTTTGACACGTCCGGCGAATGTATTGCCAGTCCGGCTTTTGCCACGGATTATCAGAGCGTGTTCGTGCCGGTGGGGAACCGAATCTACCGGCTTGAATCCGGTACCGGGCATAAAATCTGGGAGTTCAGTCCCGACGGTATCTCCGGTGGGTTCCGTGCCACCCCGGCAGTCGATGAGGAGAATAATGTCTATGCCGGCACCAAGGCGGACAAACAGAGCGTATTTTATGCCATCAGGGCGGACGGCTCCGGCCTGCGCTGGCAAAATCCGGTCGGCGCCGATTTGTACTCCTCGCCGGCACTGGGCGCCGATCACGTCTTGTACGTGGGGTCGGAATGGTCGACCGACCGGCAGATCCACCTCCATGCCCTGGATATGCAGACCGGTTCGGCGGTGTGGTCCGCGTCTCTGGCTGCAGACGTTACCTGGTGCTCTCCCGCGTTATCGCCTGACGGGACCGTATTTATCGGAACAATGGCCGGTGATTCCCCCGGCGGTAAGCTCTACGCCATCCGAACCGATTCACCCGGGCTGCTCCCGAACGCCGGATCTCCGCGGTTCCATGGGGGTAATGCCAGTACCGGCCGGCGGGAACCGTAGCTGGTGATTGTTTCCTGAGTTTACAGTCGATTTGTTTTTCTTTGCCTGTCTTGTGTCTCTTTTCAGACACCCTGCGTGTCAAAGAGAACACGCAAAATCTCTCCCGGATGACCAATCACGTCCTGGCTGCCAGCGGTCCGAAATCTTCCGGACTTCCCGCACCGCCAGGGTTTGACAGGAGGTAGCAGCGTTCCTGCGGTGGCTTCTATCTGATTCTTTTCGAAACTGGTACGGAGTTTGAAGTAGTCTTTTTCAAGAATTATGAGAATTCAAAGAACTGGTGGGCACAGGAAGGAGCAACCGGGATGTACAAGATAATTTATCGGGGAATCGTTGCGCTAAGTACCGGGCTGCTTCTGTTGGGGATCTGCTTACTCTATCTGAGCATGGTCTGAAGCAACACGGTTCTGTGCGGCACACAGGGGGAGTGCAACACTGGCGGGTCGGCCGATATGCCCCTGAAACCAGGGGGTGGCGGATCCGCCAGTATAATTACTTCCGTACCAATGGAATGATATCAGCCTCTTGTATTTTTCTGTCCGGGCTCACAAAATCCGGTATCAGGATGGCGGAGCGGGATACCACACCAGCACCCGGCAGGTCCGACAGATCAGGGCGTTTCCGGATCCGCCGGGGACGTCAACCTCTCAAACGGGTTGTACTTTCCCGGGATCGCATACCGCCAACCTGCGAAATTTTACAATTCGGGCCTCCCTTTACACCGGTGTAGTGTAGAACACCGAAGTGTGTCCACAAATACACGATCGGGCCATCCTTCACGAAATTATTCCGTATTGAAACCCGATAGTAAAGCCAATCAGAGTAGTATTGCCGATATTTACCGACGTCAGGGAGTGCCTGGCGTTCATTTTGCATAACAAAGGCAAATGTTATGGTGACTGTCCGGATGCGATCGACGCGGTAATCCGGAGAACCGAACGAAAGGGAGGTGTGAGCCCGATCACGCGGGCGGCCTTGAAGTTATCAATGGCAAAACTTATGATAATAACACGTTAGTCGAATAAAAACTAAATCATTGCACTTGAGTAAATCGTTTTTCCATATGAATAGACACATGTTTTGCCACCGGCCCGGGCTCACGTTTTCGTTCCGCTGTGTGTCTTCTTCGGATCTGAGGACAGTTGGAATTATTGGTTCAAAAGACGGGAGGTAGAGGCAGCCATGAGAACCGGACGCTACATTATAAAATCGAGAGTGCTTCAGCTTTTCATTCTAGTCTGTTTGCTCACAGGTACGTCGGCAGCCCAGCCCGGCAATCTGGGGCTGGGGGTTGAAGCCGGCACTACGACCGGCATTATCGCCCGGTATTGGCCGAACGCAAAGCGTTCCCTCCATTTGACTGCAGCCTGGGGAAGTGCTCCTCAGAATTATATGATTTTGCAAGGCAGTTATGTTTTTTATCAGGATAACATATTTCCATGGAAAACAGGAGACGGAAGGTTACCGTTATATTTTGGGATCGGTTTGCACACCCGGATATCCCAGGAAACCGAAGTCGGTCTTCGTGCGCCCATCGGCCTCTCCTACATATTTCCGATTACTCCCTTGGAAATATTCGTGGAGGTTTCGCCCACCGTCACGCTGACGCCTTCGCTGGCGCTCGGCGACCCGCACATCGGCAACGTCGAAGCCCGGGCCGGTTTCAGTTGGTATTTCGGCGGATCCCGGGATTACGACGGAGATGGGATTGTGAATAAATTGGACAAATGCCCGAAACGGCCGGAGGATAAGGACAATTTCAAGGATGATGACGGATGTCCTGATCCGGATAATGACGGGGACGGGATCCCGGATGTGGTCGATAAAGCCCCCCTGCAGGCGGAGGATATGGATGGGTATATGGATTCGGACGGGATGCCGGATCCGGATAATGACGGAGACGGAATCCCTGACGTCCGGGATGAATGTCCGAACGAACCGGAGACCATGAACGGATACGCCGATCAGGATGGGTGCCCCGATGAAAAGCCGGCTCCGGAGATCAAAATCCTGACCGAAAAACCGGTGATTCTGGAGGGAGTGAACTTTAAATTCGATAGCGCCGAACTGACCGTGAACAGTGGGCGTATTCTGGATATGGTGTACAATTCGTTACGGAACCACCCGGATATTCGGATTGAGATCGCCGGACACACCGATAGCATCGGCACAAAACAGTATAATTTGGATTTGTCACAGCGGCGTGCCGAATCGGTGAAGCAATACCTGGTAGCCAAAGGAATCGATCCCGGAAGGATCAAGGCGGTGGGATACGGCGAGAGGCGGCCGATTGCTGATAACGGAACCGAGGCGGGCCGGGCAAAGAACAGGAGGATTACTATTATTCGATTGAATAAGTGAACGGTGTCATCAAGTACGAACGGGGTGTAACACCCTGAAAAGTGGAGGTTAATCATAGAACCGTACAGATATCATTGGAGGGATACGGAATGAGGACAATCAGAATACTGTTACTCGTAACAATCGCTTTCACCAGTACCGCCCTGCTTGCGCAACCCGGGAAGTTCGGTCTTGGGGCCCGGATCGGCGAACCGACCGGTATCAGTGCGAAATTCTGGAGTAATCCGAACCGGTCGCTCAACCTGAGCGCTGCCTGGACAGCCAGTCATGCCAACAATACGAATCGCCTGGTGCTCCAAGGGGATTATGTATTTTATAGCTATAACGCCTTGCAGTTAGACCTCGAAAACATGTCGGTGCCTCTTTACTACGGACTGGGTGCCCAACTCCGGACCGGCCAGGACAGTGAAGCCGGGGTCCGAATCCCGCTCGGGATCGATTTTGTGTTCCAGAATGCGCCATTGGACCTGTTTGTGGAAATTGCTCCGACCGTCAATCTGTTCCCCTCCACCTGGTTTGAAGTCAATGGGGGGGTGGGAATCCACTACTTCTTTTAAGGAGCCGTCTGCAGAAGGGTATCCCGGAAGTTTTACGGAATGATCAAAAGGAGGGAGGAGCGGTATTGCACCGTCCTCCCTCCTTTTTGACTGTGCTTGTTTGATTCAGGGTCTTTCCGTATTGTTGGTGTGAGACAGATGCCCAATCCCGGTTTCCGTCCTTATGGGGAATCGGGAGTTGATAATACGGCACTATCAGGGTGACGGTAAGAACAATGAGCGGAGGACACCTATGGTAACAGGATATCGCAAAATCGGTCTACTGGGGCTGCTGATCATGGTGGTACCGCTCTCCCTGTTTCCGGCCGAAACGCCGGAGGATTCCCTGGGCTGGCACAATAAATGGAACTCGGATTTGACCCTGACCCAGACCAGCTTCGATAACTGGACGCAGAAGGGGGGCACAAACCAATTCAATGTGAATTGGTATAATGATATGCGATACCTTCGCATCACCCCTTATGCCAGATGGCGCACCACCACGTTTTATACCCTGGAATACGGCCGGATTGGCAGCCAATCGCTCCGTAAATCCGACGACCGGTTGGAGACGGAATCGGTGTATTCTTTCGATATCCCCTGGCAGGTCGATCCCTATTTTGCCTTCGGCATTGTGACCCAATTATTCCCCGGGTATAGTTATCCCGAAGACAAAGCGCCGGTTCTGAATTCCGGTATTTTCGATCCGGGCTATCTTAACCAGTCCGTCGGATTTACACATTACTTAAATGATATCCTGGTCAGCCGGTTAGGATTTTCCGTGAAAGAAACCTTTGCCCGCACACT
>Ga0209918_1001915_pt1 | contig 10465 bp, 6 predicted proteins | sample SalPonD_shore_MG_FD_185712 | JGI IMG/M metagenome (GOLD analysis project Ga0209918, IMG submission 185712) | Salt pond soil microbial communities from South San Francisco under conditions of wetland restoration - Salt Pond MetaG... | ecosystem: Environmental > Aquatic > Marine > Intertidal zone >...
AAGGTCTGGTTTTAATTTTTTGAGATAATTTATGTTTTTTATGGCATTACCGCAACACACATTGGAACAGTATGTTATACCTTCTTTCTGCCTGGCATTTACGCATAATATAGTGGTTATTCTATCAATATCATCCAGCCAAGAATAATCCTTTGTTCGTAATTTTTGTTCAAGTTCCAATTGGGTTATCACATTATTATTTCCCTCTTTATATCCAAATGTACCGTGCGGCTTGTGTTCTTTAGTCCCTGTCGCAACTATTATTGTGCCAATTTTTAATTCATGGTTTTTATCTTTTGAGTCAATGACAGAGACTTCATAATTTCCAATATAGCCTTTCACTTCTTTTAATTGTGCGCCAGTAAAAATTTCAATATTTTTATTATTTTCAACCTTTAACTTTGTTTCATTTAAAAAATCTATCGCATCTTGCTCGATAGGATATAAATAATTTAAAAATTTTAAATTTCCTCCAAGATTGTTTTCTTTTTCAACCAAATATGCTTTAAATCCCTGGTTCGCGATGCTTAAAGCTGCCGACATTCCTGAAATGCCTCCACCAATTATTAATGCTGTGGGCGTAATGGGAATAACTGCTTCTTTAAGAGGCTTTAGTAACCTTGCTTTTGCTACTGCCATTCTTATAAGGTCTTTAGCTTTTTGGGTTGCTGCCTCACGCTCGTTCATATGCACCCATGAGCATTGATCGCGAATATTAACCATTTCAAAAAGATATTTATTCAATCCTGCTTCTTGACAAGTTTCTTGGAATAAAGATTCATGGGTTCTTGGAGTACAAGATGCTACAATAAAACGATTTAAATCATATTCTTGAATAACTTCTTTAATTCGTGCTTGAGAATCCGAGCTGCAAGAATATAAATTATCTTCACAAAAAACCACATTAGGCAGAGTTTTTATATATTCCGCTACATTCGGTACTTCCACATATTTTCCAATATTAATCCCACAATGGCAAATTAACACCCCGATTCTTGGTTCATCTGTGATTTTTACTTCTTTTTCTTCCACTTCAATTTCTTTTTCTTTTAATTGAGTATAAGCAACGGAATTTAATAAGGACGCTACTTGAGACGCCACTCCGCTGGCATCTGCAACGGTTTCTGGAATGTCCATCGGCCCCTCACAAAATCCACATAAAAAAATTCCATCGCGAGAAGATAATGATTTATTAAAATAAGATCTTTCCTTAAAGAATCCATATTTATCTAATTCAATACCTAATATTTTTGCCAATTCTCTGGTACCATGAGAGGGTACTAAAGGTGTTGCTAATACCACTAAATTAGCCTGAAATTGTTCAAATTCTCCTGTTTTAAGATTCTCATAATTTATTTTAAGATCTTTTGTTTCAGAATCTTCCTCAACAAAACTTACTTTTGTTTGAAAATATTTTACTCCATACTCATTCTTAGCTCGTTGGGTAAATTCATAGAAATTTTTTCCATAAGCTCTAATATCATGTCTAAAGACATAACATTTGGATTCTTCTGAATGCTCCTTAGTTATAATTGCTTCTTTTGCGATATACATACAACAAACGCTTGAACAGTAAGGAACACCTTCATGAAGATCTCGAGAGCCCGCGCATTGAACAAATGCGATTTTCTCAGGTTCCTCATGATCACTTGGTCTTAACACATGCCCTTCGAAGGGGCCGGAAGCACAAAGAATTCTTTCATATTCTAATGCAGATACTACATTTTCATATTGATACCCCCATCGGTGGGATAATTCTTCTCCAAGCATATCAAATCCAGTAGCAACAACTATTGCTCCTACTTGTATATCAAATATCTCAGGTTTCTGATTAAAATCAATAGCTTCTGATTTACAAACTTTTTGGCAAACCCCACATACATCCTTAGTTAATTTTAAACATAATTCAGGATCGATTACATAAACGGGCGGAACTGCTTGAGGGAAAGGAATATAAATTGATTTACGTTTTCCAAGATTCATATCAAAAAGATTGGGGACCTCAATTTTAGGACATTTGGCTGCACAGTCGCCACAACCTTTACATTTACTTTCATCTACATAACGTGGCTTTTTTAAAATTGAAACTGTAAAATCTCCTGCTTTACCTTTTACTTCTTTAACTTCGTGATAAGTTAAAAGCTCAATATTCTGATTACGAAAAACTTCCACCATTTTTGGGGCCAGAATACAAAGCGAACAATCATTTGTGGGAAAGGTTTTGTCAAGTTGAGCCATTCTTCCGCCAATTGAAGGAGACTTCTCTACTAAATACACTTTAAAACCTAATTCAGTCAAATCTAGGGAGGCTTGAATTCCTGCTATCCCTCCACCTATTACTAGTACGCTCCCCTCCAATTTATTTCACCTCTACATGCTTTATGATGAATTCAATAAAATCCATAATCTCTACGTCGGCTAAATCAGGAAAATCATTTTGAACACAAGTTAAATGTATATTGCATTTTGGACATGAAGTTAACATGAGTGAAGCTACTTCCTTTGCTTCTAACATTCTTTTATATCGTAATGCTTTAGATTTTTCATTACAGTTCATCCAACAACTCACACCACAACATAGTGAATTTCTTTGATTATGTGCCATCTCTTTAAAATCATATCCTAAATCTGCAAACGCTTTAAAAATTTCCCTTGACTTCTTTATAATTTTATTCTCTTTTGGTAAAAATCTGCTTAAGCGACAAGGATCGTGGAAAGTAAATTGAATTTTTTCTTCCTCTTCATTGGGATTCGCAAATTTTATTTTCCCATTTTTCCATTTATCATATACATATTCAATTATATGTTTTACTTCATATTTTTCTTTAAAACCATCAAAAATTTGAGCATAATCTACTTTAAACGTCCTATAACCTTCTGCACATGTAGTAATAATGGTTGAGACTTGAGCTTCTTCGAATTTTTTTATGTTCTTTTTTCCCAACTCTATAAATTCATCAATTTTACCTTGCCCCCAATAAAGATCATGGCCACAACAGATTTCATCCTCTAATACAACAACGGGGGTATTTTCGACTTTGCATAATAATTGTAATGTACTAATCGCAATATTATCTAATCCTTCAAATTCGAATTTAAAAAAAGGCAAACAGCCAACAAAATATAATATCTCTCCTTTTTGAGATGTTTTGCACTCTTTTGGGATCCAACTTAGATCCCTTTGTGGTTGAATAGAATATTGGCTCATAATTTCAGGAATCGAAGTATATATGCCTTTATGAGCAATCAATTCTTCAGGATTTTGTTCATCTTCTGTTCTCATTTTATATCTTGCAATTCGGACCACATCAGCAAAATTGATTTCCATAGGACAGTTTTGAAGACAGCTATTGCATGTTAAGCAATCCCATAATACTTTACTTTTAAGCACTTTTTCTTCAAATCCTTCTAAAATAAGTTCGATAATTTTACTTGGCGGATATTTCTCAACTTTACTTAACTGACAAACTCCACTACAGCGTCCACATTGATAACATTTTTTTAATAATTCTCTAAGATCAGAACTATATACTTTATTTTTGAAAATATTATTTCGTTCTTTGGCAGTAATTTTTTTTGACTCGGTAATTCTCACTCACTTCCTATTTTATATTTTTCTTGAATCCCCATTTTTTGTAAAAATTCTAAATAACGATTAATCTTGTTTCTAGCAAAACTTGTAATAAGATCCCTAATTTTTTCTTGCTTATCATCATTTATTTCCATACAATCAAAGATACCACTTTCTTTTGCTTTAGAAAATATTTTTTGCCCCTTTTCTGTCCTTGGGATGACGGTGGTAAATTTATCTTGAGAACCTAATCCCCCAAAAGAAATATCGGCATATATATTTGTAAAATCACTACACGCATTACATGCAGTCCGCATATAATCGTTTAAATGATTAAATGGGATATGAATTGTTCTTTGATTATTGTGCTCATCTTTTATTTTGAAGATTAAATCTTGTTTAATATTTATCTTTTTTACCTGCTTTAAGTTTATATTAAAATCTTTTTGGAACTTCTCAATTTTATTTTTTTCAAAAAAGAAGTTTTCATAACAAAATAATCCTAAACATAATTCAATATTCTGTGAGGGAGTAACTCCTAATGCTTGCATACATCTTATGGTATATATTTGACATGGAGTCCCCACCACAGCTAATTTTTTAAACTTATAATGATTTAATTTTGGAATGGAATGGGTATAAGTAGAAAACTTCTGAACCTCATCTAATTGAGTAGAAATATCTAATGTAGCTCCAGAAGCATTAATTAAATCTTCTTTATCATACGCAATTGTTGATTCCCTTGAAAAAGGGGTTTCCATTTTTGCTACAATCGCACCATCAATAATATTCTCTTCAATTAAGAAATTGATTAATGAATTTACGACACCTCCATCTGTTCCAACTTGTAGAAATTTATTATCTTTCGATTGACATGAATATATTTTGTTATAATAGCCGATCGGCATTTTATGAAAGTCTGAAACTTTATAGGTAGTATCTAGTTCATCATGCAGATAATGAGTCTGTGGACAAACGCAATAACAAATGCCACATTCGAGACATTGGTCTTTATTAATATATTCTGGAGGAGAATTTGGTTTTGTAAATCCAATAACATCATATTCTGCCGAGCTGCAGAAGGAAACACACCCTCCACATTCTTGGCAAATGCCAGGCTCATGAACCTCAGTAATTAAATCCTCAAATGTTTTAGGACTCATAATAAAATAAGTGTGATTTTATTCATTTTTATTTAATTCAATAGGTTTTGATTTTTTTCTTTTAATTCCACCGATTTTTTCGACAAGGAATTGACCCGGTTTAACTTCTGTCAATTTTTTAGATTCAATTATTCCCTCTTTTATAGCAGCTTGATAAAGCTCTTCTCCTGCCTTAGACCGTATAATAACTGCAGATGAGCCACCAGGAGCTCCAATCGATCCCACAGAAATATCTGCATATTCTGAAGTTAAATCATCACAATAATGGCAGGTATCTCGAGCATAAGATTGAACTTCTTTAAGGGGAACCTTTTTCTCTTCTCCATTTTTTAAATTAATAATAAATTTCCCACTATCTATATTCATTTTAGTTAATTCATTGATATCTTCATCAAATTGCTCCTTTACCAATTTAATAATATTATCATAGGAAAAGGATTCCATACAAAACAAACCAATTTTATATTTTATATTTTTAAAGAATGGTAAGCCACTAGGGAATAAGATCCCTTTTACAAGAGCGTTCATCATACAGGGTACTCCCACAAAAGCTATCCGCTCATAATTTTTTGCTTCTTCCAGGATACTTAATGAGGGAGAGTTCGCATATTTTGTCCCTGCAGTTTTATATAAATCTTTTACATCATCGACAATTACAGGTTCTGGTTTCCATAATTTATCTGAATGTTGTACTGCAATAATCGCATCGATAATATCATTTTTAAGCATGTATTCGAGCAGAGAAGTAACAATCCCGCCGTCTTGTCTGACTTCCTTAATTTCATCCTTAGTAGTAGTACCAGAATAGGTTGTAAGATAAGCACCAATTTTTTCGGAAAATGTTAGTGAATTATCAAGTTTTTTTATATTTTCATACGCTCTATTTATTGAGAAAGAACGGGGACAAACTGTGAAACATAAGCCGCATTTCATACATATATCTTCATCTAATTCAAGATGATCCGCAGTAACATTAATAGCATTCACCGGACAGATTGCTGAGCAAAAACCACAATTAACACATACTCCTGCCTCATCGATCACTGACACAGGTTCAAAATAATGTTCTTTAAGATCCATCTCAGTATCTTTAGCTTTATATCTATAGAAATACTCTTTTTCTTCTACGACTTTTTCTTCCCCTTTGATTTTTTTCTTTACCTTTTTGGTTTTTACTTCAACTTGCTCTTCTACGTATCCTTGTTCTTTTAAATAGATTACATCTCTAATTACATTTTCTGGTGGAATATCTTCAAATTTCTTTGTCAGTTCCTCTAAAAATAATGCTTCGTCAATATCCTTCATTTTCTTAAGGATATATCTACGCTCTGTTTCAGCATCAATCATAGAATCTAAAATATCATTGTATTCTTGTTCTGTATACTTATTGCATTCTAAAATCTCATCTTTGGCTTCAAAAAAAGCTCTGATTTGAAAATTCATTGATGCTTCATACGTAGCATCCAGGATATCTTTCGGAGATAACTTTTCAAATAGTTTTTTATCAACTTGTTGTAACATTACCATATTAACTACTTTTTTATTTTTTTAACCATTTCATTCAAAACATTCTGAATATTTTATTTATATTTTATATCCTCCCACCTACGCTAAGGTTAGTCCTTTTGTACCTATAATTTTTATACAAAACTCATTCTTTTAGAGGATGTTTAGTTTTTTAGTTCTTGTTGATTTTCAGTTTTTATAGGATTGGGTCCTAATCTCTGAATCTTCTCATAAGAGTCCATAACACTTTTCACCAACTTATCTCCTTCTGCCGATGAGCAATAATACATATTAGCTCGTTTACCAAAACCCCTTTTTTCTAAGATTCTATTCGCGAAATCGACATGCTCTTGTGCTACATAATTGCCTTTTTTAAATTGACATTCGTCCAATCTTCATCCCACCACCATTACTCCATCAGCACCTGACTTAATGGCATATAAGATATGCTTCACATCAACCCTTCCTGTGCATCTTACTTTTATAATTTTCACAGCAGGAGGATATTTAAGCCTGGAGGTACCGGCCAAATCAGCTGCGCCATATCCTCATTTTGTGCACGCGAACATTATTATTTGCATATTGTCTTCCATAGTTTAACCACCTGCTAATAATCCTTTAATTTCAGCATATAATTGATAATCTCGGGAATAACGTATGTCTATTGCTTGGGTTGGGCAACAAGTCGCACAGATCCCGCATCCATCGCAATTAATCTCATCCACTACTGCTGCTTCATTATCAGAAACTGTGATGGCACCTTTCGGACATTCTTTTTCACACCGTTTACATGAAATACAGAGATCTTCATTCACTTCGGCAACAATTAGTTCCAGATCAATCTCTCCAGCAGATGTTAGTTCCGCTACTTTACTTGCCGCTGCTCTCGCTTGAGAAACAGAATATCCAATATTTTTCGGTCCTTGTGCAAAGCCTGCGATAAAAATCCCTTTTGTTCTTGTTTCTTGAGGTGAAAGCCCAAAGTGGGCTTCAGTTAGAAATCCATTCTGATCCACGTCTAAATTTAAGACGTGAGCGATTTGTGCTGTCCCTTTAGATGGCAATACCGCAGTAGATAATACAACTAAATCCGCATCAATAATAATAATCTCATCTGTAAGAGAAGAGTATACTCTAATTTTAACGTTTTTAGTTTCTGGATCTTCTGATAATTCGCCAACTTTTCCTCGAATTAATCGTATACCTTTTTCTCTTGATCTCTGATAGTATTCTTCAAAATACTTTTCATTTGTTCTCATATCAATATAGCATATTGTTATATTAGCGTCAGGAAATTCTTCTTTTAATAATCGTGCATTTTTTAATGCTAACATGCAACATATCCCACTACAATAAGTTCTCTCAGCAGTTCTACTTCCGACACATTGAATGAAAACAATCTCTTCTGGTTCCTTATCATCTGATACTCTATGCATATATCCCTCAAGAGGTCCATTTGGAGCAAGCATTCTCTCAAGCTGAGCTTGATTGATTACATTTTCATAGGTTCCATAACCATATTCGTCTTCTGGTTCATAAATATCCCAACCAGTGGCAACGATTATGGTTCCCACTTTAAAGTTTACTTCTTCAGGTGTCTGAGAGAAGTCTATCGCATCTAATTCGCATTCATTTACGCATGAAAAGCATTCAACGCAATTTTCTCGCTCTATATTGTACAAAAATGGTACTGCTTGACCAAATGCGATATCTACTGCTTTTCGAGCTCCTAAACCTTCGTCGAAAAAATTACTACAATAGATAGGACATACCTCTGCGCATGCTCCACAGCCATTACAATCATCTGTAATGAATCGTGTTTTTTTTTCTACAGTGACTTCATAATTCCCGACATAACCTTCGACATCCTTTACATAACTATAACTAAGAATTTCAATATTCTTATGTCTGTTCACCTCTAACATTTTCGGACCACAAATTCATATAGAACAATCGTCTGTTGGAAACGTTCTGTCGAGCTGAGCCATACGACCTCCTATGGTTGTTTTTTCTTCGACTAAGTATACTTTGATTCCTTGGTTGGCAAGATCAAGAGCCGCATTCATTCCAGCAATACCCCCACCTACTATGAGACAAGCCTTTTCAACAGGTACCGTTCTTATTGGGACCGTTTCAAGTCGTCTTAATCGTTCCATGCCTCCCCTTAAAAGAGTTTTCGCTTTTTCAGTCGCATCTTCCTCATTCTCAGTGCACCATGAACATTGCTCCCTGACATTAACCATCTGAAAATAATAGGGACTTAATCCTGCTTTTTCTATAGTGTCTCTATAAATCGGCTCGTGGGTAAGAGGTGTTCAAGCTGACGCGATTATACGATTTAAATTCTTTTCTTCGATATCCTTAAGGATTTCTCCTTGACCAGCCTCGGTGCATAAAAAGGGAGAGACTTTTGAGACAACCACATCATCCAAAGTTTTGGCAAATTCTGTTAATTCTTGGCAATCTATTTTACTTCTTATATTAATGCCTCACTGACAAGCGTAGTATCCTATACGTAGCTTAGTATCCAATCCGTTGCTTTTTTTTTCCATTCTTTTTGCTTTTTCACCTAATTAAAATAATTTTTCTTGTTAATATTAAATTACTTTCTTATAATCAATTTTTAAGAAAAAAATTTTATAAAATTTATCAATTTTATTAATTTTTAAGCTAATAAATTAAGCTTTATACAAATTTTAAATTTTAACCTTTAAAAGTTTTTGCTTAAGTTAGATAAGTGGCATCTTATAAATTTCATTACTCAAATAGAAAATTTTGGATGAGTTTCAAAATCTTTAGCATATATTATCAGCCTATTTGATAGTTATGCATTTATTTAGAGATCAAAATTAGTTATTATTTCACGACTTTTAAATTGTTAAATTACTTTTTAAGGAGGATAAAATTAAGAAAAATAATTTTTCAATCATGTTCCGATTAAAAATATATGATATCTAAATATTTTTAGAGAAAAAACATTTTTTAGGGAAAAGATTTTTTATTGAGTTAATATAAATATTGAATTAACGAAATAAATATTATCTTATGAAAAAGATAGAGTTAGCGCCTAAGGAGATATATGAGAAAAGAAAGGAGTTAGGGCTAAATCACTCTGTAAAGTATCTTTTGGGAATTATTGATCTCGATGAAGAGATATCAAGAAGAAAGCAAGCGCTCTATTATCTAAGATCGTTTGAGAATATGCCAGAGAATCTCAAAATGGAATGTTTTGAGAGCTTAGAAGGGATTATTATTTCTGAGACAAACAGTGAATTAAAATGCGAAGCTGCAAAATCATTAGGAAAATTAAGAATAGAAAAGGCGCTTGATCCTTTAAAATGGCTATTAAAACAGCCCTCAATCAATTACGAAGATAAAAAGATAATATTGAAGGCAATTCATGATTGTCGATTTATAGAAATCGAAATTGAATTATTTCTTGAGCATTTAGATTCTCATTACAAATCTATTAGAGAATATGTGAAAAATGAATTATTAAAATTAGATCCAGAAAGAGCAGTAAATTTATTTTTGGATTATTTTGATAAAAATCCCTCTAATGAGACAAAAAAAGAGATAATAAATTTAATTGGTTATGAAATATCTGGCTTAAATATTTCTTTTGATGATAATAGTTTTATAAAATCAAAATATCCAGGAATTTTAAATAATCTTGTGGATCATATAGATGATTTGCTTGATATCTTCTCCATCTTGAAAGAAGAAGATATAGAACTTTTTGAAAATCTTATTATAATCTTTAATGTTCTCGATGAACATGTAAATGAGAAATTGATTGAGATTCTTGATAGTGAGGATTTTATTGCAAAGGAAAATGCTATTAAATTGATAGGGGAATTAAATATAAAAGAAGCGAGTGATAAATTAGTTAAAAATATTGACAATGTCTATAGTGACGTAAGTTTAGCATCAATTGAAGCTCTTGGAAAAATTGGTGATATTTCTCTTATTCCAGATTTAATAAAAGCTTTAGATATCGAAGATCCAAGTTTTGAATATGCTGATTATACATTAAAATGGAATATTATAGAATCCATTAAAAAAATCTATTTGAAAAATGAAGAAATTTCATATGAGTTTTTAATAGAAAAACTTAAAACTTCAAATGAGATTCTAAAAGAGAGTATCGCATATATTTTGGGTGAAATAGCCAAAGAAGATTTTACTGATCCTTTACTCGGGATCTTAAAAGAATGGCATAATA
>Ga0209918_1001916_pt1 | contig 10465 bp, 8 predicted proteins | sample SalPonD_shore_MG_FD_185712 | JGI IMG/M metagenome (GOLD analysis project Ga0209918, IMG submission 185712) | Salt pond soil microbial communities from South San Francisco under conditions of wetland restoration - Salt Pond MetaG... | ecosystem: Environmental > Aquatic > Marine > Intertidal zone >...
CCCGGCCTTGGGCGCGGGCGTGGTTGGCTTTCCGGCACCGGCCGGCGAGGCGGTGTCGACCACGCCGATGCGCGTGCCCAGCTCACTGTCGCAGGCGACGGATACCGCGTAGTGACCCACGGAGGGTTGTTGGTACAGGCCCGGAACACACTTGTGACCCGAGACGTGCACGACGAACCCGCCGGCCGACGCGGCCGAAGCGAGCAACAGCGAGGTGATGAACAGGATGGGGCGCATACGCATTGACGGGTGCCTGCCGAAACCAGTGGGCCGTCAGTGCATGATCGCATAACCGAACCGGGCGACCGAAGCCCCGCAGGCTCCGTTCTGGGAACGGGTCGGCTCAGTCGGCCGCGGTCAGCTTGAGCGACGCGGCGGTGAGCCGCCCGGTGGCCGCCAGCAGCCGGTAGGCCGCCAGGCGCTGGTCGTGGCGCGCCGAGGCCAGGCTCACCTGGGCATTGAGGTATTCCTGCTGCGCGTTGAGCACGTCGAGCACCGTGCGCGAACCGGCGCGCTGTTCGGCGCGCACGCCCTCCAACGCGGACCGACTGGCCCGGCGCTGCTCCTGCAGCGCCTGCCGCTCGGCCTTGGCCGCCTGCCAGGCCTCCCAGGCGGAGGTCACCGCCTGGTCCACCTGCTTGCGCCGCGAGTCCATCTCGGCGTTGCGCTGGGCGGCGACGTCCTCGGCGCGGCGGGCGCGGGCACTGTCGGCCCCGCCCGAGTACAGCGGCATCGAGGCGTTGAGCATGATGCGCTGGGTATCGGTGCGCTGGGTGAAGATGGTGTCGTCGTTTTGATGGCTGATCTCGCCGCTCAGGCTGAGCGTCGGGCCGCTGCTCGCCTTGACGCTGCGGATCCGGTCCTGCGCGGCGGCGGCGGCGAAGCGCGACTGGCTCAGGCCCGGGTTGGCGTCGTGGGCGCTGGCCAGAGCGTCGGCGAGATCGGTCGGAAGCCCGCGCACGGTCCCGGGCGCCGCCAGGTCCACCGGCTCGGCGCCGACGGCGCGCACGTAGGCGGCGCGGGCCTCGGCCAGCTTGGCCTCACCGCGGCGCTGGCGCGCCCGGGCCTGGGCCAGGCGGGCCTGCGCCTGGTAGACGTCGGTGGGGGTGAGTTCGCCGGCCTGCTGGCGCAGCCGGGTGGCCTGCAATTGGTGGCGCAGGGTCTGGACGTTGTGGCGTTCCAGGTCCAGGACCTGCTTGGCCTGTATCACGTCGAGGTAGGCCTTGGCCACGGCCACGAAAACGGTCTGCTCGGCGTCCTGCAGCCGCGCCCGCTCGGCGCGGATGGTGTTTTCGGCCCGGCTCACCGAGGCCGAGGTCTCGCCCCCGTCGTACAGCGACTGCTCCACTGCCAGGGCGACCGAGCGGGGCGCGAGGTTGCTCTTGATATCGCCGCCGCCGATCTCGGAGGACAGTGACGTGTCGATATGCTCCCTGCCGGCACTGCCCGTCAGGTGAACGCTCGGCTTCCAGCCGGCCCGGGCCTCGGAGCGCTGGGCCTGGGCGGCCTGCAGGCGGGCGCGCTGGGCGCGCAGGTCCGGATTCGCGCGGTAGGCCTGGGCGAAGGCGGCGGCCAGGGTCTGGGCCTGGGCCGCGGGGGCGGCCCAGGCGAGCGGGACGAGCACCACGGCCGCGGCCAGGGCGCGCCAAGCCGGGCCCGCCGTGGGGAGGGTGCGGGTTGAGCGATAAGACATCGAGGTACCTTGTGTTATCGTAAGCAATGCGTATAATACCCTCTGCTTATATTTTTACAAGCCCGGCGTGGACCGCCAGATATGGATTCCAAGGACCCAACCCGCAATTTCGGCTTTCTGGTGCACGAGGTGGCCCGCCTGCTGCGGCGCAACTTCGACCGGCGCGTCAGCGACCTCGGCCTGACCCAGGCCCAGTGGCGCACCCTGGCCTATCTCTCGCGCCACGAGGGCATGAACCAGAGCGCCCTGGCCGAGCTGCTGGAGATCAAGCCGATAACGCTCGCCCGTCTGCTGGACCGCCTCGAGCAGGCCGGCTGGATCGAGCGGCGCAGCGACCCGGCCGATCGGCGCGCGTTTCGGCTGTACCTGACCGAGGCCGCCCAGCCGCTGCTGGTCGACATGGAACGCCTGGCCTCCAAGACCCGCCGGGACGCTCTGGCGGGACTGAGCCGCGCCGAACAGTCGCAGGTCCTGGACCTGCTCGGCACCCTGAAGAAGAACCTGCTCGAGGCCGAGGCGCATCTGCCGCCCCGGGCCACCAAGAAAGACGTAACCGACGATGAGTGAAACGAACGACAATCCTACGAACGACGCCGGCGGCGCGCCCGCCCCGGCCAAGGCGCGCGGCGGCCCGCAGCGGCGCCGGCGCATTCGGCGCATCCTGCTGGTCGGCGGCCCGGTCGTGGTCCTGCTGGTGGTGGGCTACTTCTACCTGTTCGGCGGGCGCTATATCTCCACCGAAAACGCCTACGTCAAGGCGGACAAGGTCGCCATCAGCGCCCAGGTCGAGGGCCCGATCGCCGAGGTCGACGTCGACGAGAACGAACACGTCGACCAGGGCCAGGTGCTGTTGCGGCTCGACCAGCGGCCCTTCCAGATCGCACTCGCGCGCGCCAAGGCGCAGCTGCACAATGCGCGCGCCGACGTCGGCGGGCTGAAGGCCAATTATGCGCAAAAGCAGGACGAGCTCAAGCTCGCCGAAGAGGACATCGATCTGGCCGCGCACGACTACAAGCGCCAGCTCGGCCTGGCCAAGCGCCAGGTCTCCTCGCAGACCCGCCTGGACAAGGCGCAGCGCGCGCTGGTCGCGGCCAAGCAGCACGTGGTCGCGGTGCGCCAGGCGCTGGCCAAGCTGCGCGCCGAGCTCGGCGGCGACCCGTCGCTGCCGACCGAGCAGCAGCCGCGCGTCGCACAGGCCCAGGCCGCGGTCGACCAGGCCGAGCTCGACGTCCAGCACACCACGGTGCGCGCGCCCTTCGCCGGCGTGGCGAGCAACACGCCCGAGCCGGGCCAGTATGTGCGCCCGGGCGAGGCCGTGATGAGCGTGGTGGCCGACCACCACTTCTGGATCGAGGCCAACTACAAGGAGACCGCCCTGACGCACGTCAAACCGGGCCAGCCGGTGGCGATCGATATCGACACCTACCCGGGCCGCCGCTGGCACGGCAAGGTCGCCAGCATCAGCCCCGCCACGGGCGCGGAGTTCTCGGTCCTGCCGGCGCAGAACACCACCGGCAACTGGGTGAAGGTGGTCCAGCGCATTCCCGTGCGCATCAGCGTGCAGGACTCGGCCAAGGACGCCCCGCTGCGCGCGGGCATGAGCACCGAGGTCGAGATCGACACCGGCTATCACCGCCTGCCCGGTTTCCTGCAGGACTGGTTCGGCGGCTCGGCCAAGGACCCGGGCTAAATGTCGCCGTTTCGCGCCAGGGGCGAGGGGAGCGATCCCCCGCGCGGGCTGATCACCGTCTCGATCATGCTCGCGACGATCATGCAGGCGTTGGACACCACCATCGCCAACGTCGCCCTGCCGCACATGCAGGGCAGCCTGTCGGCCACCCAGGAGCAAATCTCCTGGGTCCTGACCTCCTACATCATCGCCGCGGCGATCATGACCCCGCCGACGGGCTTTCTCGCCGGGCGCTTCGGGCGCAAGCGTCTGTTCCTGTGGTCGGTGGCGGGCTTCACGGTCGCCTCCATGCTCTGCGGTGCGGCGACCTCGCTCACCGAGCTGGTGTTCTTCCGCCTGCTCCAGGGGGTGTTCGGCGCCGGCCTGGTGCCGCTGTCCCAGGCCGTGCTGCTCGATACCTACCCGACCGAGAAGCACGGCCAGGCCATGGCCCTGTGGGGCATGGGCGTGATGGTCGGCCCCATCCTGGGGCCGACCCTCGGCGGCTATCTCACCGAGTTCTACAACTGGCGCTGGGTGTTCTACATCAACCTGCCGGTCGGGTTGATGGCGCTGACGGGCATCCTCGCCTTCGTGCCCGAGACCGCCAAGGATCGGGATCGGCCCTTCGACGTGTTCGGCTTTGCGCTGCTGAGCCTGTCGATCGGGGCCTTCCAGATGATGCTCGACCGGGGCCAATCGCACTCCTGGTTCTCCTCGACGGAGATCGTGGCCGAGGCGGTCACGGCCGGCCTGTTCCTGTACCTGTTCCTGGTGCACATGTTTACCGCGGACAGGCCCTTCATCGAACCGGGGCTGTTCAAGGACCGCAACTTCAACATCGGCCTGTTGTTCATCTTCGTCGTCGGCGTCATCCTGTTGGCCACGCTGGCCTTGCTGCCGCCGTTCCTGCAGGGGCTGATGGGCTATCCGGTGCTCACCACCGGCTCCGTCCTCGCCCCGCGCGGGGTCGGCACCATGGTCGCGATGATGGCGGTCGGACGGCTCAGCGGCAAGCTCGACGCGCGGCTGATGATCATGGCCGGACTGCTGCTCACGGCCCTGTCGCTGTACGATATGGCCGGTTTTACGACCGACGTCAGCATGTTCACGCTCATCTACACGGGCGTCGTCCAGGGCCTGGGCCTGGGCTTCATCTTCGTGCCGCTGAGCACCATGACCTTCGCCACGCTGGCGCCGCACTTTCGCACCGAGGGCACGGCGATGTACAGCCTGATGCGCAACATCGGCAGCAGCATCGGCATCTCGGTGATGATGACCATGCTGAGCCGCAACGTGCAGACCAACCACGCGGCCTTCGTCACCTTCCTCACGCCCTTCAACCACGCCCTGGATGCCGTCAAGCAGTGGAACCCGGCCACCGCCCACGGCGCGGCGGCACTCAACGGCGAGGTCACGCGCCAGGCGCTGACCCTGGCCTATCTGCAGGATTTTCGTATCATGATGTGGGTGACGATACTGGCGCTGCCGCTGCTGTTCCTGCTGCGCGGTCCCAAACACGGCGCGCGCTCGGCGGCCCCGGCCGCCGCCGTGAGCGAATAACGACGAGGGGTTATGTACCGACAAATCCTATTGGCCTACGATGGCACCCGCGAAGGGCGGGCCGTGCTCAAGGAAGGCGCCGAGCTCGCCCAGGCCTGCGGGGCCGCCGTCCACCTGCTGGCCGTGGTCAACCCACCCAGCGGCTTCGTCTTCGCCGACGCCGTCGAGCACAGCGGCCTGGTCGACTCCGAGACCGAGCGCTTCGAGCAGGTCCTCGCCGAGGGCGCCGAGAAGCTGCGCGCCCGGGGCCTTGCCGCCGAGGCCACCCTGCGCCACGGCAACCCCACCGAGGAGATCCTGGCTGTGGCCAACGACATCGGTGCCGAGCTCATCGTCCTCGGCCATCACCGGCGAGGGCCCATCATCCGCTGGTGGCGCGGCGCCGTCGACGCCGACATCCTCGCCGAGGCGCGCTGTAGCGTCTTGGTGGCGATAGCGCCGGGGGAGGAAGGTAACGCCAACGGGGGTCCTGATAGCGAGAGCGAATAGGGCGTTCGAGGCGGGATTCTCTATGCGGCCCGTGCCTGGCCGCGTCCTACGCGCGCGGGTGGGCGCCGCGCCCACGACGGAGCGCAAGGCGGATCTGCTTCTCCGTCTCAATAATAGCGAATAATGCTGCGCCGATGGCAATCACCAAAACGCCGTCGTGAAACGGTAGGGATTCTGTAGCGAACACAGCCTGTAGCGGCGGCAGATAAGTAATGGCGACCTGCGCCGCCGCGATCGCGGCCACCACGACCCATAGCACTTTTGTCCCTCGCACCGCCTTCCAGGTCAATGAAGTGCCGTAGATATTACGAATGAAGAACAGATGAAAAATTTCCATTACCACCAGGGTGTTCACGGCCAGCGTCCGAGCCAAGTCCACGGAGTAGCCCTGGTCCATGGCATAGTAATAAATGCCGTAAACACCCATCAAGAAAAGCAAGGAAACGAACACTATATGCCACACCAGCTCGCCGCTTAACAGTGGCTCGTCTCGCACTCGCGGGGGGCGGCGCATAGTGTTATCTTCGGTCGGCTCAAAAGCGAGCGCTATACCCAGGGTAACAGCGGTAATGAGGTTGACCCACAGGATTTGAACCGGGGTGACGGGCAGCGTCATGCCGAAGAACAGCGCCACCACAATAGTCAAGGCCTCACCGGCATTGGTGGGCAGGGTCCAGCTGATCACTTTCTTCAGGTTGTCGTATACGGTGCGGCCTTCTTGTACCGCGGCAACGATCGATGCGAAATTGTCGTCGGCGAGGACCAGCTCCGCTGCTTCCTTGGCGGCCTCGGAGCCTTTGAGCCCCATGGCGATTCCCGCGTCCGCCCGCTTCAAGGCGGGGGCATCGTTGACCCCGTCGCCGGTCATCGCCACTGTCATATCGTGTGCTTGCAGAGCGGTCACCAGGCGCAGTTTATGTTCCGGGCTCGTACGGGCGAAAACGTCGCAGTCGAGCACACTTTGCTTTAATTCGCTGTCGTCCATGCCATCGAGGTCGCCTCCGGTCAGGACCTTGTCGGAATTTCGTAGCCCGATTTGCCGGCCGATCGCGGCAGCGGTCTTTGCGTGATCGCCGGTAATCATCTTCACGCTGATGCCGGCGTCGTGGCATTCCGCGACGGCGGCGATCGCGTCGGGGCGCGGTGGGTCTATCATCCCCACCATCCCAAGCAGGGTCAGGGTGCCCTCGACGTCCGTATTTTCCAGCACGGTTTGTTCCGGCTGCACCGCCTTCACGGCAAAGGCCAGCACACGCTGGCCCTGTGCGGCGATGCTTTCCGCCTCCTGCTCCCAGTAACCGCAATCCAGCGGTTCGTGCACTCCATCGGCTGCACGCTGATTGTGACACATGGCGAGGATCCGCTCCGGGGCGCCCTTTACAAAGACGAACGCCTGTTGCGCATGGTTGTGATTCAAGGTGGCCATAAAGCGGTGGCTCGCATCGAAGGGTATGACGTCGGTCCGCGTCCATGTCGCTTGTTCGCCGCGGACGTCGACATCCATTTTCCCGGCAAAGGAAAGCAGGGCTCCTTCCATCGGATCGCCTTCGGCATGCCATACGCCGTTTCTCTCATGCAATGCCGCGTCATTGCAGAGCGCGGCAGCCCGTGCGAGTTCCTCTAATACCGCATGTTCAGTAGGATTTATCTGCGCATCCTCGAGCGTCAGCACGCCTTTGGGCGCGTAACCAACGCCTTCCAGGGTAAACAGGTGCTGGTGTGTCAGCACCGAGGCGACCATCATTTCATTTCGCGTCAGCGTTCCGGTTTTATCGGAACAGATTACCGATACCGAACCCAGTGTCTCGATGGACGGCAGTCGTCGCACAATTGCGTGGCGTCTCGCCATCGCCTGCACGCCAACCGCGAGGGTAATGGTGAGTACGGCGGGCAGGCCTTCGGGAATCGCGGCGACCGACAGACCGACTACCGACATGAACATTTCGGAGAAGTCGTGATGGCCGACGAAATACCCGTATATCAACAGCAGCGCCGCAATCAGTAATATGAAAACCGTCAGCCACTTGGCAAAAATTCCCATTTGCCTGACCAGGGGTGTGGTGAGTGTTTCCACCTCAGAAAGCAGGCTACTGATTCTGCCGATTTCGGTCTCGCCGGCCGTGGCCACTGCTACACCCTTGCCCTGGCCCGAAACCACCAGGGTGCCGGAAAAGACCATGCACGAGCGATCGCCCAGCGGTGCCCGTTCGGGGACCGGTTGGACCTGTTTTTCGACTGGCACGGACTCGCCCGTCAGGATTGCTTCCTGCACCGACATGCCGTGCGCGGCAAGCAGGCGCAGGTCGGCGGGCACCTTGTCGCCGGCCTCGAGCAGCACGATATCGCCGGGCACGAGTTCCTCGCCATCGATGCTGACACGCTCACCGCCACGAACCACGTTCGCCCGCGGCGCAAGCATCTGGCGAATCGCGTCCATCGCCTTTTCCGCCTTGCCCTCCTGGATAAAACCGATAAGGGCGTTGGCAACGACCACCGCCAGAATGACACTGGTATCGGTCCAGTGGCCCAGCGTCGCGGTAATCAGTGCCGAGCCGAGCAATACATAGATGAGAATGTTGTGGAAATGCCGCACGAATCGCAGCAGTGGGCTGCGTTTCGCTGCTTCCGGTAAACGATTGGCACCGTGTTTTGCAAGACGGGCCGCGGCCTCGTCGCGATCCAGGCCAGCGGCGGAGGTGGTTAGTCCGTTGAGTGCCGACTCCGCAGGCACGCTGTGCCAGGTGGCCTGTGGTTCAACTGGTTTGGTTGTCGGCATGCGAGCCCTTTATGGTTATGGGCAGACGAACTGTTGCGCTTGACATTGATTCGGTGATTCCTACGGGGCGAATCGCAATCTAGGATCTCGGGGGCTCGGAGCGCCAGAACGGCGCGGCTCGCCTGTAAAGAAGGCCTTACCGCAAACACCTGGAATGCAGTGGTCGCCTGTGTTCCTGTAAATATACAGCGAGTTCACACAGGGTCAAATGTCAGCGTCGGCCGGCGGTCTAGCGGGGTTTCGACTCCAGGAACGTCCCCGCGTTTTCGCCTGCGGATCAGTCGGTTGAGGACTAGGGCACTGGCGCTTCGAACAGGTCCTCGCCGAGGCGCGATGGAGCGTCTTGGTGGCGATAGCGCCGGGGGAGGAAGGTAACGGGAGCGGGGGTTCTGGTACCGAGGGCGAATAGCGGGTTCGAGGCGGGATTCTCTATGCGGCCCGTGCCTGACCGCGTCCTACGCGGTCTGTTCACCGAGTAGCTCTGTGACGAGTTCAATGGAGTTGGACCACCCAAGATTGCGCTGCGGGGTTCGATTGATCTTCATGATAAGCTCGCCCAGGTCTACGTGCCGCAAACCACCTTGATACAGAATCGAGTGCTTATAGAGGTCCATCAGGTCGTTCATGTTGCCGATGAGGCTCCTACTCGTTGTCTTTGTAAATTCATAGGAATCGTAAGCCGCGAAGGCCCTGTTGGCCTTGTCCGGCTCAATACCCTCCATGGTCAGCAGCTGGCCGAGACCTCTTAGAAATATCTCGGGTGTCTTTTCAATATTGCTCTTCTTGACGCCAAATATCACAAATGAAAGAAGGGTCTTCTCATTGACAAAAAGGAGTGTTTTTCTCCTGTCAACGGTAAAGAGATTGATGTACCAATTGCCAAGCAATGAGCCCGAAGACCTGGGCTCGACCAGCTGACTCGGTTTAATACCCAGTGCCTTTTGGACCCTGGGCGGTGCATCTAAACTGAAGCATGTGAATCACATTGCATAACCATCAGCATCAGCGTTGGTACGCAGCGCCGTCCACTGCAGGCTGTCGTTGCGCGCCATGGTCCAGACAATGTCCTTCAGCCGCGGAATTTGGAGGGCTCTTGTTCCCACCGACTGATGCGATGGCCTCATCTCGCGAAGGGCAAGGTAAGCAGGAAAATCGCCGTACTGACCAGGATAATCAGGGGGCCGGCAGGGACTCCCGTTGCGTGGGACAGGACAATGCCCAAGGCCGCCGAGCCGAGGCCGATTGCCGTCGCGCCCATCGTGTATTGCCTGAGGCTCCTACAGACGTTGCGCGCAGCGCATGGGGGAATCGCCACCAGGGCGGCGGTCAGTAGACCGCCCACCATCTTGACCCCGAGCGCCACCATTACGGCAATCAGGAATAGGTAGAGCAGGTTGTACCGTCTGGCGGCGATGCCCTCGGCGACGGCGAGCTCCTCCGAGATGTTCGCAAGCACAAGCCGTGGGTAGGCTCGCTTGAGCGTCAGCACGATGGCGAGTGACGCCAGGATGGACAGTACAGCACCAGGCGGGGTGACCTTCGAGATATCGCCGACCAGCGCGGTTTCCGCCTGTTGCATGGGCAGAAACAGGAATGTGATCGCCACACCGGAGGCGAAGACCAACGCGGTCAGGGCCTCCATAGGCAGCCTCGTTATTTTCTCGAACCACCAGATCAATACAACGCCCAAGATCACGAAGGGGAATGCTCCGATCGAAACATCGAGGCCCCACAGCAGCGCTAGCGCTATTCCCGGCAGCGTCAGGTGGCCCAGTGGGCCGGCCACGAGCGCCATCCTGCGGCTCAGCATCAAGGTGCCGAGATATCCGGCGGCCGCGCCGATGGACATTCCCGAAACCAGACTGAGAGAGAGAGTATCCATGTGCCGCTACTCGTGGCTGTGCTTGTAGAGGGTCACGTCGTGCCCGAATAGCCGCTGCAGATTTTCCGCGGTCAGCGTCTCGAGGGGCGGGCCCATGCAGACCAGTTGTTTGTTCAGACACAACACCATCGACGAAAGCCTGTGGACCATGGCCAGGTCGTGCGTGACGATAAACATGGTCAGCTCCCGCTCGCGCCGAAGCCGCCCCAGTAGCGTATAGACCGTCTCTTCACCGCCGATATCGATACCGGCTGTAGGCTCGTCGAACAACAGAACGTCAGGGTCGTTGGCGAGCGCCCAGGCGATGAGCAGCCGCTGGAATTGGCCGGAAGAGAAGTCGCCGATCTGCTTTGTCGCGGCCTCCGCCCCGAGTCCGACCCAACGGAACAGCTC
>Ga0209918_1001917_pt1 | contig 10463 bp, 10 predicted proteins | sample SalPonD_shore_MG_FD_185712 | JGI IMG/M metagenome (GOLD analysis project Ga0209918, IMG submission 185712) | Salt pond soil microbial communities from South San Francisco under conditions of wetland restoration - Salt Pond MetaG... | ecosystem: Environmental > Aquatic > Marine > Intertidal zone...
GGACCTCTACCGGCCGGCGGTGAGCGCCGCCGTGGCTGACCTGGTACCGTCAGAGCGCCGGACGCGCGCCTTTGGCTACATCTACTGGTCCATCAACCTTGGCGCCGCCGTTGCGCCGGTGGTTGCCGGTCTCCTGGCGCACTACGGCTACTTCCTCCTCTTTGCAGGTGACGCTGCCACCACATTTCTCTTTGGGCTGCTGGTGCTCTGGAAGCTGAAGGAGACCATGCCGGAACACGTGCATCCGGAGCATCACGATACCGAGGTGCGCAGGCGCAGCTTTTCTCTTCTCCGGCGTGACCCGTTCTTTCTGGTTTTTGTGGCACTGACGTTTGTGCTCACAGCCATTTACGTACAAAGCTACTCAACGCTTCCCATCGCCATGAGCGCGCGCGGAATTGGGCCCGGAGGATACGGGGCGGCAATATCGGTAAACGGCCTTCTTATTGTAGTACTGGGAATTCCGCTTGCCCGGCTTATTGAGCGCTGGAAGAAGTTACCGGCTATTGCGGGTGCAGCGCTTCTTCTGGCGGTTGGCTTTGGGCTGGGGCGGTTTCCCGGCGGATTGGCGCTTTTCATCACCGGCATCATCATCTGGACGCTGGGCGAGATCATAAACGCTACGGTTGCGCCGGCGTTTGTAGCCGGTCTTGCCCCCGACGGGCAGCAGGGCATGTATCAGGGCGTCTACGGATCCGCGTGGGGGCTTTCCATTTTTGTGGGTCCCGCCGTTGGCGGTTGGGTCCTTGGTACGTTTGGCGCGGCGGCGCTGTGGACCGGCTGTTTTGCCGTTGCCGTTGCCGCCGCGGCGTGTTATCTCATGCTTTCACGTGCTGCGGAACACCGGCAGTAGTTTTCTCCATCCACGCCGTGAAACCGACGGGGTTTATTTCGATGTTTGCGTTGCCGAACGCGGTCCGCCCAACCATCGTCCTAATTTCTTCCACGCTGTACGCACGCTTTATGAGCATGTGACGGAACGTAAAGCGGGTGAACGCCTGTGAAAAGATGCCGAGATCCATGGCACGAACTTCCCGGTCAATATCGTCCATTGTAACGTCGCTTCTGAGGTCCACCAGGAGCGCGGTACCGCCCGGCGCAAGGACGCGGTGCATTTCAGAAATTGCGCGAACCGGCTCACTGAAGTTCTTGAACGCCGCCTGACAGATCACAACGTCAAACGATGCGTCTGCGAACGGCAGCGCGGACGCGTTTCCATGCTGAAAATCTACGGAAACAGCCGCTGTGCGCGCGTTTTCCCGGGCAATCCGTACAAAGCTCTCACTGATGTCTACGCCGGTGGTGCGATAGTCCCCAAGCCGGGCAAGCTCAATGCAGAAGTAGCCGGGACCAGGCGCAACTTCCAGTACGCGGGCACCGGCCCAGAGGCGCCCGGCAATGAGGGCCGCCATGCGCGTGTGACGCACACGGTCCTTTCCGGTTGAAGCCGCGTACCAGCGAGCAATCACGCCCTCCATACCGATCCCTTTGTACGCCTTCATGCCTTCTCCCTCCCGGTGCCGAGTGATATGAGGCCGTTTGAAAGAAGTCCCAGGCCCAGCCCGGTGACAACGCCAACGGCAAGTCCTATCCCGGTGGATATCCAGCTGTGGCCAAAGATATAGCCAAAGAGCCCGCCTGCCGCGACGCCAAGGAACAGGAACCCTGCATAGAACAATCCAACTGCCTCTCCACCGTGTCTGTGCCAATCTTTCATCCATTCTTCCATGCCAAACCCCTCAAACTCCGACACGAACGCTTCAAAACCGTGCGCCAGCTCAGCTTCATCAAACTTCTCAAGTGTCATCTTTATCGCTTCTTCTTCCGTATGGCCTTCCGCCATCAGGTCTCTCAGCCCGTCGGTCAGGTAGGTGCGGATCTCCTCCGCAAAATCCGTGTTGCGCGGTTTCAGGCTCAGTTTGCGCCGGTAGCGGTCAGCCTTTCTCCTCAGCTTCTCCCGCTTCTGCTCAAGCTTTGCCTGGAGAAGATCGCGATAGCCCATCTCTCCCGTGCCGGTGTAGCCTGCCTTTCGCGCAACACGTTCCACCATCTTGTCGATCTCTCGCGCAGCATTGCTGCCTATTTTCTCACTCATTGAGTGCCGCCTCCTTCAATAAGATGTCTATGATTTTCTTCAAGTGTTCCCACTCGCTTTTCTTGCGGGCCAGTTCCGCCCTTCCCTCCGGCAGGAGCGCGTAGTACTTCCGCCTGCCTCCGCCGCCGGACTCGTCTCCCCAGTAAGAGGAGATGAGCCGGTTTTCTTCCATTCGCTTGAACGCCAGATAGAGCGTTCCTTCTTTGAGCTCAAAGGCGTCACCGGTGCGCTTTTTGACCCGTTTGGCAAGCTCGTAGCCGTAGAGATCTTCAACCGATAGCATTGCCAGAATGATGAGTGTGATGTGGCCTTTGAGCATCTCTTTTTCGATATTCACTTTTCTCACCTGCCCTTGCCGCAGAAATCGGCCCTTCATCGATTTGTAAATACATAATAATACCTATTACCTAATAAAGCAAGGTATTTTGTTCCGATGGAAACATATTGGCATGCCGGCCGTGCCGGGCGGGTTCCAACTCGGACGGCGTGCGGGCGCCGGAGGTGAGGAAGCTGGAGGTGCAGAGGGGAAACCGCGGCCCACACCGGCGTGCAGTGGGTTACAATAGGGTGAGCGCCGGGATAGAACCATGAACCGTATCGCCTTCACACTCGTGGCTCCCCCCGCAAACCTCAAGGGCCACCTGGAATGCTTTCGCATTTCAACCTATGGGTATGCCGGCTAAGTTTCCGTGAACGAGTTCTACCGCGACGTGGTGGGATCATCGTACCTTGCTCTATGACGAGTTTTTACAATTCTTTTCCGAAATTGCGCCGTAGAATAGTGCAAAACTCGACCTAAGGGAGTGTGCAATGCGAACAGTCGCTGTAATGAATAGGATTTCTGTTGACGGGTACTTTGCCAGCAACAATGAGGAAAGCTGGGGCATGGACTGGTTTATGCCGGACCCGGAAGTGGACCAGGCTGTGCGCAAAATCGTTTTTTCCACAACCATCCGGGAAGCTACATGGGAGAACACGGAACTTCACCGCGGAAACCTGGCGGAAGTGGTGCGCGATCTCAAGGCCGGGGAGGTCTGAACAGAGCGTAGCCTGGTGATTCCGGCACTGCATCCGGAGCCGTGGAATTTTCCTAAAGGCGAAGAGTCTGCAACGTTACTGCAACGCTTGTCCGCTATTCTGATGATCAAAGACAAACCGTTCCGGGTTGAACGGCGATGCTCTGCAATTATACCAGCGCCGGAGCAGAATGTGCTCTGGCAGAAGGAGTAAAACGATGAAAAAGTTGACGGGGGTTGTGGTTCTCCTGGCCGCGGTAGCGGCCCTTGGTTGTGCCACGGGCGTAAGCGAAAATCCGAATGCTGTGGGACAGTACAGCTTTGGGACACCTTCCAACCTGGGGGCGGAGATCAACAGCGCGGCGCCGGATGGCTCACCCTGCATCTCTGCAGACGGTCTGGAGCTCTATTTTCACTCCGGACGGCCGGGAGGAGCCGGCGGCATGGACCTCTGGGTGGCAACGAGAAGCTCCGTGGACGCTCCCTGGGGTGCCCCGGTGAATCTGGGACCTACGGTGAACAGCCCCGCAAATGAGATTGCGCCGAGCATATCTTCAGACGGGCTCGAGCTCTACTTCAGCGACTATGTTTCATACCGCCCGGGTGGAGTCGGGAAATCGGACATCTGGGTGGTCAGGCGCCGCACCAGGAACTCGCCCTGGAGCACCCCTTTGAACCTGGGTCCGATGGTAAACACCCCGGGGGAAGAGATCACCCCTGAAATCTCTGCCGACGGCTTAGAGCTCTACTTTGAATCAGATCGGCCGGGGGGAGTGGGAAGTGACGACCTGTGGGTGGCACGGAGAGCGAGCACGTCCGCCACCTGGGAAGCGCCGGTGTGGCTCGGGGCGGCAATAAACGGTGAAGGAATGGACCACTGCGCCACCATCACGAACGACGGGCTGACGCTTTTCTACGACAGCAATGCAGCCGGTGAAAAGACGGGAGACCTCATGGTAACCCACTACCTGAGGTCGCAGAACAACTGGAGCGAGCCGGTCAACCTTGGCAGCGCGCTTTCAGGTCATTACGCTTCTGACATCTCGGCGGACGGTGAGACGCTGTATTATACATCTGAAGCTCCCGGCGGTGCCGGCGCGACTGACATCTGGCAGGTACCTATCCGGTTGAACGGCAAACCGGTGTCCGAATAGCGGCCGCCTGGCACGCCGGGTCAGAGGACGCGGTTTCTTCCCGCCTTTTTTGCCTGGTAGAGTGAGCGGTCTGCGCGCCTGATAAGTTCCTCCGGAGTTTCCCCGGGTACAAGCGCGGCGACGCCACCGGAGAGGGTTACCACCAGTTCCCGTTCTCGCCACGTCTGTTGCTCAACACTGGTGCGAAAGTGTTCGGCGTGCCGGACCGCATCCGCGCGGGAAAGTCCGGGGAGGATTACCAGAAACTCTTCTCCTCCGTAACGGCCCACTATGGCGTTTTCAGGAAAGGTGCTTCTCATGATGCCGGCAACGCGGCGCAGCACTTCGTCACCGGTGGTATGACCAAACGTATCGTTTGTCTCCTTGAAATGATCCACATCCAGCATGGCAATGCAGAGCTTCTCCGGATGGGTGGCGCAGTGGCGGACGTAGTCTTGTAGTGTGTCCAGAAGGGCGCGCCTGTTTTTTACCTGGCAGAGTGCATCCGTGTTGGATTCAATTTTGAGGGACCGGATGTTTTCCGCAAGGTGGTGCACCATGGTATTCAGGCGGCTGTTGAGCTGGTAGAACTCGTCCTTGCTTGAGACGCAGTACTGGATGCGGTAGTCTCCTGCCTCCACCGCGCTCATATACTGGTTCAGCCGCTCTATGTTTGTGATGAAGTGGCGGGAGAAGTAGAATCCGGCAGCCAGCGCAACGAGCACAAACGCTGCGGTGATACCCACTATCGTCCAGAGAATGGGCTGGATTTCCCGGTAAAGTTGCGTGGCGGGAATGATGGAAACCAGCTTCATGCGCAGCCGAGGCGCGTTGACAAATGTGGCGTAGTAGCCGCTGCCCTGATAGGTGAAATAGCTCCCCTGATTATTCAATTTTGAAAGCCGGTTCCACTGCGGCAAGGAGGCCATGTCAAAGAGCGTTGTCTCTTTTTCGTTGAGCATGAGGGTTTCCCCTCGTTCTGACACCGCGGCAATCTGGGAGGTGCGGTTGCCCGCATCCTGCTTGAACAGCCGGAAAAAGCTGTTCATGTGCGTGTCCATGCTGAGCACGCCCTGAAACGCTCCGGCTTCATCGCGAATGGCAACGGCAGCGCTCATGACCAGATCGTGGGTGACAAACTCAACGTAGGGATCTACCCATACGATGTCGTCCGCAAACCGCGCCTTCATGTACCACGGACGCAGGCGCAAATCATATCCGGGCGGCGGTTTCCACTTTGGGCTTACCAGTAACTGGTTATCCGGCGTTCCAAAGTAGATCCACGAACGCTCGGGGAAGAGCGCACGCGTGAGCTCCCAGTCTCTCAGAATGGTGCGCCGAGCCGCACTGCGTTCAAATATACGCGGAAGCTGTGGTTCGCGAGCCAGTGTCCGGAGCGCGTTCTCCATATCTTCCACGTGGCGATCTACCACGTGCGTCTTTATAGATTGAAGGAGGAGTAACTGCTCCTTTTCAAGCTCACCCGCAAGCGATTCTCTCACCAGCCGAAGTGTTGCGAATCCCAGAGCAAGCGCGGGTAACAGGATGAGAAGCACAAAGATAATTGAGAAGCGTTGCCTGATAGTTGTTTGCATGTATCTGACAGCCGTGACGGTCCCAGTTGCACACCTACTTTATCATACTTCCCGGGGATACCGAAACTCTTTGCCCTCCGGTCCGCGGAATACATAGGCGTCCTCCTCCGTGCGCAGCAATGAGGACTCTACCGGCACCTTCCCACCGCCCTCCGGGAGGTCTACGGCATAGGTGGGCATGGCGATTCCGGAGAGGCGAGACCGTAATTGTTGCATGAGCTGGACACCGCGCTCCACCGGCACGCGAAAGTGGGCGGTGCCGGCGGCAAGGTCCCCCTGGAAAAGGTAGTACGGCTTTACCCCGGCGCGCACCAGACCGCGCATAAGCTGCTCAAGGGTGCGGGCATCGTCATTAATTCCGCGCAGGAGCACCGCCTGGTTCAGCACCGGGATACCTTCTGTGAGAAAGGTTTTTACCGCCAGCCTGAACGCATCCGTGATCTCCCGCGGGTGATTGGTGTGGATAACCGCCCAGACAGAGCCGTGGCGCCCAAGGCGGGCAGCAAGTTCCGGCGTCACGCGCGAGGGAAGCACCACCGGCATACGCGTGCAGACTCTGATAATGTAGTCCGGATTAACCCTTTTCAGCCGGGAGATGATGCGGTCAAGCTCAGCATCACCTAACATGAGCGGGTCTCCGCCGGAAAGAAGGACTTCCTGCACCGCGGGCGTGCGTTCCAGGTAGGCACATACGTTTTCCAGTTGTTCCGCGGTCAGGCGCCCGCCGCCGTGGCCGGTGAAATGGCGGCGGAAACAGTGGCGGCAGTAGGTGGCGCAGCGGTCATTTGCCAGAAGAAGCACCCTGTCGGGATAGTGATGCACCAAACGTTCTGCTACCAGATAGCGCCGGTCTCCAATAGGGTCAGGTGTTTCAGATGGAAGCGTGATCTTTTCTCCGGCGCGAGGGATAAACTGGGCGGCAATGGGGTCTGCGTCCGGGTCATGAGAACGGGCCAGACCGGCGTAATATCGGCTCACCCCGTAGGGCAGCCGTGTCTCCGGATCAATACCGGAGAGGATATCCTTGTTCATTTCTCGCAATATATCGAAAAAACTCGCGACACGCTATTCCAGAGCGGCAAAGAGGTTGTTCAGCGACTCTATCATGGTTGGGTGCGCAAAGGCGGCGTCCCGCAGCGAGGTGTAGGGCAGCCCTCCCATCATGGCAATTTGAACCGCGCCTGCCACTTCTCCGCCCTCCGGGCCAAGCATGGTAAACCCAAGGATGCGGTCCGTATCAGCTGCGACCACCGCTTTCATGAAACCGGCGGTCTCATCTATTTCAAGCGCCCGGGCAACGGAGGTCATGGGAAGCTTTGCCACCCTGAGTGACACGCCGGCCTCGCGCGCTTCTTTCTCTGTCATGCCCACCCGTCCAAGCTGCGGATCTGTAAACACCGTGTAGGGAACAAGCCTATCTGCCACGGTTCCACGTCCGTCTCCATACAGGTTGCGCAAGAGGATTCGCGAATCGTCATATGAGATGTGGGTGAACGCGGGGCCGCCTTTCACATCGCCTAATGCGTAGATGCCGGAGACATTTGTTTCAAGCCGGTCATTGACACGGATGTATCCCCGGCTGTCTGTTTGGATACCGGCCGCACCTGGACGGAGTGCCGTGGTGGCCGGTGCGCGTCCTGCGGCAAGCAAAAGATGTGAACCGTGAATCTCCTCTTCCCCGTCTGCTCCTTTCACGCGCACCGATACGCCGCCGCTTTCCGACTGTGCACGGGTAACCTCCGTGCCGGTGAGGACACGGATGCCTTCTCCGCGGAAAACTCCGGTCAGCGCGTCCGCCGCGTCCTGATCTTCATGCGGCAGAATTTGAGAGCCGCGCTGTATTACCGTCACCTGGGAGCCGTAACGCGCAAACATCTGTCCAAACTCGCAGCCCACGTAGCCGCCGCCTATGACAATGAGGTGCTTTGGAACGGCAGCCAGCTCCATGACAGATTCATTGGTGAGGTAGTCTACGCTTTCCAGACCGGAGATGGGAGGCACTGCCGTGTGGGTTCCGGTGTTAATGAAGAATCGGGTGGCAGTGACCGGAAACGCGTTACCGTCAGAAGCGGTTACCAGAAGCCGCTCGCTTGATTTAAATGCGGCGCTGCCGCGGATGAGGGTCAGGTTTTCCGTGCCGGTGAGAGCTTTTTCACTGCCGCCCCGGAACATATCGACTATGCTGCGCTTTCTCTCTCTCACGCGGACCATATCAACAGAGGGGGCGGAGGCGAGCACGCCGTAATCTTCAGCGCGGGAAGCCATGTGCGCAACGCGGGCGCCGGCCACAAGAGTTTTGGTTGGCGTGCAGCCGTAGTTTACACACGTACCGCCTACATTGCGCGCCTCAATGAGGGCGGTCTTCTCTCCGCGGGCGGCAAGCTTCATGGCGAGCGGGGTGCCGCCCTGTCCGGAACCGATGATAACCGCGTCGTATTGATGTAATTCTGCCATATCGCTACTCCCCGTCCAGCATCTTGACCTTAGTTTATGAGTAATGATTACCGCGGCTAAAGTGAAGCATTTCCCGTCACGTGGATTCGCGGGCTGCAGCGTGCGCCGGCTGCGCAGAGTAGCTTGACCCACGCCCCGCAGTAGGGGTACACAAAAGTACGAGGGAACAAATGGAAGGCACTTTCAAGCGTGATCTGCAATATGCGAAGTTTTCCGCGTACGGATTTCTGAAGAATCTGCGGTTCTTTGAACCGTTTTTAATTCTCTTCTTCTTACAGCGCGGGGTGAGCTACCTGGAAATTGGCACGCTGTATGCCATAAGGGAAATTTCGGTCAACGTCCTGGAGATTCCCACCGGGGTTATTGCGGACGCGGCGGGCCGCCGGCGCACCATGGTGCTCTCATTCCTGGGCTATCTTGTATCGTTTGTACTCTTTTATTTCTCCCACACCTTCGGCCTCTTTGTGGTGGCCATGTTCCTTTTTGCCTTTGGGGATGCCTTCCGCACCGGTACGCACAAAGCGATGATCATGGCGTACCTTCGCATCAAGGGCTGGACCGAGCTCAAGACAGACTACTACGGCCACACCCGCTCCTGGTCCCAGGTGGGCTCCGCGGTATCATCGCTTATTGCGGCGGCCATCGTTTTCTATTCCGGTAACTACTCCACGGTGTTTCTCTTCTCTACCATTCCCTACGTGGCGGACCTGTTACTCATGCTCACCTATCCAAAGGAGCTCGATGGTACCACGCGGGCGGTCTCATTGGCGGAACTGTGGCAGCGCATGCTCGAAATTGGGCGTGAAACCATTACCGCCGCGCGCAACCCGCAGGCGCTGCGGGTGCTCATCAACGCAAGTATGTTTACCGGCTTTTACAAGGGCGCCAAAGATTTCCTGCAGCCACTTGTCCGCACCCTTGCCCTTTCCCTGCCGATCCTGGTCACCCTGGATTCAGAAAAGCGTTCCGCGGTATCCATTGGGGTGGTCTACAGCCTGCTCTACATTGGCACCTCGTTTGCCGCCCGCTTTTCAAACCGCACCGCAGACAGGCTGGGCGGACTGACGCGCTCCATGAATCTGGAGCTGGCCGCCGGCATCATTGCAGGCGTGCTGGTGGGTGTCTTTTACGCGCTGGGCTATCCCATTGTGGCGGTTCTCATTTTCATTCTGATCTACATTATCCAGAACCTGCGCCAGCCGGTAGCGGTGAGCTTTGTCAGCAACAGCGTGAGTGATGACATTCAGGCCACCGTCCTTTCTGTGCAGTCGCAGGCGCAGAGTCTCTTTGCGGCAATCATCGCCTTCCTGATTGGCGCGCTCGCGGATCTTTTTGGCGGAAGCATAGGAGTGGGAATTGGTGCCGTTTCGCTACTGGTACTGATTACCGTTCCGCTTTACCTGGTACGGGGGAACGCGGAAACGCGTTCTGTGTGAGTGGTGTCCCGGGACGGCTGCGGTGACAAAAACTGGCGGGTATGGTGTTTCAGTGATTGACACATAGAATACTTTTACGCTATGCCTTAGATAACACTACGCAGAAAGGAGCACGAGGATAACTATGATGAAGTTTATGACCTTCGTACAGTATCGTTTTGTAGTCGTCCATAGTGGATCTGCGTGCCCGGGAGTAGTGTAGCTAACTACCAGAGGTGAAATAACCGGCCGCAGTTCCATAGGGGATTGCGGCCTTTTTTGTTGGATGAAGAGTTATTTCAGCTTTTCCCGTCCAGGAAGGCCGCCGGCGTAAAGTCTGCGGCTTTTTTTGTGTCCAATGGCAAGGAGGCTTCACCATGGATCACAATTACCTTGATGCGCTCTACATGAGCAGGGAAAGGGGCAAGGATCTCCGCGACCTTGGGGAAAAGATGCGGAGGGCAAGAGAGTGCAGGGGCAGACCAGCGTCCCGAGGAGTGCGGTACCGGATAGGCGTGAGCCTGATTGCGCTTGGGAGAAGACTGGCGGGCGGCAGTGCCCGGACAGAGATGCCGGTCCCGCCCGCGGCTCAGGCTGGACCACGGTGACCGCCCGCACACCAGAGATAAACAGCAGATTCTTGAGCCAAAAGACGTAGCTGATCCCGGCCCGGCCGGGATCAGCTTTTTTGTTGACGCACCCCCGCGCGCATGCCATGCTCTTTCGTGGCGGCCCTGTGGCCGGCGGCTCTGCGC
>Ga0209918_1001921_pt1 | contig 10447 bp, 12 predicted proteins | sample SalPonD_shore_MG_FD_185712 | JGI IMG/M metagenome (GOLD analysis project Ga0209918, IMG submission 185712) | Salt pond soil microbial communities from South San Francisco under conditions of wetland restoration - Salt Pond MetaG... | ecosystem: Environmental > Aquatic > Marine > Intertidal zone...
CACCGCTGTTAGCGCTCTTCAGGGGGCAGGTGCCCCAACGGGGCACCAGGTTTCTAGGAACGACGCATTCCCCAAAACCCCGCCGCCTCATCCCAGCCAACAACTCACCCCCTGTTGTCCTCCTCTTCCCGGTAAACCGGGATCTTACGACTTGATAGAGAGGGGGACGAGGGACACCGATCGTCCCGGCCACCACCGGACCCTCTCATCGCGTCCGCCCCTTTCTCTGGTGAGAGAAAGGGGAGACAGCGGGGATCGAGTTGTTGTCAGCTGCCGGGATCAGTTGGTAGTGCGCCCTTCAGGGCGCACAGGGAACCCTGAAGGGTTCACTACACACCAGCACGGCTCACCGCTGACAGCGCGCCCTGCACCCCACCCTGCCAGCGCTGGCAGCGGGAGAACAGGTTTGTGCGAAGCGTTCTCCCCTTTCCCTGGTAGGTTGAAGATCCCGATTCTTTGTATTGGGAGGAAAGGGCCCAACGGGCGAACGAGGACAGGAGGGATAGAGTTGTTGCCAGCTGCCGGGATCAGTTAGTAGTGCGCCCTTCAGGGCGCACAGGGAACCCTGAAGGGTTCACTACATACCAGCGCGGCTCACCGCTGTTAGCGCCCTGCAGGGGCAGGTGCCCCAGAGGGGCACTATGTTTCTAGGAACGGCCCACCCTCAAAACCCCGTCGCCCCGTCGGAGCGGGATATTACCCGGCGCCCTTCAGGGCGCATAGGGAACCCTGAAGGGTTCACTACAAACCAGCGCCCGGATTCTTCCAGGTTTTGGCACACTCAGGGTAAGCCGAATCACAGGCAGGCGCCGTTACTTCAGGTGCGCCCGCTGTGCCAGGACCGTTTCCCACAACCGGTCCGGAAGCCTCTATTCGTTGAGATTCCGGAGCAGAGGATCGGACGAACGATCGAAGTATTTATTTAAGAAAGCGTCCAGGGTTCCCCGAAGCTGCTCCCGGGACACCAGCAGGGCGTCCCCGTGTTCCCCGCGCAATTCCAGAAATTCCTTGGGCGGGTTCGCGGCCGCGAACAGTTTCCGGCCGTGTTCGAACGGAATCAGATCGTCTTCGGTACTGTGCATGACCAGCACAGGACAATGGACCTGCCGGATGCGCTTCAGGTTATCGTATTTAATCCGGGACAGCAGGGTGACCGGAAAGACCGGAAACATCTCCCGGGCGATCCGGCGGATATTCAAAAACGTCGACCCCACCACCAGCACACCGGGACGGTGTTGTGCCGCCAGCCAGAGGGCAATGGCTCCCCCCAGGGAACAACCGTGAATGATGATCTCATGGGGCGGGATCCCCCGGGTGTCCGTGAGATAGTGCCAGGCAGCCTCCGCATCCCGGTACGTCCCCGCTTCGGTGGGCCTGCCCGTGCTCCGCCCGTAGCCGCGGTAGTCGATGATACAGGTACTGAGGTGCAAATCGTGGAAGATTGGCAGCAAATCCACCCGCTCGGAGATATTCCCGGCATTCCCGTGAAAGTAGAGCACCACGCCCCGGGAATCCGGATGGGGGACGAACCAGGCACCGAGCCGTTCCCCGTCCCGGGTGGTGATGGTCACCTCCTCGTAGTCCAGGTCCAGCGCCGCCGGCGTGGCCCGCATTTCGGTATCCGGGTGGTACACCATGAACCGCTGGAAGAAGTACACCAGGGCGGAAAGTCCTGCATAGAGAGCAACACCTCCTATGGCTACCATCAAAAGAGTCTTCATAGTCTGTTCCGTCTTCCGTTCCGTCGTCTCCGGGAGCCGGCACAGCCGCTCCGGGTTCATCAACCGCATCCTCTGTTCAGCCTGTCGGTCCGGATTCATTCCCCCGCCCGCTTTCCCGGCGGGATACGGCCTTTTATAATAACGCGGAAATGACAGAAAAAAACAACTGAAAGCCCTCACTCCGGGTAATCCGGTTCTGCTGCCCGCAGCACCTCCACAATCTCCCGGGAATTCAGAGCGGATGCAATCGAAATTTTTCGAAGCCGGCCCGGTGTGCTTTTCTTCCAATCCCGGTGAATCCGGGACAGGAACCCCGGAATTCGTTCGATTGCGTGAACATCCGGACCGGAGGAACGCCAGAATACACACAGGGCCCGGGCTTTCACCCGGGCCCTGTGTGGGTCCTCCAATCGTGAATAACGTCGCCGCCTGGTGTCCTCCCAGGGAGCGTTACTGCTGTTCCGGCTTATGGGGCCGGAATTTGGAAATCAACGGTGGTGGTTTCGCCGGCCGTCACTCCCACGTCCGGATTCACGGTCATGGTGTCGAAATCCGCGGCCACCGCCCGCAGGGCATACGAACCCTCGGCGAGACCGATCAGAGCATAATTGCCGTTGCTGTTGGTCAGGGTCGAGGTGACCACCGTATCCGCCTGTTCCACCCACACGCTGGCATCCGGAAAGGCCTGTCCCAGCGAATCGGACACCGCCCCGGCGATTTTACCGGCTTTGGTCAGGTTGGCGGCTCGTAACACCGGTTTAAAGATAAATCCGTTAAACCCGTCCGGATGCCGCAGATTGCCCCTGGCCACAAAGGATTTGCTCACGTCCACGTCCAGCAGCAGCTGGGCCGTCATCCCGGCGCGAACCATCAGCGAGGGACGGATAAAAATCTTCAGGCCGGTCTGGGCCCCGCTCGGTACCTTCAGATCGTACCGGGTGCCGTTTTTCAGCGTAATACCGGCGTCGCTGATGAACACCCGTACCAGGTCATATTCGCCCTCCGGCATGTCCTGTTCGGCCAGCGTAGCGGTTACGCCGTTGCGCAAATCCAATAAATTGTATTCTGAGGTATTATCAGTATCCCGGAAAATCGTGGTAAAACCGGTGGACCCGGTGTCGCCTGCCGTCCGGATATCGATGCTGTCGATGGAAACCGTTGCCGAGGCCACGGAATCCGCCGGAAAGGGAGCATCCGATAAGAAAATGGTCAGTTTGCCGGTGCCGCCCGGTGATTCGGTGGGCAGATCGCAGCCGGCGAAAAATACACCCAGTACCGCAATCAACATTCCCGTGAACAGTGCCTTCTGTGCTCTCATGTATTCACTCCTTCTCTCTTCTGATTCTGCATTCTTTCTGGTCCTCCTCGGGTTCGTCGAACCCGACTTACTTAGTATCAAGACCTGTGCCAGTCGGCGATCGCATCCCGTAAGTACTTGTATATAATGTATTTGTTTTGATTTCAGTATTTCGGACTTTCGACATGCCGGTCGAGCGGCCGAACCTTCCCGTCGAGCAGGACAACTCCGGCGAGACAATAGAGATCCCGGCAGAACGGGCCTGAGCGGGAGGTTCCGGTATGACGCAGCTCGGATCCACCCCCGCCTACTTGTTGTGTCCGGAAAGACACATGCAATGGCTGCATCCGGACACAAATCGCCTCAATACCGGCACACCCTCCCAGGTGAAAGGTCCGGGACAGCGCCCGGGGCATGCCGGATACCGGAAAACCGCCTCGGGGCCCCGAAACCCATATCCGGATATCCGCCGCCTGTGTTTAGGGTGCTGCGATCGATCCTTCACCTCTCGTAATTGATCCTTCACCCCCCGTAATCGATCCTTCACCTCTCGTAATCGATCCTCCACCTCTCGTAATCGATCCTTCACCTCTCGCGATTGATCCTTCACCTCTCGTAATCGATCCTTCACCTCCCGTCATTGATCCTTCACCTCCCGTAATCGATCCTTCACCTCCCGTAATCAATCCTTCACCTCCCGCGATTGATCCTTCACCTCCCGCAATCGATCCTTCACCTCCCGCAATCGATCCTTCACCTCCCGTAATCGATCCTTCACCTCCTGCAATCGATCCTTCACCTCTCGTAATCGATCCTTCACCTCCCGTAATCGATCCTTCACCTCTCGCGATTGATCCTTCAGGTCCCGCGATTGATCCTTCACCTCCCGTAATTGATCCTTCACCTCCTGCAATCGATTCTTCAGGTCCTGCAAACGCTCCTTCAGATCCTGCAAACGCTCCTTCAGATCCTGCAAACGCTCCTTCAGGTTCTGTCATTCTCTGCGGCGCTGGCAATAAAAAAAGCCCGGGCCGAAACCCGGGCTTTTTTCCCTCCTATGCGATTCAAATCTCAGTTTCCGGGCACAGCAGGCACGGAAAACACAAAATCGTATCCGGTAAGATTCTGCTGTTCCTGCAGCTCCACCGAGTAACTGGTGTCGGGGACCAGTCCTTCCGCTTCGGCCATCACGTCATAGGTGCCGGCCGGCGCCACGAGCAGGTACTTCCCGTCCGTGTCGCTGACCGTTCCGGCGATGGTATCCTGGCCCGCCACGGCGAAGATAGCAGCGTTGTCGACCGGGGCATTTTTCTCGTTCAGCACGGTGCCGGCGACGGTCCCGGAGACGTCCTTTTTAAACGCCCGGAAGGTGGGTTCCATGACGTACCGGTTAATCCCCGGATTCAGCTTCAACGATTTGGCGGCGTCAAAGTCCAGATACACGGTGATGAATTCCTGATCGCCCACCGTAAAATCCAGATTCAGCTTGATGCCCACCTGGGATCCGCTGGGGATCTTGAGGGGTTTGGTTTCCCCGTTGATGACCACCGTGCTCTGGTCCGTCACCACCAGCCGCATCTGGGTATAATGGCCGGTCCCCAGGGCGGTATCCACCAGGGTCTCCTTCAAACCGTTCACCAGGTCCAGAAAGTTGATGCTGGAATCCGGCTCCGCCAACACAATCCATTCGGAATCGGCCGCACTGATCTCTGCCGATTTGTGCAGGGAAATCTCTTTGATGTGGACGTTGACGGCTTCCACGTCACCGGGGATGGGGGCGTCGAACGCCTGGATCACCATCTGCCCGGTACCGGAAGTGTCCTGTTCCGTGGGATTCTGACAGGAAATGACCAGGGCACTCCCTATCACCACAATGAAAAATAGTTTGAATAATTTCATCACATGTCCTCCTTCGGCTCGGTTTGTCCAGTTCGGACCTGTCAATTTCCATTTGCCATTACATGGGTCAATTAGTATGCCAAGCGGGGGTTTCTATCCTTATCAGATTATTTTTATTCTATTTATGCAAATTTGATTTCTTGCACCAGTTCGACGAAATAGTCGAATTTTGTCCCACAGAGGGCGAAATCGGAGGGTTCTCTCTTCTGCAAAGGGAGCAAACAGGAGGTACACTTGCCGAAACGACGGGGGGGAGAGGGGACAAGGTGGTCCATCCCCGGCAGAGGAACGGACCACCGATCCCCCGGAATGCCGTCAGTGCCTATCTATGAATGCCGGCCGTTGGGAGCGCGCCGGGACGGCAGCATCTTTGGAAACACTTTACTTCCCGTTCTGGGCTTCCTCCCAGAAAGAAGCCGACGGCAGTTGCAGGTTGACGGCCTGTTTGGTGAAGGCGTCGGTATCGATATCGTTCCGCCGCTTGTAGAAGTCGAAGGTGGAATCGGCGTCGTATTTCAGCCCCAGGTAGTGATCCCGGTTTTCATACCGGTGTTCCCAGAGATTCCATTCGCTGTCGGACAACAATCCCGCCTGGTACGCGGTCCGGACATTGGCGCGGACCTTCTCCCAGTAGTCGGGATAATTGTTATAGAGGAACGGCGTTTTGTTGGTGACGGCGGGGATCCCCCAGGCGTTGCCCGGTATGTCGTACAACGCATACGGCACCCACTTCACCGGGTTGTTCGACGCCACCCAGGCCCGGGCCTCCGCATACCCGTGATCCGCGGCGAACTGCATCATTTCGGTCATGTCTTCCTGGACCTCCCAGATGCCGTGCCACTGGGTGAAATCCGCGCCCATCATCTCGGCGCCGTGCCGGAACCGCCGGCCCTCGTGATGCCAGGCATAGTACAGTAACCGCTCCGGCTCTTCATCCCAGCCGTTCAACACCGGATCCGAGTAAAACTTGCCGTTCGCCTCCTCCCGGCTGATCACCCCGTCGTCGGTCATCCGCGTCGTCCACCGGACGAACAGCCGGCGGATTTCATTATACTGCAGGTTCACCAGGTCGGCGGTCAGAAAATAGGTGTCCGTGAAATCCGGGGCGTGGCAGCTCTTGCAGATGGATTCCATCCGGTCCCGCTTGGTCTGCCAGTCCCCCAGGTGCTCCTGGTCCCAGACCGTCCGGAAGCTCCAGGGCGCCTGCGACTCCCAGGCCAGCCGGGCGCTTACGTTGTGGGTGCTCTTCTGGACCCCGTTGGCGTCCATGTGGCAGGTGGTACAGACCGGCACCTCCAGGGGAATCCCGTCCTGATCCTCACTCCAGTAACTCAGATCCCAGCCGTGCCCCTTGGCGTTAAAGATGTTGCCGTGCTTGGATTCATTGTAGATTTCGATGTGGGGATGATCCGGCCCGATATGGCATTCCCCGCAGGTTTCGGGCTGGCGGGCCACCGCCAGGTCGAAACTGTGCTTGGCATGGCAGGCGTCGCACTCCCCCACACTCTTATCCGGCCAGATATTCCCGATTTGATGGCACTGCTCGCACCCGTTCCGGGTGGCCAGCGGAAATTCGAACACCGCCCGGTCCGCGTTTTTCAACAGCCAGAACTGGTGGGCGTGTTTGCTGTTCGTAAACTCGTCCACCTGTTCCTGGTGGCATTCGGCGCAATCGTTGGGCGTGGGATGCCGGGCTACCACGATGTCGCTCTCCGGGCAGGTGAAGGCATCGAAGTCGCCTTCCTGCGCCTGGTGACAATCGTAACAGGCGATGTTCTGTTCCGCGTGCATGCTGGATCGCCATTGATCGATGGCCTTCACCGCCACCCCTTTACCGGTGTGGCAATCCACACATTGCTTGCTGACGCCGCTCACTTTGATGACGGCCTTCCCCTCCCGGGTCTTCTTGGTCTCGTAGCCGGCCACGATGATCAGGATCACCAGCAATAAAAACGAAAAGATCCCCACCAGGCGTTTCTGGACGGTTAAATCGTTGTGTTCCGACATGTATGCCTCCGCATTCCGTTAAAAGGTTATGGTTGAATCGTTTCCCAGACCGTAAAGAACAGGAATCCCAGGATCGCGGCGGACCCGACCCAGAAATGCATCCGGACCCGGGGCCACTTCCTCCGGACGGCATCATCCAGGAATGGCCAGAAGAATGCCGTCAACAGCAGGAGGGTAAACAGGTAGACCCCCGTTTGCAGCGGAATGATTTTCAGGATGGAATAAATGGCAAAGAAATACCACTCCGGCTTGATATGGTGCGGGGTGACATTGGGGTTGGCCGGGCTGCCCACGGCCGGCGGGTTGATGATGCTCAGGGCGCTCACGAAAATCAGCAGCATTAATCCCAGGAGAATGGTGTGGTAGAAATGCTCCGGGTAAAAGGAATAGCTCGGCTCCCCTTCGCGCCCCTCCAGCTCGGAGACCCCGTGCAGGCGGACAATGAGGATATGCAGCACGATCAGCCCGAAGAGGATCGTGGGCAGGAACCCGATATGCAGGTTAAAAAAGCGGGTCAGGGTATTGGGGTTCACGGTCTCGCCGCCCCGCAGCAGGTGTAACAGCGGCATCCCGATCAGCGGGATCTCCTTGAGCATGTTCGTTCCCACGGTGGTGGCCCAGTAGGAGAGCTGGTTATAGACCAGCGCATACCCGGTCAGTCCCAGCCCCAGGGTCAGCACCAGCATTAAGACGCCGATCATCCAGTTGATTTCGCGCGGCTTCCGGTAAGCCCGGGTGAAGAAGACCCGCCCCATGTGGATAAACAAAAAGATGATCATCAGGGTGGCGGACCAGTGGTGGATCCCCCGGATCCAGAACCCCAGCCGTACGTCATGCATGATATACCGGACGCTCTGATACGCGGTATCCGGTGAGGGCACGTAATAAAAGGTCAGCAGCATCCCGGTGATCACCTGGATCCCGAACAGCAGGAGCGGGGTGGCCCCCAGGGCGTAAAACCAGTTCTTCATGTGCCCGGGAATCGGTTCTTTGAGCAGGACTTCGCTCATCATGTGGGTGGTTGCTTCCAGGTCGAAGGGCACCCGTTCCAGCACCCACGATTTGATTTTACCGCTCATACCACCCCCCTTTCCCGGCGTTCTTCCAGCCACATGAAGATCAGGGAATCCTCCACCTCCACCCGGTACTGGTTCAGCGGCTTGGGCGGGGGCCCGGCGATGACCGAGCCGTCGGCCGCGAACTGTCCCTTGTGACAGGGACAGAAAAACCGGTCCCGATATCCCTCCCAGTAGACTTCGCATCCCAGGTGGGTACAGACGCCGGAAAAAACCTTGTATTGGTCCTCCAGGTGAATGAGATAGAGTATTTCGCCGCCGATTTCCAGTTCCTTGGCGGTTCCCGGTTCCACCTCCCCGACTCGTCCCACCAAGAGCTTTCGCTCTTTGGGCGGCCGTACCCGGGGAAAGATATAGGCCAGCACGTTCCGCAGGCCCACCAGTCCGCTGGCGATCAACCCGCCGCCCATGAGGAGTTTCCCAAGGAAGTCCCGGCGATCCGGCCGCGGCGTTCCGTCGGATTTGGACTCGCTCATTGTTTGGTATCCTTTCCGGCTCGTTGGTTCATAAGTCTTGATTGTTTTGCATGTGATCGGTCGCTCCCGGCTGCCCGCCGGATGACCGCTTTCGCCATCCGAAAGTCAGCCCGCCGTACCCGGTGGCGGCACAGGCCTCCAAACAGTTCCCGCACTGAAAGCAGGCCGGGTACAAACGGGGATCCCTGGGAGACAGGTGCAGCGGACAGGCGGTTTCGCACGGGTACCGGTGCCCGGTACAACCGCAGGCTTGCTCATCATATCGTATCCGGAGCGTGACCGGGGTCCGGAACACTCCCAGGATCGCCCCCACCGGACAGAGCGTCCGGCACCAGGTCCGCCGGAGCAGCGCCGCCTCGCCTGCCAGCAGCGCGCCCGCCAGTGCCAGTTCCCATCCCGGACCGGAGCCGCCCACGGTCTGCACCATCTGGGTGGACAACAGGCCCGGCATGGAGAGGAAACTCATCACCGGCCATCCGGAGACGACCATTACCACCAGCAACCCGCCGAAGATCGCCCGGTATTCCACAGGAGAAGGATTGCCGGCTGTTCGCCGGAGGCGTGCCTTTCGCCGGCCACGGAATATGCGTTGCAGGAGCGCCTCCAGCCCTTCCTGCATCGTATTATAGGGACACACCCAGCTGCAGAAGACCTTTCCGAAGATCAGCGCCAGCGCCACCGGAATCACGCAGGCCAGTAAAAGGGTGCCGGTGACAGCCCCGGTGAGGAGGAGACTCTGGGCCGCCATCAAAGGATCGACCATGGGAACGGGACCGATGGTCAGCGCATACAGGCTCCCCAGGATCCACCGGACACCCAGCCCGTTCACGATGGGGAGCGCCAGGAAAAACAAAATTGCCGAGACCCGGACCACTCTTCGGATCCTGATTAATCTGCTGTATCTGGTTCGTTTTCCGGTCATCGTCGCACTATATGTTCCTGGTGCTCCGCACCGTGATGGCCGCCTCCTCCGCGGGACAGACGTTCTCGCAGATCCCGCATCCCACGCAAATCTCATCGTGCACCACCGGGTAGAGATCCTCCTTCAGGGTGATGGCTTCCCGGAACAGGGGGCAGCGCTCAAAACAAGCGTGGCAAATCACGCCCTGGTAGGGTAAGCACTTGTCGGTATCGATCACCGCCGTGCCCATTCGAACCGCCTTTTTTTCGGTCACCGAATGCTGCAGGGCGCCGGTGGGACAGACAGGCGGGCATTTCATGCAGAGATAACAGGGCACCGTTCGTGACTCGATCACCGGGGTGCCGAACTTGGTACCGAACGACAGATGGGTCATCCGGATACTCCCGTAGGGGCAAACCGCCGCGCACTGGTTACATTTGATACACCGGCGCACGAAGTCCGATTCCCCGATCGCCCCCGGCGGCCGCAGGAGGCGCTTCCTGTCCGTTGTAACAAAGCGCGATTCCACGGACTCACACCCGGTCTTCCGGCATGCCCGGAGGAGATTCCGCCTCTTCCCAGTTGGCGTAAGTCGTGAAAACCCCCAGGACGTCATCGAAATCGTTGGCGATATACGAGATCAAATTCTCCAGCTGAGGCACGTCCCGGGTTTCGGCCACCAGGATGAGGTATTCCCCTTTGTGTATTCCATGGGTGGAGACGTTCGGGATTTTCTCCAGCAGCCGGGAGAGGGCATGGATTTTCTCCGGCACCGCTTGTACGATCATACTGGTGATCAGCATCGTTTGGTCATCCCCGTAGTGAAGGGTTCGGTGGCCTGTTTCCGTTGGCACGTGTTTATGCCGCCTCCAGCCGGGCGGCGGCCACCTTGTATTCCGGTTCCTTGGAACCGGGGTCCACCGCATCCGTGGTCAGGAGGTTGGCCAGTTTCTCCGGCCAGTGCCAGGGAATGAAGATGGTTCCCGGCCGGGGCCGGTCGATAATCCGGGCTTCCAGGGTGAGGGCGCCCCGGCGGGTAATTACCCGCACCGTCTGCTTCTCCGAAATCC
>Ga0209918_1001922_pt1 | contig 10438 bp, 8 predicted proteins | sample SalPonD_shore_MG_FD_185712 | JGI IMG/M metagenome (GOLD analysis project Ga0209918, IMG submission 185712) | Salt pond soil microbial communities from South San Francisco under conditions of wetland restoration - Salt Pond MetaG... | ecosystem: Environmental > Aquatic > Marine > Intertidal zone >...
ACCCATTCTAAGCCGTTCAAATTTTTTAGGTATATCCAACCATTAATAAAAATTTTTAACCGATTGTACCCCTATTTACGGCTGAATTGTGGCCAAATTTATGACAGTAAAATCCCCACAATACGGCAGGTAAAAACTCTTACAAACTTATGGAAAATAAAGACGAATATCACATTCTACTAGACATGGACGGAGTAATTACAAACTTCGTTGGTGGAGTTGAAGAACATTTCAAGGTGGATTTATCTAATCTTAAATCTTGGAATATGGTTAGTGAGATCAACAAACAAAGAGAAAACTTAAACCTTACTACTTCTCAGTTTTGGAAAAGCCTACATAAAAGAAGGGGAGAGTTCTGGGTATCACTAGAGCCTTATCCTTGGGCAAGAGATCTTATTAATCTGTGCTTAGAAAAAACAAAAGGTAATGTAACAATAGTTACTAGTCCAAGCATGGCAACTTCTTGTGCTAGTGGAAAGACTTATTGGTTAGCTAAACATTATCCAGGATTAGTTAGAAAACTATTAATCGGGCCAGAGAAACATCTGATGGCTAAACCTAATCATATACTTATTGATGACTCTAATAATAATATAGAAAACTTTAGAGATCATGGCGGTAAGGTAATTACATTTCCTCAGACGTGGAATAAGAAAGCTAGAAGCCCTTATGATATAGATGTTATTAGTCATATTAGTATATTACTTGATAGCCATATTAAAACATCTGATAATTAATAATCATTGTACAATAAATAAACAAAGGTGGAACAACTAACTGAACAGGAAAAAGCGGTTTTGTTAAAGATTATTAACAAAGAGTTAACCAAAATGGAGGAGCATGGTTGGGACTTTACTGACCTTGACTATATACCTCTCCGTGATGTACGTAATAAACTAGAGAAAGCTAAAGCCAAAAAACTAAAGACATAATGGACTTAGATGAGCTAAAAGAAAAGCAAAAAAGGATTGTTCCCGGAGTTGGAAATAAAAATCCTAAGATTGCTATCGTTGGAGAAGCACCTGGAAAGAAAGAAGAGCAAGAAAGAGAACCTTTTGTAGGAAGTTCAGGACGTTTACTTAAATCTCTATTCTTTAAGGCAAATATCAAATGGAGTGAGTGCTATGTGACTAATGTAGTTAAAGAACGACCGCCTGGAAGTAATATAAAGAAATTTATTAAACTTAAAAATAAATATCCTAAAGAGACTGAAGTATATAATAAGTATGTAGATTATTTAAAAGAAGAATTAAAAGAGATTAACCCTAATGTAGTTCTCGCAACTGGGAATGTCGCTCTTTACACATTAACTGGAGAGCGTGGTATAACTAGCTGGCGTGGAAGTGTTATGGAGAGTACTCTTATTCCAGGACTTAAAGTAATTCCAACAATACATCCATCCTCTGCTTTAAGAAACTATATGTATCGGTACTACATCTTCAATGATGTACAGTACTTAGCAGAACAAGCAGAGTTTCCTGATATAAGACCTCCTGAATACTATTATATAACTGACCCTACTTTTGATCAGATAATAAACTATCTTGAACAATGTAAAAAGAGTGATTTAGTTGGCTTTGATATTGAAGTAGGTGGTTTTAAGATAAATCTCTCTGAGGTTAGTTGTATCTCATTCTCTAAAGATGACCAATCAAGTATCTGTATCCCATTTACTAGAGCTGGAAAGCCTAGATGGAGTGCTGATAATGAGTTAAAGATTTGGAATTTAATATCTGAGATACTTGAATCTGAAGACATTAAAAAGATAGCTCAAAATAGATTCTTTGACGGACATTTTCTTTTTAGAAGATATGGTATAGTAACTAAAAACTGTGAAGACTCTATGATAGCTCAGGCTATTTGTCGCCCAGATTTTCCAAAAGGTCTAGATTTTATTAACTCTATTTACACAGACATAGGTTATTATAAAGCAGATGGAAAAGAATGGTTTGGAGGTCGAGGTAATGAAGAGCAGTTCTGGCTCTATAATGCTAAAGACTCAATGGTACTTACTGCTGTTTGGGAGGATATGAAAAAAGCTTTGAAAGATCAAGGTAATTGGGAAACTTATAAAGCCCAAAACAGAATTGTTGAGTCTCTTATTTTTATGAGTGAGCATGGCATTAAACTAGACACAGAAGGGCTTGAAGAAAAGAATCAAAAAACAGGTGAGGAGATTAAAGAGATTGAAGAACTCTTCAAGAGCATGGCAGATCGAGACATTAATCTTAGATCACATAAACAGCTTAAAGAATACTTTTATGGAGATAAGAAAGATGGTAATCTAGGACTTAAAGAATATAAGTCAAGAAGCACAGGTAAGCCAACTACTAATGAGCGTGCTCTTCATTTAATGGCTAAGCCTATTCAAAGACGTCCAGCAGTACCTGAAGCTAAACTTCTACTTAGACATAGAAAGCTTAGTAAATTAAAAGGTACTTATTATGAGATGGACTACGATGAAGATGGCAGAGTCCGAGCTAGTATGAATCCAGTAGGGACTAGAACAGGGCGACTAAGTAGCTCTAAGAATATCTTTGGTACAGGGACTAATCTGCAGAACCAGCCCTATGCTATGAAAGAGTTTTTCCTTATAGATGATAACTATGTTGGATATGAAATTGATCTAGCTCAAGCTGAGAACAGAATTGTAGCCTACGTTGCTCCAGAGCCTAAACTAATGGAAGCTTTCGAAAATGATATAGATATTCACTCAAGAACTGCTAGCTATATATTTGGAAAGCCTGAAGAAGAGATCTCTGAAGAAAAAGGTTCAGCACCACAGTTTGGAAATGGAGACCAAGGTGAAAGGTATTGGGGTAAGAAAGCTAATCATGCCTTTAATTATGGGCAAAGTGCTAAGGCTTTCTCTCAACAAATGCAGATTTCAAGAGGTGAGGCTAGTAAAATACATCATGCTTATCACAATGCTTATCCGGGTATATCTAAATATCATAATCTAGTTAAACAGCAGCTACAGAAAAATAGAACTCTTACTAATCTATTTAATCGTAGATATGTATTTCTTGATAGATGGGATTACAGATTGTTTAACGAGGCTTACGCTTTCATACCTCAGTCAACTATAGCTGATATTATTAACAGATGGGGACTTTCTTACATATATGAAAGTATGCCAAATGTAGTGCTACTTAATCAAGTACATGATTCAATAGTATTTGAAATTTCAAAAGATTTACCTTATATTGAACATGCAAGAATAATTCAAAAGATATGTAACTCTTTATCTCAACCTATCGAGTGGCATGGACGTGAGTTTAGAATACCATGTGAATTGAAAATTCTTCCAAATAATCTAATGAAAGGAAAAGAAATCTTAATAACAGAGGACTTATGTCAAAAAGAAATAGCGCAAACAATAAACAAAGAAGTTCAACGCCAAGCTGGCTAGATGATATAGAGGATAAAGCTGAAGAGGAAGTAATCCCTCATACTCCAAAAAGCTCAAAAAAGAAAGAGCCAAGGTGGGCTTATACTTTAACTGAGGGTGGTAAGAGACATTACGTAGATCTACCTAAGACTGATAGTCAGATATCTAAAGTTAGAAATCAGTTAATAGATAAGAGAAATTGGAGGAGATATCATAAAAATCCTTATGGAGGAAGCGTCAACTATACTCAGATTAATTGTTTTCCTCCGTTTGACTACTTAAGAGTTGCACAAGTATATTTCCCGAATGGTGAAGTTTGGAACAGTAGAACTAGAAGGTTTAAAACAGTAGATTAACATGCCGAGAAAACTCGATGACTGGATTAATTCATATATGGACTTTACAAAGAATAGTGAACCTCCAGAGACATATAAAAAGTGGACAGCTATTAGCCTCATTGCATCAGTATTACAGAGAAAAACCTACCTAGAGTGGGGGCCTATTACATTTTACCCTAACATGTATATAGTGCTTGTTGGACCTTCAGGAAAATGTAGAAAAGGTACAGCTATGGGAGTAGGAAGTAAGTTCCTTAGAAAGATAGGAATATCTATGGCAGCTGAAGCTACGACTAGAGAAGCTTTGATTAAGAGTTTAGCTGAAGCTCAAGAAGATGAAGGATTTTCTGTAGGAGATGATGGTAATGTACTAGATCATGCTAGTCTAACTATTTTCTCTCCGGAGCTAACTGTGTTTCTAGGATATAATAATCTACAGCTAATTAGTGATCTTACAGATTGGTATGATTGTCGTGAGGAGTGGGAATACAGGACTAAAAATAGTGGTACTGATATTATAAAAGGGGTTTATGTAAACCTTCTCGGTGCAACTACACCTGACTTAGTAAGAAGCGCACTACCACAAGATGCTGTTGGTGGTGGTCTTAGTTCCCGAATGATATTTGTTAGTGAGTGGGAGAAATCTCAAGTCGTACCTTTTCCTTTTCTTACAGATAATGATCTTAAACTTTATGATGAACTCGAACATGATTTAGAAGAAATATATTATCTTCGAGGAGATTTTGGAATCACTAAAGAGTTTAAAAGAATTTATGCTAGCTGGTATAGGGAGTCTGAGAAAAACCCACCTTTTCAAGACAACCCAAAGTTTGAAGGTTATATTAACAGAAGAGCTAATCATGTTCTTAAACTCTGTATGATTTTGTCTGCTTCAGAAGATAACGATATGGTTATTAGAAGTAGTACAGTTGAAAGGGCTATTAGTTTTTTAAGGGAAGTAGAAAAAAGAATGCCCTCAGTATTCTTTGGTCATGGAACTGCAGAGAATGCAGATCTTACCGGCAGAGTGTTACAAACAATCTCTAGTATAGGAGATAAAGGTGTTCATGTAGATCGTATAATGAGAACCTATATTGGATATGTAAGCGGTCCTGGAGATTTAGGAGAAATTATACAAAAACTAGTAAGAGCTAGCTATATTAAATGGGATAGAGAACAAAATATGCTTTATCCAAAAGATATGTAAGGAAAAACATTGTGCATTTATTAAACAAAGACGTTATGGAAACTAGTATAAAGCAACTAAGCACTGATATACATGAGTTAAGGGAAGAGTTGTTAGAAAGGGTTATTCCTGATAACTGTACTATAGATGATCTCAAGTGGAAAGATAAAACTCTCTATCATAAAGATAAACCTCTGTTAACTTTGTACCCTATTAAGATAGAGACAATAGAAGAAGATAATTCTACATCACTTAAGGCTACTCAAAGATATATTATACACTAGTTATAAAAACGAGAAACTAAGGCTTAAATGGTTGGAAGTCATTATTTCGAAGAGCATTAATATCTCTATTAGCTAGTCCTGAATCTTTCATAATATTCTTTAATTCATTCCAGCGAACTCCAGATTCTTGAGCAGCATCTGTAATTTGATTAAGCTCTCTAAAAATACTTCTATACTGCTCATTAGAACGTTGCAATGCTTCTTGCTTAGATTCAGGACTAGCTCCTTTTCTATATTTAACGGAGTTATAGACTCGTCTAGCATTTCTTATTCTTTTACGATAATCTCTAAGACGAAATCCATAACTACGTTTAATATCGACTGTAGAAATACGAAGTCCAAATAATCCAGCTAACTCATCTGCAGAGTTTCTATGACTGTTCTTATTTAACAGAGGCTCAAAAAAGCGTTCTGCAGAACTAAAAGATCCAGGTTCAACAGCAGACCACATATGTAAGAAAGATTTTTGTATCTTATCAGATAACTTATCTTCAGGGTTATATACTTCAGCACCATTATCTGTCTTATTAGTCTTAACTTCTTCAAGAGATTTAAAGAATAATTCTTCCTGTAATAAAGGTGCAAATAATTCACCTAAGGAATCTTGAGATCGTTGAAGAACTGTTCTATCTGAATCACCTTGTAGGAGTGCTACTAAAGGGTCTAGTATAAAAGCATAAGGATTAGTATAACTTGTATTAATATATCTTACTTTACCTTCAGGTGCAGGCAGATATGATACAACACTGTTCTGAGACCAAGGAGGTAAGAATTTACGGGTAGCTTGTTCTTGATCATCTGACATTCCTATTAATGCTTGAGAAGCTGCTCCAGCACTAACAAACCCTAAGATAGTAGTAAACATACCTGCCATACGCTGTCTTCCAATTTTATTAAGTTTAGGGTTATCTGAACTCAATTCAAACATTGCACGTTTTCCTGTATTAAAAGAAGTTCTAACTACTTCAGCAGGAAAACTTACAAAAGGACTTATAAAAGGAACCTTTCTAAAACCTTTAAGAGCTTTGTTAATTCTATTATAGTTTGGATAAAGGTCGTTGACTACATCAGCTACAGCTCGATTAGATATATTAGGGTCAGCTTCTTGAAGTCTAGCTTTTTCTAACTCATACATCCAAATACGAAGAAAACTATCTTCTGCTCTATATAAATTAGTCGCTTTTTTAGAATATTTTTTAAACAGCCCTTTTCCTTTTTCGTAAGCACTTCGTCCTTTACGTTTAGCATCAAGATGATTGAAGTTCTCCGTCATAAACTGTTCGGGAGAATTGACATCAAACTTCATATCTTTAAAAATATCTTTAAGCTCTCCTGCACGAACAGAACCTTCATGTAGTCCAAGGTTTACATATTCAAGCCATTGATTTCTCAGACCAGCCTCATCTAAAGTTTGATAGCTTTTAAAAGCGGAGGCAGCTTTTCTCCAAGCTGGAGTTCTTTCTGCCCTATTAAACATATGCCCATTAAAAGTTAAAAAAGCTGTACCACCAAATAAATTTCTAATATGAGCTACGTGACTTAATACAGTCTTACTATATTTAGCAGCTGCATTAGCTCTATAAAGCATAGTTAACCAACCAGCTTGTTCTCCTTTTTGCTTTGTAACTAATGCATCATACATATCTTTGTGCATGTACATATCTTCTAATTTCGAACCTACTCCAGTTGGAAGATTAGTTTTAGCTTCATCATATTTAAAAGGCATAGAAGCAGAGTCTTTAAAAAATAACTTACCTTCAAATTGTTTAGCTAAATCATCAAAGAATTTCCTCTTCTCAATAGTATTAGCCATCTTATTAATAGTGTTAATATAATTAACTGCACCATTTTTATACTCACCTAAAACATCTTTTATAACTTGAGGAATCTCTTGTCTAGATTTAAAAATATCTCTATTACCTTTATCTACAGTAATTTTTTTATTTGTAAAAAGCTCATAAACTGAACCTATATCTTTTGAGTGAAGCATTTTTTGTACATCATCTTCTGCTTGTCTCATAAGAGCTGACTCTGAGACTCTCACACCTGACTCTCTTAATTGAGATAATCGTCTATTACGCATATGAGCTACAGCCTTATTCCAAATATCATCAGGAATTACTTCTTTATTCCATGTAACATTCTGATCGTAAGCTCGATAACTTCGATGAACATAAACTCCAAAGTTCTCCATAATTGAAGCTTTTAATTTACCTTGAGCATACCCTCTACCAATAATCTCAGCTGAAAATTGGCTTATGTGTTCATTCATTCTTTTTACCGCACCTTTTACCTCTTTAGATAAATTAGTTTTTTCACCTGCAAGTTCTTTACCTACTTTAAGTAATACATCACTAGGAACAGGGTCATTCTTACTATTAATAGCTTCTGAAAGACTCTTAGCTTTTGAGCTGTATTCGTTAAGAATAGATTTCTCTAGCCTAGTTAAATTAAAGTGCATTTCTTCAACATGAGAATCTATAGCTGCATGCATTTGTTCTCGTCTAACTGCAACTCCTTTTCCCGCAGCTCCGCCAGTTCTTAGGTATTTAACCCAGAGGTTTTTAAATAGTGAAGCTTTTTCTTTAGTATTTTTAATGTCTGGACTAGCTACACCGTTTGGCCCTTCAACTGATTTAGTTATAGTAACTTTATTACCTTTTTTATCTGTATGACCAATTAGTTCTAAGAAAGCTTGAGCATCTTTACCATTAGTTCTACCTGGCCCAGCATCTTTATATAAATTTTCTATATCACCAAATTCTTTTTGTAAATACTCAAGACTCTCTTTAGCTGCCATAAGATCTCTAGCATTTTTAGCTTGAGCCCCCCTCTTTACAATTTCATGAGTAACAGAATTAAGTGTGAAACCTATTAAAGCTCCAGAGACACCAGCTTGAACAACTCCATCCATGATATCTCTACTTTTATCATACATAGCTTTAGCTGTAGTATTTTCATAAACCTTTGCTATAGCTTGAGCAGCACCTTGTTCTATTGAACCATTAAAGCCTGCCTTAAGTAAGTTGTTAAATCCTCCTCCAGTAACTTTGTTTATACGACTAACATAACGTCCCATAGGTAAAGCATAAATAGCAGAAACTCCTGACATATTAAGAACAGTATTTTCAAAAGCAGTTTGATTAGATGCTCCATTTTTCTTAGCTTCTTTATAATAATCTGAACTAAGTGTAGCATTTAAAAGTGTGGAACCTGCAACAGCTAGTTCAGAACTACCTCCAGAAGCAAGAGCTACAACAGTATTAGCTGTAATATTACCTGACATTTTAGCGACAGTTCCAGCCCAAAATTCATTACGATATAAAGGATTTTCAGGAAAGATATCTTCTAAAGCTTTACCAATTTTCTTACCTCTATGATAATCAAGAGTATAGGTAGGATCTAACTGATTATTAGGATCTCTAAGTAAGTTCATTACACCAGTCTGAAGAATAGCCTTAGTTTCTAGTGCTTTAGGTACAAACTCTAATAACCCATTATAAAAGCTATTAGCTCCACTAATAACTCTATCTGTCCAAGGTTTCTTATCTTTAAGATCTTGTATATACTGAGCTTTATGTTTCTCAATAAGATTAGGTATAACCTTTGCAGCCTCTTTAACCCTAGACCTATTAATAGCCTCTTGAGGAGTAAGACCTTGTCCTGATGTAGGACCAATATCAACCTTACCTTCATTAACTGCTTTTAAATAAGCCTCTTGAGGAGTAAGACCTTGTTTCTTTTTTTGCTTTTCTTCAGGTAGGTTTAATGGAGCTACTTGAGTAGAAGCGCTTTTAGCCGTATTAAATTTAGGAGTACTAAAATCATTCATAATAAATTACTTAGGTTCATTAAGTTTACTTCCGTCCCAAATATAGACAGTGCCAAAATAGTTTACATAAGAATCTGGAGAAATATTTTGTAATTGATCTGAAGAAGTTACCTCAATAGGCTGTTCTTTAGTTCCTTGAGAAGTCTGCCCTCCATTATTCTGTTGCCCTCCAGTACTTTGTTGCTTACCAGCACTTTGTTGAGTATTTTTATTTTGATCTCCTCCATTCCCAAGCTCAGCACTTTGAGTCTTACGTACTGAATCATATTCCTGATTAACTCTATTGAGTTCTTTTTGAGCTTGGTCTAATTGATATTTAGCATTTTCTAATGACACAGTATGGCCAGTCTTACTAGCTATATCTACAGCCGAAACACCCATAGCATTAGAAAAGGCTTTAGAATAAATAGAAGAAATAGCACCTTGTCCGGACTCATTAATCTTATTTACTACATTTTGAAGATCATTAACATTCTGTTGTGCAGCTGCTTTTTGCTGATCTAAAATTTGCAAGTATTCATTACGACGAAGTGCTAAATTTTCAGAATTTCCTCCTTCTCCCAGATGTTTAGCTTTAGCTTCTAGCCACTTAATATAAGCATCATTTTTCTTCTTGGCAACTTCGTCAGCATTTTTAAGATGCTCAATTCTCGCATTAGCTTGCTTTTCATTTAGGTTAAGAGTAGCAAACTTATATCCAGCATCTGCTTCATACTGTTTAGTATTAAGGCCGAGTTGCTGAGCTTGAAGGTCTAACTTCTGCTTAAACTCTTCATGCTGCTGTCGTCTCTGTTCCAGATTAGCAACTAAATTAGGATCAGCAAATTGACCAGCAGATTGTGCTATAGGCTTACCTTGCTCAAAAGCTTTAAGAGCTTTGTTATTAGCATTACTTGTAATAAATTTCTTTCCTGCATTACCTATCTGATTAATAGGATTATCTTGTCCAGAGTAGTTTCCAGCATTAGCAAAAGCTTGACCAAAGTTAATAAGAGCCATCTGTACTGCAGGATTGCCTAAAAAGTCAGATACGCCACTAAGCTTATTACCTGATCTAGCTTTATTAACTACAGGTTTAGCTTTTTTCATAGCATCAGTTATTTTAACTTCTTTCGGTCCGTTAGGATTAAGAAGAGTATTTTTTGTTATCTGCCCTGACTGAGCTCCGCTAGTAGGAGACATCAATTTATTCAGTGTTTTTAATTCTTGGTTCATAATAATCTTTGTTTATTTATTGCACAATGTTTATGAGAATAATCCTGCGCCAAGTCCAACTGCAGCTCCTACACCTGCACCAACTGCAGTTCCTAATCCAGGTACTACAGAACCAACTGCTGCTCCTGTACCAGCTCCTTGTAAAGCACCTCCAAGTGCAGAGCCTACTTTAGAAGGCCCTTTTGGCACAAA
>Ga0209918_1001923_pt1 | contig 10434 bp, 9 predicted proteins | sample SalPonD_shore_MG_FD_185712 | JGI IMG/M metagenome (GOLD analysis project Ga0209918, IMG submission 185712) | Salt pond soil microbial communities from South San Francisco under conditions of wetland restoration - Salt Pond MetaG... | ecosystem: Environmental > Aquatic > Marine > Intertidal zone >...
TGGTTTCGGGAACCCCTGGGGCGAATATTACAGTTTCTATTTCATCTGGGAGTCCTACCATCGAAGAGGTTGTAAAAATAGTATAAATATAAATATTTATATTGTATAGTATCAATATTATAAGTAATATGAAAAAAATCACTCTCATCTTAATACTGCTCTGTTTTTCGACATTGCTTAGTTTTCCATCATCATCCGCTGCAATCAACCAGAAATCAGCATATTGGATATATTCGACGCCTGATGGGTTGACTAATGAAACTACAAACGAATATACATTAATAGAATCACAAGGTGTAACTTATAACGTTTCGGTATCACATACACCGTATAATTATACAATTCCTGAAACTAATACATCTGTAAATGTTCAACAATCCTGGTATTATCATGCTACAACAGGTGTATTAATTGGAAAATCACAAAATATTACCTATTACAAAAATAATACCTTTACACGCAGTGATCTAGCAGATTTTCGATATTCTGTTATCTCACTAGAAATGGGTACAAATGTAACATTTTTGGCTAATTCCACAGCATATTATGCCAATTCCACAGTTACGAAAATTGGTAAATGGGTAATGGTTTTTAACGTGACGGATATCAGTAATGAACAGGTAGTAGTTGGAAATAGAACGGTGAATACTACCAAATTTGTAGCTCGTTCAATTGTTAATCATCTAACATATATTCAAACAAATGTTACAGTTTATCCATCTCCCCGAGTCTATGAGGGAAATCTGAGTAATGAGACACAGAGAATAGTTCGACATTCATTGTATGCTGAACCCTCATCATCTTTACAACTTGATAGTATTAGACTTGATAATAACGGTATTGATCAATTAAAAACACTTGTGGACTTTTATATTCCGCCAACTAATGTTGATCAATCAAACAAAAACACGGAAAGCACTGAAACTACTCCTTTCTTTTTGTTCTCTTCGTTATTACTATTACCGGTTTTGGCTAAGAAATCAAAAAATTAACCTTCTCTGATAATCTTATTAATCCCAGGTTTAGCCTTTTCTTTTATTTTATTAATCTCAGTTTTTGCAATTGCCAATGCCCTGGTCATGAATGGTCTAGGCGATACGCCCCATTTATAGATATTATTTAGAATTGCTTGTGCAACAGGATAAGCCTTATTTCCCGATGCAATCTTTTTATCTAGGACCCATTGGTGAATATCATCAAATGTAACTTTGTTCTTTGCTTCAGCTGGGGTTAATCCAAATTCAACATCAACGGAATGTTCAGCTGATGACCCAACCAGAATTTCATCTCTCTTTACTTTTCTTCCCAGGCTTCTCATTAATTCACCGGTATTAAATGCCCCCACAACTTTGGTTCCCCCAGCTGTCTCAAAATCTCCCTGTTCAACTTCATTTGTCATTAGATCAACGATATGGTCAGCCACCATTTTTCCATAGTATTTCATGGCTTTATCTAGACGTTTTTTTAATTCACCACGAAAAAAATCTTCAACCGCCTGTTGGTCAGTTAAATCAATTTTCTTTACCATTTGTCCACCTTGGCTTTGACTTTATCCCCTTTCTTCAGTCTAAGCCTTTCAGCCACCCTTTTTGGTATCTGCATGGAATAGTACTTCTTGTCATCCTTTACATTCACTCGGACACTAGCTTTGAAGTTTCTATCTCCCATATATAATAATATGACAATACTAATAAAAAAGTTTTATTTAAACTGATGTAATAAACATATTGAAATACATGTCAGTTGTACCAACTCAATTCCAACACCCTATGCTGGACCGAATTGCTAAAAATTTCGGTTCTAGAAGTTTTAGAGACTATATGCAGAAAAACTTTAGGGATACCCTTTTAAATGAAGGTGGGAACTATGGCAGGGATGGAGATGTCATGTCCCATCTCTACCAAAGACGTGCCAAACTGACATTTGCACAAAGAGAAGTTCTATTCCAGGACTGTGCTTACCTCAATTTTGCTATTTCGAAAAATGTTGAAGAACAGTATAGAAAAGGCTTGAAGGTATCGAAAATATATGAAAAGAAGTGCGTGGAATGTGGTGCTGAATACGACACCGCTGTTGAAAGCTGTGAGATAGAAATTGATGGGGAAGTCTGTGGTGGTGAAACCAATAGCCCAAACGGGGCTGACAAGATCAAATTGGATAAAGCCATGAGAAAAACAGTCAATAGAGCTAAACATCATATCACTGATGTAGGTGAAGAAATTGCCATGTATACCCAAATACACGACTATGGGGTTGGTATCTGCAAGTTCATTTATCATCAACATCACGAAGATGGAGTAAATGAATTGATCCTGGACAGCAAAGGACGATACATTAAGAATTTTCAATACTTTTATCGTGGTGATTCATCTAGGATAAGACCAACATTATCACTGATTTATAACCCCGATAGTATCAAAGGGACCAAGTACAATATCTATTTGGTGTGTCCTGTCCACCGTTTTAGTGTCGATGTGATCACTGAACACGAGATTGGGGTATACCATACCTGTGATGTCGAAAACTGTGACATGAAGCTAGAAATAGCTGAATATGTGCTAATGCAGACAGAGACTAGTAATGAAGTTGTTGAAGCCTATCTGATTGATGAAGTGCTTACAGTGAAACAGCACCAGCCCACCCAGATTTTGGGTCGGTCCAAGATTGATGCCATTCTTTATGATTGTCTGTTTCTCATCGGTAATGACAGAATTCTCAGTGAGTACGCCATGGACAAAAGGTTGCCCAAAGGCTACTTCATCATGAACATGACAGGGAATTACGAAAACAATAAGCGAATTATCGACCATGAGATGGAAAAGTTTCACTTGGACCCCAATTATATTCCCCACTTTCCAGTTGGGAAGGATGGGTCAGTGACTTTCAATAAGATTGATGATGCCCCCCTAGAAATTGGGTGGGAAAGCAAAAGGGAAGAATCAAGAAAGATTGTCACAGCCACCTTTGGTGTAAACAATATGTTTGCCAATGACCCTAGTAGTGGTAGTGGTTTGAATAATGATGGACTTCAAATGGCTGTCACCAATCGAGCAATCGAGAAGGCACACAATACAAATGATAGAAAATTATGGCTTCCCCTATCAGCTGCCATTATCGGAAAACCTGTGACCGAGATTGGGTATAAGATAGTGCATGAGCTACATGAGGAAGCTGATGAGATGGCTGAACTTCAAAGAGAACAGCTTAAGACGCAAAATGCCATATCTAAGCAGCAGCTAGGGTCTGACATCATTCTAGATGAGAAAGGGGAATATGTGGAAGTTAACCCCATGCCCAACCAACCCCTAGTTCCACAACAACAGGGGGGTATGGGTGGTATGCCTGGTATGCCTGGGTTGCCTGGTATTGGTGGCCCCGAATCCACTTCAATGGATGGACTACCACAGCTGGGTGAAGGTGGTGGAGAACCCGACCCGTTGAACAAGATACTTACCCAAACCCTTCCTATCGCACAGATTGAAGTGCCACAGGGATACAAGATCACTGAAAGTGGTATTGTCGAAGGTGAAGGATTTTCTGAAACCACACAGTATTTTATGGAGAACCCAGGTGAGATGAAAGATCACCCCATAGATGTCTATTATGACCTGTCCATAGGTATGTATATCCTCATGGACGGATACCACAGGCTGACTGCCATGAAGCGATTGGGCAGGAAGAATATTGAGGTAATCATCAAACAAGAATCCTTAGCGAAAGCTCAGAAATGGGAAGATAAAACCTATGCTGAACAGAAGAAGTATCTAGAAGATCATCCCAATACTGAAAGGAAAATTACAGCCACCCCACCTGGGGAAGAAGGTGAAGAAGATGAAGAGTATACTAATATTAACCCTGAACAATTGCAATCCCTTCTTGAAGTATCTGATGATATGATTGAAGAAACAATTGATGATCTAGAAGATATAAAATCATCAATTAGACTAAAATCATTTGATATTGAAGATGCTAATCAAAAAATCGCCATGAGGAATGATATTAAAGCAATTAATGAAGTTTTATATGAATTAGAAATCAAAAATAATCCCCATATGGACACTTTTGAAGCATTAGAATTGACTGAACCAACTGGGGATATGGTTTTAACTTTTCGTGAAATGGCATTGGACGTAAATGGTCAATGGAAAAATCGTGAAGAGGATGAAGTGTCATTTGGTTACTTCACTGGTTCTATTCTAGAAATAGATGATTTTTATATGAAAGATATTCATGAGTTTTTTAGAAGGGCTGAGGTTGGGTATAATTATATTGATAAAGATATTTCATTTAATGATCTTAATGATAAAGATATTGAAGAGATGAAAAATGATTTTATTGATTATATGATGGACATACATAGTGCTGATGCAATCTATGTGAAGAACGAAGATAAATTAATAGGTGACCATGTGCCTGAACAACCAGTATATGATATCAGTGACACAAATACCATTATTAATGAACTATTGAAAGAAACCACAGGGGATATAGATGACACTAGTGCCTTTTTTGAGGTTGTAGGTAAGCTAACTGCCCTCTATAAAAATTCTGAACAAGATATTGCCGAGGTTGTAAATGATAAACAACATATAGATAACATGACCCCCGAAGAAAGGCATGTATGGGCATCGGTGGCATTTAATATGGGATACTATTCAAATTATAATCCTGTATCAATTTATACTGAACCATTAAAGCTAGAACCAGGAAGGGTATTATATCATGGAACCAAAAAAAGGCATTTGTATTCTATTCTAAATAGTGGGGTACTAGGGAGTAAAGAGGGATATGCTAAAAAATATCAATCATCACTTGATGATACAATAGATTTTGGGTCTGGTGAATATGTTTGGACCACGACCAGACAAGAGACCGCAAATAGTTATGGGGATATTGTCATTAATTTATCAAATAAAGTTACTGAGGAAACTGAAATCTTGCTTGATAATGATATTTATGGTAAAGACAGTAAATTAAATTTGGAACATTCACAACAACAATTCTTTTCAAAAGGAATTGATTTGGATAATATGGTCAGTATATCATTGCCTGATGTGGATATGGAAATTGATAAATATGATTTGGATGTAATAACAGAATTTATTGAAGACCCGACAGTATCAGAGTTAGAAGAATATGATGGTTTAGATAAAGACGAGATATTAGAAGATTTAATAAATGAACTAGGCGCAAAACAAATTTTCTTTATTGAAGAGTTTCTAAATGAAAAAAGAGGTAATTAAAATGAATGAAGGCAAATACCATCCTAATAACCCAAAACAAAATCCAAATAAAGTGGAAATTGGTAAAATATTGAAGGATCAACCTGATATGAGTTTATCAGAGGCAACAAAAATTTATGGAAGCACGAACCCTAGTCATGTGTTGTATAAGGAGACGCTAGGTATTTATGACATTGATGATTTAAAAAAAAGAAAATCTGTCCCCTGGGATGATATGTCATATCAGCAACAGGTGAAATATCTTCAAGAGCATCCAGGTTCAAAGAGAAGAATCACCGCCACCCCAACCCAGGGTGAGCCTGAACAAGTTGATGTGGCTGGGATGAAAGGACATCAGTTAATAGCTCAGTTGGCTGCAATGAGACGATACAAGAAACAGTTGATGCAACAGGATAAGAATACTGATGCTATTGATAAAAAAATGGAAGAAATCAAAGAAGTAATGAAACAAAAAAATGATGATAATGTCATCAGTTTTTCAGATGAAGAATTAAAGGTACTTGATTCAGGTAAACCCAACAAAAAAGTAATAGAAGCATTACTTGGTGATGAGAAGAAATTACAACAAACCACACGAGAACAAAAACACAGACTTGGGACAGCAGCTTATAATATTGGGATTGAATCACATATGGAACAAACCCAAAAATTGTTTAATATGCCTGTAAAATTTGATGAAGGTACTACACTTAAACATGGGACAACACTGTCAATGAAAGACATGGGAAAGATATTTGGTGAGGGAGGATCTGTAGGTATTAATAACGAGTTGTATATGACAACTGATTTATCTGTCAGTTTTAAATTTAGCCGTAAAGCAAATGAAATGGTAAATATTGTGTTTGTAGCCGATAGCTCCAATATTACAAATGATGTATATCTTGACCCTGATCCTTATAGTGATAGTAGGCGTGGTAAATACCCGTCAGAACAATTTGATAGTCAGTATAAAACATCTTCTATATCGCCTGATAGTATCAAAGATGTTATTGTTGGTAATCATCATCTGGAAAATGATAGTGATTTTTTAAACACACTTGGTAATGATGATATTGTAACCAAACAGCCTAGTTTTACAGTATTTACAAGAAAAGGGTTTATAAAATATCTTGAGTATAATAATATAGTATAAACATGTCAGAGTATGAAAATATAAAACCCCTTGACAAAGACCTCGAAAAAAAAATAGATGATATATATTTTGATAATCCTTCGGAGTTTACAAAACTTCGTAGAAAGTATCTAAAAGAAGGATTATCATATATAGAAGCTTTTAATAAAGCAGCCGATGAGGTTAATAAAAAAAGTGATTAATTTTGATTGGGGCAATTATTGGTGATATTGCAGGTTCTATTTATGAACATGATAATACCCCATCCAAGGATTGCATTTTATTTACAAAAGATAGTAGGTATACAGATGATACTATTTTGATGATTGCCACTTACCAGGCTATTATGTCTGGGGAAGAATATTGGAAATCATATCGTAAATATGGTAGAATGTATCCTGATGCTGGGTACGGTGGATATTTTCAATTATGGCTAAAAGCAGAACATCCCTATGCCTATGGATCATGGGGTAATGGTGCTGCTGTAAGGTCGATACCGATTGGCTTTGTCTTTAACGATATAGAAACCGTATTAAAAGAAGCCAGAAGCTCAGCCATCTGGACTCATAATCATATTGAAGCAATAAAAGGAGCGCAAGCAATATCCAGTGCAATATTCTATGCACGAAGCGGATATACTAAAGATGATATTGCTGATATAATAACAACACAATTTAACTATAATCTAGATTATGATTATCGGGAGCTTCTTAAAAATTATTCATTTGATATATCGTGTCAAGGGTCAGTCCCACAAGCAATATTTTGTTTTCTGAATTCCAATGATTTTGAGGATGCTATAAGAACTGCAATTTCCATTGGTGGGGACAGTGATACTATCGCCGCAATGACTGGTGGTATTGCTGAAGCCTATTATGGTATGACCATGGATATAAATCTAGAAAAATATTTTGATGCCCGTCTGTTGAAAATTATCAATAATTACCGTCTGAAATCAGGTAGTTTTTCTCGTACCCCTTAATGTGTGAAATATAATATTTATCGATTTAATAAACTAATTGTTTTAGTAAATTGAATGAGTTGGGTTCAGTCACATTTTTTCTGTCATAATAGTACCCTATTGGGTGAGCATAGTCAGTCAAAAAAAAGAAGAAGGAATCACAATATTTTCAAAGAAAATAATAAATTATTACAAAAATACATAAAATAACACCAAATAATAGATTATTGGTACATTTTTTATAAAATATTTACGGCAATTACCAGAGAAAAATAAAAAAAACAAATTATATGAAAATAAATTATAATGGGATTACAGCCATTATTAGGGCACTATTATTTTTTCATATTGATTATGATTTTACCTCAAAATATTCAAACATTATCATAATAAAATTATTAAATTATTAAATATCTACCCTATAGCAAAATGGACCCGAAATATTCAATAGCTGCCTGTATAGCAATCCACAAACTCATAACAGTATCATCATGATCACCCACCGATATAACTTTTCCATCTTCATAGATGATGGTTGACAATTCTTCAAATAGGATTTCCTTATACCCCATACTTTCCTTATCCCCTGTTGGGATGGGTAATTGTCCATTTTCAAAATAGTCAACCATCGATGGTACACCCACTTCCCAGGTGTGTTTTTCCCCGCCTGTGTTATAAGCCAAAATAGGAAGCATAGCATAATCATCTTTCAACTCCTGGGGGAATACAGCTTGATATTGATTGCTTTCAGCAAAGATAAGCTGGGGTCGATACCTCTTGTATAGTTTCAGTAAATTTAATTTCTGATGTTTGTAACTAATTCCATTTTGCCTAAAGACTTCTAGTACCTTTAATTCTGGGACAACTTGAAGGACAGTAAATACCACATAATCTGAATCGGGACCTGTCCCTATGGAAAGATCACAACCAATTACACATTGGATTCGTTGGGGAACTTCACCCCCCCTCATATATGCTTCTTCAATATGTCGTGCTTGATCCCTGGATGCCTGGAAAGTCCATTCGGGTTCCTCATTCTGTTCTAGAATGGATGATTTGAATAGTGTGGACCCATCATCAGCAGGTTGACATAAATACTCTGTTGTCCATCCTATTGACCCCACTTCATTCTTTTTCTGCTTGATGTGCTGCCACATCAATTCATGGCTGTCATCTTCTAGATACCAGCAACGATATTTAGGGGGGTCATCACAACATCCATCATAGAAATCTTCCCACCTGGGGTCATCTTCATTAAATTGATTGAATATCTCATATGTTGGGTTATGGTCATACAACCCAGCTTCAAAGGCTGTCTTGTGTGCAAATGCTTTGGCTTCCCCTTTAATCCCATAACAGAAGTAATTCCGTTGTTTACAACATATCCCCCTTCTCATCCAAAATTCGGGGATAAGTACTTCTTTTTCACCATCTTCATTCTCTTTGTAAACAGGATAATTGTATATCTCATATACTGTATCCTTATTTTTAATTTCATTCATGATGATGTCTTTGAACCGTTGTGGGGTACCAATCAGAATGATTTGTGTATTGGGACCACCCAGGGGGGTGATTACCTGTTTCAGCCATTTGATTGTGCCTGGGTCCTCACCTGCTTTTTCGGGGACAGGATCATCAATAATTATGATGGTTGGTCTTAATTTGCCTTTCTTCATTCCTCTGACATATTTGCCAACAGCCCCAACCATCATCCTATTCCCATGTTTTGTTGTAAAAGATTTTACACCCCAATTATAGTTAGGGTCTGATCTATCGGGGACTAGGCTTTGATATGGGTTATCTTCACCATTGTCCAAGGTGTCAGCTTCAAATTTCATCTTTACAGCTTCAAGATGTGGTGTTGCAGCTTCTATGGTATTAGAGAAATAAACAATTAGATGCTTTTCATTACTTGCTAGTTTCCTGAAACAGAAACTTTCAGCCATAGTTGATTTTGAAGCCTCACGATGGATTGAAAGAAGTACCCTGGGTTCAGTATCTATGATGTGGCATATTTCGTGTTGTGCTTTGTATGGGTCATAATTTTCAACGTAGATTAGCTGATTAATAGTTTTAGCCATTGCTTTTTGTAATTGGAACCGTTTGGTATAACTTGAAACAGGGAAGGGTAAAGCTATTTGTGACATTATGCCACCCTGACAAAAGTACTTCGACAATTCCAATGTGGGTTCCATTCACGATAGGGATAGTCTAGACCCATGTGCTTGATTGACATTTGCCTAACAATTGGCTTCAATTCATCCATTGTCACCCTGTTTCCTTTTGCTTCTACAATTTCCCTTATTTCCCTGCAACATGGGGTCAGCCTGTCATCCCTAGCAGTTGCCCACCTGTAATAATAGGTTACACCAAATTCTTCTTCCTCTTTGGCATACATTTCTTCCTTAGTGTTATTTACAACAACTTGGCTTTCCATTAACAGGGTCCTTCTGAGGCTGTGAATTTCCGACCTTCCAACAGCCAACAGGTCATCCCTTAGTTCCTCAAAGTCAATATCTAGTAGTTGGGTCCAATCATCACCCGATACAACCGCCATGATTTGGGTCTGTATCCTATCTTTCAGATTTTCTAGTGCCTGTTGGTATGATGAATCGTTCATCAACCTCGAGTATAATCTAGTCTGTTCACCTTCTGTCAACTCGCTAAAGGATACCCCTTCAATGATTTCCATGGCGATTAGGGCTTTAACGTGTTCTTTCAGTATTCCCCCTATCTTTCTTATCGCTGGTTCAATATCCATGAAGAACCGTCTTAGCTCAATAGAACTCTCAAATCCTGCATTGAGTGGTTTGATTACTTCATCTAGAAACACCCTTTCAACCCTTCTTAGGGTTGCCCTTATGCTGGTTCTTTGGTTTCTAGAATAGAGTAGTTTGGGAACTGCCATTTCAAGTAAACTCCAAATATACCCAGGCACTACCATCATAACAATATAATCTTACTTTGTTGGAATCATCGGTGTTCTTTCTTACAACGACTCTGAAATCAGGGGGGTCATCAGGTAGGCTAACGGTACTCCAATCAACACTATAAGCGCCACTGGTTCCATGTAAACAAAACAAATCATTAATGGTTTCCAGGTATGGGTTATCTGCACT
>Ga0209918_1001924_pt1 | contig 10432 bp, 9 predicted proteins | sample SalPonD_shore_MG_FD_185712 | JGI IMG/M metagenome (GOLD analysis project Ga0209918, IMG submission 185712) | Salt pond soil microbial communities from South San Francisco under conditions of wetland restoration - Salt Pond MetaG... | ecosystem: Environmental > Aquatic > Marine > Intertidal zone >...
CACGCCGGGACTGCCCCCGGCTGCGGGTGCTGCGCCACCGCGTGGCCTGCGGCCAGAGCGCGGCGGTGCACAGCGGTGTGCGGGCGGCGCGCGCTGCCTGGATCGCCACCCTGGACGGGGACGGCCAGAACGACCCTGCGGACATTCCCCGGCTGCTGGCCGTTCTTAACGGTCCCGACCGGCCCCCCGGCCTCCAGCTGATCGCCGGTTACCGCCGCCGGCGCCGGGACAGCTGGGTCAAGCGCCTGTCCTCGCGAGTGGCCAACCGGGTGCGCGGCGCGCTGCTCAGGGACCGGACCCCCGATACCGGTTGCGGGCTGAAGGTGTTCTCCCGGGAGGCGTTCCTGGCGCTGCCCGTGTTCGATCACATGCATCGCTTTCTTCCCGCGCTGGTGCAGCGTGGCGGCGGCGAGGTGGTCTCGGTGGAGGTCAATCACCGGCCCCGCACCCGGGGAGCCTCCAAATACGGCGTTCACAACCGGCTGTGGGTGGGGCTGGTGGATCTGCTCGGGGTGATGTGGCTGCAGCGCCGGGCCCGGCGTCCCGCGGTCACCGAAATGGATTGAGCGGCCATGGCAGGGAAGCACACGCCCAATACCGCCGCCGGAGGGCGCGCGCTGCTTCGGGGGCTGGCGTTGATCGTCTCCCTGGTGGCCATCGGCTACCTGGTGGATGTGAGTCACGTGGGCGGCTTCCTGGACCAGAGTTGGATCGACCGTCAGGTGCGCGGCGAGGGGATCGCCGGAGAAGCCCTGTTCGTGGCCACCGGTGCCTTGTTCACGGCGGTGGGCCTGCCCCGTCAGGTGGTGGCTTTCCTCGCCGGCTACGCCTTCGGCCTGGCCATGGGGACGGTGCTGGGTCTGCTGGCCGCGGTCCTGGGGTGCACCGCGACCTTCTACTACGCGCGGGTGCTGGGACGCGCTCTGGTGGCGCACCGCATCCCCCGGCGGGCGCGGCGGCTGGATGCCTTCGTCCATGATCATCCCTTCACCAGCACCCTGTTGATCCGCCTGCTTCCCGTGGGCAGCAATCTGCTCACCAGCCTCGCCGCCGGCGTGTCCAGCGTCCGCGGAGCATCGTTCATCGCCGGCTCGGCCCTGGGCTACGTGCCCCAGACGGTGATTTTCGCCCTCGTGGGCAGCGGCATCCAGCTCCAGCCGGTGCTTCGGACCGCGGTGGCCATCGCCCTGTTCCTGGTGTCGGGGGTGTTGGGAATCCACCTCTACCGCCGCTACCGGCGGGCGCACCGGCTCACCGACGTGGCCGCCGAGCTGAGAATGGGCAATGCCGACCCCGCGGGACGGGCGGACCGGTGAGGCCGGCTCCGGCGATGCGCCCCGGGCTGACCTGGAGCCACCTCGCCCTGTGGGCCGCCCTGCTGGGCTATGCCCTGGCGGCGCTGCCCCTGCTGCCCATCGACGAGACCCGCTATCTGTCGGTGGCCTGGGAAATGTGGCAACGCAGCGATTTCCTGGTGCCTTACCTCAACGGCCACCCCTACGCCCAGAAGCCGCCCCTGCTGTTCTGGCTGTTCCAGCTGGGCTGGGGGCTGTTCGGGGTCAATGACTGGTGGCCCCGGGTGGCGGTAGGTCTGGTGGCCCTGGCCGCCCTGGCGCTCACCGCGGGGCTGGCGCGGACCCTGTGGCCCGGCGAGCAGGCCGCCGGACGCTATGGCGCCTGGGCGCTGCTGGGATGCCTGCTGTGGGCGGCGTTCGTGCCCCTGGTGCAGTTCGACATGCTGCTGCTGCTGTGCACGGTGCTGGGCCTGACCGGGGTCCTGCGGGCGTGGCAGGGGCAGGCCGGGGGCTGGTGGCTGGTGGGGGCGGGGATCGGCCTGGGGGTGCTGGCCAAAGGTCCGGTGATCCTGCTGCATGTGCTGCCGGCGGCGCTGCTGGCGCCCTGGTGGGGGGGCGGGGCCGACAACGGGGCGCGCACTGGCGGCTGGGCGCGCTGGTACGCCGGCCTGGCGGGCGCCGTGGTCCTGGGCGCCGCCATGGCCCTGGCCTGGGCGGTGCCGGCGGCCCTGGCGGGCGGGAGCGCCTATGGACAGGCTATTTTCTGGGGGCAGACCGCGGGCCGGGTGGTGGATTCGTTCGCTCACCGCGAACCCTGGTGGTGGTACCTGCCCCGCCTGCCGCTGCTGGTGCTGCCCTGGACGGTGTGGCCGCCGGTATGGCGCGGTGTGCGCCGGCTCGCCCCCGGGTGGTCCCGGGACGCCGGCGTGCGCTTCGTGCTGGCGTGGCTGATTCCGGTCCTGGTGGCCTTCAGTGCGGTGAGCGGCAAGCAGGTGAAGTACCTGCTGCCCGCGCTGCCGGCCATCGCCCTGGTGGCGGGCCGGGGCCTGACCACCCTGCCGCCGGGACGGCTCCGGCTGCGCGCACCGGGCCTGCTGTTGCTGGCGCTGGGCTTCGCGTTGGCGGTGCTCCCCCTGCGGGCTCCCTCCCATCTGCCGGACTGGGTGGCGGCCATCTCCCCGGCCTGGGGCCTGGGGCTGGCCGCCGCGGGTGCGGGGCTGTTCCTGCTGCCCGCCGTGGCGCCGGCCCGGGCGGTGGCTCTGATGGCGGCCGCCGGGGTATTGCTGGTGGTGGTGGGGGAGGCGGCGGTGCTGGGCGCCGCGGGCCCGGCCTATGACCTGCGTCCCCTCAGCCGGGTGATCCGCCACTATCAGGCGGCGGGCCGGCCGGTGGCCAATCTGGGCACCTATCACGGCCAGTTCCAGTTCCTGGGCCGCCTGGAGCATCCGATCCGGGCGCTGGCCCCCGGTCAGGCGCTGGCCTGGGCCCGCGCCCACCGCAACGGCTATCTGGTGGTGTACTACCACGGCGGGCGCCCGGCGCCCCCGACCGGGGCCGTCTTTGCCCAGCCCTACCGGGGCGACAGCCTGGCGGTGTGGCAGGCCCGGCAGGTACTGGCCAGACCGGCTGTATTGCCCGGTCCATGAGGGTTGTTGATTCCGCCCCGGGGGCGGATTGAAGTATCATATGGAATTTACAGTTTCTTGACATTCTATCGGCGTCCGGGGGCGGCCAGCGGGCTGTCGCCGGGACCGGGATGGCGCCAGCGGGGGAACACCGAAAGTGAAGCAGCCGACACAAGCCGCCAATCCTTTGTGGCAGAAGGTGTTTCCGTTTCTGGCCTGGTGGCCGCTGGTCAGCCGGGAGACGATACGCAGCGATCTGCTGGCCGGCCTCACCGGCGCCGTCATCGTCCTGCCCCAGGGGGTGGCGTTCGCCATGATCGCCGGCATGCCGCCCGAATACGGCCTGTATACGGCCATCGTCACCCCCATCGTGGCGGCGCTGTTCGGCTCGTCCCGGCACCTGATCTCCGGGCCCACCACTGCCATTTCCATCGTGGTGTTCAGCACCATCAGCCCGTTTGCCGAACCGGGCAGCGCCGAGTTCATCCGCCTGGCCCTGACCCTGACCTTCATGGCCGGGGCCTATCAGCTGGTGCTGGGGCTGGCGCGCATGGGGGCGCTGGTGAACTTCATCTCCCACAGCGTGGTGGTGGGGTTCACCGCCGGGGCGGCCATCCTGATTGCCACCAGCCAGCTCAAGCATTACCTGGGGGTGGCGGTGCCTTCCGGCGAGTCGTTCCTGCATACCTGGATGCAGCTCATCCAGCGGGTGCCGGACATCAACGGCTATGTGGCCGCCGTGGCCACCATCACCCTGGTGTCGGCCATTCTGCTTCGCACCTACCGGCCCCGCTGGCCGGGGATGCTGATCGCCATGATCATCGGCAGCCTGGTGAGCCTGGCGCTCGACGGGCAGGCCCATGGCGTGCGCCTGGTGGGCTCGCTGCCGGCTCAGCTGCCGCCCCTGTCCGGGCCGGACTTTTCCCTGGCCACGCTCAAGCAGCTGGCCGGCGGCGCGCTGGCGGTGGCCATGCTGGGGCTGATCGAGGCGGTATCCATCGCCCGCTCCATCGCCACCCGTTCCCATCAGCGCATCGACGGCAATCAGGAGTTCCTGGGCCAGGGCCTGTCCAATCTGGTGGGCAGCTTCTTCTCGGCCTATGCCGGCTCCGGCTCCTTCACCCGCTCGGGCATCAACTACCAGGCCGGGGCGAAGACGCCCATGGCGGCCATTTTCGCGGCCCTGTCCCTGGCGGCCATCCTGCTGCTCATCGCTCCGCTCACCGCCTATCTGCCCATCGCCGCCATGGCGGGCATCATCCTGCTGGTGGCCTACAATCTCATCGATTTCCACCACATCAAGCTGATCCTGAAGACCACCCGTTCCGACGCGGCGGTGCTGGTGGTGACGTTTCTGGCCACCTTGTTCGTGGAGCTGGAGTTCGCCATCTACGTGGGGGTGATCCTCTCCCTGCTGCTGTACCTGAACCGCACCGCCAAGCCGCGGATCTACACCGTCGCGCCCGACCCGGACACGCCCAGGCATCAGATGGGGACCGATCCGCAGCTCCCCCAGTGCCCGCAGCTGCGGATCGTGCGCCTGGACGGGTCCCTGTTCTTCGGCGCCGTCAACCATGTGGCCGAGACTCTGCACAAGCTCGATCAGCACGATCCCCAGCGCACCCATCTGCTCATCATCGCCAGCGGCGTCAACTTCATCGATGTGGCCGGTGCCGAGATGCTCGCCGTGGAGGCCAAGAAACGCCGGGCCCGGGGAGGGGGGCTGTACCTGTGCAAGGTCAAGGAGGGGGTGTGCGCCCCCTTCCGCCGCGGCGGATACATCGACGACATCGGCCGCGAGAACATCTTCGATACCAAGGCCGAGGCCATCGCCGCGATTTTTCAACGCCTGGACCGGGACCGGTGCCGGCATTGCGATGCCCGCATCTTCCGCGAGTGCGCCAGCGTGGAGCGGGCGGTGGAGCCCGCGGCCCCGCGCCAGGTCGCCCGCACCGGGGGCGGCTGAACCCGGCCTCAGCGCCGGGAGGGTCCGCCGGCCCGGGCCCGGGCCCGGGCGCCGGCGCCCAGGCACTCCCAGCCCCGCTGGCGGGCCACCGCGGCCAGATCCCCGTCGGGGTGAACCGCCACGCCGTGGCCCACCGCGCTCAGCAGGGCCAGATCGTGGATGGAATCCCCGTAGGCCGTGCACGCGTCCAGTGCCACTCCCTCGGCGGCACACAGGGCCCGGGCCAGACTCAGCTTGGCGGCGCCGAAGGGGTGGGGGCACGGTGGTGCGTGGCTGAACACCGCGCCGCGGCGGGCGCAGCCGGTGGCGCGGACATGGGCCAGGCCGAGCCTCCGGCCCAGGGGCACGGCCAGGAAGTCCGGCGCGCCGGTGAGCAGCACACAGGCGTCCCCGGCCGCCCGATGGGCGCTCACGCGGGCCAGCATGGCAGGGCGCAGCTCATGGACCAGCACCGCGTCCACAAAGTCCCGGGCGCGCCGGGCCACCTCTTCCGTGTCCAGCCCCGCGAGATAGGCCTTGTTCTTCTTCCAGACGTGACGGCCGTAACGGACCCACCAGCGCAGGGCGAAGGCGCCGGCCTGCAGCAGCTGGGGCGGACCCAGCACGCCCCCGTGCAGCAGATGGCCCGCGAAGCGCCGCTCGGCGCCGGGGCCGGCCAGCAGGGTGCCGTCCAGATCGAGGAAGACCAGGGCCACGGTCAGGACGGGTGACGCCCGGGCAGGGGCCGTTCACGCAGCCCGCCGGCGGCCAGGGCCTGCCGGGAACCCGCGGCGCGGCGGTGCAGGGCAAGTGGTCCGCCTTCCCGGGCGGCGAACTCCACCACCACCGGGATGCCCCTGAGCAGGCACAGGGCCACGGACAGCCATACCAGTCCCAGGCCGGCGGCCTGCAACGGCCCGGCCCAGTGCTCCCAGAGCCGCGGCGCGAGGGCGGGCAGGGGCTGCAGCGCGAACATCCAGGTGAAGGTCGCCCCTTTGACCACGCCGTAGAGCATCCGCATGAAGCGCCCGGCCACCAGGAAGCGGCCTGCCGCCGTGCGCATCATGCCGAAGGGGGTTTCGCCGCGCTCGGCCGCCTGGGAGCGGATAGCGTCCACCAGCAGGCCGCGGGTGATGAACAGCAGGCTCACCCACAACGGCACCAACCCCAGGTTCGCCAGCACCACCCACAGGATGTTTTCGACGATGCGGTCGACGGCGATGTCGTACACTGACCCGAACAGCGATTCCTCACCCCGCTTGCGCGCCACATATCCGTCCAGCCCGTCCAGGGCGAAGATGACGATCAACAGGGGGCCGGCCGCGAGCTGGGCCAGCGGCTGGGTCTGGTAGGCCAGGGCCACCAGCAGGAACACCAGCGCGAAGCGGACGGTGGTTATCGCATTGGCCATGAAACGGACGCTCCTTTTCCGTTCGCCTACGGCTGAGTATACAAACCACGCGGGACCGCGCCACCGGGCGGATGCGATACACTGGGGCCGGAGGTGGCGTATGCCCGAACATTCGAACAGGGTTTCAGAACCGGTGGCCGCCGAGGCGCTGCCGCGCCTGCGCCTCAAGCGCCGCGAGGAACGCCGGCTGCGGGCCGGTCACCTGTGGATCTACAGTAACGAGGTGGATGCCGCGGCCACCCCCCTGGGGCAGTTCGAGCCCGGAGATCCCGTGGTGGTGGAAGCCCATAACGGCAAACCCCTGGGCAGCGCCTATGTGAATCCCCACTCCCTGATCTGCGCCCGGCTGGTGAGCCGCGATCCCGGCCGGGTCCTGGACCGGTCCCTGCTGGTTCACCGGCTGAACATCGCCCTGGCCCTGCGCCAGCGGCTCTATGGCCAGCCCTGCTACCGCCTGGTGCACGGCGAAGGGGACGGCCTGCCCGGCCTGGTGGTGGACCGTTACGCAGACGTGCTGGTGGTGCAGATCACCACCGCCGGAATGGAGCGCGCCAAAGCCGCCGTCATCGAGGCCCTGGACAAGGTGATCCGCCCCCGCGCGGTGCTGCTGCGCAACGACAGCGCGGTGCGTTCCCTGGAGGGCCTGGCGGGCTACGTGGAGGCCGTGGGGGCGGTTCCCGAGGCGGTGGTCGTCACCGAGAACGGCGCCCGCTTCCAGGCGCCCCTGGAAGGGGGGCAGAAGACGGGCTGGTTTTTCGACCAGCGCGAGAACCGGGCCAGGCTGGCCCCCTACGCGGACGGCGCCCGGGTGCTGGACCTGTTCAGTTATGTGGGAGCCTGGGGCATCCAGGCGGCCCTGGCCGGGGCCCGCGAGGTGATGTGCGTGGACGCCTCACGGGCCGCGCTGGAACAGGCGGCGGCCAACGCCCGGGACAATGCGGTGGCCGAGCGTGTGCACACCCGCGCGGGCGATGCCTTCGACACCCTGAAGGCGCTGCGTGAGGCGCGCGAGCGCTTCGACGTGGTCATCCTGGATCCGCCGGCCTTCATCAAGCGGCGCAGGGACCGCGAGGCCGGCCTGCAGGCCTATCAGCGCCTGAACCGGGCGGCCATGCAGGTGCTGGAGCGGGACGGGCTGCTGGTGAGCGCCTCGTGCTCGTTCCACCTGGAGGCCGAGACACTGCAGCGGGTGGTGCTGCAGTCGGCCCGCCATCTGGACCGGACCCTGCAGTTGCTGGACCGGGGACGCCAGTCCCCGGACCATCCGGTGCATCCGGCCATCCCCGAAACCGAGTACCTCAAGGCGCTGTACTGCCGGGTGCTGCCGGCGGGCTGAGGCCTTCGGGTGAGGGTGGATTTGTCGCCGGCCTCGGCCGACAATAGCGCCAGGGGCGCAGACATGTCGGCCCCGAGTCGGAATACGAAGAGCCTGCCCACAACGGCTTCGGCCGGCGGCGCCCCGGCGGGCGGCATTGCGCGCGACCAGGGAGCCGGCCGGCAGCGACTCGAGGAGGACCATGGGATATGGACGTGACGGGCAACCCTGCGCAGCAGTCCCAATGGCTGGATGCGTTTCCTGCACTCAATCGCATCGGCGACGAAGCCTGGCGCCAGGCGATACGCGCCGCCCGCACCATGGTGCTGCCGGCCGGCAGCGTCGTGGTGCGCGAAGGCGATCCCTGTCAGAATTTCCTGCTCATCGTCCAGGGCACCATCCGCGTCTACAAGGCCGCCGAAAACGGCCGGGAGATTCTCCTCTACCGCAGCGTCGGGGGCGAGTTCTGCATCCTGACCCTGAGCAATCTGATGGCCGGCACCGCCTATTCCGCCGAAGCGGCTGCCGAGGACGAAGTGCGCGTGGTGAGCATCCCCATGCAGTACTTCCAGGATGCCCTGGCCCGCTCGGAGGCTTTCCGCACCGCGGTGCTGAGCACCCTGACCCGCCGGCTCAACGAGATGATGCGCCTGGTGGAGCAGGTGACCTTCAGGAGCCTCGACCTGCGCCTGGCCTGCCTGCTGGGTCAGCTGTTCGGCCGCTGCGAAACCCCCGTGGTCCAGACCACCCACCAGGAGCTGGCCAGCGAGCTGGGCACCACCCGGGAGGTGATCAGCCGCCTGCTCAAGACCTTCGAGCGCATGGGCTGCATTCGACTTCATCGCGGCCAGATCGAGCTGGTCTCCCGGGAGGCCCTGGAGCAGCTCGCGGGTCCCGGCGCTATGTGACTGCGGGTACTGACAGGCCCGCCCGCGCGGCTCTAGCCTCGATGACAGGACGCCCGGACCGTCTCTGACCCCCGCGCAACCCGTCCGGCGCTGCCCACAGGGGTTGCCGGGACCGTCCCGCGGGAGGGGGTGACGTCATGAGTGCGAAGCAGTTCTCGTGGCCGGCCGCCGATTTTCATGAACCCGCCTTTCGCCGTCCGGAACGGGGCGGTGTTCCCCACGAGCACCTGCTGGGTGAGCACCTGGCCGGTCTGCTGAGCTGGGCCCGGTCGGCCCGACAGCCGGTTTCCCTGCTGCTCGTCGCTCTGCAGTCCCCCGCCGACAGCCATTGCGCACCGGCGCCCTTCCTGCCCCTGGAGGCGGTGAGCGCCATGCAGCGTCTGATCGGGGCATCGGATACCCTGGTGCGCCTCGGGGAGCGGGACTACGCCATCATGCTGGCAGGGGCGTCCGGGACCGAGGCACGGATCCTCAGCCAGGTGCTGCGCCGGAGCCTGGTCTCCCTGCCGGCCACTGCGCCGCGCGTGGGCTTTGCCGTGTTCCCCCAGGACGGCGCCGATGCCCCGGTGCTGGTGCGTCGGGCGCTTTATCAGCGCGACGCCGGCTGAAGGAATCCGCGCCGCCGGCGTCGCGTACCCGTCAAATGTTTCCCGCAACGGCGCCATCCTTCATAATGGCGCGCTATGCTCACCTACCCCGACATCGATCCCATCGCCGTGCGCATCGGGCCCCTGGCGGTCCACTGGTATGGCCTCATGTATCTGGTGGGTTTCGTGGGCGGCTGGTGGCTGGGGCGGGTGCGCGCCCGGCGTCCGGGTTCGGGCTGGGACCCGGAGGAAATCGGCGACCTGCTCTTCTACGCGGCCCTGGGTGTGGTGCTGGGCGGGCGCATCGGCTACACGCTGTTCTACAACCTGCCGAATTTCATCCAGCATCCCCTCGTGCTGTTCAAGGTCTGGCAGGGGGGCATGTCCTTTCACGGGGGGCTGCTGGGGGTGCTGACCGCCGTGTGGCTGTACGGCCGGCGCACCGGACGGGGATTCTTCCAGGTCACGGACTTTATCGCGCCCCTGGTGCCCATCGGTCTGGGCGCCGGGCGTATCGGCAATTTCATCAACGGCGAGCTGTGGGGCAAGGTGGCGGAACTGCCCTGGGCCATGCGCCTGCCCTGTCACCGGTTCTGGGAGTACTGCGGGGGGCGCACCACCGGTTTCAGTGCCCCCCATCAGCCCTCCCAGCTCTATGAGTTTCTCCTCGAAGGCGTAGCCCTGTTCGTCATTCTATGGGTGTACTCGAGCAAGCCGCGACCCACCATGGCGGTCTCCGGCCTGTTCCTGCTGGCCTACGGCGTGTTCCGCTTTGCCGTGGAGTTCGTCAGGCTGCCCGATCCCCAGCTGGGCTACCTGGCGTTCGGCTGGCTCACCATGGGACAGGTCCTGTCCCTGCCCATGATCGTGCTCGGCGCCGCCTTCCTCTGGTGGGCCTACCGCCGCCGGCCGGCGGGCGCCGTGAATCCCCAGTGAGTTTTTCAGACGATTCGTTCAGCCCGGGCGTGGACCGGAGGTGGTGATCCGTGAGGCAGTATCTGGATTTGATGCGCCATGTGCGCGAACAGGGCACCCGCAAGGAAGACCGCACCGGCACCGGAACGCTGAGCATTTTCGGCCACCAGATGCGCTTTGATCTGGCCGAGGGCTTCCCGGCCGTCACCACCAAGAAGCTGCACCTGCGCTCCATCATCCACGAGCTGCTGTGGTTTCTCAGCGGCGACACCAATATCCGCTATCTGCACGAGAACAGGGTCACCATCTGGGACGAGTGGGCGGACGAGAACGGCGACCTGGGCCCGGTCTACGGCCACCAGTGGCGCTCGTGGCCGACGCCGGACGGCGGCAGCATCGACCAGATCGCGAACCTGGTCGATCAGCTCCGC
>Ga0209918_1001927_pt1 | contig 10424 bp, 7 predicted proteins | sample SalPonD_shore_MG_FD_185712 | JGI IMG/M metagenome (GOLD analysis project Ga0209918, IMG submission 185712) | Salt pond soil microbial communities from South San Francisco under conditions of wetland restoration - Salt Pond MetaG... | ecosystem: Environmental > Aquatic > Marine > Intertidal zone >...
CGTATTCGACCTTCGGCACCTTTTCAAAATTATGCGGCGGTGGCGGCGAGTCAATCATCCACTCCAGGGTCAACGCCCCCCAGGGATTTTTCCCGGCCTTGGGCCCCCACTTAATGGCATAGATTAATACCACCGCCATAATTACCAATCCCAGCGCCAGGACCCAGGATCCGACCGTGGACATCACGTGATAGATCTGGTACTTTGCCGGATAGGTAAAATAGCGCCGGGGCATCCCCTGCGATCCCATGATGAACATGGGAAAGAAGGTCAGGTTGAAGCCCAGGAAGATGAGCATCGCCGACATCTTCCCCCAGATTTCATTGTACATGCGTCCCCAGATTTTCGGCCACCAGTAGTAAATTCCTCCGAAAAAGGCCATAATGGTTCCGCCCATCATCACGTAGTGAAAGTGAGCCACCACGAAATAGGTGTCCGTCACGTGGACGTCCACCGCGGTCGCCCCCAGGAAAATGCCGGTGAGCCCCCCGATGGCAAAGGTAAAGAAGAAACTGAGTGTGAATAGCATGGGGGTTTCGAACGTAATAGCCCCTTTGTACATGGTCGACACCCAGTTGAACATCTTGATACCCGAGGGGATGGCCACCAAAAAGGTCAGGAAGGAAAAGATCATGGTGGCGTATTGGGACTGTCCGCTGACGAACATATGATGGCCCCACACGCCGAAGCTCAAAAAGGCAATCGCCACGCTGGAGAAGGCAATCGCCTTGTACCCGAATATTTTTCGGTGCGAAAAGGTGGCGACCAGCTCGCTGATGATCCCCATCCCCGGGAGGATCATGATATAGACCGCCGGATGCGAGTAGAACCAGAAGAAGTGCTGGAACAGCACCGGATCTCCTCCCATGGACGGATCAAAAATGCCGATACCGAACGCCCGCTCCAGGATCAGCAGGACCAGCGTGATCCCCAGCACCGGGGTGGCCAGCACCTGGATAATTGCCGTGGCATAGAGCCCCCACACAAACAACGGCATTTTGTACCAGGTCATACCCGGAGCCCGCAACTTGTGAATGGTGGCAATAAAGTTTAACCCGGTGAATATGGAGGAGAAGCCCAGGATGAAAATGGCGAACACCATGAGAATGACGGCCCCGGACGTCTTGGTACTATACGGCGTATAAAACGTCCACCCCGTATCGACGGAACCGTGCAGGATCGCCCATACCGCCAGGATGGAGCCGGTCATATAGAGGTACCAGGACGCCAGATTCAGGCGGGGAAAGGCCACGTCCCTGGCCCCGATTTCCAGTGGCAAGGCGAAATTGCCCAGAATAGCCGGCACGGAGGGAATAATGAACATAAAGATCATAATCGCGCCGTGCAGCGTAAACAATTCGTTATAGGTCCGGGCTTTCATAAAATCCGCACCCGGGCCCAGGAGTTCCAGCCGCATCAGCATCGCTAAGACGCCGCCGAACAGAAACATCACCATAATCGCCCACAGGTAGAGAATGGCGATCCGTTTATGGTCCATGGTGAGGAGCCAGGATTTTATGCCGTGCTTCACGTTCAGATAGTTCACTTTTGGATCTTCAGTTTGTACGGAAATTGATTCTGCACTCATAATTCTTACTGCGCCTCTTGAGCATTACTTAACGATTTAATGTAGGCGATCAACCCGTCGATCTGCCGGTCGGACAACAACCCCTGGAACGTGGGCATCACCGGCTGGAAGCCCTGCACCACCTGGGAACCCGGGTCCAGGATGGATTGACGGATATAATTTTCATCTGCCGTAATGGTTTGCCCGTTGGATAACGTCACCTGGTGATCGTAGAGGTTTTGCAAGGTCGGACCGACGCTGGCAGAGCCATCCACGGTGTGGCAGGTGTGGCAGGCCCGGCTGGTAAAGGTTTGTTTGCCCAGGGCCACCAGCGACATGCCGCCGCCTCCCTCCTCGGCGCCGCCGCCTTCCAGAAACGAGGCGTAATCATCCTCGGAGACCACCTTGATAGTCCCGCGCATCTGCGAGTGGCCGTTGCCGCAATACTCGGCACAATACAGGTCGAAGGTGCCGGTCCGCTTGGCCTGGAACCAGGCGATGGTGTACCGGTCCGGCAGCACGTCCTGCTTCACCCGGAACTGGGGGGCATAAAAACTGTGAATCACATCGTCCGACGACAGGAGCAGTTTGATGGGCTGGCCGACCGGCACGGTGAGTTCATTCAGGCTGTTTCGGCCGTTGGGATAATCGAACACCCACATCCACTGCCGGCCGGTGACCTTGATCTCCACCGCATCTCTGGGTACCACTTGCATTTTCATGTAGGTTTTAAATCCCCAGACGAAGACGATAAACACCAGAATGATCGGAACCAGCGTCCAGATCACTTCCAGCTTGACATTGTATCCCCTGTGTGAGGTCGCTTCCTCGCGCCCGGCCCGCCGGCGATAGCGAATAATGAAGTACAGCGATAACCCGACAATGAGAATAAAAAAGAAAACGGACGCCCAGAAAATAAAATAAAAGAGCGAATCCACGTTCCCTGATAAGGTTGACGCGCCTTCCGGCAGCCAAAATGTTCCAGTGGTGTCCATATAATATTCTTCCTGCTAACCCTCTACGCTTCTGATTTTTCTGCGTGCTTGTGTGTTTCTTTCCACCAATACCTCCCGATCACAGACCCCAGGATCACCACCGTCAGCGCGCCGCCCAATCGCATCAGATTCTCTGCAAATAACACATATCCACCGGCGTCCGAATCATACTGGTAACAATAGAGCAGCAACCGGTCCATGGTATTGCCGATCTTCCCCTGCGCTCCTTCCAGCAAGGCGAGTTTCAAATCCCGCTTCCGGTGATTGATCCCATAGAGATACCGGGTGATCTTCCCGTCCTCGGTCAGGACGTAGGAGACGGCCGGATGGGCATACATCTGCTTCTCCGGCACGTAGTGATACCGGAAGCCCAGGGCCTGCGCCAGCGCCCGGGACTGACTTTCCTCGCCCACCAAAAACGCCCAGCTGTTGCCGTCCACCGGTTGGCGTAAACTGTTGACGTACCGGTCGTGCTTCTCGCGGGCCAGCGCCGGAGTTTCTCTGGGATTAAAGCTGACCGCGACCATCTGAAATTCGTCTCCCGGCGCCCAGGCCAGACTGTCCACACTCTGCCGTAAGCCGTTTAACACCATGGGACATAACATAGGGCAATCGTAGTAGACCATCGTTAACAATACCGGCTTCCCCTGGTGAAAGTACGTGTCGAGTGTCACCGGTTGACCAGTGTGATCCGTGAATTGCAAATCCAACGGGATGGTCTGCCCCAGGTGCTCCTCCACTTTCACCTGCTGTAATGCCGGCGGGGTTTGATCGGCGATCTGTCCCCTTGCCGGGACGATGGGCATGGTACAGACGGCCATCACGACCAGCATAACGCTGAACAGCAGGGAGCGGGGTACGCTTCCGACCGCGAATGTATTCCATTTTCTCTGCGTCATCAAACCAATCACTTCCTTGCCGATATCCCTTATTGTGTGCCTCGCTGCCGGACCCGGCGTTGAAATTCGTCCTGTGCTTCCAACTCCATTGCCCGCTCGATAGGGATCTGATAGATCCCCTGGGAGGTATCGGCCAACGCAAAGGAATTCAACGCTTTCTGTTCGCGCTGGTGCAATTGCCGGAGCTTCTTGGATGTCGGCTTCAACACTTCCTGGTATTCTATCCGGTCCCGTTGGGAGATAAAAAAACTATTCAGCACAATAAACGCGACCGCCAGAAAGATGGCGATGATGGCCACCACCGCCAGAATGCGGCGCACATTCACGTCACTGAGTTCATATCCCGACTCGACATCGTTTTGACTGGGATGTTGAGATTTACCTTCAGCCATTCCAATTATTCCTTTCAGCCGCGAAGGAACGCGAATAACCGCTCATTTCTTTATTCATTCGTATTATTCCAGTCACCATTTCCTTTAGAATAGACAAACCTGTTCCATTCAAGCTTTGGATAACTACCAAAATTTATAAGTAAACCAACCAGTAAACTTGTTGCTTTTAAATAGTTTATTATTTGCGCAGATTCTCTCTTAGTCAATTTTGGTATACATTTTAATTCCACTAAAACTCTCTCATAACCAATAAAATCCGCGATAAATTCTTTATTGAGTTGCTGCCCCTTATATTTGACTGGTATTTTCACCTGAGTTCTATACGGGATCTTCCTTCGCCCGGCTTCCATTGTGAATGCTTCTTCATAAACAGATTCCAAAAATCCAGGACCAAGTTCAGTATGCACCTCCATAGCCGCCCCAATAATATTATACACCTCCTCCTTATACAGCAGATTCCTCTTATTTGGTCGCTGAGTCATCAATTTTTTGCCATTTTTCTTCGTGGTTCTTCGCGTCCCTTCGCGGCTGCTTATTGGTTCACAAAATTAACCGATTCCTGTAACCTCGGATCGTTCGCCGGAATCAGCGGCCGTTTGGCTGCCTGCTTCCAGAAATACCACACGAAAATCCCGCCGACTCCGACCACGGTCGTGAGATCCATCCAGGAGAGATCGACTTGCTGGCCGTAATTCGGTAAGATCAGCCAGTAGATATCCACAAAGTGCATGAAGAGCAGCCACAAGGCTACGCCCTTCAATATTTTCACATTGCGTTTGGCGGCCCGGGTGATGAGCGCCAGGAAGGGCACCACAAAATGCCCGAACAGGATAATGATACTGACCATCCGCCAGGAGGGATCTTCCCAGCGCAGCCGGTACCATTGCGTCTCTTCCGGAATATTTGCATACCAAATAAGCAACAACTGGGAAAAAGCGATATAGGCCCAGAAGATGGTGAACCCGAACAGCAATTTTCCCAGATCGTGGTAATGTTCCGCCGTAATGGCCTCGGTTAAAATCCCCCGCTCGTGCAGATAAATTGCCACCAGCGTGAGGGCGGCCAGAATTGCCAGCACACTTCCCGAGAAAACATACACGCCGAAAATGGTCGAATACCAGGAAGCCTGCATGGACATGATCCAGTCGAACCCGGCAAATGACAGGGTGAACGCAAACAGGACCATCCCGGCGGCGCTGAGTCGCTTCATCCGGGCGGTCAGCGTTTCGCCGGGCTGGTGATCCTGCTCCACCGACACCTTCAGCAGCCGCCAGCTCAAAATCGCCCAGATCCCGAAGTACAGGACGGTCCGGATAATAAAAAACGGGGTATTCAGATAGCCCGCTTTATGCTGGAGCAGGGAGTTCTGCGCCACCGCTTCCGGATGACTCCAATGATAGAGGGAGTGAATCCCGAAAAAGAGCGGAATAAACAGAATCGCCATCACCGGCAGCAGGGCCATCAGATTCTCGGTGAGCCGCCGGAGCACTACACTCCACCTGGCGCTGACCAAATGATGCAGCATCACGAAAAATAATGCGCCGGTCCCGATGGTGGCCCAGAAGACCACCGCCGTCAGGTAGGAATAAAAAAACCGCTCCCGCTGCAACAACAGCCCGACTCCGCTTAACAGTAATGCCACCACCCCGATCAGCAACGCCCGGCGGCCGGTCTTGGGTTCCTCGGTAATCTGATACGTACTGGTATCTACTTTCATCGCTCTCTTCTACTTCAATTGGTTCCGCTTGTCCTGTGGTATATCGGCTAACGGCGCATGCTGGCTCCGCTGCAAGGCCCGGATATAGGCCACAATCGCCCATCGATCCCGCACGGCGATCTGGTTCGCATAGCTGGGCATGTTACGCAGCCCGTTGGTCATGACGTCGAAGAAATGACCATCCGGCGCCTTGCGCAGCCGATCCGTATGGAAGGACGCCGGCGGGACGTAATTGTACTGTACGATAATGCCCCGACCGTCTCCGACCTTACTATGGCAGGGGGTACAATAAATATTAAACTCCTTTTGCCCTTCCTTCAGCAGATCCATGGTGACCGGCAGCGGATTGTGCTCCAGCGGCTGGCCGTTGACATCCACCCCTTTGTACAGGGAATCATTGGCTTCCAGATATCCCCGGGCGACGGTGCCGTACACCGGCTGGCGCATGGACATGTCGTCGGCAAAAAACTGCCCCGTGCTCTGGGGCAGGTATTTCGGCTGGGTGTCCATGTCCGGAATAAGGTGAATCGGCGGTTTCTTTTTGGGCATGCCCCGGAAACACCCGGTAAGTATCACCACGGCCCCCAGGGTGATCAGGACCGTTATCATCCGGCGCATCCTGCCCCTCCACACCGGGACACCCGCTCTGTTCAAATCTGCACTCACTGTTCTTCTCCGCTACCTTCAGTTTCTGATGCCGGGATCACCTCCACCCCGGTGCTTCCCAGAGATTCCAGATAGGAACGAGTCCGGTCGACCTCAAACTGCGGATCGGAAGCCTCGATGCTCATGAAAAATCCGCCGTCGGTGACCCGCTCGAACCGGTTGGAAAAGAAATTGGGATGAAACAATTTCGGCAACCGGTTCAGGTACAACATGCCGAACACCGCCCCGAAAGCGGCCAGCAAAATAGTCAGCTCAAAGGTGATGGGAATAAAAGCCGGCAAACTGAAAAAGGGCTTCCCGCCGACGATGACCGGATAATTGACGGCGCTGGTCCACCACTGCATCAGCAATGCGCCACCACCGCCGATCAGCCCCATGATCCCCACGATCCATCCCAGTGGCGACCGCTGTTCCCCCATGGCCTCATCCATGCCATGGATTGGAAACGGGGAATGGGCGTCAAAATTGGAATACCCCGCCTCCCGGACTTTCCGGGCCGCCCGGAGCAGCGCTCCGGCGTCCTCGAATTCCGCCAGCATTCCGTACACGTTTTGCTCTGTCGTACTCATCGATTCTTCTATCCTCTTAATGCGTTTCCGACTGTGGCAAAATACCCTTGACCTCGGAAGCCGCCACCATCGGCAGCCACCGGATGAACAGCATAAACAGGCTCAGGAACAGGCCGAACGAGCCGATCAGCATAATGATATCCCAGACGGAAGGCGCGAAATAATCCCAGCTGGACGGGACGAAATCCTGCGCCAGCGAACTGACCACAATCACAAACCGCTCGAACCACATCCCGACATTGATCAGGATGGACGCCACAAACATAACGGGCACATTTCTTCGCAACCGCTTGGACCAGAAAAATTGCGGGACAACCACGTTGCAGAAAATCATCGTCCAATAGGCCCAGGCGTACGGGCCGGTCATCCGGGTCATCGCGATGAACTGTTCGTAAATATTGCCGCTGTACCAGGCGGTGAATAATTCAATAACATAGGAATACGCCACCATGGACCCCGTCACCAGCATGATGATGTTCATCTTCTCCAGGTGATTGATGGTGATAAAATCCTCCAGCCCGTAGGCTTTCCGGGTGATCACCGCCAGGGTCATCACCATGGCGAACCCGGAGAAGATCGCCCCGGCCACGAAGTACGGCGGGAAAATCGTGGAGTGCCATCCCGGAATGATCCCCACCGCGAAGTCGAAACTCACCACGCTATGGACCGACAAGACCAGCGGCGTCGCCAATCCTGCCAGGATCAGTACCGCCAGCTCGTAATGCTTCCAGTTTTTATTGCTCCCACGCCATCCGATGGAAAAAATGCCGTACACCAGTTTCCGCAGGCGGTGCTTGGCCCGGTCCCGCAGCATGGCCAGATCCGGCACCAGCCCCACGTACCAGAACATCAGGGAAACCGTAAAATAGGTGCCCACCGCAAAGAAATCCCACAAGAGCGGGCTGCGAAAGTTCGGCCAGATGGACATCTGATTGGGATACGGAAAGACCCAGTAGATCACCCAGGGCCGCCCCACGTGGATCCCCGGGAAAATCAGGGCGCAGATGACCGCGAAAATGGTCATGGCCTCGGCAAACCGGTTAATAGAAGTCCGCCAGTGCTGCCGGAACAGCAGCAAAATCGCCGAGATCAAGGTGCCGGCGTGGCCGATACCGACCCAGAACACAAAGTTGGTGATGGCGTATCCCCAGCCCACCGGGATCTGCAGCCCCCAGATACCGACGCCCTTGAAGAACAGATAGCCGATGGATCCGAGGAACAACAGCGCCAGCGAAAACACCAGGCTGAACGTGAGATACCACATCCGCGGAGTTTTTTCCTCCGTCACCCGGCTGATGGCCTCGGTCACGGAATGATAGGTTTGATTACCCCCGAGTAAGGATTCTTGAGTTGTCGTCGCGTCGCTCACAGGATTCTTTTCGTTCCGTTAAGTGTTGGTAATCACGCGTTCGCCGGTACGTGTCCTTCCAGCACCGGATTCGGATTCCGCAGCTTGGCCTGAAAAGTCGTACGCGGCTGGGTGTCCAGCTGGGCCAGCATGGCGTAATCCCGGTTCTGTTTTTTCACCTGGCTCACCCGGCTCTCCGGATCGTTGATATCCCCGAAGACAATGGCATCGGTGGGACAGGTTTGCTGGCAGGCCGTCACCACTTCGTCGGTGAACAGGTTGCGATCTTCGCGCTTGGCCCGGCTCTTCTTCCGGTTGATCCGCTGGAGGCAATAGGTACATTTTTCCATCACGCCCCGGGACCGCACCGTCACATCCGGATTTTTCCCGATCTGCTGCACTTCCGGGGTATCCGCCGTGTAATTGAAGAAATTGAACCGCCGGACTTTATACGGACAGTTGTTGGAACAATATCTGGTTCCCACGCACCGGTTGTAGACCTGCAGATTCAACCCCTGGTGGTCGTGGACTGTTGCATTCACCGGACACACGGTTTCGCAGGGGGCATTTTCACACTGCATGCAGGGCATGGGCTGCACCACCATCTCCGGCTCCGCGGGCTCACCGACGAAATAGCGGTCAATCCGAATCCAGTGCATTTCCCGGCCTTTCCGCACCATATCCTTCCCGACGATGGGGATGTTGTTTTCGCTCTGGCAGGCAATCGTGCAGGCGTTGCACCCGGTACACACATTCAAATCGATGGCCATACCCCATTGGTAGCCCTCTTCGTAGGAATGCTCCTTCCACAGCGGTTTGATCTCCGCTTCGTGCTCAGCCAGCTCTTCCACGAAATCCGGCTCCTGCCGGTATTCCTCCAGGGTCGCCTCCCGGTACACGGGCCGGTTTTCCAGCGACCAGTGGTCCTGGGTACTCGCCAGATGATATTTCACGTCGGTTGGGGAAACGCTGACTCCGGCGCCGAAATTCAAATTACCGGACGTCCGGATCTGATAGGCGTTAAACCCGGCGCCCCTGGCGACCCGGAAATCCGTTTCCCGACCGAAACCCAAATCAAGGATCAGCTGATAATCCGCAACCCCCGGCACGATCCACACCGGCATTTCCACCTGCCGGTCTCCGGAGTGCAGCAGAATAACGTCTTCCTGCTTGACTCCCAATTCTTTTGCTGTCTGCGGGCTCATCACCGCGGCATTATCCCAGGATAACTTGGTGATGGTATCCGGCAGCTCCTGCAGCCAGCCGTTGTTGGCGAATCGCCCGTCGAACACGGAAGGGGACGCCTGAAACACCACCTCCGGATTGGACGCGTCCACGCCCTGGCCGGGCGGCGAATAATTCCGCACCAAATTCCGCACCACGGCGGAACGGACCGCCGGCGTGTGCCGGACAATTTCCTGCCCCGGATAGACCCCGTCGTGCACCACCTTCCGCCACCGCTTCTCAAAATTCGTGTCGCCGAGAATCGCCTGCCAGGTAGCCCGTACTAAGTCATAGCCCTTCTGGTCCTGGCCGGTGGCCACCAGCGCAAAAACTTCCGTCAGACTATGCCCGTTGAAGAGCGGGGCGATTAACGGCTGGGTGACCCCCAGCGTGCCGTCCATCGCCCGGGTATCGCCCCAGGCTTCCAGAAAATGCGCCGCCGGGATATGCCACTCTGCGCGCTTCGCGGTTTCATCCACATGCGAACTCACACAGAAGGAATGGTTTACCTGCTGCAGCGCCTCGGAAAACGCCAGGTCGGCCGGAGCCGTAAAAGTCGGGTTCACATCCAGCAGCCACAGGGTTTCCACGTCCCCGGCGCTCATCGCTTCGGTCAGTTCCGCAAAGGCGGCGGCATCCGGCGTTGCGTCATTCGCAATCTCCCGATACCACACGGTATTTCCGGCATTCCCCAGCGCCTGGTTCAGGGCATACACCACCGCATGAACTGCCGGCGGCTGGTTGCGGCCCGCCACGATCAGCGATTGGTTCCGATTACTCAGTAAATCGTCGGCGACGGCCCGGAGCCAGGTCTGATCAAATGCTTCTCCCGCCGCCAGTGATTCCGGAAGCGCAGGGACAGCCAGCCCCTGGCGACGGAGTTCCCCGGCCAACGCCAGCGCGAATGCGCCGATCCGGCCGGTGCGCACACGCAACCGGTGATCGGCCATGCCGCCGGTCGCGGAAAAGCGCCCCTCCACCACGTACAACCGGTTCATATCATCCCGGGAAGAGGCCACCCGCCGGCCGTCGGCAAATCGCCGGGCA
>Ga0209918_1001930_pt1 | contig 10417 bp, 9 predicted proteins | sample SalPonD_shore_MG_FD_185712 | JGI IMG/M metagenome (GOLD analysis project Ga0209918, IMG submission 185712) | Salt pond soil microbial communities from South San Francisco under conditions of wetland restoration - Salt Pond MetaG... | ecosystem: Environmental > Aquatic > Marine > Intertidal zone >...
TCCGCACCGGCGAGGCCCTCACCCCGCCCGCGTACGAGCCCACCGAGACGTTTCCGGTACGCGTCAACGAGGATGGCTGGATCCAGGTCCGGGATCCGCGCTGGGACTGAGGGGCCAATCGGGCCCGGTTCCGCGTTGCCGTTCACCCCGACCCGGGCGCTCGACGCTCAGACGGAACGGATCCGTGTCTTCTGCTCCTCATCGAGCGCAATGGCTCGCAATGGACGTCCCTGGACCTGCACGATGACGGAGGTCGCGATGGCCTTGCACTCACCGCCAAGAAATATCCCGTGACCGAGGTGGAACGAACTGTTGCCGACATGACGAACCGCCGTGCCGATATCCACGGTCCCCGGGTAGTAGAGTTCCTCGATGTAATCCGCGGCGATATGCGCGAGCACAAACGTGGGGCCATGTTCCCGGTCGCGCGGCGGCCGGCCCAGCTGTTCGAGAAATGCCACCCGCCCCGTCTCGAAGTACACCATGTAGGCGACATTGTTCACGTGCCCGAGCACGTCCAGATCGGCGAAACGGATGATGTCCTGACGCCATAGCGTGTATGCCGCGGGATCCATGAGCGCCTTGCGCTCGACTTCGGGTTCCGATACGTACATACGGGATTCGTCTCTCTGGTAACCTGTTGCAACCATACCATGCGAATCCGGACGCAACGCATGCAGCTGTACGCGAGAATCCAGGGAAGCGGCCCACCCGTTGTGCTCCTGCACGGCCTGTTCGGTTCCAACGAGAACCTTGGCGTGATCGCCCGCGCACTTGCAGGCGATTTCACCACGTACTCTCTCGACCTGCGCAATCACGGCCGCTCGCCACATGCCGACTCCATGGACTATCCGGCGCTGGCCGCCGACGTTGCCGAGACCCTGGACGCCCACGACGTCGGCGCTGCCGCAGTGGTGGGCCACTCACTCGGGGGAAAGACGGCGATGGAGCTCGCGCTGTCGTACCCCGAGCGGGTCAGTCGACTCGCCGTGATCGATATCGCACCTATCGAATATGGTCGCCGGCACGACCAGGAACTGCAGGCCATGCGGTCCCTGGACCTCGGAACGATTCGATCGCGCACCGATGCCGATCGCGCGCTGGCGCAGGCCATACCGAATCCGGCGGTTCGCCAATTCCTGCTCAAGAATCTCGTGCGGTCGGACGGCGGATTCGCGTGGCGCATTCCGCTCGACACGATCGCGAACAACTATGCCGCAATCGCCGCCGCACCCACTTCCCGTGGCTCCTATCGCGGTCCCGCCCTGTTCGTTCGCGGCGGCCATTCCGACTACATTCCCCGGACCGCCGAGCGCACGATTCGCGAACGCTTTCCCGCGGCGCGGATCGAGACCGTCGACGGCGGTGCTCACTGGGTGCATGTCGACAGCCTGGAACCCTTTCTCGAGCTGCTCCGCCCGTTTCTCGTCATTTCATCGGCAACGCCGGGCTCGCAGTAGTCACGACGCGGCATTCATCATGCACTATGATCACCTGCTCCTTGCTGCCATCGTCGCCCGCTCGGGGTACAAGTCGAGGATGAGCCCCGGTGCAAGGCACCGGCGGGCTGGACGACCAGGCCGCTCGGCCCGCATGCGTGCGCTGGCGGTACCCGCGGGGCGAATGTCCCCGGCCTGCTCGACCATGCCGCCCGCTGGCGCCCGGTTCATCAGCCCCGTGCCCTGCTCATGACCGAGATCCCGCACCAGCGCATCTGCATCTTCGGTACCGGACCAAGACGGCCGGAGTACAGTCGCAACATCCTGGTTCACGATTCTCTCGAGGCTTGTGACGTGGACATCGTGGACTGCACCGCTCCGCTGTCGCTGTCTGCCGATCGGCGAACATCCGCGCTCCGGGGCAATCCGCTCGCGCTGGCGTTGATGGTAGTCAGACTCGCAGCGGCCTGGGCGGTCCTCCTGTCCCGCTGGCGCACCGTACGACAAGCCGATGCCATCTGGGTTCCGTATCCCGCACATATCGACGTTGTCCTCGCCGCCATAATCCGGCGGCCTCGACAACGCATCTACATGGACGCGTTCATCAGCCTCTACGACACGGTGATCGTCGATCGCGGCCTCGGCCGGTCTAGCCGGTTGTTCCCATTCCTCGTGCGGTGGTGGGAGCGCATGGCGCTGAATCGTGCGGACGTGGCGATCATGGATACGCCGGAACACGTAACGTACTTGCGCTCCCTGTATCCGAATTGTCGATCGCGCCTCACCTGGCTCCCCGCCGGCATCGATGCCGCAGCGTGGTCCTGCGACCACCCATCACCGGCGAATTCACCGTTGCGCGCCATCCTCTGGAGCACGTTCATCCCCTTGCACGGTGTCGAGGTGGTTGTGAACGCGGCCCGACTCTGCCACGCACGGAAGCTGCCCATTCAATTCGTTATCTATGGCGATGGCCAGATTGCACCTGCCATCTCCGCGCTCATGCAAGAGCAGGATCTGCCGAACCTCGAGTGGAATCGCGGCTGGTTTACCGTATCGAATCTGCGCGACGCCGCATGCGCGGCAGACATCTGCCTCGGCATTTTCGGCACTTCCCGAAAGGCGGCCAGCGTAATCCCCTACAAGGTACAGCAGGCCCTGTGCGCTGGACGACCGACGATCACGGCCCGGACCCCGGCGTCGGCACGCCTTCTTTCCGACCGCGAATCGGCCATCCTGTGCGATCCGGGCGACGCCGAGTCGCTCACCAACGCGCTGGAGTGGTGCATCGATCACCGCGGTCGGCTCGACGAGATTGGTCGACGTGGACGGCGGGTATTCGACACTGAGCTGTCCGCAAGCGCGATCAGGCTACGCCTGCGGCGCATCCTCGACGGAGCCGAAACATGAACGCCACCGGCGGGACTACCACCCCATGAACGGGACGCCGCACATGCACCCACAGGACGACACCGTCCGCCGTGACCCGCAGTTCGGGCCGTACATCCCCGGGCAATGGGTCCCCGCGCCGCGTTACGTCCTCCGACGAGACCGGCTTCTGGCCCATTTGGGGGAACGTCCCCGCGGATCCATTCTCGAGATTGGCTACGGTTCAGGCGCGCTGCTCTGCGAGCTGGGCGACGACGGTTTCCAGGCGACCGGACTTGACACCTCCGACGATGCCCTTTCGGTTGCCTCGCGGTTCGCGCAAGCGACCAGTCGCGTCACGCTCGCTACGGAGCCCGGCCCCGACTGGACCGAAGCATTCGACTTTCTCCTGGCCTGTGAGGTTCTCGAGCACATCGCCGAGGACGTGTCCACGCTCTGCGATTGGACGAGATGGGTCAAGCCGGGCGGCACCGTAATCATCGCCGTTCCGGCCTACCCTTGGCTGTGGGGTCCACACGATCGAATGGTCGGGCACTACCGGCGATACACACGGACCCGCCTTCACGAAATTGCGCGTCAGGCCGGGCTGAACGATGCGACGGTCGAGTCGTATGGCTTCCCGCTCGGCATTCCGCTCACCCTGCTGCGCAACGTACACGCCATGGCAAAGCTTCGGTCCCGCGCATCGATGAGCTACGACCAGCGAACCGGCGTGAGCGGAACCGACAGGAAGCTGGCGAATCGCCTGTTCGGCCTGCAGATGAGCGCCCCGATCCGCCTGCTTCTCCGGGCAACCTGCGCGATGCAGGCCATGGCCCGTCGGTTCTCCGTAGGCGACGGCCTGATCCTGTTCGCCTCGAAGCCCGGCGAGAGCGTGCCGCACGAAAGCTCCGAGGACAGTGCATGATTCACCACTGGATCCTGTCGACGGGACGTACGGGGACGGTGGCGATCGCCCGTGACATCAATGCCCGTTGCACGAACGGCGTCGCGATCAATGAGCCACATCCCCGCGCGTTGACGCGCATGCTCGGCGCCATGGCCCTCGATGGACGCGTATCGCCAAGGATCCAGTCCCTGGGATGGCACGGAATCGCGGCGCTGCGCCGTGAGCCCCGCGCCGAGCTTCTGATCGAGAGCAACGCCCTGATCCAGGGACTCGCCGGACACCTGCTTTCTCGAAGCCCGCAGTCCCAGCTTCTTCATATCGTGAGAGAGCCGACTGCCTACATTCGTTCCGCCGTGAATTTCGGCGCAACGCCAATCAAGCGCCTGTTCAGCTGGTACGTGCCCGGCTGGGAACTGTCCCGGACGAAGGGGGAAGTGCGACGGCGACTGCGGACGATCGGACCTGTGGACATGCCGTCCCGCGAAGCGCTTCGCTATGCACTGCACTGGCGCACGATGAACTCCTGTCTGGCGGAACTCGGCAATGACCTGGGCCCGCGTTATCGTCGTGTCCGGTTCGAGGACATGTTCGATTCCACCCAGCAGGTATACGACCAATCGCTGGAGTGGCTGGGACTGGAGCTTGGACCGGACCAGGGCAACGCGGTCGAGGTACACAACCAGAGCCGACGGTCTCTCCTGCGGGACTTCGGCTCGCTGCCAATCGAGATACGATCGCAGATCACGGAAATCTGTGAGCCCCTCGCGCAAGAGTTGGGGTACGACACACTGTAGCGCGGCACACGTGGACCAGTCGGTGGGGGCTGACGCGGACCCGCAACGCGCGGGGGCGACCGAGCGATTCCGCACCGCCCCCCGCGCGTCGCGCCTCAGGCGTGGGCCGCCTCTGCAGCCTCCGCACCTCGTGCGAACGCGAGGCCCGCTTCGCCCGCGTCCACTCGCACCGTATCGCCCGGTCCGAATCGACCCGCCAGGATGTCCTGGGCAAGCGGGTTCTCGAGCTGGTGCTGGATGGCGCGCTTGAGCGGCCGGGCGCCGTACACCGGGTCGAAGCCCGCCTCGCCGAGACGATCCAGGGCCGCCGTCGTGAGCTCGAGCGTCATGTCTCGTTCCGCGAGGCGCTCGCGCAGGTGTCCGATCTGGATTTCCGTGATCCTGCGAATCTGCTCGCGGCCGAGCGGGCGGAACACCACCACGTCGTCGATGCGATTGATGAACTCGGGCCGGAAGTGACGGCCGACGATCTCCATCACGGATGACTTCATTTCATCGTAGTCGCCACGACCCGCCATCTCCTGGATGACGTCACTGCCGAGGTTGGAGGTCATGATCACGACCGTGTTGCGGAAATCGACCGTGCGGCCATGGCCATCGGTCAACCGACCGTCGTCGAGGACCTGCAGCAGGATGTTGAAGACATCCCGATGCGCCTTCTCGATCTCATCGAGCAGGATCACGGAGTACGGCTTGCGCCGCACGGCCTCGGTCAGGTAGCCGCCTTCCTCGTAGCCCACGTAGCCGGGAGGTGCCCCGATCATGCGGGCAACCGAATGCTGTTCCATGAATTCCGACATGTCGACGCGAACGAGCGACTCCTCGGTGTCGAACAGGAAGCTCGCGAGCGCCTTCGACAGCTCGGTCTTGCCCACGCCGGTAGGGCCCAGGAACAGGAACGATCCGTTGGGGCGGTTCGGGTCCGCGAGGCCCGCGCGCGAGCGCCGTATGGCGGATGCGACCGAATGCACGGCCTCGTCCTGGCCGACGACGCGCGCCTCCAGGACCTCCTCCAGGCGGTTGAGCTTGTCGCGCTCGCCCTCGAGCATCTTCGACACGGGGATGCCGGTCCAGCGGGAGACGACCTCGGCGACCTCTTCTTCGGTCACCTTGTTGCGCAGCAGGTGCGATTCCTGCGCATCCTCTGCCTCCTGTGCCTGCGCCAGGCGCTTCTCCAGCTCCGGGATTCGCCCGTACTGGAGCTCCGACATCCGGCCCAGGTTGCCGGCGCGCCGCGCCGTCTCCAGCTCCTGCCGGGCGCGCTCGAGCTCCTCCTTGATCTGGCTCTCGCCCTGCACGGCCGCCTTTTCGCTTTTCCAGATCTCGTCGAGGTCCGCGTAGTCCTTCTCCAGGCGCTCGATCTCCTGCTCGAGGTTCTTCCGGCGCTTCTTCGAGGCCTCGTCGGACTCCTTCTTCATCGCCTCGAGCTCGATCTTGAGCTGGATGAGACGGCGCTCGAGCCGGTCCATCTCCTCCGGCTTGGAATCGATCTCCATGCGAATGCGGCTGGCGGCCTCGTCCACGAGGTCGATGGCCTTGTCCGGCATCTGGCGATCCGTGATGTAGCGGTGCGACAGCTGGGCCGCGGCAATGATCGCCGGGTCCGTGATCTGCACGCCGTGGTGCACCTCGTACCGCTCCTTCAGACCACGCAGGATCGCGATCGTGTCTTCCACGCTGGGCTCGTCGACCAGCACCTTCTGGAAACGACGCTCGAGCGCGGCGTCCTTTTCGATGTTCTTGCGATACTCGTCGAGCGTGGTCGCGCCGATGCAGTGAAGCTCACCGCGGGCAAGCGCCGGCTTGAGCATGTTGCCGGCATCAATCGCCCCCTCGGCCTTGCCGGCCCCCACGACCATGTGCAGTTCGTCGATGAACAGGACGATCCGGCCTTCCTGCTTGCCGATATCGTTGAGCACCGCCTTCAGGCGCTCCTCGAATTCGCCCCGGTATTTGGCGCCGGCCAGCAGCGCGCCCAGGTCGAGCGACAGCAGCCGCTTGTCCTTGAGCCCCTCGGGCACCTCGCCGTTCACGATCCGCTGTGCGAGCCCCTCGACGATGGCGGTCTTGCCCACGCCGGGCTCGCCGATCAGCACGGGGTTGTTCTTGGTGCGCCGCTGCAGCACCTGGATGGCGCGACGGATTTCCTCGTCGCGACCGATGACCGGATCGAGCTTGCCCTGCTCCGCACGCTCGGTCATGTCGGTGCAGTACTTCTCGAGTGCCTGGCGTTGCTCCTCGGCATTCGGGTCGTTCACGTTCTGGCCACCGCGCACGCTGTCGATCGACTTCTCGATCGCGCCCTTCACGGCCCCGTGCTCCTTCATCAGTTCCCCGAGACGCCCCTTGTCCTCCACGGCCGCGAGTGCGAAGAGCTCGCTCGAGATGTACTGGTCGCCCCGCTTCTGCGCCAGCTTGTCGGTGACGTTCAGGAGCTTCGACAGGTCGTTCGAAATGTGGACCTCGCCGCCGGTGCCCGAGACCTGGGCCAGGCGGTCCAGCTCCGCGCCCAGCGCGGAGCGCAGGGCGTTGACGTTGACGCCGGCATGCGACAGCAGCGGGCGCATGCTGCCGCCCTCCTGGTCGAGCATCGCGACCATGGCATGCGCCGGTTCGATGAACTGGTGGTCCTGGCCGACCGCCAGCGATTGTGCATCGGCAAGTGCCATCTGGAACTTGCTCGTGAGTTTGTCCATGCGCATCCGGGGCCTCTCCCTCGCGTGCTATCCGAAACTACTGGATAAGTGCGGACCGCACGGGGATTTTCAAGCCATCGCGCCGAAGACGGGCGCCGGAATATCCTCAGGAGGGGGCGATCCAGGCCAGCGTCGCCATGCGCCCGGTCGCGGGTCCGTCGCGGCGATGCGAGAAGAAGCGCGCCGACTCGTGGAAGGTGCAGTGCCCGCCGCCGTCGATCCTTCCGACACCGGCCCGCCGCAGGCGGCGACGCGCCAGGACATACAGGTCCGCGTGCCAGCGGTCCCCCCGGCCCGGTCGGAAGGCGGGCGCCGCGGCGGGATCGCCGGCGAGCATCGAATCGCGGACCTCGGGCCCGACCTCGAACGCATCCGGGCCGATGGCCGGGCCCAGCCACACGCGCAGGCGTTCCGGCGACACGGGGAGCGCGTCCACCGTCGCCTCCAGGATGCCGGCGGCGAGACCGCGCCATCCGGCGTGGGCCACGGCGACGCTGGCGCCGTCGGGATCGACGATGGCGACGGGCAGGCAGTCCGCCGTGAGCACTGCACACGCGAAGCCCGGCGTCGCGGTCCACGCGGCATCCGCCTCCGGCGGCGCGGACAGGGAGCCGTCGAGACCGACCACCGTCGTGCCGTGCACCTGCCGCAACCAGCCTGGATCCCGATCCAGGCCCAGGGCTGCACTCAGGCGCGCGCGATTGGCATCGATCGTCGCGGTGTCGTCCCGCCCACGCGCCCCGAGGTTCAGCGTCGAGAAGGCGCCGCGACCCAGGCCGCCGACGCGAGTGGTGGAAATCACGCGAACCCGGCCGGCCGAACCCCAGGCGGGTGCCAGCAGCCCCGGGATCGCCTCAGACATGGGCCTCGAGATCGGCCTCGAGGGCGTCGAGCACGGCGCGAAAATCATCGGGCAGCGGCGCGTCCCAGCCGACCCAGTCGCCGTTCTCGGGATGGGCCAGCTCGAGCCGCGCGGCATGCAGGGCCTGGCGCCGCATCGCCCGCAGCGCCTCCTGCAGCCGCGCGTCCGGACTCTTGGGCAGGCGCTGCCGGCCCCCGTACATCGGGTCGCCGACGAGCGGCAGCCCGGCATGGGCCATGTGCACGCGGATCTGGTGGGTGCGGCCCGACTCGAGGCGGCAGCGCACGTGCGCGTGTGCGCGATACTTGCGCTCGACGCGAAAGTGGGTGACCGCCGACTTGCCGCCCTGGCGCACCACCGCCTGGCGCTGGCGATCGCGCGGATGACGTCCGATCGGGGCATCGATGGTATCGCCCGCAACCGGCACGCCAACCACGATCGCGTGGTACTCCCGCAGGATGGCGCGGTCGTGCAGCTGCATCACCAGGCGATTGTGCGCGGCGAGCGTGCGGGCGACGACCATCAGCCCGGTCGTATCCTTGTCCAGGCGGTGCACGATACCGGCCCTCGGCACCGCACCCAGGCTGGGATCGTAGTGCAGGAGACCATTCTGCAGCGTGCCGCCGCGGTGGCCGGCGGCCGGGTGCACGACCAGGCCAGCCGGCTTGTTGACGATGATGATCGCGTCGTCCTCGTGCACGATGTCGAAGTCGATGGCCTCCGGGCCCGCATCGAGCGTGGGATCCACGGCGCGGGCGATTCCGGCATCGAGGATGACCGACTCGCCGCCTTCGACGCGGGTGCGCGGCGCGGGGCTCATGCCGTCCACGTGGAGATGACCGGCCTTCAGCCAGTCCTGCAGGCGGGTACGCGAATACTCGGGGAACAGGTCCGCGAGTGCGCGGTCCAAGCGCTGTCCGGCACGCGACCGGGGGATGCGACGAATTTCGGGCTCTTCGGTCTCGGTAGTCATCCTCGGAAGCGTAGCCCTTCTTCGGGTATCATTGGAAGGCCATGTTCGACCGATTCCGAAAAAGCGCGTCACGCCATCTGCTGGTGGCTCTCCTCCTCGCCGTTGCCGCGGGGTGCGCCTCCAAGGACTACGACCCCACCAGGGACTGGTCCAAGGAGAAGCTGTACCAGGAAGCCAGGCGGGCCATGGATTCGGGCGAGTTCCAGACGGCCATCGACTACTTCGAGAGTCTCGAGGCCCGCTATCCGTTCGGGCCGCTGGCGCTCCAGGCCCAGCTGGAGATGGCGTACGCCTATTATCGCTACGACGAAGACGAATCGGCCATTGCGGCGTGCGACCGCTTCATCAAGCTGCACCCGACGCACGAGGGCGTCGCGTACGCCTATTACATGCGCGGCCTCGTGCGCTACAACCAGGGGCGCTCGTTCCTCAACAACGTGTTTCCGCGCGACATGGCGCAGATGGACCAGAAGCGCCTTCGGAAGGCCTTCGCGGACTTCCGGACCGTGGTCGAGCAGCACCCGAACAGCCGCTACGCGCCCGACGCGCGACAGCGGATGGTGTACCTCCGCAACCAGATGGCCCGGCACGAGCTCGACGTGGCCCGGTTCTATTTCCGCCGCAGCGCCTACACGGCAGTCATCAACCGGATCGAGTACCTGGTATCGCACTACGACGGTGCCCCGGTCATGCCCGACGCCCTGGCGCTCCAGGTGAAGGCCTACCAGAAGCTCGGCATGACGGGCATGGCGAACGACACGCGCCGGGTGCTTGCGGCGAACTGGCCGGACAATTCCGCGGTCGCCGGGTCGTCGACGGTCGCGCCCGAGCGGGCGGCCCGGGCGGACACCCGCCCGCCCGACCTGCAGGCGGACGCCGAGTCACCCCACTAGGCAAGCCGGCGAGCCGGCTGCCCCGCCCGACCCGGCTTCCGGGAGCCCCCGGAGCAGATCTGATTGACGGACACCCTGCCCGTAATCAGTCGCGGTCCGTGGCAACGGGATTTCCATGACCCCCATTGCGGCGACGTGCAGCCAGTGAAACGCCCCCCGCGCCGCGGAAATCTCCGAATTCGTCGGTCCTGCCCTGGCAGCCTGTCGGACTTGGGGCTGATCTACTGCGCCGGTGGGATAGCGAGGACGGTTTTGCGATCCTTCTCGTCACATGGTTCCCACCATGCTCCTCCAACGATCGCAAAACCGTCCTCGCTCTCCCACGCGGCTCGCTACGATCGTCCAAGCCCGACAGACTGCTAGTGCCCTGTCCCGCAAGTTCCTTCGCATTCTCGCCGGGTCTTGCGGGCCCTGGCAGCGTTGCGCCTCCTCGCAATAGAGCGCGCTATTACTCGTCGGCGCGCCTTGCCAGGGTCCGCAATCCC
>Ga0209918_1001932_pt1 | contig 10410 bp, 8 predicted proteins | sample SalPonD_shore_MG_FD_185712 | JGI IMG/M metagenome (GOLD analysis project Ga0209918, IMG submission 185712) | Salt pond soil microbial communities from South San Francisco under conditions of wetland restoration - Salt Pond MetaG... | ecosystem: Environmental > Aquatic > Marine > Intertidal zone >...
ACGGTCTGTTTCAGACCTGGTCGGATGCTTCCTCCGCGCCGAACGATTGGCTCGACGTGGCCAGGACGGACTACACCAGCGGCGGTCACGCCTACTATCCGTGTCATTCCGGCGTAATCGTTTGTGGCAAATTCGGCAACAGCGCCCCGTGGGTGGCGAGCGACGCCGACCGGGGCCGGTGGATGCAGGTCCGGATTCACGTGAAACTCGCCGACTACGGCCAGGCCAATGGCCGGGAAACGGTGTGGAAGGATGGCCAGATCGTCCTGGACATCCAGAATGATCCGAACTACAACGCCAGCCCGAGCGATCCTACGTGGGTGGCGAACGCCTATTTCATGGGATGGGCGAACAGCGGCTTCAGTGTGAATACCGACGTGTTTGCCGACGATTTCAGCTTCTACACGCAGGATCCTGGGTGGTGAGGCCGCAGCGAGTTCGCAGGCCGTCGTGCGACTGATTCTGCGACGAAGGGGCGTCTATCTCTCCATCAGCGCTCCCTCGATGAGCGCTCCGAGGCCCTTGGCCCGCTCGCTCCACGAGTCCCGGAGATCCTCCCTCAGCGAATCCATGCGTTCCTGGGATTCGGCCATCTCGTAGTTCGGGCGGTCGAGCGCTTCGGCGATCGACGCAGCGGTATTGTCAACGAAGATCGCACCCCGAAAATAGTCCCGCAGGACGTTCTTGTCTGAAGTGACCAGCACCTTTCCAGCGGATACGGCCTCGTAGCAGCCGCAGAGCATCGTATGATCAGCAGTCGTCAGCACGAGGACGACGTCCACGCTCTGCAGCAGACTCAGATATTCGTCGTCCGGAAGAAAGCCGGTGAAGGTGACGTTCGGCGGGGCTCCGAGGATCATGTCCTGTGGGGCCCTTTCGCGACGCCCCGTGACGTACAGGTGCAGGGGATGATCCTCCACCCGGTCGACTCCAGCGAGGACTTCCCGGATGGGCTCATCTTCTGCGAACGATGAGGAGAATAGGACCGTTCTGACACCCTCCGCCACGGGATACGAATCTTCGTCGATCGCCTCCAAGTCGGGAAGCTTGTCCTGCAGTACGTATGGCCGCCCCCCGTATTCGGACACCAGCTCAGCCAGGAAATTGTTGGTGACGATCGTCACGTCGGCATAACGAAGGGTGATCCGATTCAGCAGCTTGAAGGTCACCAACCAGGGCGAGAGCCTGTACTTGCGGTTGAGAAGAAACGTTGTGTGCCTGTCGACTACGACGAAAGTTCCGGTGGCACGTCCCCAGAGCACGGCCAGAAATGCCAGGATCATCGAAGGATTCTGCACGAACAGAACGCGCGGCTTCGCCCGCAGGAGCAGCCGTACGGTTCGCACGATGCTCTTCGGATACCGCAGTGGGCCTCGGGGGATGAACTGGAACAGAGAGCAGCCGAAATGCGATGCGAGGACCGCCGAGCGCCTGTGGTGCTCCCACGTGATCCAGATCCAGTCTTCCTTCATCGCGAGCTGACCGCTTCGGGCGTCAAAGGATCGCAGTGCCAGCCCGGTCCGGTGCCGGCCGCCAGCAACGCAGCTGCGCGACCGGCGACGTGATGGAGCTGCCCGACGTATCGGCGGATCGTCCTGCGGGGCGGGGTCCGGCGCGGCCTATCGGGCATTTTCCTCGGATTCCGCGTGAAGGGCCCACTGCCCCGGATTGTAGAACAGATCGTAATCCCGGAAAGCCCTCCACGTCGAATACGTCTCCAGTAGAGGGCCCGATGTCTGTTCCTGGAACACGAAGTCCGCGTCGCCATTGATCTCTATCAGGACCACACCGTGCTCCGTAATGGCCAGATCGAGGCCGAGGATCTTCGTAAAAGGCAGCGAGCGCTGGACCAGAGCGCCGAGCTCCATCGCCTCCTCCCAGCGGGGAACGGGAAACCCGGCAAATTCCACGTCGGAGACAGGGTGACGCTCGTAACGATGCCCGTGCTTGTCGTAGCCGGTGGTCTGCAGACGTCCACGGACGACGTCGACACCGACTGCGATTCCCCCGGCGCTCCAATTGTCGACATACGATCGCCCGACCCCGAACCTCATGCTCGATCCGATCACCAGGACGTCCCCGGACTTCGTCAGCATCGTCATCATCCTCACGGTATTCACGGAACCTTCTGCGACCCGCGTGAGGGCCGGGTGCTGGATCACCACCTCCTGGACTACGCATCGCTCGGGCGGCACGAAGTCCTCGGGGTCCAGGGGGCCTTGCCGGGTCCGGATCCGGATGCCATCCGGCGTCGCTTCCGCGAGAGCGATCCCTATGCCGGCATGTCCGAGGATCGGCTTAATGATCAGCCGGTCGTTTCCGCATTCATCGAACAGGCTCGTAAGCTTGGTCCCTGCGTCTTCGTCCGGGTTCACGGTTCCGAAGACCTCGGGAACCGGTAGGCCGAGTCCCCGGCACAGTACATCACACACTTCTTTGTTGTTCAGGAGCGCTTCGAATTGAAGAGGATGTACTTCACGTCGGAGTCTCGCTCTTTGATACGGGTTGTAATTTGAACCGTAATACAACGGCCACTCGGCGCGTGGGCGCTCCCATAGACGGCACGGTCCATAGTGCTCTGGATAGTCCCTGAGCACGAAGAAGATGTAAAGAAGATCGGACAGGAGCGCCCATGGAGTCCTCCTGCACTCGGGCCAAACAAGGAGCTTCACGTACAGATATGGCAACAGCAGAAGACGGATGACGCGTCGCACCAGCGGGGGACTTTCCGAGAACACGGCTCGCTCTACTTCGCGCGACGACAGGCGAGCTCGAGCGGCGATCGTCGGCGACGACGCGACCCGAGCTCTGGCCGCTGCGCTCTGGAGCACCGCGACGGATCGCCAGGGAGGGCGGGCGCCCTGTCGGCCGCCCTGCGAAGTCCAGTATGGGAGACCCACCTCCCGGCGTGCTCGTTTCTGATGAGCGGCGTACAGCTCTTCCGGCTCATCGGTCTCCTCACCTCTCCCGCCTGTGCGACATCCAGAAATCCCGGGGCTTCCCACAGAAATCGAGAAGCTTCCGCGCATCGTCCATCAGGATGTCCCTCACGCTGTTCAACGTCTCCTCGTCCCAATCGACCCGGATATCGTATCGCGCCGTCCCGAAGCGCTTGAGGAGATCGATCGCAGGCCGGGGCAAGCGATCCTTCAATGCGCGAAATGCCGGCAACCGCCTGAGGCCGGAAGCGAACCACCGGTCGCGGCGGGCGCGGCTCGCGGCATTCCGGGGTGTGGTGGGATCGCGTGGCTCGAATCCCGGCTCCACGCCAATGTGCCGGAACACCTCGGCCAGAACCAGCATCGGATCCTCCGCGAAGTCCTCCAGGAACACCAGCAGGATCTGGTCATCTTCGAACAACCGGCGATACACGTTCAGATGCTTCCAGTAGAGCCCGAACGTCACGAGCGACGGATGCGCACTGACCGCCTCGTTGATCGAGTCGGGCACCCGCCCTTCCCGAACCCTCATTCTCCAGTCGGACTCCAGGCGTCGGATCGGATCCCGAACCATGTAGATGAGCCGGGCACTCGGGAGGACTTCACGGATCCTCGGGGCCGCGATGTCGACCCGATGTGGGTGGGTGTAGCTGGTGCTCCCTTCCCCGACCGCCGCGAATGGGCTCGCATCCGCAAAGAGCGACTCATACCCTGCGCGTCCTCGGTCGACATCGTTCACCCGTGAGAAATAGTGTGGCTCCTTGGGCGTGGACATGAAGACTTCGGGATGCTGGCCGACCAGATCACACAGGCTCGTCGTGCCGCACTTTGCGGCTCCGATCACTACGAACGACGGCAGGGTCATTCTCGTGGTCGCCTCGCGTTTTTGTCCATCGTAGCCACATTCCTCTCTCGATGTCGCGGCGAAGACTTCATTCCTGCGGTGTCCCTGGACCGGGCGCCGCTCGGGCCCGGAGAGTTTCCGCAAGCAACGCACGCGCCACTGCCTACCCTTCGTGGCCGGGGCGGGCGGGCGCCGAAGGGGGCGAGGGATCGGAGGATGGCCTGGGACCCTCCCGCATCTCCACCCGCCCCGGGGGGCGTCGGCACGGGGCCCCTCGTCACTTGCCGCCGCATCAGGCACTTCATCTGTTGCGTGACTGCCACATGCTCGCCGACCACCTCGCGGCCGCACCGCCACAGGGCGGGTCACGTCGCCCCGGGGCCTCGGACAATTCGGTGCACAAGCGACTCCCGGAAAGCCCCGGGCACCCCGGCCGCGCAGGACACTCCGGGACCTCACCGACATGCGGGACTCGGCTAGCCGGCCGCCCCGGTTCCCACACGGGTTCTGGCAAGGCGCGTGCGCTACCGTACTCTTCGTGAACCAAGAGCGATCCATGCACCAGCCGTTGAACCGCCCCGCTTCAGCGGGCGCGGTCGTCCAAGCCGCCGACGCGGAGCACGGCGAAGCGCCTCACACTCAGCACGGATCCCGATCTCGACCGGTCACCGTGCTCGTGACGGACGGCGATCAGCGGGCGGCGCTCGCCATCGTCCGATCGCTGGGTGCCGGCGGCTACCGCTGTGTCGTGACGAGCCCCGACGGGCGTTCCCTGGCGGGAGCCTCCCGCCATGCGGTGGCCGACATAGCCGTTCCCGAGCCGGGCACGGCTCCGGAGACGTACGTGACCAAAGTTCGGGCGATCATCGAGGAGGAGAACGCCGCCCTGCTGCTCCCCGTGACCGAGGCATCGCTCCTCGCGCTCCTGCCGGTGCGCGGTCGCCTGGGGGCCGTCGTCCCCTTCCCAGACGCGGAGACGTTTCGAACAATCTGCGATAAGAGACGCGTCCTGGAAACGGCCGCCACGATGGGTCTCCGGGTGCCCGCCCAACGCGAGATCCGCTCGATCGAAGACAGAGAGCAGCTCAGCTGGTCAGGGCCGGTGATCCTGAAGCCGGGTCGCTCGGTCTACACCAGGAGCGACGGTACGAGAGAGAAGACGGGTGTCCGGTGGGCCCGTTCGCGGGAAGAGTTCGAGTCGGCCCTGTCGGCCTACGTCCCGGAGGCTTATCCCATCCTGGTGCAGGAAGTGATCGAGGGCCCGGGCACCGGTATCTTCGTCCTGCTCGACGAAGGCCGTGTACTGGCCCGGTTCGCGCACCGTCGTATCCGCGAGAAGCCTCCCACCGGAGGCGTGAGCGTGGTGAGGCAGAGCGAGCCCATGGACGAGGAGCTTTTGGACCGCAGCGTCGACCTGCTGAATCGGCTCGGATGGTCCGGCGTGGCCATGGTCGAGTACAAGCGTGATCTCGAAACGGGCGAAGCGGTGCTGATGGAGATCAACGGTCGCTTCTGGGGTTCGCTGCAGCTGGCGATCGACGCCGGGGTGGATTTTCCCCGCCTGCTGGCCGACGTGAGCCTGAGACGACCGGTGATCCCCAGCGATGGCTATCGCTTCGTACGCAGCCGCTGGTTCTGGGGAGACGTGGACCACCTGCTCGCTGTGTGGCGGCGTGGTGGTCCCCGGCAGGGCAGCCGCATGGGGTCGCTCGCGGCCTGGCTTCGCGCGTTCGGGCCCGGCTACCGCTCCGAGGTGTTCCGGCCGGATGACCCTATGCCGTTTGCCCGGGAGACGGCGAACTGGTTCCGCGAGGGCTTGAGTCGGTGACGATGAACACGCTTCCGTACCCGTCCGAGGACCGGAGACCGTTCTCCGACCTGGTCGGCGCCAACGTCCGAGCCATCTGGAGCTTTCTCCGGTCCGAGCCGGCCTCCTTCTGGCTCGTCAACATCTACCTGTTCTTCGAATACGTTCGTCCACAGTCCATCTGGACGTCGATCGATGTGCTCCCCTGGGCCGAGACCGCTCTCATTCTCGCCGTCGCCGCGGTGCTGGTCGAGGGCAAGCTTCCGAGAGTTCGGACCGCGGTGGGAGGTCTTCTTCTCGTCTATTCCGTCATCGTGCTTCTTTCGTCGTTCACGGCCATTTATCCATCGGCTTCGGTCGCGGGCTGGAAGCTCTACTTCTCGTGGGTTCTGATCTTCTTCGTCATTACGGCTACGGTGACCACCGAGAAGCATCTCTTCATCTTCATGCTGGCCTTCCTGCTCTACTCCTTCAAGATGTCGCAGCACGGATTCCGAACCTGGCTTTCCAACGGGTTCGGGTTCAGCAGCTGGGGAGCGACGGGGGCGCCGGGCTGGTTCCAGAACTCGGGAGAGTTCGGCATCCAGATGTGCATCTTCCTTCCGCTGAGCGTGGAGTTCATCCTGGCGCTGCGCTCGAGGTGGGGTCGGTGGAAGCGCCTGTTCTTCTATGCCATGCCGATCACGGCCGTGGCGAGCATGGTGGCCTCGTCGTCGCGCGGCGCGCTGATCGGCGGGGCTGCGGTGGGCCTGTGGTGGATCCTTCGCTCCAAACACCGGGTGCGAGCGCTGCTCATCACGGCGGTGCTCGCGGCCGCCACCTGGCTGATCGTCCCTCAGCAGCAGAAGGATCGGTTCTCGACTGCGGGCGAGGACCAAACGTCAGTCAACCGCCTAGACCGCTGGAAGGCCGGAATCAAGATGGCGCATCAGCACCCTGCGCTGGGGATCGGCTACCACAACTGGGGGAATTACTACGGTCCCCTTCCCCACAACATCTTCATCCAGGCGTGGTCGGAGCTGGGCTACTCCGGGTTGCTGGCCTTCCTCGCGCTGATCGTGGCCACGTTCGTCGTGAACGCCCGGACGCGCCGACTCCTGAAACGCATTCCCAGGGACACCGTCTTCTTACGACACATGGCCCACGGCCTGGACGGGGCGCTCATCGGCTTCATGGTGAGCGGCTTCTTCGTCACGGTGCTCTACTATCCCTTCTTCTGGATCAACCTGGCCATGACCGTTTCCGTGCACGTGGCGGCCCGAAACACGGCGCGCGAGGCTCAAGCCGCCGCGGCCCGGAAGCCCGTCAGCACGCGGCTCCCCAGTCCGGTACGAGCGTGAACGACCCGCGAGGTCCCGTCCTCCACTTCATCGACACGACGGGCCCCGGCGGTGCGGAGACCGTGATGCTGCAGGTGGCGGACGGCATGCGGGGACGGGGGTGGCCCGGTCGTGTCGTGCTGACGGGGCCTGGCTGGGTACTCGATCATGTTCGTGATCGCGGACTTCCGGCGGACATCGTGGAGACGCGGGGGCGCTTCGACCTTGGATACGTCCGGCGCATCGTTCGACTGGTCCGCCAGCACGGAGCGGAGCTCATCCACGCGCACCTGTTCAGTCCCTCCGTCTACGCCAGCATCGTCGGAGCGTGGACCGGAGTGCCGGTGATCGCGACCTTCCACGGCGTCTCCGACGTTCAGGCGGACGGGTGGGCACGGCAGCTCCGCCATCGCCTCGTCGCCCGCCGAGCGGAGATCGTGTGCGTCTCCGAGTCGCTTCGGAGCGCACTCGCGGCGTCGGTCGGCGTCCCCGAGGAGACCGTCCGGGTCATCCACAATGGCCTGGAGGTCGAACCGTTCGGGAAGGGCGACGGCACTGCCGTGAGGCGCGAGAACGACGTGCCGGGAGGAGCGCTCCTGGTGGGAAGCCTCGGCAACCTCCGGCCCGCCAAGGACCTGCACACCTACCTGCGCGCCGCCGACATCCTGGGCGACGACGCCCGCCTTCGATTCGCCGTGGCGGGCCAGCGGACGGAACCGCTGTACGGCCGCCTCCTGGAGCTGCGCGCGAGGCTGGGCCTCGACGATCGCGTCTCGTTCTGGGGCTTCCGGAGCGACGTGCCCGAAGTCCTCGCGGCGTTCGACGTCCTCGTCATCAGCTCGGCATCCGAGGGCTTCTCCCTCGCGGCGCTCCAGGCCATGGCGGCCGGAACGCCCGTCGTGGCGACCCGGTCGGGCGGGCCCGAGGAGATCATCACGGACGGCGTCGATGGACTCCTGGTTCCGACCGGGTCGCCGGAAGCTTTGGCCGGGGCGGTTCGAAGGGTGATCGCGAACCCGGAGCTCGCTTCCCGGCTCGCGGCCGCGGCGCTCCGCACCGTTCGAGAGCGGTTTTCCCTCGGCGCCATGCTGGACGCCTACGAATCCACGTATGCGGAGATCACCGGCCGGCGCGAGGCGACGGCGGATCGCTCGGCCGACGGCCGGTCCGCGGTCCGCGCGCGCGCTGGCCTCTGAAGGCCGAGCGCCGGCCTCTGTCCGTGCCCGCTCCTCTCACGGCACTCGTGCGCCGCACCGCCTCTGTAGCACGCCAGATCGGGACGAGCGCGACGTTCGCCCTCGCGGAGCGCCTGACGCCCGCCCGCCACGACTACTGGTGCTTCGCGACGTGGGCCCGGCACCCGCACACGCTGGACAACCCCAGGGCCGTGTTCGAGGCGGTCCGGGACGATCCCTCGATCACCAAGATCGTCCTCCAGAAGGATCTGTCGGAGGCTCCATGCCCGGAGGGACGGAACGTCGTCTTCGTCCCGGCCGAGTCGCTCGCCGGCGCCCTCTACCTGGCTCGCTCCGGGGTCATCCTCACCGGCTACGCGGTGGGCGGCATGACCAGCTACAGCCGCCTCCTCCGAAAAGGGCGCCACGCCATCGTCCAGCTCTGGCACGGCATCCCGCTGAAGCGCATCGGACACCTGTTCCCCGGCGAGGACTTCTGGGACCGGGAGACCCCCCTGTACTCGGCGACCGTGTGCTCCTCGGGCAGGGATCGGGAGGTGATGGCCTCCGCCTTCGCGCCGCTGCCGCGCGAGCGGGTGTGGCAGACGGGCCTGCCGCGGAACGACCTCATCCTGGGAGACGAAGCGTCCCTCCCGGCCGACTACCGGGACCACCTGGGCCAGGTCGATCGGACGCTGGCGGGCCGGCGCATGGTCCTCTACGCTCCCACGTGGCGAGAGGATGCGGATTCGCTCTACACCTTCTCGGAAGAGGAGGAGCGCCGGCTCGGAGAGGTCCTGGAGCGGCACGGCGCGGTGCTCGCCATCCGGGGACATCCCAACGTCCGGTCCCACGCGAGCTACAGCCGTGACCGCCCGTCAGGTTCCATCCTGTCGGTCAACGACTATCCGGACCCCAACCTCCTCCTCAGGAGGACCGACGTCCTGGTCACGGACTACTCGAGCATCTACATCGACTTCCTGCTCCTGGACCGGCCCGTGATCCACTTCGCCTACGACCTGGAGGCGTACCTGGAGGAGCGCGGCTTCCTCTACGACGTGGACGAAGCCTTCGCCGGTCCGTGCGCGCGGACGTTCGGCGAGCTCCTGGACCACCTGGACGGCGCGCTCGAGCGGGGCCCGGAGCACTCCCGCCGACAGCGGGAGCGGGCGACGCGCCTCTTCCACGACCACGGTGAGGGCGCGGCCGCGGAGGTTTGCGACCGCATCCGCGCCCTGATCGACTCTCGACCCCAGCGGAGAAGCGACCAGCGATGAAACGCGTGATCACCTTCGGCACGTTCGACGTCCTCCACATCGGGCACGTCAACATCCTCGAGCGGGCCCGAAACCTGGGCGACCACCTCACCGTGGGCGTCTCCTCGGATGCCCTCAACAAGTCGAAGAAGGGCCGCATGCCGGTCTATCCGCAGGATCACCGGATGAAGATCATCCGGTCGCTGCGCTTCGTGGACGAGGTCTTCGTCGAGGAGTCGCTGGAGAAGAAGAGGGAGTACATCCTGGAGCACGGCGCGGACATCCTGGTGATGGGAGACGACTGGGAGGGGCGCTTCGACGAGCTGAGCGACGTGTGCGAGGTGGTCTACCTCCCCCGCACGCCCTCGATCTCCACGACCGAGGTCATCGAGGTCGTGCGCCGGGGGGACTACGGCGAGGGCTGACCCCCCACAGGAACCCGCGGCTCCTCTGCCCTCCAGAGCATGCTCAATGTCGCATCTCCGCGTACCGCACGAAGAGCCGAGGTTCACGGTAGCCGAGTTCGCTTGTCAATGGATCCACCGTGCGTCCCAGGATTCTCACTTCCTCGCCGCGGATCGGATATTGGCCCCCGTCTTCCGAGCGGCCGACCAACCCGGCATCACCGGTCTATTCCAGGAGACTCATCTTCCAGTCGCGTTGCCTCTTCCGTAGCTCGTCTCCTCCGTCCATCCCATGATGCAACGACCTGGACAAGATGGTCCCTGCGATCCCGACAGCCGTCCAATAAGCACTTGATCTCGTCTAGATGACGTGCCCTTTTGACCAGCGCGTCATCGAACGTACGCGATTCTCTGTAGTGCAACCCGTTCGTCCAGAGTCAGCAGCCGTCGATACTCGGGGCGCAGAAGCAGGTCGACGACACGCTCAGACCACTCAACACGCTTCCAGCGGTACCCTGCGGCGTCGGCGCTGGGAACCTTTGAGCCTGGATCCTGCACGGCGGCCGTCTGGGGGCGCGATTGACGGGCCATCGTGATAGAGATTCGTCCGAGGGGCCGGATGGCCGTCGTGGGAGGGGCTGTCGGCCCCGCCGGAAGCTTCGAGGA
>Ga0209918_1001933_pt1 | contig 10405 bp, 10 predicted proteins | sample SalPonD_shore_MG_FD_185712 | JGI IMG/M metagenome (GOLD analysis project Ga0209918, IMG submission 185712) | Salt pond soil microbial communities from South San Francisco under conditions of wetland restoration - Salt Pond MetaG... | ecosystem: Environmental > Aquatic > Marine > Intertidal zone...
ACGCCGGCGGCCGCGCGGGCCGCCGGCGCCGACTACCTGGTGGTCGGGCGTCCCGTGACCCGGGCCGCCGACCCGCTGGCGGCGCTGCTCTCCATCCAGGCCGAGCTCGCCGGCGGATAGTCGCCCGCTCCGGCTGGAACCGCGGGGCGAGGGCTGATAAGGTAGCGGCGTGCCTGCATGGATCTGCAGGCACGGGCGCGCAACGGGCATCGGCCCGGGCGCGCCAAAACGGAAACCGGGGTTTCCCGGTCATGCCAAGGAAACAAGGACAGGAGGCAACACCATGTATGCACTTCGTATGTTTCTGCTGACAGCCCTGCTGCTGTTCCCGCTGCTCGCCCTGGCCGCCAAGGTCGATATCAACACCGCCGACGCGGCCGCTCTTCAGACGCTGGATGGGGTCGGGCCCTCCAAGGCAGAGGCTATCGTGGAGTATCGCGACAGCCACGGCGGGTTCTCCAGCGCCGACGAGCTATCGTCCGTGAAAGGTATCGGCGCCAAGACGGTGGACGACAACCGCGACCGTATCTCGGTCGAGTGACGGACGCCTGAGCACAGGCAGCGTTTCCTCAAACGGCCGCGCCGGGTTTTCCTTGGCGCGGCCGTTTCTGTTCGGGTACGCTCTGCGTCAATTGCATGGAGTCACGCACCAAGGACCAAGGGAGCCCGCCTCTGATGACCAAGAGAATCCGCAAGGCCGTCTTCCCCGTGGCCGGACTGGGGACGCGGTTCCTGCCCGCTACCAAAGCGAACCCGAAGGAGATGCTGCCCGTCGTCGATAAGCCCCTGATCCAGTATGCGGCCGAGGAGGCGGTTGCCGCCGGCATCGAGGTCCTGATCTTCGTTACCGGTCGCAACAAGCGCAGCATCCCGGATCATTTCGACAAGGCCTACGAGCTGGAGACCGAGCTGGAGGCCCGCGGCAAGCTGGACCGCCTGCGTGAAGTGCGCAACATCCTGCCGAGCAGCGCGACCTGCATCTACATGCGCCAGGCCGAGGCGCTGGGGCTGGGCCATGCGGTCCTCTGCGCCGAGCCGGTGGTGGGCGACGAGCCGTTCGCCGTGATCCTGGCCGACGACCTCATCGACGACGGTGAAGGCCACGGCTGCCTGAGCCAGATGGTGTCTCAGTACGAAAACCAGGTGGCGAGCATCCTCGGGGTCCAGCGCGTACCCAGGGAGCATACGGACCGCTACGGCATCGTCAGCGTGCTGGAAGAAGGGGAAAGGGTCAGCCAGGTCAACGGCATCGTCGAGAAACCGAAGCCGGATGCGGCGCCGTCCACGCTCGGCGTCGTGGGTCGCTACATTCTCAACCCCGGGATCTTCAACAAGCTCAAGCAGACCCGTCCCGGAGCCGGCGGCGAAATCCAGCTCACCGACGCCATCGCGGCGCTCATGGAACAGGAGCCCGTGTTCGCCTACGAGTTCCGGGGCAAACGCTACGACTGCGGCGACAAGCTCGGCTACCTCGAAGCCACGGTGGAGTACGGGCTGAAACATCCGGAGCTGGGGCCGAGCTTCCGGGAGTACCTCAAGTCGGTAAAATGCTGAACCCGGGCCGTTTGGAGTCATAACAAAACGCCCCGCCGAAGCGGGGCGTTCCACGTTCGGGTTTTCGGCACGCTCAGCTGTACTCTGAACGGATCTCCTTCTTGTTGATCTTGCCCACGCTGGTCTTTGGAATCTCGCTGACTACCAGCACCCGCTCCGGAATGCCGTACTTGGGCAGGGTGCCGTCCTCCACGTAACCCGACAGGAACTGTTTGATCTCCTCCGGGTCGATCTCCTGGCCCGGGTTCGGCACGACCATGGCCAGCGGGCGCTCGCCCCACCGCTGGTCGGGGATGCCCACCACGGCGGACTCGGCCACCTTGGGATGCTCCAGGATGAGCCCTTCCAGCTCGATGGAGGACAGCCACTCGCCGCCGGTCTTGATCACGTCCTTGATCCGGTCGGTGATGCGCAGGTAGCCGTCCGGGTCGATGACGCCGATGTCGCCGGTATGGAGCCAGCCTCCGCGCCAGAGCTTCCTGGAGTTCTCGTCGTCGTGCAGGTAGCCCTGGGTGAGCCACGGGGCGCGAACGACCACCTCGCCCTGGCTCTTGCCGTCGTGAGGCATGAAGTTGAGGTCGTCGTCGGCAATCCGCAGCTGCACCATCGGCGCCGGCCGGCCCGCCTTGCAGCGCTGCTCGACCTGGCGGTCGATGTCCCATTCCAGCATCTCGCTGGTGAGATGGGCCATGGTGAGGATCGGGCAGGTTTCCGACATGCCGTAGCCGGAGAAGATGTCGATGCCCATCTCCAGGCCCTGCTTGCACAGGGCCGGGGGCAGGGCGGAGCCGCCGATGATGACCTTCCAGTTGGAGAGGTCCATCTCCTCGAGCTTGGGGCTTGCGAAAAGCATCTGCAGGATGGCCGGCACGCAGTGGGAGAACGTGACCTTCTCCCTGCGCATGAGCTCCAGCAGAGCGTCCGGCACGTAGCGGCCGGGATAGACCTGCTTAACGCCCAGGCTGCTCGCTACGTAGGGTACGCCCCAGGCGTGGACGTGGAACATCGGCGTGATCGGCATGTACACGTCGTCCGGTCCCATGGTGCCGTGGGCGGCGCCGGTCGACTCGAGCCGGCTGCCCACGGTATGCAGCACCAGCTGACGGTGACTGAAGTAGACGCCCTTCGGGTTGCCGGTGGTACCGGTGGTGTAGAACGTGGTCGCCCGGGTGTCCTCGTCCAGCTCCGGGAACTCGAAGCCCGGGTCGCTCTTGGCCAGCAACGCCTCGTACTCGGCGTCGATCTGGACCTTGGTCTCCGGCGTGGTGCCGTCGTCGCTGAGCACGACGATCTTTTTCACCGTCTCGATGCGGTCCTGGATCGCCTCCAGCAGCGGCAGGAACTCGACGTTGCAGAGTATGACGTCGTCCTGGGCGTGATTGATGGTGTAAAGGACCTGCTCCGGCGAAAGGCGGACGTTCACCATGTGCAGCACGGCGCCCATCATCGGGATACCGTAGAAGCACTCCAGATAGCGGTGGGTGTCCCAGTCCATCACGGCTACCGTGTCTCCCGGCTTGACGCCCAGGCTCGACAGTCCCGACGCAAGCTGGCCGACGCGATCGCCCATCTGGCGATAGGTCAGTCGCAGCTTGTCGGCGTAGACGATCTCCTGCTCCGGAAAGCGGTTGACCGCATCCAGCAGCAGCTGCTTGATCGTAAGCGGGTACCCGTAGGCCTCGGCGGTGCGGTCGATCGTCAGATCGCTCATGATTCAGTTCCTCCTCAGACAAATAGCGCCGTTCTCACGGAATCGCCATGGCGCACTTGCGCGGCCACAGGTCTCGCCCATGACCGGGTTGGTATGTTCACCATGTTACGGATTCGGCGCCGGGTTGGACATCGGTGGCCCGGATTTCTGGCGGCTGTCCGGCGTGAGGCGGCCCCGAGCTGTCGAGCGCTCGTTTTGCGCCGGCCGAACCCTGCCGGCAGGGGAGCTCTTGGCCCTCGTTCGCCGCTGCGTATCCGTGTCGCACGCGTTGCCCCGTCCGCGCCGGATCGGCGGCCCCAGAATACCACCGCTCGCCTGCAGGAAAGCAGCAGATGGCCGCGCCGACACATACCGCGGCGCCTCCGGAGAATGCTTCGGCCCCGGGCGGCAGGTCCGGGGGCCATCGCCGCTCAGCGGACGCCCTGGCGGCTCTCCAGCCAGCCGCGTACCAGCGGCCATATCTCCTCGCCGGCCTCGCGGCTGGCCACGATGCCCGGGTGGTCATAGTCCCGACTGAAGCCATGAGCGACGCCGGCTTCGACGAAACGCCGGTCCCGGCTGGCGAAATGGCTAACGAAGCGCCGGCAGCCGGCCGTTGGATCCACGTTGTCGCCGCTGCCCGAAACCGCCAGCACCGGCGTAGCGATGCGCCCCAGGGCATCTCTCAGCCCGGGCTCCCGACGGCCCCGGGTCACGATCCCAACCGTGTCCTCCATGGCCGCGGGCGGCTCATCCCCCGGGCCGAGGCCGGCCCGCCGGGCCGGGAAGTAGCCCAGCCAGCGGCTCATGGCCAGGGTGACCCAGGAAAATGGCGGGTGCAGCGGCCGCTTGCCCACCTCGAACTGGGCGGCGAAAAGCACCAGCCCCGCGACCCGTTCCGCGTCCAGCACTTCGGCCACCGCCCGGGCCGCGAGGACGCCGCCAAACGAGTGACCCATCCAGAAGGCCGGCCGCCCCCAGAGCGACTCCACATGCCTCTGGACCTGCGGCAGGTCCCAGGTGAGTGGTCTTCAAGGCCGGGCCGGGCGCCGCAGTCCGGCTGGCGGCGTTCCACGATGAGCCCGGGGAAGCCGGCGTCGGCGAGATAGGCCGCCAGGCCGATGCCGCGCTCAGAGCACCAGAAGGCGCGGGTCGAGAACATGCCGGGCAGGTAGACCACCGGCGCCAGCAGCGTGCCGGTACCGGGGTCGATGCGCGTTGCCCGGAAGCGAGCGCCGTCGCCGGCTATCAGATACTGCTCCGAGGTCACATGTGTGCCGTGTTCCATGAGCCGGTGATTCCCTGTTCCATTGGCGCGGGCTGCAAACCGTACGGGACATTCGGCGCCGTCAACGGTATCGTTGGCGTTTTCGGCGGTTTTGCAGCGCGGACGGTGTCTGCTTGACCGGCATCCCGGCGCGTGCACCGGAGCCGCCCTGAGAGTATCCAGTCTCGGCGGCGTATTCAAAAACGCCGAACGGCTAGGCAGCAGGAGGGCAGATCAGCAATGACCGACTACCACGCACCCACGCGCGACATGCGGTTTGTGCTGGAAGAGCTGTTGGATCTCGAGTCCATTGCGGGGCTTCCCGGATTCGAGGAGGCGGATGCGGATGTGGTCCAGGCCATACTGGAGGAGGCCGCGCGGCTGAGCGGCGAGGTGCTGGCACCCCTGAACCGTCCCGGCGACGAACAGGGCGCCCAATGGCGTGAGGACGGCGTGCGTTCGCCGGAAGGGTTTGCCGATGCCTACCGGCAGTTCGTTGAGGGCGGCTGGAACGGCGTTGCGGGCGACCCGGAGTTCGGCGGCATGGGCCTGCCCGAGTCCGTGGCTACGGCGACCCAGGAGATGTGGCAGTCCGCCAACATGTCCTTCGCCCTGTGCCCGATGCTGACCGCGGGTGCCATCGAGATGCTCGCCAGCCATGGCACGCCGGACATGAAGGAGCGGTATCTGGCCAAGCTCGTGACCGGCGAATGGAGCGGCACCATGGATCTCACCGAGCCCCAGGCCGGCTCCGACCTGGCCGCGGTGCGCACCAGGGCCGTCCCGGACGGAGACCATTACCGGCTTTCCGGCCAGAAGATCTTCATCACTTGGGGCGAGCACGACATGGCGGAGAACATCATCCATTTCGTGCTGGCCCGGACGCCCGACGCGCCCGAGGGCGTAAAGGGCATCTCCCTGTTCCTGGTGCCGCGCTACCGGGTCAACGACGACGGCAGCCTGGGCGAGCACAACGATATGCACTGCGCCTCCCTGGAGCACAAGCTGGGCATCCACGCCAGCCCCACCTGCGCCATGCAATACGGCGAGAAGGACGGTGCGATCGGCTACATGGTCGGCGGCGAGGGGCAGGGCCTGGCGCTGATGTTCACCATGATGAACGAGGCTCGCCACAAGGTGGGCGTGCAGGGGCTGTCCATCGCCGAGCGGGCCTACCAGCAGGCCCGCTGGTACGCCAACGACCGTATCCAGGGCAAGCCCATGGGTTACAGCGGCGGTGACAGGGCGGCCATCATTCATCATCCGGACGTCCGCCGCATGCTCATGAGCATGCGCTCCCAGATCGAGGCCATGCGGGCCCTGTGCTACAGCGCGGCGGCGTCCATGGACGTGGCCCGCCATCACCCGGAGGAGGAAGCCCGGCAGGTCAGCCAAGCACGGGTGGATCTGCTGATCCCCATCGTCAAGGGCTGGTGCACCGAGCTGGGCGTGGAGATCGCCTCCATGGGTGTCCAGGTGCACGGCGGCATGGGCTTCATCGAGGAGACCGGCGCCGCGCAGCACCTGCGCGATGCGCGCATCGCGCCGATCTACGAGGGCACCAACGGGATTCAGGCCAACGATCTGATGGGCCGCAAGCTGCTCCGCGACCAGGGTCGCGCCATGAGCGCGCTGATCGAAGAGATGACCGACGTGGTCCAGGCCCTGGGCGCCTCACAATCCGCGCCCCTGCGTCAGCTTCAGGAACGCCTGGGCGAGAGCGTGGGTGCTCTGCGGGAGGCCACCGAGTGGGCCTTGTCTCACGGCGCTGACGATCCGGTGCAGGCCTTCGCCAACGCCCATGCCTACATGATGCTGGCGGGCTATGCCTGTGGCGGCTGGCTGATGGCCCGCTCCGCACTGAAGGCCGAGGAAACCCTTGACAGCCATCCGGAGGACGCGGCGTTCTACCGCGGCAAGCTGATCACGGCCCGCTACTATGTGGAGCAGATCCTGCCGCGGGCGCTCGGTTACGCCCGGGCAGTGACCTCGGGGGGCGACGCGGTCATGGCGCTCCCCGCCGAGCAGTTCTGAGGAAGATGCGGCCGGCCGCCGCCGGCGGCCGGCCCGGGCGTCAGACCTTAAGTATCAGCTTGCCGAAGTTCTCGCCGCGGAACAGCATCATCAGCCGCTCCGGGAAGCTCTCCAGGCCCTCGACCACGTGCTCGCGGTGTTTGAGCTTCCCTTCCTTCATCCAGCCCGCCATCTCCCGGGCCGCCTCGCCGTACCTGTCGGCGTAGTCGAACACTACCATGCCCTGCATCCTGGCACGGTTCACCAGCAGTGACAGGTAGTTGCTGGGGCCCTTGGGGGCCTCTGTGTTGTTGTACTGGGAGATCGCGCCGCAGATGACCACCCGCGCATGGCGCCGCAGTCGGGTCAGCGCGGTGTTCAGGACGTCGCCGCCCACGTTGTCGAAGTAGACGTCGACGCCCTCGGGGCAGGCCCGCTTGAGGCCCTTGTGGAGGTCCTCGCTGCGGTAGTCCACGGCGTCGTCGAATCCCAGCTCGTTGATCAGGTAATCGCACTTCTCCCTGCCGCCGGCGATGCCTACGGCCGTGCCGCCCTTGATCTTGGCGATCTGCCCCACGATGGAGCCGACCGCCCCGGCGGCGCCGGAGACGAGCACCACGTCGCCGGGCTTCATCTCGCCCACCTCGAGGATGCCGAAATAGGCGGTCATGCCGGTCATGCCCAGCACGTGCAGATAGGTGGTCAGCGGGGCGATCGCGGTGTCGACCTTGTTCAGGTCCTTGCCGCGGGCGACGGCGTAGTGCTGTACGCCCAGCTGGCCGGTTACGTGGTCACCTTCCTGGAGCGCCGGGTCGTTGGACCGGATGACCTTGCCCGCCGCCAGCGCACGCATGACGTCGCCCAGCTGAACCGGTTCTATGTACGAGCGGCCCTCATTCATCCAGCCGCGCATGGCCGGGTCCAGGGAAAGGTACTCCACCTCCACCAGGACCTCCCCGTCGCCCGGCTGCGGCACCGGCTCACGGGTGATTTCGAAGTCGTCGTGCTTGGGCTCGCCCACGGGACGTTTGGCGAGCCGGACCTGAACGTTTTCCTGCGTCATGTTGTCGCTTCCTTCTGGTTGGCCGTGTTGGGGTAGATGACTCGGCGGCCGCTATGCCAGGCCCGAGCTCAGCAGTCCCCCGTCGACGGTCAGGCAGGCGCCGTTGGTGTAACTGGACGCGCCGGAAACCAGGTAGAGGACCGCTCCGGCCATCTCGTCGGGCTGGGCCACGCGACCGAGCGGAATCTGCTGCAGCGCGGAGCTCAGGATCTTGTCGTTGGAGGTGAGCGCCGAGGCGAACTTGGTGTCGGTCAGGCCCGGGAGCAGGGCGTTGACCCGGATGTTGTGCGGTCCGCACTCCTTGGCGAACGCCTTGGTCATGCTGATGACGCCGGCCTTGGTGATCGAGTAGATCCCCTGCATGTTGCCGGGCACGATGCCGTTGATGGAGGCGGTGTTGACGATGGACCCGCCGCCCTGGTCGCGCATGATCTTGCCGCCCTCGGCGGACATGAAGAAGTAGCCGCGCAGGTTTACGTCCACGGTCTTCTGGAACGCGCCGAGGTCGGTATCCAGGATGTGGCCGAAGTACGGGTTGGCGGCCGCATTGTTCACCAGGATGTCCAGCCGGCCGTGCTCGCTGCGGATATGCTCGTAAATGGCCTCGATCTGGTCCATCTCGCCCACGTGACAGGGAAAATGGCTGGCCTTGCCGCCTTCCGCCTGAATCGCCTCGGCCACCTTGGCGCAGCCGTCGGCCTTGCGGCTGGAGACGATGACGTGGGCACCGTAGGCGGCGAGGATGTTGGCGATCGATGCGCCGATCCCGCGGCTGGCACCGGTGACCAGCGCGACTTTGCCGGTGAGGTCGAAATGGTCCTTCTTCATGGTGAATGCGCCTCCCGATGTGAGTCAGTCGAGTCGGTACCCGCGCCGGGCGGTGGGGACAAGCCGCAAAATGAGGCCACGATCCGCCATCGCGTCCGGGCTGGGAAGTTTAGTCCTGTTTTGAAACTGGAGTAGGCTACGCGAAGCCGGGCCGATTGACTACAGCGGACCGTTGGACGGTCGGCACCCGGGCCGGCACTCGCGTTCCTAGCCGGCAGTCGGCTCCGGATCTGCGCCGGCCAGCCAGGAGAGCACCAGGCTCGCCATCTCGGCGTCCGTCAGTCCCTGCTGACTGAGCAGGCGCCAAGCCTGAAAGCGGACCGCCAGCCCGAGCGTTGCCGCCAATGCCGGCCCCGCGCTCCCTCGGCCTCGCCAGGCGGCCACCAGATCGTTGCGGATCCCGTCCAGATAGGCCTCGACGTCGCTCATGGGCACCTGCAGGGCCGCCACGTCCTCCACGTCCCGATAGGACACCGACCACATGCGCTGCGTGCGCCGATAGTAGGCGTAAAGCAGCTCGAGGGCGTGCCGCGTGCGCTCTGCCGGGCTGCTCAGCGCTTGCCACGATGATGGATCGGGCGGGGGGTTGTCGGCCAGCCAGTGTGCCGTACACGCGGCCAACAGCGCGGCGTCGTCCGGGAAATGCCGGTATACGGTCAGCCTCTGGACGCCGGCCCGGTCGGCGATGGCACTGATCGTGGTTTCCCTCGCACCGAGCTCTTCATGAAGCGCCGCCGTGGCCTCGACGATGCGGGCACGGGTCTCTTCCTGCTGCTCGGCGCGGCGCCGGAGCGTATATTTGCGCTTGCTCATTTCAGTAAACATATCTGTTTATCGAAGTGTTGACAATCCCGGCGGCCCGCAGTATCGTCCATTTCCGGTGAACATATATGTTTACTGAAAAGGCTCCAGGCAGCCCGCCCAGGCGCTACAGACGAGGAACCGAGACATGGACCAACCGACGATGATGGAAACCCGGCGTCTCGCCGCGGATACGACCCTGCTGGGGGCCTACACTCCAGTGCCTGGACACGGCGTCCTGCCGGTCAATGCCTTCCTGGTTGAGGCCGCTCAGCCGGTGCTTATCGACACTGGATTGGCGGCGCTGCGCGAGGAGTTTCTCGCGGCGCTGACGGCACGGATCGATCCTCGGGACCTACGGTGGATCTGGCTGACCCACACCGATCCGGACCATTTGGGGAACCTGGAGGCGGTACTGGAGATGGCCCCCAATGCCCGTCTGGTGACCACCTTTCTGGGCATGGGCAAGCTGGGTTTGCACGGCCTGCCCGTCGATCGCGCCTACCTGCTCAATCCGGGGCAGACCCTGGACGTCGGAGACCGGCTGCTGACGGCCGTGGCGCCCCCCAGCTTCGACGCGCCGGAGACCACGGCGGTCTTCGACGGGCGCGGCCGCACCCTGTTCAGCGCCGACTGCTTCGGAGCCCTGATGTCCGCGCCGGCCGAGCATGCCGCCGACATCCCTGCCGGCGAGCTGCAGGAGGGGCTTCGGGGCTGGAGCGCCGTGGACGCGCCCTGGCTCCAGTGGGTCGCTGACGTGCGGTTCCACGAGCGCCTCGAAGCGGTCAGCCGGCTTGGTGCGCAGTCGGTGTACAGCAGCCACCTCCCTCCGGCCGCGGGCATGACCGATTTCCTCCTGCGCACGCTGGACGATTCGCGGAATGCGCCGGCTTTCGTGGGTCCGGACCAGGCGGCGATGGAGCAGATGCTGGCACAGGCGGGGGTCGCCTGATCAGGCCACCATCTCGACGGCTCCAGCGGTCAGCCCGCCGGCAGCGGGTTTGATCGCGGGAGCGGGGAAACAAAAAAGGGTTAGCCATCCTCTGGCTAACCCTTTGGCTTGTCTGGCTCCCCGGGACGGACTCGAACCGCCGACCCAGTGATTAACAGTCACTTGCTCTACCAACTGAGCTACCGGGGAATGGCTGAGCCTTGTGAACCGCGTATTCTACCCATCGGCGGCGGGACG
>Ga0209918_1001934_pt1 | contig 10400 bp, 8 predicted proteins | sample SalPonD_shore_MG_FD_185712 | JGI IMG/M metagenome (GOLD analysis project Ga0209918, IMG submission 185712) | Salt pond soil microbial communities from South San Francisco under conditions of wetland restoration - Salt Pond MetaG... | ecosystem: Environmental > Aquatic > Marine > Intertidal zone >...
TGCTGGCCGCCGGAGAGCTGGGTGCCGATCTGGCGCAGCTTGTCGCGCACCTCCTCCCACAGGGCGGCCTTTTTCAGCGCCCACTCGACGCGGTCGTCCATGTCCGAGCGCGAGAGCTTCTCGTACAGGCGCACGCCAAAGGCGATGTTGTCGTAGACGGTCATGGGAAAGGGCGTGGGCTTTTGGAACACCATGCCGACCTTGGCGCGCAGGTGATTCAGGTCCTCGCCCTTGTCCAGGACGTTGCGCCCGTCGAGCAGGACCGAACCCTCGGCGCGCTGGTCCGGATAGAGCTCGTAGATGCGGTTGAAGCAGCGCAACAGCGTCGACTTGCCGCAGCCCGAGGGCCCGATGAAGGCCGTGACCTTCTTCTCGGGGATGCTCATGGAAATCGAGTGCAGCGCGTGGAATTTGCCGTAGTAGAACTCCAGGTCCTTGACCACCAGCTTGCCCTCGGGCAATTGGGCCGGCGGCTCGCGACCGATAAAGTTCTCGCTATGCTCCCGGCTCTCGGCCTCGGTGTCAGCTGAAGACGCCGGGCTACCCGGAATCGTGTTCTTGAACATGTTCTCACCAGTGCCATTCATGATGATCTAAAGACTCGGCTTGCGCTCGCGCAGGACCACGCGGGCGATGATATTGAGCAACAGGATACTGAAGGTGATCAGCAAGGCGCCCGCCCAGGCCAGGTGGTGCCAGTCGTCATACGGGCTCATGGCGAACTGGAAAATGACGTAGGGCAGATTGGCCATGGGCTGATTCATGTCCGTGCTCCAGAACTGGTTGTTCAGCGCCGTGAACAGCAGCGGCGCCGTCTCACCGCTGATGCGCGCGATGGCCAGCATCACGCCGGTGAGGATGCCCGCCCGGGCGGCGCGGTAGACCACGCGCACGATGACCTTCCACTGCGGGGCGCCCAGCGCCGCGGCCGCCTCGCGCAGGGTATCGGGTACCAGGCGCAACATGTCCTCGGTGGTGCGCACCACCACCGGGATAACGATGAAGGCCAGCGCCACGGATCCCGCCCAGCCGGAGAAGTGGCCCATGTTCACCACCATGATCTCGAAGACGAACACGCCGATGATAATGGACGGTGCGCTGAGCAGGATATCGTTGACGAAGCGCACGATCGGCGCTAGGCGAGAGGCCCGGCCGAATTCCGACAGATAGGTCGCCGCGAGCACCCCCACGGGGGCCCCGATGGCCACGCCGAGCACCGTCATGATCGCGCTGCCGACGATGGCATTGAGCAGGCCCCCGGCGCTGCCCGGCGGCGGGGTCATCTGGGTGAACACGTCCAGGCTGACGTACTGCAGGCCGTTGGACAGCAGGGTCCACAGCAGCCAGACCAGCCAGAACAGGCCGAACAGGGTCGTCAGGACCGAGATGGTCAGGTTGAAGTAGTTGAGAAAGATGCGTCGGCGATACAGGTTCACGGCCGCCTCCTCAGCTGCGCGTGCCTTCACGCGCCGTCAGGCGCATGAGCAGCAGTTTGGCGAACGCCAGGACCACGAAGGTGATCAGGAACAGGATCAACCCGATGGCGATAAGCGCGGACGGATAGATTGTCCCGGTGGCCTCGGTAAATTCGTTGGCCAGGGTCGAGGCGATCGTATTGCCCGGCATGAACAGCGAGGCGCTGATATTGTGCGCATTACCGATGACGAAGGTCACGGCCATGGTCTCGCCCAACGCCCGGCCCAGGCCCAGCATGATGCCGCCGACGACGCCGGCCTTGGTGTAGGGCAGGATGACGTTCCAGACCACCTCCCAGGTCGTCGAGCCCAGGGCATAGGCCGATTCGGTCAGCGACTCGGGCACGACGTCGAACACGTCGCGCATGACCGAGGCGATGAAGGGGATGACCATGATGGCCAGGATGAGGCTCGCCGTGAACATGCCGATGCCCATGGGCGGGCCCTGGAACAAGGCGCCGAGCACGGGCCAGTTTCCAAGGTGTTCGGTGAACCAGGGCTGGACGTGGTCGGCGAACAACGGCGCGAATACGAACAGGCCCCAGATGCCGTAGATGATGCTGGGGATGGCGGCGAGCAGCTCCACCGCCGTGGCGATGGGGCGCTTCAGCCAGCCCGGTGCCAGCTGCGTGATGAACAGGGCGATGCCGAAGCTGACCGGCACCGCGATGAGCAGGGCGATGGCCGAAGTCACCAGGGTCCCGAAGATGGCTACCAGGGCCCCGAACTGCTCGGTGACCGGGTTCCATTCGGTGCTGGTGAAAAAGCCGAAGCCGAATTTGTGAAAGGCCGGATAGGCCCCGATGATCAGGGAGATCAGGATGCCAATGACGATGGCGAACACAAGGAACGCGAACACACGGGTGGCCCCGCGGAACAGGCTGTCCAGGTGCACACCCCGTTGCAGTCCCGTGGCGGCCGGGCTGCTCGACACTTGCCGGTCCAAACTGACCTCCGGAAGTCGATTCACTGTGGTTAAGAAAGGAGGAGCCGTCCGGGGACGGCTCCTCCATACCAGTCCGGGCATAATCTTAACGCCCGGGCCCGCTCAGCGCGAGCTTATTGTACCATGCTGGAATTCCAGATGGCGTTGCCGCTCTGGTCCTTGATTTCCTTGGCCCAGGTACGCTCGACCAGGCTGACCACGCTGCTGGGCATCGGCACGTAGTCAAGCTTCTCGGCCATGGCGCTGCCGTGGTGGTAGGACCAGTCGAAGAACTTCAACACGGCCTTGCCGTAGGCAGGCTTGGTCTGGGTCTTGTAGACCAGGATGAAGGTCGCACCGGTGATGGGCCAGCTGTGGGCACCCGGCTGGTCGGTCAGGACCATGTAGAAGCCATCGGCGTGCGCCCAGTCGGCGTTGGCCGCAGCGGCCTGGAAGCTCTCGCTCGTCGGAGCAACGTAGTGACCGTCCTGGTTCTTCAGCTTGGCATAGGTCATCTTGTTCTGCAGCGCATAGGCATACTCGACGTAGCCGATGGAGCCCTTGATGCGGCGCACGTAGGAGGCCACGCCCTCGTTGCCCTTGCCGCCGACACCGACCGGCCAGGCCACGGACTTGTTGTTACCGACCTTGTTCTTCCACTCGGCGCTGACCTTGCTCAGGTAGTTGGTGTAGATCCAGGTGGTACCGGAGCCATCCGAGCGGTGCACGACAGTGATGGAGCTGGAGGGCAGGTTCAGGCCGGGATTGAGGCGCTTGATGCGGCTGTCGTCCCAATGCTTGATCTTGCCCAGGTAAATATCGGCCACGACCTGGCCGCTGAGCTTGATGGAACCGGGCTTGACGCCGGGGATGTTCACGACCGGCACGACGCCGCCCATGACCATCGGGAACTGCATCAGACCGGCCTCGTCGAGTTCCGACGGCTTGAGGGGCGCGTCGGAGGCACCGAAGTCAACGGTCTTGGCCTTGATCTGCTTGATACCGCCACCGGAACCGATGGACTGGTAATTCAAACGCACGCCCTTCTCTTTGGCGTACTTCTGGGCCCACTTGGAATAAACCGGATACGGGAAGGTGGCACCGGCACCGGAGATCTGCGAGACCTCGCCCGCGCTGGCCGTACCGATCAGGCCAACGGAGACCAGAGCGACACCGGCAATCAGGTGCTTAGCAAGTCGTTTCGACATCATACACTCCTTATCTAAGGTAGTTTTTCATTTCACCCATGACAGCGGCAACCCATGCACCCCACGGCGCTGCCCCTGAACTGGCGGACACTCTAGCAACGACCCATGACAGTCCCATGACAGGGGCTGGGAAATTCCACCACCGCGGCCGGGCATATATGGTTTCGCGCCGGTGCCAATGCCCCAGGCGCGGACCAGATGCACCGGACCGGCCGCGCGTCACGGTCCCGTAACATTCTATCTATCTGTTTTTTCTGCTTTTTAATATTACTGTCACATGGCATGTATCCTGCGACGCCCGGGGTGCTATTCCAGGGCGGATGGCGCACCGGCGCGCGTTGGGCGCCGGCTCGCACGCACCGCCCGCTCAGACACCCGGGAGGACCACGACATGCCTGCTAATCCCCTACTCGCCGCCAAACAGCTCGGCCAGAGCCTGTGGCTGGACGACATGCGCCTGGAACTGCTCGACGGCGGCGGCCTGCGAGAACTCATCGGAAACGACGGCCTGGCCGGCATGACTTCCAATCCCACCCTGTTCGCCAAGGACATCGTCGAACGCCAAGCCTACGACGATGCCATCGGCCGCCTGGCCGGGCAGGGACTGGATGCCGTGGCCATCTACGAGCAGTTGGCCCTCGAGGACATCCGCCGCGCCGCCGACCAGTTCCGACCCGTCTACGAGGACAGCGGCGGGCGCGACGGCTACGTCAGCCTCGAGGTCTCACCGCACCTGGCCTATGACACCGAGGGCACGGTGGCCGAGGCCAAGCGCCTGTGGGGGTTGCTGGACCGGCCCAACGTCATGATCAAGGTACCGGGCACCCCGGCCGGCCTGCCCGCGCTACGCCAGCTGATCGCCGAGGGCCTGTGCGTCAACGTGACCCTGCTGTTCGGCATCGACCGCTACCGCTCGGTGGCCGAACACTATCTCGCCGGCCTGGAGGACCGCCAGGCGGCCGGCCAGCCCCTGGACAACATCGCCTCGGTGGCGAGCTTCTTCCTCAGCCGCATCGACGTCCTGGTCGACGGCCTGCTCGACAGCCACCTCAACAGCGTGGGCGACGGGCGCAGCAGCGCCCGGTGGCTGCGTGGTGAGACGGCCATCGCCAGCGCGCGCCTCGCCTACGAGGCCTTCCAGGGCATCTTCGACGGCGAACGCTGGCAGGCCCTGCAGCGCAGTGGCGCCCGTCCGCAGCGCCTGCTGTGGGCCAGCACCAGCACCAAGGACCCGGACTACAGCGACGTCCTGTACGTGGAGTCGCTGATCGGCCCGCACACCGTCAACACCCTCCCCTTGAAGACGCTGGAGGCCTTCCGCGACCACGGTCGCGCGGTCAACCGCATCGGCGAGCGCCTGGACCACGCCCGCGGCATCCCGCCCAAACTGGCCGAGCTCGACATCGCGCTCGACCAGGTCACCGCGCGGCTCGAGCGCGAGGGCGTCGACAAATTCGCCGCCTCCTTCGACCACCTGCTCGAGACCATCGACTCGCGGCGCAAGCAGGTCGCCCACGGCTGAGGCACCACTGGGAACAACAGCAGGGACATCACCATGTCAAACCAGGACTACAACATCGGTATCGTCGGCCTCGGCACCATGGGGGCCAACCTCGCCTTGAATATCGCCGATCACGGCTACCGCGTAATCGGCTACAACCGCCACGGCGAACGGGTCGAGGCCTTCCGCCAGGCCGCCGAGGACGCCTCGCTCGCCGAGCGCACCGGCGCGACCACCGACCTGGCCGAATTCACCGCCGCCCTGAGCGCGCCGCGCACGGTGCTGCTGATGGTCCCGGCCGGTGAGCCCGTCGAACAGATGATCGAGGCCCTGCGCCCGCACCTGGGCCACCAGGACATCATCATCGACGGCGGCAATTCGCACTATACCGACACCGCCCGGCGCCTGCGCGAGCTCTCCCGCGAGGACAAGTGCATCCACTACCTCGGCATGGGGATCTCCGGCGGCGAGGAAGGCGCCCGCCACGGGCCGAGCATGATGCCGGGCGGCTCCAAGGCCGCCTGGGAGGAGAGCGGCCCCATCCTGCGCGCGGCCGCGGCCAAGGTCGGCGACGACCCCTGCGTCACCTGGCTCGGCCGCGACGGGGCCGGCCATTACGTCAAGATGGTACACAACGGCATCGAATACGCCGTCATGGAGCTCATCGCCGAGAGCTACGACCTGATGTCCCGCCTGCTCGGCCTGGACGACGCCGCACTGGGCCGGGTGTACGCGCAATGGAATGCGACCGAGTTGCGCGGGTTCCTGATGGAGATCTCGGCCGACATCTTCGACCAGCGCGAGCCCGGCGACGACCGGCCCCTCGTCGACCTCATCCTGGATGTCGCCCATCAGAAGGGCACGGGCGCCTGGACCTCCCAGGACGCCATGGACCTGGAGGTGGCGGTGCCGACCATCGACGCCGCCGTGGGCATGCGTGCCCTGTCCGTCGACCGGCGCCGCCGCGGCGAGCTGAGCCAGCGCCTGCCCGACCCGGCGCCGGACCAGGACGCCGCCCCGGGCGACCACGAGCAGTTCATCGAGCAGCTGCGCCAAGCCCTGTACACCGCCATGCTGCTCAGCTATGCCCAGGGCCTGCACCTGCTGCACGCCGCCGACGAACACCACGGTTTCGGCCTGAAGCTCGAGGACGTCGCGCGCATCTGGCGCGGGGGCTGCATCATCCGCGCCGACCTGCTCGAGGACCTGCGCGCCCTGTACCAGGCCGAGCCCAAACGCGTCCATCCGCTCGACGACGAGGACTTCGCCCAGCGCGTGGCCGACGGCCTGCCGGCCCTGCGCGAGGTGGCGCGCCGCGGCGCCGAACGCGGTATTCCCCTGCCCGGTTTGATGTCGGCGCTGGCCTACCTCGACGCCTACCGCAGCGCCCACCTGCCGGCCAACCTCATCCAGGCCCAACGCGACTACTTCGGCGCGCACGGTATCGAGCGGGTGGACCGTGAGGGTCAGTTCCACGGCCATTGGCGCCGCGCGGCGGGCGACTGAACGCCGGACGAACGGGCGGCCAATCGCCAGGGGCGCGGCTATCGGGTAGAATGCGCCGCATACGATGGACACCGAAACACACGACGCCCCCGCCCCGCTCAACACCGGTCAATCAACCACGACGCCCGCCGGCGAGCCCGTCCCCTCGCGGGCAGCCCTGCTGACGCTGAGCTGGACCCACTTCCTCAACGACGGCGCCGCCAATTACCTGCCGGGCGTACTGCCTGCCATACTGCTGCAGCACGACATCCCGGCCGCGTTCGCCGGCACGGTGATGGCCGCGCTGCTGCTCGGCCAGGCACTGCAACCCCTGTACGGCTGGCTGTCCGACCACGTCGGCGGGCGGCGCCTCATCTTCACCGGCATCGCGGGCACCACGGCGGGCGGTGCCCTCATCGGCCTGGTCCCCGGTTACTGGAGCCTGATCGCGGTACTGCTGCTGATCGGTTTCACCAATGCCATGTTCCATCCCCAGGGCATGGCGGCCACGCGCCAGCTGGCCCACCAGCGCGCCCGGGCACGACCGGGCGTCTCCGGCAAGGCCAAGGTCGGCCTGTTCATGTCGGTGTTCCTGGTCGGCGGCGAGCTCGGCCGCGGTATCTGGCCGCTGCTGGCCAGCCTCGTGGTCGTGGCCCTGGGCACGCACGGGCTGTGGGTCCTGGCCCTGCCCATGGTCCTGACCCTGCCCCTGTTGATCGCCCGCGTGCCCAGGCTCGCCCCGCGCCACCGCGACGCCGGCCCCGTGGCCTGGCGCCGCCACCTGCCGGACCTGGCGCGGGTGGTGAGCTTCTCGGCCCTGCGCGCGACCCTGACCTTCAGCCTGGTGACCTTCGTGCCGCTGCTGTGGCACCAGCGGGGAGAATCGCTGGTCAGCGGGGCCTCGCTGATCACGACACTGCTGGTCGTGGGCATCATCGGCAATATGGGCGGAGGTCACTGGGCCGATCGCATCGGACGGCGCCCGGTGCTGGCCTTGTCCACGGTCGCCTCGGCGGTGCTGCTCGCCGGCTTCCTGCTTGCCCCGCCGCTGCTGGCCTGGCCGCTGCTCGCCCTGCTCGGCATCGCCATGTTCGCCAGCCTGCCCCTGGCCATCCTCATGGGTCAGGACATCCTGCCGGAGAATCCCTCGCTGGGCTCGGGCCTGGCCCTCGGCCTGGCCAACGCCCTGGGCGCGGTCACGGTGATGCTGCTGGGTCTGCTGGTCGAGCACTGGGGCATCGCCGCGGTGCTCTGGCTGAACGTCGGCTTCAGCGTGCTCACCACCCTGATGGTCCCCTTCCTCCCCGAGGGCAGCCAACCCCGTCCTGCACGCGCGGCGTAACGCCGACCCCGGCGATGTTTGACGCGGCCGCCCAAGCCGCTACTATGGGGTCATCATTCCGAATCGGGCGTCCGTCTGTGGATGCCCCGCCCCGAGGCATCGCATGCGCGTCGCGCTGTTCGTCACCTGTCTGGTGGATCTGTACCGACCCCGGGTCGGCTTCGCCGCGGTCAGCCTGCTCGAGCGGGCCGGCTGCGAGGTCGTCGTGCCGGTGCAGACCTGCTGCGGCCAGCCGGCCTACAACAACGGCGACCTCGGCGATGCGCGCGCCATCGCCCGCCAGGTGATCGCCGCCTTCGAGGGTTTCGACTACGTCGTCGCACCCTCGGGCTCCTGCGCGGGCATGCTCAAGTGCCACTATCCGACGCTGTTCGAAGACGAGCCCGACTGGGCCGCCCGCGCCGAGGTCCTGGCCGCGCGCACGCACGAGCTCATCGCCTTCCTGGTCGACGAGCTCGGCCGCGAGGATTTCGCCGCCCGCTTTGAGGCCCAGGTGACCTATCACGACTCCTGCTCCTCGCTGCGCGAGCTGCATGTCCACGACCAGCCGCGGCGCCTGCTCGCCCAGGTCGAGGGCCTGCGTTTGAACGAGCTGGCCGACAACGAGGTCTGCTGCGGGTTCGGCGGCACGTTCTGCGTCAAGTACCCGGAGCTGTCCGCACGGATGGTCGACGACAAGGCCGCATGCATCCACGAGACCGGCGCCGACACCGTGCTCGCCGCGGATTTGGGCTGCCTGCTGAACATCGCCGGGCGGCTGCACCGGCTCGAGCGCCCCGTGCGCGTCTACCACATCGCCGAGGTCCTGGCCGACATGACCGATGCCCCGGGACTCGGCGAGGCGCCGAACGCCCGCACGCCCACCCCCGACAGCGAGCCGGGCCCGTGAAATCCACGGCGCACGCCTTCAAGCGCAACGTGCACGTGGCGCTGCACGACGAACGCCTGCAGCGCGCCCTGCACAAGGCCGGCGGCGGCTTTATCGAAAAGCGCCGCGCGGCCCTGGACGCCCTGCCCGAATTCGAAGAGCTGCGCCGATCCGCCCGCGCCATCAAGGACCACACCCTCGCCCACCTGGACGAGTATCTCGAGCGCTTCGAGGCCGAGGTCGCCGCCAGCGGCGGCCAGGTGCACTGGGCCGCCACGCCCGAGCAGGCCCGGCGCATCGTGGTCGAGCTCTGCGCTCAGGCCGGTGCCAAGCGCGTGACCAAGGGAAAATCCATGGTCGGCGAGGAGATCGGCATCAACGAGGCCCTGGAGGCGGGCGGCTTCGAGGCGGTGGAGACGGATCTCGGCGAGTACATCATCCAGCTCGCCCATGAGCCGCCCAGCCACATCATCGCCCCCGCGATCCACAAGAGCCGCCAGGACATCGCCGAGCTGTTCCGCGAGCATCACGGCCACCACGAGGCGCTGGACTCGGCCCGCGCGATCGTCGACGAGGCGCGCGAGCGCCTGCGCGCGGCCTTTCTCAGTGCCGATGTCGGCATCACCGGCGCCAACTTCCTTATCGCCGAGACCGGCTCGGCCATCGTGGTCACCAACGAGGGCAACGGCGATCTCACCGCCACGCTGCCGCGCACGCACATCGTGCTGGCCGGTCTGGAAAAGGTCGTCCCGACCCTGGAGGACGCCAGCGTGCTGCTGCGCCTGCTCGCGCGCAGCGCCACGGGCCAGGCCTTCACGGCCTACACCAGCCTGTTCACCGGCCCGCGCCGCGCCGGGGACGGCGACGGCCCCGAGACCTTCCACGTCGTGCTGGTCGACAACGGACGCAGCGAGATGCTGGGCAACGAGTTCCACGACATGCTGCGCTGTATCCGCTGCGGTGCCTGTCTCAACCACTGCCCCATCTACGGCGCGGTGGGCGGCCACGCCTATGGCTGGGTCTACCCCGGACCGATGGGCGCGGTGCTGACCCCCCTGATGCAGGGCCTGGGCGAGGCCGGCGACCTGCCCAACGCCTCCAGCCTGTGCGGGCGCTGCGAGGCGGTCTGTCCGATGTCCATTCCCCTGCCGGGCCTGCTGCGCCGCCTGCGCGTGCGCCAATACGCCGCCGGCGGCGGTTCGAAGCGCAGCCGGTGGGCACTGGCCGCCTGGGCCTACCTGGCGCGCCGGCCGCGCCTGTACCGGTGGGTCATGGGACTCGGCGTGGGCGTGCTCGCGGCCCTGGGAGGCCGGCGCGGAGGCCTGCGACGCCTGCCCGGGGCCGGGGCCTGGACCGCCAGCCGGGACCTGGCCGCGCCCGCCGGGCGGACCTTTCAGGCGCAGTGGCAACGCCATCTCCGGGGCCGCGGCCGTGGCTGAGACCGACCGCGAGGCCATCCTGGCGCGGCTGCGCGCCGCCCGCCCGCCGGGACCGGCAGGCGAGCGCGCCAATGAGCAGCCGCTGGGCGTCGAGGCCCGTCTGCGCGAACGGCCCGTCGGCCCGCAGCCCTCGCAGGGCGGCGCCGGGGCGCGCCTG
>Ga0209918_1001935_pt1 | contig 10393 bp, 10 predicted proteins | sample SalPonD_shore_MG_FD_185712 | JGI IMG/M metagenome (GOLD analysis project Ga0209918, IMG submission 185712) | Salt pond soil microbial communities from South San Francisco under conditions of wetland restoration - Salt Pond MetaG... | ecosystem: Environmental > Aquatic > Marine > Intertidal zone...
CGATACGCACGGCGCCGATCACGTGCTCGTCCGGCGTGCAGTTGATCAGCTTCACGCCCTGCGTGTTGCGGCCGATCACCGAGATGCCATCCATGCGGATACGCACCAGCCGACCGGAGTTGGTCATCATCATCACCTGGTCCTCATCCAGCACCTGCAGAGCCGCGATCATCTCACCATTGCGGCCGCCGGTCTTGAGCGTGAAGACGCCCTGGCCGCCCCGCTTCTGGGTATGGTACTCGCCGATGGAGGTACGCTTGCCGTAGCCGTTCTCGGAGACGGCGAGCAGTGTGGCGCGATCGGCCACCAGCGTCATGGCGATCACATGGTCGCCCTTCGGCATACGCATGCCGGTGACACCACGCGTGCTGCGCCCCATCGGGCGCACATCGCTCTCGGAGAAGCGGATCGCCTTGCCGCCACTGGAGGCGAGCATGACATCCTGCTCCCCGTCGGAGCGGACGACGCTGATCAGATCATCGTCATCATCGATCTTGATGGCGATGATTCCGTTGGTACGGATGTTCTTGTACTCGGAGAGACGGGTCTTCTTGACCACGCCATTACGCGTTGCCATGACGATAAAGTAATCCTCGTCGAACTCGCGCACCGCTAGCGTGGCCGAAATGCGCTCGCCCTTCTCCACCGGCAGCAGGTTGACCAGCGCCTTGCCGCGCGCTGCCCTGCCCGCCTGCGGTACCTCGTACACCTTCTTGCGGAAAACACGTCCGCGGTCGGAGAAGAAGAGCAGGTAATCGTGCGTCGATGCCACCATCAGCTGCGCCACGAAATCCTCGTCCTTCGTCGTCATCGCCGTCTTGCCCTTGCCGCCACGCCTCTGGGCACGGTAGAGCGAGGTCGGATTGCGTTTGATGTACCCCTCGTTGGAGATAGTCACCACCATATCCTCTTCGGTGATCAGGTCCTCCACCGAGAGCTCAGCGGTCTCGTCCATGATCTCGGTACGGCGGGGATCGGCATACTTCTCGCGCACCGCCTCGAGTTCCTCGACGATCACCTCCATCAAGAGCTTCTCGTCGGCCAGAATCGCCTTCAGCCTGGCGATGGTGGCCTGTACCTCTTCGTACTCCGCCTTGATCTTGTCGCGCTCCAGCCCCGTCAGGCGTTGCAGACGCATCTCCAGAATCGCCTGCGACTGCTTGTCCGAAAGCCCGAAGCGGGACATCAGTCCCTCCTTGGCCTCGGCCGCCGTCTGACTGGCCCGGATCAGCTTGATCACCTCGTCGATATGGTCGAGCGCGATCAGCAGACCTTCCAGAATATGGGCACGAGCCTCGGCCTTAGCCAGCTCGAAGAGGCAGCGGCGCGTCACCACCTGACGGCGATGGTCGGTGAAGTGAACCAGCAGTTCGCGGACCCCGCACAGCTTCGGCTGGCCGTCAATCAGCGCCAGCATGTTGCAGCCGAAGTTGCACTGCATCTGGGTGTGCTTGTAGAGGTTGTTGAGTACAACCTCGGGAATCTCGTTCTTCTTCAGTTCGATGGCGATACGCATGCCGTCGCGATCGGATTCGTCGCGAAGGTCGGAGATCCCCTCGATCTTCTTGTCGCGCACCAGACCGGCAATCGACTCGATCAGCGTGGCCTTGTTCACCTGATAGGGAAGCTCGGCGACGATCAGCGACTCGCGCCCCGTGCGCGGATGCTTCTCGACGATGGCGCGGGCCCGCATGGTGACCGAACCACGGCCGGTCAGGAAGGCATTACGGATGCCCGTACGGCCGTAAATGAAACCGCCGGTCGGAAAATCCGGCCCCGGCATCATCTCCATCAGCGCCTCGTCGTCGATATCGGGCGTCTTGATCAGGGCGATGGTGGCATTGATCGCCTCACCCAGGTTGTGCGGAGGGATATTGGTTGCCATGCCGACGGCGATGCCGGTGGAACCATTGACCAGCAGGTTGGGGAAACGTGCCGGCAACACCTTGGGCTCGCTGAGCGAATCGTCGTAGTTGGGATCGAAATCTACGGTATCCTTGTCGATATCGGCCAACAACTCGGAACTGAGGCGGCTCATGCGCGCCTCGGTATAACGCATGGCGGCAGGAGAATCGCCGTCGACGGAGCCGAAGTTGCCCTGTCCGTCTACCAAGACATGGCGCATGTTCCAGTCCTGCGCCATACGCACCAGCGCATCATAGACAGCCGAATCGCCGTGCGGATGGTATTTACCGATGACATCACCGACGACGCGGGCCGACTTCTTGTAAGGCTTGTCGTGCGTACAGCCGAGATCCTGCATGGCATAGAGGATGCGGCGATGAACCGGCTTCAGACCATCCCTGGCATCGGGAAGCGCCCTGCCGATGATTACGCTCATGGCGTAATCAAGGTAAGAACGCCGCATCTCTTCTTCAATCAGGACGGGTATGGCCGAATTCAACGTCTCCATATCGATGGAACTCCCCTTCAATGAATCATGGTGCCCTCGGCAGGGTTCGAACCTGCGGCCTACGGTTTAGGAAACCGTTGCTCTATCCAGCTGAGCTACGAGGGCGATCGTGTGCGCATCATACCTGCAACGAAGGAAGCGTGCACGTATGCATACACTGAAACACGGTCAAACATCGTGCTTTTTAATACTGGATCAGGCTATGCACATTGACGTCTTGCAGTAACTTACGTCCCTTGAGAAATCCGAGCTCGATGACAAAGAGACAGGCTGCCACCTCACCACCCAGATGACGCACCAAATCGACGGTGGCCCGGGCTGTACCGCCGGTGGCCAGAAGATCGTCTACGATGAGCACCTTATGCCCCTCGGAGAGGGCATCACGGTGAATCTCCAGGCGATCCATGCCGTACTCAAGCTCGTAATCGATGCCGTGCACCTCGGCCGGCAGCTTGCCCGGTTTGCGCACCGGCACGAATCCGAGCCCGGTTTGCTGGGCCAGCGCTGCACCGAACAGAAATCCGCGCGACTCTATACCGACAATCATATCCGTATCGTTCGGTACGAAACAGGCCAACTCGGAGATCGTGGCCGAAAAGGCGTCCCCGTCGGCCAGGAGTGGCGTAATATCCTTGAATACGATACCGGACTTGGGAAAATCGGGGATGTCGCGGACATAATCGCGCAACCGGATGGATTCCATGCGACTACAGCACCTCTTCCAGACTCATCTCCGTCGAGGCAATAATATGGCGCAACTTACTTAACGCTCCTACCTGAATCTGGCGGATACGTTCACGCGTGACGCCCAGATGTTTTCCAATCGCCTCCAGCGTCCAGGGTTCGCCGCTCGAATCAAGGCCGTAGCGCAAACCGACCACCTCGCGCTCCTTCTCCGAAAGCAGGCCGAGCCATGAATTCAGCAGATCGGTACGAACCGTGGCGTCGAGATGGTCGCCGGGAAGCTCGGCACCGGCATCCTCCGTGACATCGTAGAGGGTGAAATCGCCATCCTCGTGCAGCAGTTCGTCGGCGCTTTCGGTATGCTGGTTGGCACCCTGAAGATCCTGGATGCGCTGCGGATCCTTACCCATACGCTCCGCGACCTCTCTTTCCGTAGGCTCGCGCCCCAGTTCGGAACGGAGGGTGCTGGCGGTGCGCAGCATGGCGTTGAACTCCTTGCCGACATGGACCGGCAGACGAATGGTCCGGGCCTGGTTCATGATGGCCCGTTCCACCGATTGTCGTATCCACCACGTGGCATAGGTCGAGAAACGGCAGCCATGGGCATCGTCGAACTTCTCGACCGCCCGCATCAGTCCGATGTTGCCCTCCTCAATCAGATCCGAGAGCGGCAGGCCCCGGTTGATGTAGCGGCGGGCGATCTTGACGACCAGTCGCAGATTGGCATTGATCATAGTCTGACGGGACTGCTCGTCCCCCTTGGCGATGGCGCGAGCCAGCTCCACCTCCTGCTCGGCGGTAAGCAGATCATAGCGCGATATTTCGCGCATATAGAGCGTCATGGGATCCACACTATGACGTTTGGTCATACCTTACCCCCGGCGACGAGGCGCCTGCGCGCCTCTTGCGGAAAACCATGCTCGCTCGTCACCATACATCCGCAGAACTTCTTTATATGGCAGACCTCTACGAAAAAGGCCGTGACACGCGTCACCATTTTTCGCATGAACAACAGAACACAGTATCACGTGTCCCGTGTCAAGCTCAGCGCTTGGGCAGATAGGCACCCGGATTCACCGGTGTCGTGCCGCGCCGTATCTCGAAATGGAGAAACGGTGCAGTTCTCCTGCCCGTATTGCCGACACGTGCAATAATCTGACCCGCCTTCACATGCTCGCCCCGGTGCACCAGGTTCCGCTGATTGCGTGCATAGGCGGTAAACAGATCACGCGTATGACGGATGATGATCAGCCGCCCGTAACCGGCGAGCCTGCTGTCGGCATAGACCACCTCGCCGGCGGCGGCGGCACGCACGGGCGTGCCTTCCGGTGCGGCGATATCGATCCCGTCATGCACCCGATGGTGGTGCTTGCCGAATCGGTCGAGCACCCTGCCCTTGAGCGGCCAGCGCAAGTGAACATGCGAGGCACGCGCCCTGTTGCCATGAAAGGAGGAGCCGGAGGCCTTTTTGTGCCGGTGCGATGCATGCGTCTTGTGCTTGTGTTTCCGCCTGTCGGCATGCTTCGACTGCGGCTTCTTCTCCTGAGGCAGCGGCATATAGCTGGGCGGCGGCGCGGGACGCCGGAGATAGAGCCGCTGCCCCACATAGATGGTATAGGGATAGGGGATATGATTTCGGCGCGCCAGCACCTTGTAATCGATGCCGAGCCGCTGGCCGATGCTGTAGAGCGTATCGCCATCCTGCACGTTGTAGATCGTATATGTGGTATCGTCATCGCTATAATAGGGCAGATCGACCTTGTAGCACGCCGTCAGCATGCATCCCAACAGGAGAATGAGCGCCCTTACCGCCACCACCACAACAACACGAACCCGGCGGCGACCAACACCACCACAGCCACCGTCAAGACCTCGAAATGACGTTCAACCAGCGCACGCAACCGCTCGCCTCCCCACATCAACATCCCTCCCTCGAGGAAAAATCGGGTGCCGCGCGACACCACGACCGCGGCGAGAAAGCCTGCGACGGGAAGCCCGAACGCCCCTGCGGCAATCGTCACCACCTTGAACGGAACCGGGGAGAAGCCGGCCACCAGCACGACCCAAAGCCCATAGGCAAGGAACAGCGACTGCACATGATCAAACTGTCCCATCATCCCGTAGAAATGGAGCAGGGGTTCGGCCACGCTGTTGAAGAGCAGCATGCCAATCCCGAAGCCGATCACCGCACCGAGCGTCGATCCAGCGGTCGAGATCAGCGCCAGACGCATGCCAAGCTCCGGACGACCCAGCGCAAGGGCGATCAGCAACACATCCGGGGGAATCGGAAAGATACTGGCCTCGATCATGGCGATCAGGAAGAGCGCGACACGGGCCTGGGGATGGTCTGCCCACGACAGGGTCCAGTGGTAACAACGCCTTAACCAGCCGAAGGGATTAAACCGGCTCATCCCTCCGACATCAGGCTCCGTGCACAAGTGGCACGAAGTTGCAGGCATCAAGGCGTTCTTCGGTATACTGATCTCCATGCCGGCGAATACGGATCAGCGTATGGGATCCGGTATTGCCGACCGGCATGACCAGCACGCCGCCGTCGCGCATCTGTTGCAACCAGACATCAGGAACCTGCTCGCCGCCGGCCGCTGCGAGCACGGCATCGAACGGGGCATACTCCTCCCATCCCTGCACACCATCGCCGCACTTTAGCATAACATTGGCATGCCGGGCAGCACGCAGATTGGCGCGGGCGCGTTCATGCAGGCAGGCGATACGCTCGATGCTGTACACCCGGCGGCAGAGCCGTGAAAGCACCGCTGTCTGGTATCCGCAACCGGTGCCGATCTCCAATACTCGTTCATGGCCTTTCAACTCAAGGAGTTCGCTCATACGGGCCACCATATAGGGTTGGGAGATGGTTTGCCCTTCACCGATCGGAAGGGAGGAGTCCTGATAGGCATGACTGGTCAGGGCAGCATCGACGAAGAGGTGTCGCGGCACACACATCATGGCGTCCAGCACGCGCTCATCCCCGATACCGCGAGCCTTGAGCTGCTCTGCCACCATACGCGATCTTGGCCGCTCGAGAGCAGGGCCCGTACGCTGCCGATTCATCATCGAACCCTGCAGGTACGGGCGCTGCGGAAATGGTCGGGACGAGAGGATTTGAACCTCCGACCACCAGTCCCCCAGACTGGTGCGCTACCAGGCTGCGCTACGTCCCGAAACATCGATTATACGTGCAATGGCGAAAAACGGGATAATCAATCATCCAGAAGTTCAAGTACAGTCACCAACTCCTGCTTCAGCATCTTCAATGTATCCTGCGTGTTATTCTGCTCCGCCAAATCGTTAATGTCACCATTCATCAGCCGTTTCCTAGCGCCTTTGATGGTGAAATTAAGATCATACAGAAGATGCTTAATATGCAGAATGGTATAGATATCCTTCTGCCGGTAAAACCTTCTGTTGCCGCTCTTCTTGACTGGCTTGATGTGCCGGAACTCTGTCTCCCAGTAGCGCAGCACATGCGCCTCGACATCACAGAGTTCACTCACCTCCCGGATGGAGAAGAAAAGCTTGTCAGGAATTTCCGGGATCTGAACCCCGGCATTGATCAGGCCCTGTGCCTGTGCATTCATACGCCTTCCTCAATGAGACGCTGTTTCAGAAGTTGGCTGGCCCTGAAGGTGACGACACGACGGGGGGAGATCATGATCTCTTCGCCCGTCTTGGGGTTACGTCCGCGACGGGAGTGCTTCTGGCGAACCATGAAGTGACCGAAGCCGGATATCTTCACATCCTCGCCACTCTCCAGCGCCTGACGAACGGAATCCAGCACCTCCTCGACGATCTGACCGGATTCCTTCTTGGACAACCCCACTCGTTCATGCACCGCTCTGGCGATATCCGCTTTGGTCATACACCCTCCCGAGCCTTTGGCTGAACCAGCCTCAACAGGGCAAATAGATTAAGCATAACCCATTGTTTCGTCAATCATTTCCAACGGACGAGGCGTGAAGAACACCTTCGTGTAATCGCAGCGTCCGATCACAGTGCCCCGCCAGATGGGAGCTGTGCGTCACCATGATCACAGCCGCCCCCTCCTCCCGGCAGAGCTGGCGCATGGCCGAGAAGACCTCCTCCGCCGTATATTCGTCCAGATTACCCGTCGGCTCGTCCGCAAGCAGCAGGCCCGGTTCACCCACCAAGGCGCGGGCCACGGCGACACGCTGTGCCTCACCGCCCGACAGCTTTCCCGGCCGGTGAAAGAGACGCTCTTTCAACCCCAGTCGCACCAGCAGGTTCTCGGCCTTGCCCCGTGCGGCACTCCGAGACTCGCCGCGCACCAGCAACGGCAGCATGACATTCTCCAGCGCATCGAGCTCAGGGATCAGGTGGTGCGCCTGGTAGACGAACCCGATCTCGCGATTACGCACCTCGGCCGCCTGTTTCGGCTTCAGGTCGAACAGTTGGCGCCCATTCAGCACGGCGTGGCCGGCATCGGCAGGTTCCAGAGTGCCGATCACATGCAACAGCGTACTCTTGCCGGAGCCCGATTCACCGACCACCGCCATGAACTCGCCACGACTCAGCTCCAGGCGCACGCCGTTAAGGATATGGATCGGTCCCGTCGGGGAGTGGAATGTTTTATGAAGGCCCCGAACCTGCAGGACCGCGCCGGCGGAATCAGCCACGGGCACCCTTGTCCCGCTCCAGAAGCACCTTGATGGTGTTCTCCACCCGTTGCTTCTGATAGGTCTCGACCACCTTGCGGACGGACGGGTACTGACGCACAATCTCGTCGAAATCGGTACGTGTCAGCTCCATCAACTCGGTAAGACCGTGAGCGCGTACGGTCGCCGTACGCGGCTTGTCCGTCAGCAGCGAGACCTCGCCGAAGAAGTCGCCTTCGCCCATCCGGTCGAGCTCCACCTGGTCACCCTTCGACATCATGCTGCTGGTGGCGACGTCGACATGGCCGGACCGGATCAGATAGAAGGTGTCGCCCGGCTCACCCTCGCGGACAATCTCCTCGCCGTCATTAAAGGTCTTCAGATGGAAACGGTCGGCTAGGGCCATACGGGCCTCCTCCGGCACGCCCTCGAACACGGCAGTAATCGCCAGCACACGAGCCAGCACGCGCTCCCGGTAGAAATCCTCCACCGTCGAACGAATGCTCGGATACTTCTCGACCCATGCATCGAAGGTGGCACGGTCCATGGCCAATACGCTGCAATCGGTCTCCGCCACTGCCTCGTCCGCGTACTCCCTGCGCGACATAAAGGCGTGCTCCCCGAAGAAGTCCCCCTCGGCAAGATGGGAGAAGACCTGCTCCTTGCCATGCACATCGCGGGCACGCAGCACGACGCTGCCCATGCCGATCAGGTAGAGGCAATCGGCACGAGAGCCTTCCCGATAGATATGATCACCGGCCATCACGTGACGCAACTGCAGTGATTCGATAAAGGCATCGAGCTCCTCGCCGGAAAGCCCCGACAGCAGCGGCGTACGCTCCACGTTCATCTTGGCCTGATCAAGGGTACTCATCGACGAGGGGGCGCTGACGGCCCAGTCGTCACCACGCTCCTTGGAGAGATCCTGAAGACGCTCCTTGACCTCGGTCTGGGCGGGATCGAGGCGAAGGATGATCTTGTTCACGGCGATCGCCTGAACGACAAACCCCTGTTCGGCATAGGCGTTGCCGATCTCGATGTAGTGCTTGATGGCGCGGTTCGTATCACCCGTCTTCTCATACAGCTCGGCCAAACGGACATGCACCCGAAGATCCTCGGGCTTCGCCTTGTGCAGCTGGGCAAACAACTCCAGGGCCTTCTTGTAATCACCATCCAACAGTGCCTTTCGGGCCTTGGAACTCAATTGAATATCAGACATATCACTCCTCTCCCCTATTCGTAACGCAGGGCATCAGCCGGAGGGATGCCAGCGGCGCGCCAGGCGGGATAGAATGTCGCCACAAGCCCCATCCCCAAGCTGACGACCACTACCGCAACCACGGATGTCGGGTCAATAATCGCAGGGATGTGATCAATATAATAGACGTCGCTGGGCAGAAACGTGATCCCCGTCATACGTTCGACCCAGGAGAGGACGTCGCCCAGCCGCCATGCCAGCAGCAATCCCAACAACGCACCCAGCAGCGTACCGACGCCGGCCAGCAGTGCCCCCATCGCCAAAAAGACCCGCATCACCGAGGCATGAGTGGCGCCGACCGTCTTCAGGATGGCGATCTCCTTCTTCCGCTCCATGACCACCATCACGAGCGAGGCCACCATATTGAACACGGCGACCAACACGATCAGCGAGAGAATGACACCCATAACCACGCGCTCCGTCCTCAGGGCCTGGAAGAAGGAGCGGTGCATCTGCATCCAGTCGGTCACCCATGCATCCGCCGGCAGCTTCATACGCACCAGCCGGGCCACCGCCTGCGCCTTGTCGCGGTCATGCAGATGCAGTTCGATGCCGGTCACGCCATTCCCCATCCGGTTCAGCCGCTGCACCGCCGCCAGCGGCGTAATCATCATACCCACATCGTATTCGTAAAAACCGGAACTGAAGATCCCCACCACTGTAAACACCCGCATGCGGGCGGACATGCCGGAGGGCGACACCCCAGCGGAGGGGGAAATCAGGTTCACATGATTGCCCACCCGGACACCAAGCTTGCGCGCCAGATCCTTGCCCAGAATCACCTTGAAGGGAGAGCCTTTGGACATGGCCGCGAAGCTTCCGGAGACGATATGTGAGGCGATCGCATGACTGCGGGCAGCATCGACACCCTTGAGGATGGCACCGACGGCCTGCTGACCGTGTACCGCCATCACCTGCGTGGTGATATAGGGGGCCGCCTGCTTGACGTCGGGCAGGTGTTCGACCTTCTTGAGCCATGCCGGCCACTGTTCCAGCCTGTTCCCCGGCCCCTGGATATCGACATGGGAGGAGAAACCGAGGATACGGTCCTTCAGTTCGACATCGAAACCGTACATGACCGACAACACCACGATCAGTGCCGCCACGCCGATGGCGATACCGATCCCCGAGCTCCAGCTAATAAGCGATACGAATCCCTCTTCGCGGCGCGAACGGAGATAACGTATGGCCAACATCCATTCGTAACGCATCACGCACAACCCCGGGGCATCTTCTGCCCTTCCGCGTCAGCATGTCCCATGACAAGCGGTGTCATGACATAAGCATACCAGCGGAGGCCATCCGCATCAGCTTAAATATCGAAAATAGAGATACACGTGGGAAACGGCGATGCTCAGCAGCATCAACATGAAGGCGTGCTTGGTGAACCGGAGAAAGCTGATC
>Ga0209918_1001936_pt1 | contig 10391 bp, 8 predicted proteins | sample SalPonD_shore_MG_FD_185712 | JGI IMG/M metagenome (GOLD analysis project Ga0209918, IMG submission 185712) | Salt pond soil microbial communities from South San Francisco under conditions of wetland restoration - Salt Pond MetaG... | ecosystem: Environmental > Aquatic > Marine > Intertidal zone >...
CCAGAGCTTTCGATCGAAATGAGCCGGTTGCGGTTCCGCATCACATGCGTCCCCCCGGATAGGTGACCTGGATCCAAAAGGCCCGCAGAATACCACTCTGGTGAAAAGCAACAATGAGGTAATGCGGCGGAATAAACAGCCGGCTGGGGCGATCCACGTAATACTCCCGGACAATCGGGCCTGGCGGGGAATCCCCGCGGAACACGGGTAGGTTCACTCCGAATTCGCCGCCCAGCCAGAGCCGTGGTTGCCAGTCACTCAGTGCCCGGTCGACCTGCTGCAGGGTACTTTCCCCGACCCTCAGGAGACGGTTCAATTCAAGGTATGGCGGCACCGGCGGTGGGGCGAGATCCCGGAACCACCGGGTGTCCCGGGCCAGCGATCGCTGCACGGGGAGGCTCTCACCTGTGACGGGATCCCGGAAATGCCACTCCTGCACAACTCCGTTCTCATCCAACCGAATCCGGAGCCTGGCGGCAGGCACCACCCCGGTCCGGCCCGACGGATTCCAGGCCCTGATGGGATAGATCCACAAGGAATCGCCGGGCAAATTGCCGGTGGTCCTTCCGGCCGGGGTTCTCAACAAACGCCGAAAATCACGCCGTGTACTGACTCCGGGAACCAGCGCGTTCAACCGTTCGGGCGAGATGCCCCGGCGGTCCATTTCGGGCACCGGTACCACCCGGGGCGCCCGGCCCAACGGGATAGAGCAGCCGCCTGTTAGAAGAAGCAGGCACAGCACACCACGCAGAAGCGGCCCGGCTGCTCCGTGAATAGACCGCCGGCCGGATTCCGTTCGTTGCCGACGCCTCCTTGCAACCGGCATATCCGTTACTCCATGCTGGAGGCAATGGAAATCAAATCCGCGATCTCCGGCTGCATCTCGCAGTTCTGCGATATCCGTGCCATAAACCGCCGGGTATACCTTGCCGAGAGATGTGCCTCCAGGGATTCCGTATCCGGGAAGGACATGAAGTGCACAAATTCACGGCCGGCGCCCTTCCGGAAGACCACGTAGGAGGTTGCCGGCTCCCGCTGGCCCACCAGGTCTACGAATTCTTCAATCACCGGGATGACCTGATCCATCCAGTGCTCTTTGACTTTATACCGTGCCATTTTGTGTATCATTTCACTCCTCACAGTTGGCCCGTCCAACGAAGACTGCCGTATCCACCGGCCGGATAGCACACAGATAGCCCACAGAACCCGGATCTCATGTCCGGAAGATCAACCGGAGTACTCCACTCCCCTCCCCGGTCCCCCGGAGAGATCGGAGACCGGGAAAGGTCACGAACCGTCCAAACCGGCCTGTTCCCGGTGAGGCTCAAACACGCAGTTGCTGGAAATTCTCCAGGTTGACGCGTAACGCTTCCAGCGGATCAAACCCCTCCCGTTCGTATTCGATAATGTACCACTCGGTGCCTCCGGTGGTCTCGCAAATGCGTAAAATCCGCTGCCAGTCCAGATCATCCTCCCCGATCATGGCGTCCGGATTCCCGGCAGAATATGGTTTAATATGGATGGTAACGGAACGGCCCTGATTGCGTTCCAGCAGTGCGATGGGATCGACCCCCGTGTTGGAGGCATTCCCGGTATCCACCTGCAGAATCATCTCCGGGGGCGTTTCATCCGCCAGAATATTCCAGAGCAATTCACCGTCGTATTTCCGGAAAATGGCGTCGTGATTGTGAAAGCCGACCCGCATCCCGTACGGCTTGACGTTCTCAACGGCCTGGTTGAAGAGATCAATGGTATGTTGGAATGCCTCGGGAGTATTGACCATCTCCTCGCCCAGCCACCGGACAATCAGGTTCTTGTTTCCCAGGGTCTGGTTGAATTCGACGGTGTTCGACAGATTGTCCCCCAGCATATCATCCAGGTAGATATGAGTCCCGCAGGCTTTCAGGCCATTGTCATCCAGAATTTTCCGCAACTCCGCGGCGGACCGGTCGAAGTAATCCGCGAACTCAACCCCCTGGTATCCCATCTCCGCCACGGCGGAAATCGTCCCGGTGAAGTCTTCCGCCAGTTCCCGCCGGAAACAATACAGCTGGACGCCCACCGGAATTTCTTTTGCAGCCGTTTTCGCACACCGGGACAGCGCCCCGGGGATACCGGCCAGCATGAACGCCGCCGCCGAACTTTTTAGAAATGCGCGCCTGGAGAACGCTCCTCTTGATCTGCTCATTACAATCTCCTGTTCGAATTAATGTATCATGACTCAGGTTGGCCTCTCCCCGGGTTACCATTCCGGGGCGTTATCGCACATCCTTGGAGATACGGTTTATAGACTCCGCAAGGGTGTTTTCGGATCTCGTCAGTTCTGCCGGTCGGCTGCCGGCAGAAGGCCGGCGCTTCCATCCGCAGGATACACGCGAATTCCACGATGTAACAGATAATAAATATGCCGGTCGATTATAAAGTAACACGAATGCTTTTGATGGGCAACAACCAGTTTTGCGGCGCATTTCCCCAGGGGAAACAGCCGGCTCGGCGCAATCAGGGAGTGTCAGGTGATCTCCGGAAGGATTTCCCCCGACCCGGTTCGCCAGGACCAGGTCACCGGCTCAATAAGCCGGAGCCTGATAGGTGGGGTAAATCACGCACTCCGTCGCTAACGGCGCCTGAAGTCTTTTTTCCACGGGAATTTCTGTGTAGATTTACTATCGCCGGAATAACCGCCACACTATCATCGGCACAGCATCGGGATCCTCCCCCTGACCCCAAAGAGGTCCCCGGGGGAAATCGATAACCGGAACAACGGAAGCATATACCGGCCGGGACCGCGTGCAGCCGCATCCCTGGCTGGAGTCTGACGCGGTTGCCAGACCGGACATTTAAGAGCGTTCACACCTGGGAGGTGATCTATGAAAATCAACAAGTTCTTCATTGCGAACCTGATCATCCTGTTTAGCGCCGGAAGCCTGGTGATGGATTGCGGGCAATCGCAGAATCAGCAATGGATCCAATTATTCAACGGGAAGGACCTCACCGGCTGGATTCCCAAAATTACCGGGTACGAATTAGGCGAGAACTACGGCAACACATTCAGGGTGGAAGGCGGTCTGCTCGAGGTGGTGTACGATCACTACCAGGAGTTCGACGGACGGTTCGGCCACCTGTTGTACCAAACGCCGTTCTCCCATTACCGGTTGCGGGTGGAATACCGGTTTACCGGCGAACAGGTCCCGGGCGGGCCGGGCTGGGCGTTCCGGAACAGCGGCATCATGATTCACGGCCAGGCGCCGGCAACCATGCGAAAAGACCAGGATTTTCCGGTGTCCATCGAAGTGCAGCTCCTGGGCGGGAACGGGACCGACGAACGCCCTACCGCCAACGTATGCACTCCGGGTACGAATATCGTGATGGACACCCTGGTGACCCGCCACTGCACCAATTCCACCTCCAAGACCTACCACGGCGATCAATGGGTCACCGTAGAGGTGGAGGTGCACGGGAACCGGTCCATCAGCCATATCATGGAAGGAGAAACGGTTATCTCCTACACCCACCCCCAGCTGGATCCCAACGATCCGGACGGACGGGCCCTGATCAGCAATGACAATAAGATGTTGGAGGGCGGGTATATTTCGCTCCAGTCGGAAAGCCATCCGGTACAATTCCGGAAGGTGGAGTTGCTCCCTCTGGAGAGCTGACGGAGTATTCGGGGAATTTCCGGGCAGGGGCGGTTACTTCGGACGAAACGGCTTGCCGGTTCCGGTTTCACAGTACACCCGCAAGCTTTCCAGGTAATATCCCCAGTTGTAGTTGTAGATGCCAAATATTTCATCTTCCAGATCCCCGCTGAATTGTTGGGTGAACACCAGCCGGGTTCCCGAGCCATATTCTCTGAGCCGGAAGCCGAAGGTCGCATCCCGCCAGGTCTCATGCCCATCGATGCACTTCCAGTGGACTCCCCGGCCCACCTCCAGGTGGGTGATCTCCATAACCGGATTGAACTCACCCCGGAACCGAAAATCGACTTTTCCGCCAGGCTCCTCCTCCGCCTGTACCCCGGCGGCCCACCAGCCGGAGAGGCCTTCCGTGGTGATCAACGCCTGATACACCGCACTTCGCTCTGCCGCGATATCCAGGGTATGGACAATTTTGTTCATAGGCTTCTCCTATGTTAAAATTTATCAACCGAAGCCATTCAAGCATTGGTTCCATGGAATAATGCGCGACGACAATGTGTCAGGATGCTTCCCGGAAATTCGGAAGACCGGCGCTTTTAAATGTACTATCCGAACAGAAAAGGTCAACCTGTTTTATGCCGATACATCGGGAAGGCTGCGAGTGAGATTCAGAGCGGGACCAGATTATTCGGTGGCCGGTTGGTTCAGAAAGCCCCGGGCAAAACGATAAAACCGGTACACGTCGGCGAAATTACTTACCAGGCCGGCGGATACCCGCACTGCCCCGGAGTTCTTGCCGTCGATACACAGCCGAAAGTCATCCATGGTGATGCGATCGTCCGAATCCCGGAAACAGGCCACCAGTTCGGGCCGGGAGAGTTCCAGCGCGATTTCCCCTCCCCCGGGATTGCAAAAACACCCGGTGCGCAGAGAGATGTTCCGCCGGTTGGCCTCGGCTTCGATATACCGGTGATCGAAGAAGCGCCCCGCCGGATCATAAAAATTCATGGTAACCGTGCCCCCACGGCGTTCATTCTTCACCGGTCCGTAAATCCGGATCAGCCGGGTGCCGGTCTCGTGCCGCAGATGATGGAGGGCATCCAGGAGCCAACCGGTCAACGTCCGAACCCGGTGGTGTATGGGCTCCGGTCCCACGGTTCGGAGGTGCTGCAGTCCGATGGTCACTGCAGGGAGCGCCAGATAGTTCAGGGTACCGTCTTCGAAGGCGGCCGGACCCTTGGCCGGGTAGTAGGTATCACCCTGCACCGAGGCGACGCTGATGGTCCCGCCGGCAAACCAGGGCCGTTCCAGCTTTTCCAGGGCGGCCCGCCGGGCCAGCAGGCACCCGACCCCGGTGGGATACCCGAACATTTTGTAGAACGACACCGGGACAAAATCCGGTTTCCATTCTCCCAGGTCCAGCCGGTTGGTGGGCACGAATGCGGCGGCGTCCAGCAGCACATCCCACCCCCGGTTGTGGGCCAGATCGATCCAGTCCAGGGGATGCTGGACCCCGGAAAAATTGGATTGCGCCGGATAAGCAAACAGATTCGGCATAGTGGTATCCGCCTGGCCCAGGAACTCCTTCAACCGGGTCTCGTCCACCCGCAAGTCCGGTAACGAAACCGGAACGTACCGGGTAATGGCGCCCCGGCTTCTGACGTACTCCCGGATACCGTTTACGGAGTTATGGTTGTCGAAGGTGAGGAGGAATTGCCCGCGTTCGAAAAACGGATAGGCCTCTCCTACCAGCTTCAGCGCCCCGCTCGCATTGGGGGTAAAGATGACCAGGTACTCGTCCGGCGACGCGTTAAAATAGTCGTGTACTGCGTTCCGGGCCTTTTCCACTAACCGGGTGGTGGCCAGAGAAGTGGGGTTGGAGGAGTGGGGATTTCCGTAGATGTGTTCCCGCAGCAGGTTCAGATGATCCTGCAACTGGCTGCCGGCGTATAGACTGCCCCCTGTATAATCCAGGTAGACGTGTCCCCGCTCATCCAGCTGGGGATACTCTGCAGCCCGTAACTCGTCAATATGGCCGGTGGTCTCGTACTCCGGATACGCCTGCAGGAAAGCCGTTAAGGCCGCTTGATAATCTGCGTCCTGCAACAGAGCACCCGGGGCCAGTAATGATTCAAATGACATAGAAACGTGGGTATACTTTCTTAATTGGCGCTTCTACTCCGGAGAGAGAGCGGTTTCGTTTTTTATAACAGCAATGGAATTCACCTTAAATTACATCCGTATCCCTGCAGATCAAAATGAATAATGGCGTGGCCGGTGGTCAACTGTCAGTTGTGAAAGGTGAGGAGTAAAAGGAACAAGAAGGAAAATGGTATAAGAGGGAAGCGGGAAAAAAGGCCACAGAGTTCACGGAGAAGCCCCGAGCCACTGCACCCCCACAAACAGATGGCCACAAAAAGCACCAAAACACAAAGCAGGGTCCACGGTTTACGCCATGCGCTGTGCGCTCTGCCGATGCGACGGCCAATTGACTGAAATTAAACACCGAAACACACTGAAACCCACCGAAAAATGAAACCCCGCATCCACACGAATGAGTATAAACTGACGGGGCAAGATCTCGGGAACATGTTGAATTTACACAACATAGAGGATATTCTCCCCCTTACGAATGGGGAGAAGAAAAGAGGGGGTTTTTTCCAGCTTGGATGCTTTGGAGCAGAATGAATACCCCGGGTAAAAAGAAAAAAAAGAGTATAAGGGGAAAGAGGGCCCAGCCGTGTTCTTCCCAAAGGCACGTATGATCCCGGGGAGGTGGTTGATGGGATTTTTTCCTGTATCCTTACAGCCAGTGAAGCCGCCGTGTTAAGGGGAGGGAGTGGGGCGGTCCGTGCTCCGTTTTCCGTGGTCCTTGCTCCGGATATACGTATTTACCATGAACCCTAAAGGGTTCACTACCAATCCCGGTGTGGGGGTGGGCGAGGCCCCCCCCCTCTCCGTTATTCTTATTTTCGTGGAGACCGGGCTCTGCCGGACCAGCCGGTCGACGGCCCGGTTTTTTTCCCGAAGGCTCATCCCGGACTTGCTAATCGCCTTTTGCAACAGATCGATGGTCCGGTCGTAGGTCCGGCGGTCCACCGGATACGGGGTGCCGTCTTTCCCGCCGTGGGCAAAGCTATACCGGGCCGGATCCCGGTAAGAATTACGGGCCCCGTAGATGACCTCGCCCACCAGCGCCAGGGCCCGGACGGTTTTGGGCCCCACGCCCTCGGTGGCCAGCAGGGTTCGATAATCACCCGGTTTCTCCTCGACCAGCTTGCCCAGGATCTTCCGGAGATAGGGGCTCGAACCGAACTCTTCACGCAGCAGGGGGTGAGTCTTGAATTCGCCGGAAGAGAGTTCCAGCAGGGTCAGCTGCTCTCCCTGCTTGTTATGGACCCGGGCCATTTTGGAATTTCGGGTGGCATATTTATCCAACAGCAGCAGATCCTTGATGAGGGTCCGATAGCTGGCATTCACCATTTCCACGCTCATCCCCCGGCCGGATTCTCCTTCCCTGGCGGTGAGATTCAACACCGGCAGGACTTGCTGTCCGGGCTGTGAGATGATCCCGCTGTGGGGCTCCACGATGAGATCCGTGATGCGCTCTGAGAACCAGTGGTATCGCCTGGCCCGCTGCCACTCGGTATTCATCCCTTGCTGCACCACCGCCCAGACGCCATCCCTGGAAAAAAACAACGTGTGGTGATACAGCTGAAACCCATCCTGTACCAGGGAGGAATCCACCTTGGCGCTCATCCTGGAATTGGTTACCAGGTTTTCGGCGTGGGATTCCGGCAGCGCCAGCCGTTCCCCCCAGGCGCGTATCTCATCCGGCGTCCGCCGGGAGGCGCGTCCCTTGCCGCCGCAGATGAACAGCCCCAGGTCCGCTTCCTGTTCCCGGATGGCTTCTTTCAGGGCGGCGGTGAGAATGGTGGTCAGACCGCTGGCATTCCAGTCGAACGCCAGCACGGTGCCCAGCGATTGGAACCACACCGGGTCTGCGATGCGCCGGATAAACTCTCCCGGGCCGTACTCCGCCACCAGGACTTCGATCATTTCCCGGCCCAGGTTCACCATCCGGCGGAACAGCCAGGGCGGGCATTTCCCCCGATCCAGGGTAAAGGTAGCAACACCTCGATGAATGCTCATGCGGCCCAGCCCTCCTGCCGGCATACAAAATTATTCGGGACTCCAAACGTGAACCATTCCCTGGGGAAATATGTTCCTGAAGCGAGGAAGTGTCAAACTGTGGTCTTGCCCTGCCCCGCTTCAGAGACGGTAAAGCCCGGGGAAAAACGGCTGACAGGACGGCCGGCACGACCAGGGTGATTGGGAATGACACTTTCCGGACGGGTTACCGGTTATCCCAGATGACATCTCTTCGCGGTTCCGGCATGTGGAGATCGGAATAGACCTTTCCGGCGGCGATCACCGGTGCTATCCGCCGGGTGGGTAACCCGGCGAAATCCCGCATCCAGTTGACATCCACGCCGATCCGGCGCAGGGTGCGGGCATAGATCTGTTCATATTCCGGGACCCGGTGAATCCAGTCCGTTTGCTGCTGCATCGCATTCCGCAAGCGGTCCGACCATTCCTCCGGTTGCCGGTAGGTGTTTCCGGCCGCCTGCAGGGTGGCGCGGATGCGCTCGACGCCCTCCCGGATCTGTTCGGGGTTCAGAGGTTCCCGGAATGCCCATTCGAACGGAAAGCCCACCTTCGCATCCACGGTATCGGCCAGGCCCCCGGTCTTCCGAACCACCGGCAGGCACCCGTACCGCATGGCCTCCTGCTGGGTTAACCCGCACGGCTCGTACAGCGAGGGCATCAGGAGCATATCCGACCCGGCATAATGGATGATGGAGGCCGGCTCGCCATTGGTAATCAACGCCACCCGGTGCGGAGAGCCGTCAGCGATGGCGCGGAGTTCCGCCCATAATTGCCGGTACCGTTTTGCCGCCCGGTTGTACCCCCGGGTGAGGATCACAAACTGCCCCCACTCCAGCAGGTCGGTCTCCCGCAGGGCGGCAACCACCAGATCCCATCCCTTCTGATACCCCCACCGGGCCCGGATGGCGATGACGGGATCTTTGCCGTGCTCCAATCCGGTCAGCTCCCGGAGCATGTACTTGGCCCTGATTTTTCGTTCCGGGACGGTGTGATCATAGGATAAGTCCCCCGGAAGATGTCTGGGAGACCAGTCGTCGTGATTGATTCCGTTCACAATCCCGAACAGCCGCTGCTGCCGGGCGAGTTCTCTCAGAACGCCGTCCAGGCCTTTGCCATGCTCCGGGATCTGGATTTCTCTGGCATAGGTGGCACTGACCGTGGTGGTCACCTCCGAAAACCCTATGCCGCCCTTGAGCGCATTGAGCCGGCCGAAATATTCCATGGTGGACAGGTTCGGCGCATAATCTCCCAGGGAACCCGGCAAACCGCCGTAGGACAACAGTCGCCTGTCCGCCTGCCCCTGAAATCCCAGATTATGAATCGTAAACACGGTCCCGACCTTCTCACCTGCCAGCATCCCCTGGAATCTGGTTTTCAGGTAGACGGGAATCAAACCGGTGTGATAGTCGTGGCTGTGGATGACTTCCGGCTTCCACGGGATTGACGGATCGTCGAAGAACCGGAGTACTGCCGCAGCGAAAAACATATAGGGCTCCAGCTGTTCCTCCGGGGCATAGATGGCATCCAGAGAATCCGCTTGCTCGAACCAGGAGTGGCCTTGCACCAGGTACAGCGGGATCTGCTGGCGTTGATGCCGGAAAATAAACCGATAGATCCGGGCGGGCGGCAGGTTTCCCAGCCCAAGATCGCCCGACCAGACTTCTTCCATCCGGTTCGTATCGACGTGTTGCTTGATGTATTGATAAAACGGCATTACGATGCGGACGTCATGTCCTTGCTGGCGCAGAGCCGATGCCAGCGAGGCCGCAACTTCCGCTAATCCGCCGATGGATACCAGTCCGCGTAATTCGGGGGTTGCAAATAACACTCTGAGTGACTTCAATAGATATCGCTCCTTCCCTTCCAGATTGTTTTCCATGCTCCTTCTTTCACCTGGCCCGATGACGGGATTTCCTCCGAAATCGACACCGAGCCGACATACGGGTTCACTCTTGCGAGACAGGCCATCGGATGAAAACGAATTACGGATCTTACGGTAAACTCAGATTGAATTTACATCGACTAAATTAGTCACAGGATGTATCGTTTCCATTCTCTCCGTACAACTTGACCCCCTGCATTTGCCCTGTCTCTGTACTCTGTTTTAAGGTTCCCAATTAAATGTTGAATTACAACCTTGATAATAAAAAAAATGACTTCTATACTGATGTATTTGGATTTTGGCCATCGGATAACCATCTGTAATCCTTTGGCTTACTCTGTGTCAAAATTCTACTACAGAAGGGAATAGCGCTGAAACGCTGAAAGATTCGGAGGGGGATCAGCCGGGATGTGATTGGCGCGGAGGGGAGTACTTCCCCGGTCCCTGTTCGGCCAGATCCCGTGGCAGCAGATCTGTTGCCTGACTTTCCGGCAGGGATTTACCCCTGTCGCAGATCAGCACATTTTTTCCAGAGATAACGCCGGGCTGCCGGCTTTCCCGCAAATTGCGGTTCTTCGGAAAGCCCTCCCCTGACGACCAGCCGGCTCCCGGGTTACAGGGACCACCCGGGCCGGAATTCCGGGGTGATGAATTCGTCGGCCTCCGGCACGTTACTCACCTTCATATTGTCCGGATCCCATTCC